>Ga0208019_1000002_pt1 | contig 160861 bp, 207 predicted proteins | sample CB_VirMetaG_5_FD_184540 | JGI IMG/M metagenome (GOLD analysis project Ga0208019, IMG submission 184540) | Freshwater to marine saline gradient viral communities from Chesapeake Bay - CB_1508_1D Viral MetaG (SPAdes) (version 4) | ecosystem: Environmental > Aquatic > Marine > Coastal | place... | reverse complement strand
ACGAGAACCTGAGCACCACTGGTACTCTGGGCGCCGGCGTCGCCACCCTGGCCTCTGGTTCTTCGGTCGGCAACCTGACCCTGGCGAACGGGAGCATCACTGACTCCAGTGGCGCGATTGACTTCGGCGACGAGAACCTGAGCACCACTGGTACTCTGGGCGCCGGCGTCGCCACCCTGGCCTCTGGTTCTTCGGTCGGCAACCTGACCCTGGCGAACGGGAGCATCACTGACTCCAGTGGCGCGATTGACTTCGGCGACGAGAACCTGAGCACCACTGGTACTCTGGGCGCCGGCGTCGCCACCCTGGCCTCTGGTTCTTCGGTCGGCAACCTGACCCTGGCGAACGGGAGCATCACTGACTCCAGTGGCGCGATTGACTTCGGCAACGAGAACCTGAGCACCACTGGTACCCTCAGCTCGGATAACGTGAAGTCCTCGGGTTACATGGATTTCGACGCCATTGCTGCTCCCGGGGCTCCCGCGGATGGCGACGGTCGGATTTACGTTGCCGTCGATGGCTCGGACGAGGAGCTCTTCTTCCACAGCGACGCTGGGCTCGTCCAGATCACCAAGGATGGGGCGCTCAACGCTGGCGAGATCAGCGTTCCCAGCACCAACGCTCTGGTGTTCACGGTCAACAACGACTCCGCGCAGGGCACGGAGGAGGACGCGGGCATCGTTCTGAAGTCGGGCGACGCTGTTGGGGAGACCAACTCGGTCTTCTCGGCCAGCATGTACAACGTCGCGGGCGACACCGGGGCTCCCGTCATCGAGTTCGGCATGGACGATGATGGCACCGCCATCTCGGCCAGCATGCAGATCGGCCTCACAGCCGATTCCGCCGTTGACCTCGACGCGTTCCTCTACTTCCACGGCACGGACAACGCTGGTGCGGACTCGTCCACCTCCATTGTCTGGTTGGGGCACGAGGCGGAGATGGTCGTGGGCTCCGGGGCCAGCGTCATCACTGCCAGCGCCAACCTGGACGCTGACGCCGGGCTGGACGTCAGCGGTGGCGATCTCACCCTCTCGGGGGGCGCTGCCACCCTGACCGCTAACGCGGCTTCGAGCCTGACCACGTCCGCGGGAGCGCTGACGCTGACCTCGGCGGCTGCGGCCACCTGGTCGACCGTAGCCGGGGCTCTTAGCCTGGACGGTGCGGGCGGGGTCAACTTGGTTGGCAACGCTGGCGAGGTGGACATCACTACTACAGGCGCGTTTGACGTCAACGTTGGTGCGCACACCTTGGACGCGGATTCCATCGCCCTGACCTCTGGCGGTGCGTTCTCCATGGCGGTAGTTGACGACTCCGGCCAGGCCTTCAAGGTCGCGGAGTCGACTAACAACTACTTCCTGGTGGATACCAGCAACACCGGTGCGGCCGTGGTTCTTGGTAACGCCGCCACCAACCCGGACTTCAACCTCCTCGGTTCCGGTGCCCTGACGGTTGGGGCCACCGGCGCGGTTGACGCTCCCGTCTGTGTGCGCTTCAGCACCCCGGCGACGCACGCAGCCATCGCGGTGGGTGATGCCCTCTACATCGATAGCTCGGGTACCGTCAACCTGTGTGACGCGGACGCGGAAGCCAGCTCCAAGTTCGTGGGCTTCGCTCTCGACTCCTCCGCGGAGAACACCGCTGACGACATCCGCGTCGCGGTGGCAGGCAAGGTCAGTGGCCCCTCGGGCGGCGGGGCGTTCACCGCGGGTGGCGAGGTCTTCCTCAGCCTCACCGCAGGTGAACTGACCCAGACCGCTCCCTCGGACGCGGGGGACGTTGTTCTGAAGGTTGGGTACGCCATCGGCGCAGACGCTGTCTTCATCCAGCCTGGCGAGGCCGTCGTTCTGGCTTAATCGCCAAATAGGGGTATAGTTGAGGGGGGAGTAAGCTTAACCTACTCCCCCCTCAAACTTTGAAGGTCAAATGCCTGCTAACCCCACCAACCCATCGGTTGTTCAGCGAAAGCGGCCTAAAGAAGAACTTCCCTTAGGTACCGCGATCGTGCGGCTTATCCGGGCGCAGCATAGCGTCCTGGCCACCCCCAGCTCAGTAGTAAACGCCCGCCTTCTAAATGAAGTGCACACCCTGCAGGAAGCACTTAATGCTTTCGTGCTGCACGTATCTTTTGAGTGTGATATCGAAACCGCTAGCACACTCATTGAAGATGCAGTAGCAGCAGAAGCCCCCACTTCTATGGAGCTCATTCAAAAGTCTGCAGAAACTAACTGCTGCAGGATTAGCGGAGCTACGCCTAAGCAAGTCCGAGCTACTACGCCGCGGCGTGAGCCGCGTACGGACCGCCAATCAAAGCCTAAAGGACGATAATGTACACTCTAGGTGATTTCCTGCTGTGGGCCGCTGCCGTGTACGGCACTACCTTTGGCATTAAGGATGCTAAGCTCTCTGAGTGGCCTAGGCGACAGCTCAGAAAGCTAAAGTTCTTCGATGAACTGCTGTCCTGCTCTTTCTGCACGGGGTTTTGGTCTGGAGTTCTAGTACTGGTACTGCACAGACTAAGCTCCTCGCCTACCCTACTACAGCCCCAAGACGCGGCAACCATCTTGCTTAGTGGGTTCGCCGGAGCGGCCGCTTCGTATACTATTGACCTGGGAGTGCAGTTACTCGAGCAGAAGGTAATGGGCGATGGGCCTACTGACAGCAACGACTAACCGTCCTGTCGGGCGCGCACTCTTCTCGTTTGTGCGCAGAGACTCTGACGGTCGCTACTGGCATACAGTAGACGAGCAGTTCCAGGTATTCGACCCCGCTACTGCTAACGAGGCCACTCGAGACCCGTTTCGGGTGGACTTCACCGACAATGCTGACACCAGTTACGACTGGTCCCTAGACGCCTCCGACTGGACAGACGGTACCTACACCTACAACAGCTACGAGCTGTCTGGGGGTACAGAGTACGGGCCGTTTGGGACCACTAGCACTGTCATCGACAACGGCAATGAAGTCGAGTCCCAGCTTGAAGCCAACCTGGTCTACGCCACAGGCAAGACTCTCTTCTCGTACATCAAGCGCCAGGAGTCTGGAGAGTACTGGCGCCCTGCCACCAATGACTTCGCTGCGTTTGATATCGTCTCAGACCCGGAAGCCACGAGAGCAACGTTCCGCGTGGCCTTCGCTGAAGGCGTAGCCGAGAACTACTCGTGGGCCATCAACCTCAGCAACTTCCCGGATGGCATCTACGTCATCCAGTCTAGAGAGAAGGTTGGCGTCCTGGAGACCGAGGCGGTCCAGGAGTACACTGCTCTCGTTGAGGACAACCAGGTCATCACTGGCGTTGGCCTCGGGGAAACCGCGATCAACCACAACACAGGCGGCGACGCAGACAACTTACGCTACGTCACTGCGGGCGGTGACCCCGTTGCTGGCGCTACCATACGCGCGTACAAGAAGGCCGACTACGACGCTGGTAACCTGAGCCTGGTGCAGGCTATTACTTACACAGACAACAATGGCCGTTGGGCTGTGCCGGTGTACTTGCCCACGGGCAACACCTACACCATTGTTTTTGAGAAGCAGGGGTCCTACGGGCCTGACGCTCAGGAAGTCTTAGTGTAACCAATGCCAGTAGTAGCAACTCCAGTAGCGTCACCAGCACCCGCGGGAATCATCTCGACAACAGAGGTGCGTGACTTTCTGCGGGACTACACTGGCCACAACCCCCTGCTCGATGACGTAGAGTTCTCTGACACTGAGCTCGCTACCGCCATCGACCGCGCTGTGGACATTGCCAATGTTGTGGATCGCGCCACTAACTGGACTTCTGCTACGTTCCCTAACAAGTATGTGCTTCTAACGGGGGCCGCTCACTACCTCATGCAGAGCGAGGCCTTCCGTCAGCTGCGCAACCAGGCCAGCTACCAGGACGGCAACATCCAGCCCGTGGGCATTGATGACAAGTACGGTCAGTACCTGCAGCTAGCGGGGTCTCTCAAGCAGGAGTTCCGGGCTCATGTCTCGCAGATGAAGATCGCGTCTAACATGGCTGCTAGCGGATTCATTAGGTCGCCCCTTTGGCGGGGGTGGTACCACATATGAATGACTTCCTAAAGCAGGCCTACGAGGCCGGATGCGCTATGGCACTGAAGGAGGCCGGGGTGGGTAACTTCCTACGCAACCCTAACGCCGTTGTCCCTGTGTTAGGGGGTGGCCTAGGCGCTAGCGTGGGGGTAGCCTCTGCGGATAGTCCTGGGGAAGCCCTGGGGCGAGGTTTAGCGGGGGGAGCTATCGGCGCGGGAGCCGGGTATGGGCTGTCTAGGCTTGCTGGCCTATCTGGGAGAACTATCCATGAGGCGAAGTCTCCTTGGGGGCAGTTTGGGTGGGGCTTGTCAGATATAGTGTCCTCCTTCTGATGCCAGCTATTGCTTTACCAGCACTAGGAGCGAACCGTGAACAGTGAGTTCCTGAAGCAGGCCTACGCTGCTGGGGTTGAGTTGGCGGTTAAGGAGGCGGGTATGCTAAGCCACGTCTCCCGGGGTATGGATGAGGATAATAAAGATGCGTACTTAGGAGCATTAATCGGGGCCCCAATGGTGGGGGTACCCGCAGCTATGGCAGGAGCGTCCCTGGGCGCTTCTAACCTAGACCGGGCGTACGAAAATTGGATACAAGAGCCCTTAACTAAGGGTGACATAGACCCGAATGACGCCAAAATACAACATTACCTACGTAAATCCGTGCAGGGTGGGGAAGCCTTCCGCGATGTGAATCACGGCAGGTACATAGGAAGACCCAGATCTCTGCTTGGCCTCCTAGGTCTGGGGGCCGGAGCGGGGGCTGGGTGGGGGATAGGTAAGCTACTTACTGAGGACTGATGGCCGCCAAAATCACCATTACGCGCGTACTGCCCGTCTACCCCCACGAGGTCTTCATCCAGTGGACGATGGAGAACCCCGACAACACACCCTACACCTTCAAGATTTTTAGGTCCGGGTCTCCTACCGGCCCCTTCGAGCAGGTCTCCGAAGAAGAGGTTCGCGACAACAACTTCTTCTACATGGACCAGCCCGTCCCGCAGCTCAACCTTACCAACCGGGCCTGGTACATTGTCCAGGCCATCCCCGAGACAGGGCCAGACAACGCAGCAGCGTCAGCGCCGCAAACAGTCTTTCACCAGGAAGACAAGTGGCGTGGCCGTATTGGTCGCAAAGCTCGCAGAGACCTGGACATCCAGTTACGCAAGCTCAATGGCGTAAAGCTGGTAGCTCTCAAGCGCAAGCGGTTCGGTACTCGCTGCTCGGTCTGCTACAACCCCCGCACTAAAGACGTAGTACTCAGCTCTTGTGGGAAGTGCTACGGCACCAGCTTCGACGGCGGCTACCACGACCCCGTCACTATCTGGGCTAAGCTAGACCCCGCAGTAGTCAGCCAGCGCGCTGACAACACTGGTCTCACTGATAGTGCTATGTTCAGTGCTACCATGTTGGACTATCCTTTGATGGAGCCCGAAGACGTCCTGGTGGAGATGCGCACTAACCGGCGCTTCATCGTCAGGCAAAAAATCCCCACCGAGTCCAGCAGGATCACGGTGCACCAAGATTTGCAGATCAGCGAGCTAAGCCGCGCTGACGCTGCTTACGCTGTTGAACTGGATTTGACCGAATGAACTACTTCCTCAAACGGGCCTACGAGGCGGGCGTAGAGCTGGCGGTTAAGGAAGCAGGGTTCCGGTCCTGGGTGGGGGACAACCCCAACCTGGTTGCCGCTCTCCTCGGAGGGGGCTCTGGGGCCGGGCTTATGGGCTACGCCAGTTACAAGAAGGACAGCGACACACCGTACCCGGCCGGGACAACTATAGGCGCAGGCCTAGGGGGCGCTGCTACCGCCTTGGCCCTGGGTCGGTGGGCTAAGCGGATGCCGGACTCTGATATGTTCGAGCTTGTTGGTCTGCCGGTGCTAGGAGGAGGCATTCTCGGCGGCGCCCTAACAGGTGCCGTTACAGAGAAAGCCATGCGGGAGTAGCCTGTGCCCGCCACCGAACACCCATACGTCCTCGTCAAATCCCCTCTCCACATCATCGGGGTTTACCTAGCTACGCTGCGTGAGCGGTTCTCTTCGCCTGGAGAGACCTTTCAGTGGTTCTACAACGAGGAGGACCACCTCTCTCGCATCTACATCGAAGCTGGCGCGGGCGATGAGCTAAAGAAAAACGACGCTCGTCCGGCTCTTTACGTAGACCGCGCTGCCATCATCTTTCCCCAGGTCACGGTGGGTGACTTTGCGGGCCAGCAGAACCACACGGGTCTCAAGGGGTACTACTGCGTAGGTAACGGGCAAATCCTGGTGGACTGCGTCTCGAGCAACCGAGGAGAGAGCGCTGTCCTGGGTGACATTGTGCAGGGCTTCCTGCTGATGAGCTCCAACGAGATCCTCCGCGTTTACAACATCCGCGACAATACGCCGATTACGCTGGGGCCCACCACGGTCTGGGAGAAGGACAACCGGCTCTACTCTACGCGCGTAACTTCGGAGATCTCGTTCGACGTCAAGTGGGCGGAGCGCCCGGTAGCCCGGAAGATCCAAAGCCTCGACACTCGTATCACCCACTCCAACAACGTTGATTACCACCAGCTGGCGTTTGATAGCCTGGCTAGAGTGGATTTGGGGGAGTAGTTATCTCGCGGGGTTGCTGGGCTACAGAGCCCCCCTATAATTTCACTGACGAAGACCGTTTACCTAGCGGAGTCTACTCATGCCGCGTCCTTTAGTTGAAATCCGACAGGAAGTTGCCAACGTCATTCTGACTCCGGCAAACCCCGACCTGTCTACGTGCATCGTGGGCCCCGCTTACAAGGTGGTCGAGTATCCCGAGAACCGCGGGGCGGGCGTTGCTTACGCTCCTAATGGTTCCGGAGGGTGGGGGGATAACTCGTTCACCATTACCGCCGGAGCATGGCCTGACCCGGATGGCCCGGCGAGCACGATTGCGTGGTCTGCGTTTGGGTTTGGGGCTGAGCACGATATCGACACTGCGGGGGACCACCCTCCGGCTGCGTTCCTCGAGGCCGTTTACTACCTAGTAAAGAATGACATCGCTGCCAATGACGTTACCATTGGCGCGGACGCGCACACGCTGACTTTCGCAGCGGCCGACCTCTCCAGCACTAGCCCCGCAGGGGGTGTTAAGATCGGGGACAAGGTTGTAATCCAGTCCAACATGCCTCAGGTACTGGTGGACCTAGACGCGTCCGCCGCGTTCCTGACGGATGTGTCCGTGGGGGACGTCGTTACGTTCAACAATACGCAGAACGACTCTACGGTTCTTGATGCTGTCGGTGCCGGGGCCTTTACGGTGCTTCAGGTAATCGATGACAACCGCCTCCTGCTGGCAGACGCAGACGGCGCTGGAGGTGTTTTTGACACTCTGGCGGGGGCGGAGCTGAACGCGGACTCTGGTGGCGGGGATTCCCGGTTCGGGTACACCATCGGCGCTCTCGCCGTCGTGGATCAGAGGGCGAGTCTTCTGAAGCACGTCCCGGTCGCAGTGGCGGTCCAGTCTGTTTCTAGCCAAACAGAGCTGGTTGTGGCTGCAAATCTTCGCTTCAAGACCAGCAACGACGCAGGCAGCCGGGCCTCCTGCTACATCGAGCGTTCCCTCGCGGCCAGCACCAACGGCAACGCACCCGGCTGGGCCGTCCCTGCCGGAGAGGTGGCCTTCGACGACACCAATATTGTCCTCGGAGGTGGCGGTAACAACCAGATTTCCATGGCCGTCCCTGAGGGCACAGCCGTAGTCACCCGCGCCACGGTTCAGGTCGAGGCCCGGGGCCTTATCAACAATCTGGCCGACTTCATCACGCACTCGAGCATCCCCTCGAACAACGAGTTCGCTGACATCGGGAAGGTTCACCACAAGAACCCTCTCGGCCTGGCCATGTACGTGGCGCTTAGCAACGCTGGCGCTACCAACCTGCAGTGCCTGGCCATCGCCAGCGACGACACTGCCGGGTACACCGCTGCTCGGTCGAAGATCAACGCCAACAAGAGCATCTACTGCATAGTGCCCCTGAGCACGGATTTGGCTAACGTCATTGCTCCTTTTAAGAATGCCGCGGTTGCGCAGTCGGCTCCTGAGAAGGGCAACTTCCGCCACGTCATCGGTGCCAGTGCTGGGCTGCCTAGCTTCAAATATGTTGGCCCGGTGCTGGGGGCGGAGACGGATACTGGATCGGTGGTCGCTGGGAACCCAGGGACCTTCTCTGATCTCAACGCGCAGTTTGTTACTGATGGCGTGGTCGTAGGAGACACCCTTGTTGTCACTGGCGGCGAGACCTACGTTGTTTCCGCTGTAGTCAACGAGAACGCGCTCACCATCACCGACGTTGGTGGGGGCGAGGTTGCTGAGACCGCTAACAGCCTTACCTACACCGTCCAGCGCAGCATTAGCTCCAGCACAACCCAGCAAAAGGACGAGCTCCTTGCTCGCATTGCTAGCGCTGGCAGCAAGCGCCTCACCATGGTGTACGCGGGTAGCTGCAAGGTGCTCGGCACTACCGGGCTCCCGGCGTACTACCTGGCGGCTGCTGTGGGGGGCATGAACGCCTCGCTGGCGCCGCATCAGCCCTTCAACCAGATTGGCATTGCTGGCGTCGAGCAGGTCTTCGACACCAACCTGCACTTCTCGGACGACGAGATCGATGCTCTCGGTGACGGCGGGTACTACGTCTTTGTCCAGGACAGCGTTGCTGGCCTGCCTTACGTTGTGCACCAGGTCACCACGGGCCAGATCGACAACCCTGGCGTTCAGGAGTATGCAGAGCTCAGCGTGGTTCGCAACTTCGATTACGTCTCCCTGGTCATGAAAGGCCGGCTGGAGCCGTTCGTTGGTGTGTGGAACTTCATCCCTGAGGCTGTCAACTCGGTCAGCGACACCATCAACTCCGCCATCGAGAGCCTGCGAACCGACTTCCGTCCGAAGATCGGGTCGCCGCTGCTTAGCGGCAAGATCAGCAGCATCGGCGCCTCCGCTGCGGACAGCTCCGCCATGGAGACCTATGTTGAGGTAACGCTGCCCAAGGTACTCAACAAACTCATTGTGCACCTGGTGTCGCAGTAATGCTTCACGTTGCTTACCAGTTAGGGGCCCGGCAGGCGCTGGAGGACTTCCAGAAGTTCGCGGCAAAGTCCGACGACGAGGCTAAAAAGAAGCCTAAGTCTGAGTCCAAGCCCAAGGCTAAGCCCAAAGGGCAAAACGCGCTGGTCACCGCAGGCGATTACGCTGCTCCGGCCGCCAGCGCTCTGCTGAGCCCCCTTGCTGGAGGCATCGTTAGCGGGGCTACGGCGCCCAATGACCGCATCATGCACGCTGTCGGAGGTACCGGTGCGGGTATCGGCGGTGGAGCGCTAGGAGCCCTCGGAGGCGCTTTTGGAGGCTGGGGCGCAGGCGCCCTCGCTAACGCTCTCGGCGCAGACCTGAGCGACGACACTAGAGCAAAGATGATTGCGCTTCCCGCAATCCTAGGTAGCCTTGGAGGCAGCGGCTACGGGACCCACTGGTACCGCCAGCGTCTCAAGGAAATGAACCCGGAGGACAACCGTGGCTGATAAGGTAACCGAGGACCTCAACTCGTGGCTCTACCAGGACCAGTACGTAGAGCGTATCATGGACAACGCGGCCTACACAGCCGCGCACCCGGATGACACTCTCGTCATGATTGGTCCTCCGCGCATGAAGCTGCGCAACGACAACGTTGCGGGGCGCAAGCTGTACGCCGTGGGCATGATGCAAGCGTTCCAGGTGGCGCAGGCTAAGCCTACCGTGCCTGTGCAGACCATCGGGTCGGGGCGCAGCTTTTTCCTATCGGGTAAAAGCTCGCTAACCTGGCAGATGGGGCGGCTCTTCGTTAAGGGCCGTAACATGGTGAAGGCTCTGTACCGTAATGCTATCGAAGCCGGGGTAGACCCGGATACTTTCGATGAGCCCATTCACCCTCGCGGAAAGCAAACAGATTACTTCGTTAACCTTGACTCGGAGCTTCTGCTCATCCCCTTCGGGATGGCTATCGCTTTCCGCGACAAGAGCCACAACACTTTGGGGGGATTTTACCTAGAGCTGTGCTGCATGAACCAGTGGACTGTTGGGCTTAACGCCGGGCAGAACATGATCATGGAGAACGTCTCCGGCATGTGTGATAGGCTTCTCCCGTGGGACCCCGGCGCTAAGCAGGACGGCCACCAGGGCTCGGACGCCATCGACGATGCAATTGGTTTCTAACTGGAGCTAAAATGAACCCGTTTCTTAAGCAGGCATACGACACTGACTCGTTAGTCAAAGAAGAAAATCTGTAGTTTAGGAGCTAAAATGAACCCGTTTCTTAAGCAGGCATACGACGTTGGCGCGCAGCAGGCGCTGATTGATGCTGGGGTTGTTAAGGCGGCTGCCGACATTGATTCCACGGACGTAGGGAACGCGCTGTTAGGCGGGCCTCTGCTCGCAGCGTTTAATGCTCCTGAGGGTCGAGGCTTGAGCCGGTGGGGGCATATGACGGGCGGCGGTCTCTTGGGAGGGGCCGCAGGCGGCTTGGGGGCGGGAGCGCTGGGAGGCCTCGCTGGAGGGGGGAGAGGCGCAATGCTGGCCGGTCTGCTAGGTGCTGGCCTGGGGGGCACTTACGGCGCCGCCAAGGGCTCCGCCATCTCGCGTGAAGGTGACAGCGCCTGGCAGAAACTGACTCGCTAACCTAAAAAACAACACCCAGACAGCGCCCATACTGCACGGGTCGGGCGGAGCATCAGCGTTACCCCCGAACGGGGGTCGCTTGCGCTGCCTGGGTGTTGAGAACCTCACTCTTCGCTGCTCGTTACCGCCCGCAGGACCCGGGTCTCCCCTACCGCCCACTCCTCTTCTACGAAGGAGTCGCAGCGGCTGGTTTGTTCCAGCAGCTGCATGGCTTGAGAGACCTGGGCCTCGGCGTCCGCCTGGTCAGCAGCGTCTACGGCGAACTCGTACTCGCGTACGAAGGTGCGCTTCACCGTTACAGCAAACCGGGGCATCAACCCGCCTTTCGGTTCGAGGGCGGAAGGCGGATGGTGTAGGTCACGCCGCGCCCGCCGCTGTTGCTGTTACGGTGTAGCACACCGGAGTGAACCATGTCCTCGAGGATCTTCCGGACGGTGCTGATCTCCTTCCGGTTGACCTTGCCCGGCAGCACGCGGTTAGCCACGTCCGCCGCCATGTAGCTGGCCCTCGGGTGGTTTCGCATGTACTGCAACACCAGCTCGGTGTAATTGAGCTTAGCGCTCTCCGCCGGGGCCGGAACTTCCGCTTCGGCTTCCAGAACTTCCGGAACGACCAGCGGCTCCTCCGGAGGAACTATCTTCTCCAGCTCCGCCACATATTCCTGCAGCGCCAGCACGGAGATCCCCAGGAACTTCGCTACCTCTTCCCACGTCGAGCCTTCAGCCACTAGAGCTGCCGCGGCCCGGATGTCATCGGGGTGCGGGCTCTTGCGCTGCCGGGCGGGTGGGGTTGAAGGCGCTGCTGGCTTCTCCGGCTCCCCCTTCTTCGTACGAAGCGGCGGTACGTGGCCCGTGTAGGTCTCCCGGGTGCTTATCAGCGGCATGACATCGAGCCGCTGGAGGAACGCTACGCCCAGCTCGCGCACGAGGCTAGCCCGCTCAACCTTCTGCGAAGGTACCTCCAGGAGGTACTGCCCCGCCAAGAAAGCAGGCAGCTTGTTACGCCGCAGGAACGTGTCCGCCGCGTTGACGCACGACCGACAGAACTTGCGCAGCTCACGCCGCGTAGCCTTCTTGGAGAGCCCGGTGGCTTCGTGGCACCGGGGACACGCCCCCGCTGCTGGCGTAGCCTTGGGCTCCGGGGACTCCTGCGGCTCCTGAGACGCCTGCGTAGGCCACTCCTCGGGTGCAATTGGAGTAGCGCGAGGAACTACCGGCGCAGCGGGCTTCTTGAGCCTGGCAGGGACGGGCTGCGGCGGAGCCTGAGGCACCAACGTAGAAACCGTTGGCACCACAAACGACGCCCAAGGATTCTCCGCGGCCGAGCTTGGTGGTGGCTCGGGAGCAGCGACTTCCTGGACGGTGCGAGCAGGAGGCGGAGGCAACTCCTCCTCGCCAAACGAGGCCATGACGTCATGCAGTGCGCGAATCTGCGTGCGTACCTGCTCGAGTTTGGCCTCAGCCGCCGATATCTCGGCGTTGAGCGCCTCTCGGCGCGAGATCAGCACGGAGTACGGCCCTTCCAGGGCCGATAACTCCAAAACAAGCTTATTGTATCGACGTCTGGTCGACCTGACCAGCTCGTCATCGTTGATTGGCATACTTCCTTATACCTGAATCATGTAGTATTTCGTCATGCAGCGCCGACCCGCTAAGCCCTTAGTAGGCACCTACCAGCCTAGAGCGTCCGTCCCGTCTACGGATGATACCTTTGAGCACCCTGTAGGCTTCGCTAAGGCCACCGTAATAGCCGTAGACCCAGCAACACACACCTGTACCCTGCAGTACCTGGGGTCCGGTGCGGTCAAAGACTCTATTCCCATCATGCGCTCCGCTCTAGACCCCGACCTGCGTGGGGGCCAAATCCACCTCCCCAAACCAGGAGCAGTGGCGGTCACCTCTCGCATCGACGGCGAATCTCCTTTCGTTGTCGGGTACCTGGGGGAAGGAGCAGCTCGTCAAGCGGGGTCCGGGGAGTCTAGCACTCCTACTACAGTAGGCGACGTGGCCAAGACTACCGCAGTGCCCCTAGCCCGCGAAGACCTGGGAGGCGCGCAGGACCCGCTTTTCTCACGTACTGGGGGCGCTGACTACTCGGAGGGGCAGGGCCGGGACGCCGGGCCCGGAGATTGGCTCCTACAGGCTGGGGACGGCAATGGTCTCGGAGTCTTCGAGGGTGGAGTCAACATCTTCAGAGCTAGCGACCTAGCTCAGATTCTGGGTTTCAAGCTCGGGGACCTCATCCGCGTAGTAGCTCGCAACTTTGAGCTCTTCACCGACATGGGTGAGTTCCGGATAGTGTCGGACAACGGCAAGGCCTCGATGAGTTTCAGAGGCGCTACCAACGTCCGAGAAGCCCACCCTACTCGAGAAAACTGGGACATTGAGTGTGGTCTGGGCGAGGCAGGCTCGCTGTTCTACTTGCGCTTCTTGGACGCCGGAAAGAACGTCATTGCTGGGCTAAACGTGTCGCCGGCTGGAGACATCCAGATAGAGGGGCGCACCATCAGCGAACGCGAGAAAGCCAAGGCTACTGCAGGAGCTCGTAGCCGCCAGGAAGCCAACGAAATCATCCGGGGCAACGATACTAAAGAAATCGGCGGGGCCTACGCGCGTAAGGCCACTACGGTTAGCCGGTCCGCTGGCTCGGGCATCCAAGACCAGTCCGGCACTAAGCACAGCATCTCTACCGGTGACTTCAGCGTTACCGCGTCGCATACCAGCACCGAGACCGTCTCTGGGTATCGCGTAGAGAAAGACGTAACCCCCACCCCCGGCCAGGTCCGAGGCAAGAAAATCGAGGTAGTCAATGGAAACTTCGAGCTCGATGTGGGAAACCCTACTTCGGCTGTGGGATCTCTCGGTTACCCCGCCTCCTACCCCTCGATCAAACTGGACGTGCACACGGGCGATGTACTCGCCACCATCAACCAGGCCGGCTCCTTCGTCGTTAACGCGGTTACGGGGGTACCGTCTACTCTAGGCAAGGCTGCCACGTTTGGCATCGTACTCAACGCACCTCGAGTCCTCTTGGGTGGAGTTCCGGGAGGCCTAATCCCCACAGGCCCCGGCGACCCTGCGTGCAAGTACAACATGCTGCTGGCGTACCTCAACCAGCTACACCTGCTACTAGACGCGCATACGCACCCCTCTAGCGCTGGGCCTACCGGGACTCCCGCTGTGCCCTTCACGCCTTCGCTGTCGGGGCTTGTGACTCCCATTGCTTCCTTGTCTGTAGCTTTAGCAACCTAGGAGACTTCTCTTGACCCCCAAAATCCCCGTAGAAGACGCTAAGTGGACCAAGAATCCGGACGGCTTTGACTCCCCCGCCCTCCAGTCACTAGAGAAGGCCAACGAGGTCATCCAGAAGGCCATGGCTGGCAGGATTACTCAGCTGGTGGAGCAGGCAAGGTTGGAGCTGAAGAAGGCGGAAACTAAACTTAAGTAAATGGCCCGCCGACCCTACAAACCAGACAACGTAGGCAAGAACTCCTACCCGACCAACCAGTCCCAGCGGGTGGGGTTTGACCAGCAGATGAAGCCTGTCTTCGGCATCGCTGTTGACGACGTGTTGCTGGCCACGGAGAAACGTGCTCTCGAGGTCGCTCAATACCGTAACTACGCTGCCGTAACCAATAGCAATGCAGAGCAGGGCGTAATCGCTGACGAGACTGGCGACGCTCTCACTGCTGCGCTGGGTGTGCTGGACAGCACAGTAGCAGCGTGGCGGTGGGACGGACTGAGCTTGAAGCTGCCCAACGCCTTTGCCTCTGGCGTTGATGCGTTGGCAGACATTGTCAACACCGTTAAGTCCCTGCTTGAAGCAGTACTAACAATCCTCAAGCTTATAGAGGCAGCGCAGCTCGCTCGCGTTGATGCGCTGTCGGCCATTGTCAACGCAGTGAAGGCGGAGATTGAGGATGTCCTGGGGCTCTTTACTGGTACTACAGGTGTTTACGCACTTAGTGTGCCTCTTCAGGCCCCGCCCGGACCTGACGCTGCCAAACGCGTGGCCAAACTTGAGGCCACAACGGTCAATCTTCGAGAGGCTGTCGGATCCGCACTCGGTATCGGATCTTCTTACTCTACTTCTGCTAGCGACATACGTAATCGTATTAGTGCTGGCGTGGTTCCTACTGCTGCGAATAAGACGGCCTCCCGGGGAGGGATGAACGGCTTCATTGACACCTTTGAAGCTTCTCTTAATGACGTCGACGATCTGGAACGCCCGCAGCTCAGCTCCAACGCCTGGGTTGGCGGCATCATCATTGTGTACGGAGGCACGGACCTCGGCCTGCTGCACCAGAAGTGGCTAGACCTCTTAGCGCTCTTTGGGGACTTCATTGGTAGCAACGCTGGGCTAGATCTGCCTCCGGCACCCACCGGGCTGCGCGTAGAAGCTCTGGCGTCTGCCACGGACGCGCCTAAGACTGCTGCTCACTGGGACCGCCCCAAAGTGAGCTTCAAGCTCTCTGGGTACTATCCGGCCTGGCAGCCGCAGCGCGACATCCTGTACGCTACTAAAGATCTCAACACTGCTAGCCCTGCTAGCGCTGAGTGGGCTGCTGGCATTGCTGACTTTGTTAAGTTCCACGACCGAGGCAAGCCCGTAGCAGCATTCGAGCGTACGCGCGTGGATACCGACCTCTGGTCCAAAACGTACATCGACGAAGACTTCGTACCCGGAGACGCGGGTGACACGTGGGTCTACCGGGTGGGCCGCGTCTACAAGAAAAAGCTAAGCTCCAGCCTCACCTCAGATTTCGAGGTAGAGGTTCTCTCTGCGCCAGTTAGCGTGCTACTACCTAAAGAAAGGGGCGCCAGCTCTGGGGGTATCCCGCCGGACTGGGTCTCCGGCCGCGTATCAGACTTCTTACCAGCAGGGCTAGTGGCTCTCATTGACGAGCTGCGAGTTGTGCTTAACCAGCTGTTAGACCTACCCGTTGATACAGCTGGGCTGTTCTCTGATTTGGTAAGTTCCATGGTAGCGGAGGTAGAAAAGTGGGTTGCACTTGCTCGTCGTCTAAACGCCCTTCTGGCAATGGTCCGAGACCTTTTCAACATCAGCGCAGGGTTCCACGCTCTGAGCTTCTTTGGTCTCGGAGGCAACGCGTTCATGGTGGACGTGCTAAAAGACAGCGTCCAGAACGCCCCAGCGAGCAACTTAAATGATCCCACTCCCGTAGACGGCGACGCTTCGCTCAGCGAGCGCCTCTCCGAAAGGCTAGAAAAAACTAGCTTCACGGACTTCGTAGCCGACAACCGCGTGCCAAAGTTCGGAGACGAAGATACCGTTGGTGGCCTTGCTTTCCTCGCTGGGGACGCCAGCATGCAAGCAGCTCTAGATACTTACCGCATCTTCCAAACTCTCTTCGGCATTGGTTCTAGCACTTCGTCCACACCGGAGTTGCAGTACCAGGTCGACGTCCTACTAGAGGGCGGAGGGGACGGCCGAGCGGAGCCGGTCTTCGACGCAGCTTTCAACATCGTGGGTGCTGTTGACGCTGCTGACGTTGAAGCCGGCTCCGCTTTCGGCGAGGACATGGGCGTGGTGACTCGGCACAGTGACGAAGGCAGCGCCTGCTAAGCAAACCAGTCATAGATGCGCTGCACGTCTTCCCAGGAGACATAGGGTAGAACGCCCTTATTTCCACCAGGCTCCATAAGGGTCTTGAGCGCATCCGGTAAGTCTGCACGGCTCGCCCATTGGCCCTGATTGGGGTTTTCTACTCCGGGCAGGATAGCAACCTCTACGTCAAAGTACTCAGCTGGGTTTCTGAGCAAGTCCCTGGGCGAGGAGTACACGCTAGCCCCGGCTAATACCGAGAGCACCCACTGCCCGTTCTTACACGGAATTCTGCATACCCACCGCGCTAGATGGTAGGCGTCCTTCCAAACGTCCTTGGCAGGGAACCCACACAGGTCTAACTCTGCGTGCACCCGCCAGTAATCGTAAACCTTCATGTCTAAAAACGAACCGGGAGCGCCGCGCGGGTTTACGCAGCGCTCCCGACTCTCACAGCTTGGACCGGCCCCTCCAGGCCACCCCACGCTGCGTCCGCACCACGGAGTAGGTGCGGGTCTTGACCCTGAAGCTGCCGAGCAGCCCCAGGATCTCATCTCGCCCCGGCCGGAAGGCCAGGACGTCTTCGAAGGGGCACCCTGCCAACTGGGACACCAAGACCCGCGCGCGGGCCGGGTCCCAGTCGTCGAAGTGCTCCACGACGGTGGGGCACTCACACTCGGCGTGCGAGCACACACAGTCTTCGCAGGCTCCGTGAGCCAAGATTGTACCTCCCCATTGATGGTTGGTGGTGGCTGAAACAAAGGCGCGCACCCAGATTGTTGCGCTTACTTACTTATGACTGATTTGCTATCCGGATTTGCGACCTAAAGAAACTCCCAGGCCTACTCACGCAGGCCCAGGAGTTCCCCCGGCTGGGTCAGGATTTGCGAGCTAGCTCGCTCACCAGCATTTTCCCGTCCATCAGACTCAGGTTGGTCGAGGGACGCCCCGACCCCTGCAACTCCGCCAGGATGAACGCGCCCCACGGTACGCCGTGAAGGCTCTTGTTTCGCAGGGAGCAGACGACGAGCTTGCCGCTCTCGTCGTTGTCGTAGGCCTTCTGGTCATCAGGGCGCAACATCGCCCAGATGCCCTCGCCGTCTTCGCCGTCGAAGTGGAGGTTGATCTTGATGACCTCCCCACCATCGAAGTCTTCGAACTCAACGGTCTTACCGTCGTAGAGGAGTTCCAATCACTTGCTCCTTAGATCGTTAAACGGCGTCTCAGGATCCGCTCTGCGGACGCCGAGTAGCCACAGTAGGATATCGCGGGGGACGTCGAACGTGACAGCGGACCCAGATGTATAGGCAGGCCTAATGCCTGGTAGACGATTTTACTAATCGGCTTCCACCAACACCGTCCCCTTCGGGAACACTCCAAGCCTGTCAGCCCCGTTGGCCCAGTCTTCGTAAAGCTCTTTCTTGGTATAGGGCAGCTTTACCTTGCGCCCCTCGGGCATCTCGACCCTCTTGGGGTCCCAGGCTCCGCGTAAGTACTCGAACCCGCCGTCGATGCTAACAGCGCCACAAGAGCAGCTGTGCATGTCGTGCGTGGCTCGAGAAACAATGGTGTCTTCGCATAGCGGACAGGTGAAAACTGTCGCTATGACGTGGTGCTTTGTATCCACTTGAAGAGTTCTTCGTTGCTTTTACTGTAGGACCTGATGTCCCGGCTGGCCTCGCCTGTGTCGGTGAAGTACCAGCCCCTGCCACCATCTGCGACAGGCTTGTCGAAAGCGGTTGGGCGTTGCGTGATCTGGTCGAAGCTCCCCAGCGATTCCTGGACGGGGATGTCTTCAGGCACGTCTACGCCTAGGTCTTCTATAGGTTTCGCCGTTGCAAACGCCGGGCTGTCCCAGTGGTACTCCGTGAACAAGTACCGCTGGTCGAACTTCTCTCGGATGCCAATAAAGCCCCTTTTACCGTCAAAAACGCCAGCAGCGAGATTGCGGGAGTGGAGCTTGTAGAGGCGCCCTTTTACGCAGTTTTCTAGAGGGATGTAGTCACCCATTGTGCTTACTTATGCCAGGTAAAAGCTAAAAAGACGCTATTCCCTGGGGCCTCAGGGCGTCCGCGCGTCTCTGCCTGTCACGCCGGCAGGCGGCTCCTCTCGTGTTCCCGGATTCTCGCTGTTCGTGGTTCGGCGCAGCTGGTTCAGGCAGAACTGCGCGAAACTAGGAATCTCTCTGCCTCGCCTTTTGGGCTCAGCAATAGGAGTTCTGCCATTAACTCCCCAGTACTGAGAGTACTGCGCGGGTATCACCGCGATATCCGGGGGTCTAGAGCTTTACCGGAGTGCCCACCTTGCCAGCGCTACGCACATGTCCCCGGGCCACCCCATGCCGTACTAGGTGCAGGCTTCGCAGGCGTTTATCACCTTGCGTTGCCTCATGGGGCTGTGGTGGTTTCAGCCAGGGGCTCTGGCGATTCACATACTTATGCCCGGATACGACAGGCTATTTCCGCCGGTAGCCAGCGTGCCGATACAGGGTATGCCCCTCTGCAATCGGCGCACGGATGAAGCTGTCCTCATCCGTGTGGATGTGCCCCCGCCACCAACGCGGGTCCACGTCCAACTGATCGAAGACCTTGTCCTCGATCTCCATGAAGCTTCCGGGCAGCTTCCTGGGGTCGAAGAAGCCGATCATCACCGAGTGGAGGTTCTTCCACCAGGAGATCAGCTCCTTCGCTGACATACCGCTGTCCCACACCCAGGAGCGGTAGCCGTACTCCTCGTCGAGGAGGAGTCTAATGGTTTCTGCTCCCCTAGAGGGAGCGAGCTTTACTTTGCTCATACTATCTTATGCCCGAAAGGGCTTACTGGTTTGTGCCGGCTAAAGAGAAGGCGGAACTTGGTGTTGTTCCGCAGAGGCGCTCTGCCCAAAGAACTCGCACAGCCTCTTCTCTCCGGCCCCCATCCTGGGCGCCTACGTTTGGGGGAACTCTCGCTGTACGCGAGTACACCCCTTCTTTTTCCGAGCCAAACGCTAATTGGCTCAGCACATCCTCACACGGAATTTCTCCTCCGTGCCATGTGCACTCTACGCCGTACAACCGCCGTGTACGGGTCCAGAGGGACCCTACTGGCGCCGCCAGGCGACGATCCCGGCCTCGTACATGACCGGGTCGACCGCCGCGCTCGACCACCTCGGATACCCGCCCTTCGCCCGGTTCCCACCGCGGACGCGCCCCTTACGGGGCGAGTCGTCGGTGTGAGCCTCGGCGTAGGCCTTACGGGCAGCCTCGGTCTCCGCCTTCTTGGCATCTCTCGCGAGAGCCCTCAGGCGAACGGCCTCCCTCTCGAGCCCCTTGACGAAGTCACGAACCTCCGCCAAGAAGCCCTCGAGGAGAAGCCCCTCGAGCCGCCGCTGCTCCACCTCGGGGGTAAGCACCCTCCCGTTACGGACCTTGGTCGTCCAGGCGCAAGCCTGGCGGTACCGATCCGTGAACGGGCGGACTGCTTCCTTCGAGAGGAGAGCCGCGCGCACCAGGAGAGCCGCCTCTGCCGAGAGAGTCTCGGACAGCAAGCTTCCTCCTTTCACGTATACTTATGCCATCTTCCCACCGCCGATTTGCGTGTATATACTTTACTCACACAACAACAGGAGTTCCTTCACCCCATGATGTCCCTCGGTGAGCTAATTGAATGGGAGCGTAAAGTACGACGTGAGCGGCGCAAGAAGGAAGAAGCCGAGAAGCCTAAGCTCCCTGGTCCGAGTGTCTACCCTGCGAGCTCTTCTGGTCGTGGGAGTGGGGGGAAGTAGAAGCTAAAAACGAGCGGGGGTAGTTAGCCCCCGTCGCTGCCGCTAGCCCGAAGGCTAGCGGCGTTCCAGACCGATCAGCAGCGGGAGGTCGTCGGAGACCCCCCGCCCGTGGTGGTGGTCCATGAATTTGTCGTGGGCTCTGCCGATCTGCTCGGGGGTGGCGGGGTTGTTGGCTAGGAAGAACAACCAATCACCCTGGGCGACCCAGCGAACCTCGCCCGAGACCAGCCGGTCCATCTCCTTAGGGGAGATGACGCCGGCCACCGACCAGCGGGAGAGTCGGACCTCTCCCTTGTCCCCGCGGTAGAGGGGGTTGACACAGAAGCGTCCCCCCTCGTACCCCGGGAAGAAAATCTTGTGGGGGTTGTCGGCCCGAAGGCCGACAAACAGGATTCCGGACGAGATGTCCGAGTTCAACTGGGCACGGTGGTCGTCGTGGAACTCCACGACGACCGGCGAGGCGAGGCGAGGCATAGTAAGCCCTCCTTGTGTGTGTGTGTGTGTGTGTGTGTGTGTGTGTGTGTGTGGTGATTAGGCGAGCTGCGCCCGGCGCTTACGGGCCGCGGAGATCAGGCTCTCCGCGAACACCTTGTTGGCGGTGGGGATTTCCTCGTCCTCGAGGTTCTCGAGCCACCACTCGAGATCCTCAATGAGGTCGCCGAGGACCTCGTAGTCCAGCTCCAGGATCTGGGTCAGACCCTTGACGGGGTCCTTGACCAGGCCCTCCAAGTCGTACTCGCAGCACTCCAGGCTTTCGAGGCCCATGTCGACTTATCCTTTCTCACGGCCATAGTAAGGCCATATGTAGTTTTCGGGTGCGCATATACTTATGCCTGAATTTAACTACGGATTTGCGCGTTCAGCTGACCCAGTCAGGGTCCCCGCCATCCTCGTCACCAATCAAGCAAACTACCTGACTCCGGTAGCGCTGCCAGGCGTCGAAGGCTTCTTCTGCGGTCATGGAGGCAGGCACCTGGAAGTCGATGCCGTGGTGGTTGTTGACGTAAACAACGCATCCGCTGTCCGTAAACCACCAGTAGTGCAGTTTATTCTGGCTGTCACGCGTGCAGCCATCCTGCGTCCCAAACCGCTCCTTGTGGAGCTGTACTAGCTTGAGTACGCCGTTTTTGTAGCGGTCGGCTATGAGCAACTGGTCTAGCTGAAAGTCCCGGTCCATGTCCAGGAAGAGGTCCATCAGCGCAGTGTTGTGGGAAATCCTAGAGAGGATCGGCACTGTAAAAGCCACAACACCCATTGCGCTACGTTTCCCGGACTAGAGGCTCCCCTCTCGCCCCAACAATGTGTACACCTAGCTCAATACTACGAATTTTCTCCCTACCGAGGCGAAACGAAACTTCTAGGCAGCCCTGGCCCACGCCGTCTACGACGGTCCAATCGTAGCGCTGAGACACCACGACGTTGTCGTATTCCTTGTGGTCGATGTAGTACTGACCCTCTCCCTTTTTCGCGTAGTACCAGGCTAAGCGAGCTAAAAGAGGAGTCAGTCCTACGCGTCTAGCACTGGTTGTGTTCTCATTCATGTAGGTGCTCCTCTAGGTTTTTGGCGGTGCTCCTCTAGGTTTTTGGCGGTGGTTCCTAGAAGCTCGGGGATACTGTAGACCGTAGCATGAGCTACGAGGTCAACGGCCCTCGAAGACAGCCTAGTCGCGCTGCTAACAAAGACTTCCATGAGACCTGGATGCGCGGTCGGGGAGACCACGCTAACCGTGTAGTATTGGCCCCCCACGAAACGGTGTTGGTATTTACCTCCGTTGGAGAGCTCTACTGTCTCCCAGCCGTGCAAGGACAGTGCAAGCAGGGCGGTTTGGTGGTCAACGGACGTTTTTGACATACTTTCCCTCATAGAGGTACTCGTGCGGTACGCGCGTGGCGTGCGCTACAAACTCCGCCATACTGTGAGCCACCCTCTCTGTGGAGGCGTACTGCTGGTACGAGTTAGGTGGCTGGCCTCGGAAGTCCGATACAGCGCTGAAGTACATGCGGCACCAGTCATCGCCCAGGCTTAGCTTTAGCCGCAACTCCGCGAAAGGATTCCGCTGCTTTATCCTAAAGTAGACTAGCTCCTCTTGGCCTATTGGCTCTCGAGGATAGAGGTGTGGTTCCCAGCCACACGCTGCTAGCGCTGCTTGCGCTGTTACCAGGTTGAGGGGAAGCTTGTAGTCGGTTGGGTTACTCTTCGCACCCACTGATGACCACCCTGAGCAGGGTCTGGGCCAAGGGAAGTAACTCTCGAGTGTCCCGGCCTTCCATCTTAGCCTGGGTTACGTAGACCAGCGCGTCTAGCATCTCTTGCGCTGCATCGCAGTTAGCGTCGCGCCCATTGTGGCTGAGCAGAGGAGTCCCGTACTTCCGACGCCCAAACTCGCGGCGCTGGTCTAGCATGGAGACCACCGAATCAGCCGTGTGCAACTGCCTCAGCTCTTGCATAGCTTGAAACGCTACGTTGCGGGAGTTGTCGCTGGTCTTGGGCTCCGGCTGGACCGAAGTGCTGAGCTCAGTCAGACGGACCGTGTTGCAGTCCAAGTAGGTTGTCGAGGAAGAACGCATACTATTCATCCCTCTCTTTTAACCTATTCTCCTCTATGATTGCGATGACCTCTCGAAGCCACGGCATAGACGGGTCCGGCTCGCCTCGAAGCACCGCAGCAGTACTAGCTGTGAGACTCTGCACGATGTGGTCTCGGTCCCGGTACATCCACATGTACTTGGGCCCTGCGAATACTTCCGCCAGGTAGTCAGCGTAATCGCCGTCGTTGTAGCCCTTTTTCAGGCTGTAAATGGCGTGGCTGACCTTGTACGCGCGTAGTTCCCAAAAGGCCCTGGGGCTAGGTATCCCAGGGATTAGAAACACCAGGCCAAACAGGCTGAACCACCAGAGGGGATTCCAGAATGCGCCGAAGGCTAAAAATATCGACAGCGCTGCTACTTGGGGCAGCAGGTAGCTCCACACATACACGTACCAGTACTTTCGGTGGTCTAGCACGTGCTGCATCTCGTGTGCTTGCGTAGCAAAGCGTTGCCACGCGTAAGCCTCTTCCCAGCGTTGCTTAGGCCAGTAAATAGTGGACCCGATAGTCGTAACCATGCGAGCCATGTAGTCAGGGTTAACCGGTTTCAGGAACCAGGCGAAAAGCTGGTTAAGCTTGCTGGTCTCCTTCCACACTGTTTTTACTCCCTGCGTCTCCATGCGGTGTGTCAGAGCGTCCAGCGCTTTGTTGAAGTTCACTAACACTGTGTATCTCTACCCTCCAGGTGTACGACGGATGTAGGAAATCCGAGGCTAAAGAAACGGCGCATCCAGTGCTGCAGACACGCGCGTCCCTAAACTCTATGGTTTTCAGAGGGTACTCGTAGCCCTCTTTGTACCCAAAGACTACGGGGACATGGGTTCTGTCGAGGGCAGCACAGACATCACAACTAGGATTTTGCATCCGGCTATGATAGCACATTCAGGTAGTGGGGCGCGGTAGTGTCCCGCCCTGCCTCTCGAAACACCGCTACTAAGTACCGTGCCCACGTTTTGTGCCAGTCATCGGGAGCACCCATGCAGGGCCGCAGTAGCTCTCTGCCGCCAGTCGGGTTCTCTCGAGTCACCAACACCGCAGCAGGACACGGCTCATCGTCGTCCCAGCTGAGAAAAATCTCGTGTAGCTTACCTCCTGCGGACACTCTCCGGGAGGACTTGCTCGCGCGGATGTCGGGGCACTGGTCGATCTCAGCTAGAACTTTGTCTAGGGCCCTGCGCCGCTTAGGGCTCACCGTCCACCAGCATCTTGAGGTACACGCGTGTTACCGCGCCATCAGTCTCCGATAGCTGCACTACTTCCCAGCCCCTAGCACCTAAGTGGTTGAGGCGCTTCACTAGCGCTCCGGGGTCTCGCCACTCGCCCACAAGTACTTTGTAGCGAAATCGGTCTTGGCTTTCGTAGTGCGGCGTATCGTCAGACATCACTTACTCATTTACTCTGCGTAACTGCATGGAGTCCGCATCATACTCAAAAAACCACGCGGGACCAAGAACCGGATCCCCGCCGCCCACGCCTCTTTGTGTGCTGGTGGGTTGCGACAACCATTCAAACTCAACTGTGCTGGCGCTGTGGCGGAACATGTCAGCAAGGAGTACCTGGACTTGTTTTCCTGGATAGGTGATCACCGCGTACGTCGGTACCTCTTGGTACTCCAGGCCCCGCAAACTTGGGAGCTGCGGATACACCATGTGGTTTACCCACAGGTAGCGCGCTGCGTTCAACTGTCGTTGAATCCGCCAGCCGCGAGCGTTTAACTGGGCGCAACGCTGTAGCTGTTGAGCTAGCTCTTCTGGCAACCTATGTATCGCCGGGTAGTCAGTGGCGAGGTCCCTTTCGTACACCGAAGTCACCTCCAAGCGAGAGGCGGTGTCTTTGCAGGACCAGACTGTTTTTTTCTCCGAATCAGCTCTGTGGGTAGCCCACAGAGCACACCCAGTTCGCTCCTCAAGCTGAGTCACCGCCTCCGCCAGCTTGCGCTCTCTTGCTCTATGGCTGGCGGTCGACCGAACGGTCGACTCCATAGCCCTGGAGAGCCGCGAGAAAATACAGCCCCGGTCCAACCGGAGGTAGATAGTTTCTTCGTCCTGTGCGCGGGTCGCGAAACCACTCAGGTCCACTCGGAAGGCCAGGTAACACACCGCACGCCCCCTGTTGTTCTTGTACACCCCGCCTGTCTTGCGACGGAACACGTAGCTGGTGGTTTTCGAGCTCAGTTCGTGGACCAGGTGGTGCCGGTTGGTGCCGGTAATCTCCCCCGGACCCGTCCGGTGTAGGTGTTTGCGGCGCTGGAAGAAGGCAAAGCTTTCCTCAAGCGCGCGCGTTTGCGACCAACCGTAATTAGCGTTTTTGTCCCTGACTGGAGGCCAATGGGTTCTTTGCCCGTTGGGCAAGTCTATGTAGAGCATTTTTTGTCTTGCGATTTGCTGCGGCTAATTACGATCCCCTTTGGCACCTAATGCCGATAGGCAGCCCGTGTAACTCCTTGAAATCATTACGGTTTCAACGCAGCAAAGTGGTTATGATCAGCTTAGATCAAGGGCGCGCAGCGCCCCAGCACTGCGATGAGCTCGTTGCGAGCTCGTTGCTGTAAAAAGCAAACCAAGACATCGGGGGATCAGCCCGATAAGAAACTTAGCTCCGCGACCTTGCAGTTTTCCCTGAACACAGAGGGAAAATTGCGAGGCTGTACCCTCTCAATATTTCTTTCTGGGTACACTTACTGACCAGCAGCAGCGTTGCGCTGCCTCGACCGTACGGTCGAACCGGAGCTGTAAGAGGCTCAGTTCTCGGCGATGTGCCGAAAGAGCTTCTCGGCCGTTAGCGTATTGGTTGAGTAGGGATCAACGAGCGAGTTGAGCGCGTAGTGACGGTACCGACTTGACGTGTCGCACTCCATCATGGGAATCAACGCATAGCAGTCTTCTTGCTTATGAGCGCCAGCCATCCCCATCAACTGCCAGTAGTTGTGCTTTGAGGACTTGCTGAGCACCCACTCCACTACTCGCTGGTACGGCACCTGAAAAATCTCGGCCGAGTCTTTGTCCGTGCTGCTGCGGTAGACCAACCAGGGATTGCCTTCGCTGCGGGCGTTGATGACCATGCCTGTCATCCCGGAGTCTTCAGGGTCCACAATGACCAGGCCGTTGAAAATGGCCCAAGCCTTGGCATAGTCCCAAAACCCAAGTCCTCTGTGGTGAGTCAGGTGCTCCACGAGCCGGCCTACCGTCAGGACAGCTCCTACCTGCGCAGAGCGCGGCACTCTTCGACGCAATGTCTACATGCTCCGCCGCCCCGCGGGGGGCCGAACCATACGGTTCTTGCGTAGGCGTCCACGTTTACTGGTTGCGGCAATGGGCGACCACAGAGGCTGCAGCTTGTTGCGTCGCGCTTTGGTTCGGTGCCAGGCCCCCCTAAGCGCCATAGTCTTTCTCCTAACTCTTGCCGCTGCTTCTCTGCCTTCCGGGCCACAGGTATTCCCTTGCTTGTAGTGGCACGTAGCCAGGTCTTCGTTTCCGTACTTTAGCAGGTGGTTTTTGAGAGCCTTTACGCCGTAGTACACAGTGCGATCCCCGCACATCTTAGCGGATCCCTTAGGGTACGGAGTAGTGGGGTCTGCGGGGCAGTAGTACTTTGGCATGATCTGTAGCGGGCCGATCTCTCCTAGAGAGCCCACAAGTCCGTGGCGCCACCGCGTCTCGGTGTACGCTACTGATAGCGTCCAAAACGGGGGTACCCGCTGTCTGCGAGACTCCGCTACCATCTCCATGCATACGAAGAAGGCGTCTCGAGTCATCTCCGGATTACCCAGGTATGTGGTTGGGTGTTTGATGCTGAACGCGCACAACATCGCATCGTGTACGCGCGTAGCTGTTCCTGCACTAAAATATGATAGTGCGATTAGTATGAGGTACGTCATCACAACCTTTTGCCAAATTTTGGCGAATTTGTGTGCTCTAGTAGAGCCAGGACCAAAAGTCTACGCTCACGGGAGAGCGTAACCAGGTCAGGAGTTACTAGCAGGGAGTTAGTTCTTACTAGAAGGTGTCGGTGAGTTCGCCGCAACTCGCGGAACAAACGCCACCTCGTCCAGAGTGACAATCTGAAGTTTCTCCGGTGAGATTACCTGTGTGGGGGTGGGAGGCAGCTTTATAGGCACCAGCGCTTTAGTGCGCGTTGGGTGGGATACCTGATATGCCTGTACTCGAGCCGGGCCCAGTTGCGGATGCGCAGAAAGAGACGCCTTGGTGGCCCGTATAGCCTGCGTCGTACTGTCCGCGTAAACGGAAAACTCATACGACACCCGAACTACGACGTGTTCCAGGTCTTTTACCGGTAGATAGGACCTGGCGTGGCACACGGCAGCTTCTAGCTGTGCTCGCAATTCGGGGTCGTTTAGGTCTGGGTCAGGTAGGTGCTCTTGTAGGTATGCAAGTAGTGCTAGCGCTGCTTGCGTTGTTAGGTTGCGCCCTACACTGAGACCAGTAGGCACATGAAGAACGTGCCTAATCCCGTCGTGCAGCTTCCAGGTGCTCATGCAACGCGTTCCTTTGCTGGAGGACCCAGTCTATCATCTTGATTGGGGACTTGTCCCGGAGGGTCGTGAATGCTCGACGCTCCAGCACGCCCTGGGGGTACCGGGCGCTACGAGGTAGGCTATTACTAGTGTAGGTAACCCGCAAGCTTACCGCGTCTATGTTGCAGTACAAAAACTCCTCAGGCAATCCTTTGATACGCACAAACGGGATGGTCCAGCTGTAGATAGTTAAGTCTACCTGCGTTGTTTGCGGGCTCACCGCAATGACAGGGAACGCGGTGGTCAACGCCCTAATCAGACGCTGTCGAGTATGGTACAGTTCTGTGAACTGAGCAAACTGTGGGCTCATTGCATTGCGCCCCGCGTGTGTGCCAGCAACCACTCCCCGAACTCAGCGGTTGTACGAGGCACAAGTCGTATAGTCTCTCTGTCGGTGGAGCTAATCCTCTTGTACAGTGAGGCTTCCAGGCGCCCCGAAGCAGCGAGAACTAGGTACGGTTCATCAACGTCGTCTGGTACTACCAGGGGCAGCACTAGCGTTACACGAGATACGTGAGCCAACTTGTTAGCCGGCAGGGTCCCATAGACTGCCGGGTAGATAACTCCCCACCCTAAGGCCTGCGCAACCTGCACTAGACTATGGATGTTCACCCCTATCCCCGTACAGGCACGCTAAGTGATAGTGCCTGCGCGCAGCTACCCAGTTCAGCACCGCGTCCATGTCCGCGAAGAGGATTTGAGTTGGTCCGGACTTGTAGTCGGAGGCCGCAGGGTCCCTGCCATAGTTGTCCGGCGTGTACTCACACAGGTACAGGTTTGTGTCCTGGTCCCACAGCCGCATGGAGACCCACGCCCACGTGTTGTTCCGGTTGCCTTCCCCGATCAGCCCAGTGACTACCTTCTGACCTGGCGTCCCGACATTGGTAAGCTTTGACTCTAGTAGCTGACAGCTCCAGCCCAGTAAACACAGGGCTTTGTAAATGTCCTCGGGGGAAACGCGCACTGCGGGGTTGGAGGAGCTATGCACCTTCGGGTATTTGGGCGATAGCGTAGCGCCTACAGTGAAATCGGTGGGCGGCGGGGGCTGCTCTGAAGGCGGCGAAGGCGGGGGCTGCTTACGTCTCAGCATCCTTTGACGCCACCGCCGCTTCGCCGCCTCAAGTACCGAGGTTGTCCAGTCGTCTGACAACGCTCAACACCAATTCTGCTGGAGTTGGTACGGAGGCTTCTGGTGTCGGGTTGGGCAACTGCGGCCCGAACTCTTGGATCCAAGAAGTGCGCCCGTAGTAGCCTGGTATCACGATGCAGGCGGGAATATACACCGATCCCGACAACCTCAGCACTACTCTGTCCATCCGGTTGGGGTGCCAGGCTTTTGGCCGTCGTGTAGGGACCCGAGCCAGCTGATGCTCTGGGTACCTAACGCTGTCTCGTAGCGAAGGTATGGGATGAGGGTACCTAAGCTCCCACCCCATCAGCTGAAAGCCCAGGCTGGCAATCTCTACGTGCTTGTAGAGCGCCGAGGGCTTTAGCTCTGGGGGGAGATCGTTGTTACCATCGACTCGTTCAGGTGAGTCTCGTTGCAGTGCGGACACTTAACGAAAACATCCTCCGGGAAAACGTCCACCTCGTTGTAGGTGAAGTTGACGAAGCCGCCATCGGACAGCGGCGTGGAAAGAAGTACGCTCTCCAGCTCTCGCTGGTCTTGCGCGCGGTAGTAGTAGTACGACTCCGCGCGGTCTCCGGACTTGGTACCGAAGACCACGAAGTTCTTGTACTCGGGACCTGCAGCTATCACGGGCATGATGTCCGCCTCGAGCTGCTCGAGCTGAGTGGGGACCGCCGGCTCCGACAGCGCTAGCTCTAGCTCAAGCTGCTCCATGACAGGCTCCGCCGACTTCGGCTTGGAGGTGGTAGCGCTGCTGGACGTAGGAGAGGGGGTAGAAGTCTTACGACGGGGCATCTCAGGGTCCTTCTAGGTTGTGACTAGACCTTAGTCTCGTGAAGGGGAGAGTTCAACTTGCTTTCGCCTATTTCTATTTGGAAGTTGGGCGCAGCTAACTCTAGCTCCCGTTTGCGTGCCTGGAACATAACGTCCGCTAGGGACAGCCGCCAGTTGAGCAGCAAAGTCCCCAGCTCCAGACTTCCTAGCGGGTAGGCTACGTTTCTGTGCGAGGGCAAAATTGCTGTCTCGCGTAGAAAGACTCCGCCTGTGATCTCTGGCACGTACAAGCAAACTTCCGACTCTCCGTGACGAAAGCCCACAAATCAGAGACAGTTGTTTTCGTAGGCGTACAACACTCCCTGGCGGTCACTGTATAGCCCCCCGGGGAACAGCTCCTTGGCGTGCAACTTGTCTTGCAACCACGTGACCACTGACCACCCTGCCATGGGGCCCAGGTCTAGTAGTTGCCGGACTAAGCGCTCGGTGGTCTCTATGGGCGTCATATGTACTCCCACGCGCGTACACGCCACTGCGCTATTAGCGCTGCTAGCGCTGCTGGCGTTGTTGGCGTTCTACAGGTAGCTATCGTGTCGGGGTGCGCGCCGTGCCCTGCTAGCAGGCAAATCTTGCCGTCCCCGCGCAACGCTAGCTCTGCTATTGGCATTGCGCTGTACAACTCTAATTGTAAGCGAGTCATAGGTTCCCGGGTGCGTTTAGCTAGCAGCACCAGGTACAACACGCCTTCGTTGTGGGTGAGAAGTCTGAGGTTCGCCTCGCGCAGATCGTAACACTGCAAGCCTTGTAGCTCGGCTACTAGCTGCACTCGCAGGGCGGTTTCCTCTGCGGACTTCAAGTCCATAGCTTTTGGGCAAACTCCTCTAGCGCTGCTAGCGCTGCTAGCGCTTCCGCTGGCGTAGTAGGAGCTAGGATTCGTAGCGTAGACTGTGGCACAGCCCCCCACTCCCCGGGGGTCACAAAGTGTAGAGCGTACGTTGTAAGCGTCCGCTGTTTACTCCGGTGGCACACGATTAAGCCGGGCACCCACGGTAGAGTGTCAGGTGTTGTAAGAGAAGGGGAGTTGGGCCGCATGCGCTTAGCCACGGGAGTACCCGCTAGCGCGTAGCTCCATCCGCTGCCAGGAACTCGCCAATGCGGGAATGCCGCGGTAACTATCACCCGCTGCATGAGCAGATAGGTGTTCGCTGCTGGCGGCCCGGTTTCTACGCGCTTTCGGGGTTTAGGTTCTGCGCTGAGCTTGTCGTCAGATGTCATAGCTGTCATCAGCCGCTTGGTAAGGCTCGAGGCCGGGCCACATCTCCTGAACTATACTCTCCAACTCTACTAGCGTTGCGTGCGCTGCGTACGCTGTTGTTGGGCGCGTTGCCAGACGCTGATACGCTGCTCGCTGCTTTAGTGCGGTGGGTATGAGCGTGAGGGGGTCAAAACTCAAGGTGTACAGCGTCAGCCGCCTAGACTTAGCTCGGCTAGCCACAACCACCAGGGGACGCAAGGTCTCCACCTTTAGTATGCCACTGCCGAGGAATCGGGAAGGCGGCGTCGGAACCCACCCTAGGCGGGCAGCGATAAAAGCGCCAGACTTCTGGGGGGATACGCGAAGGTAAGAAAGCCGCGAAGGTAAGTGGTCCCAGGCACACCAGCTCGGCAAGTACCCAGACACCAATGCCTGCTTGAACAAGTCCTGCGTTGTTTTGTTGAGCGGAGCGAGCTGCTTGCGCTCTGTGTCTAGCCGCGCCACACCAACTGGTCCGTGTAAGGAGTGTACCGGGCCCACGCGCCTTCAGCGAGCATGTCTAGCCTCAGTAGGATTTCATACGCTGCTAGCGCTGAGTCGGGTGGGTCGCGGAGCTCTCGACGACGGGCCTTGTTCAGGGTCAGGTGCATCCCGTAGGACTCCTGAGCGCTATAAATAGTCAGCCTGCGCATCTGGGGGCGCTTTACTACTAGCAGTGCGATGCACGCTTCTCCGGGGATCTTGGTTGGCGCGGAGGCCGGGTGCAGACCAGCACGGTACAGTCGTCCTGTTGGGCTACCAGCTCGGTACAACAGCTTCACCGCCAGCCGCTCTCCCGTAATCCGCCTCGAAGTAGGCCCATCATACCGGATCTTTGCGGCGCTCAGAGCCTGCGGACAGTGCCAGCCTGCGCTAGGCGCCAAAAGGATTGCTTGTCGAAAATGCTCGACTAGCTCTTCTGGTTGCACAACCCCTCTAGCAACTCCAACGCTACGTGGCGCGCTTCTACCAGATGTGCGTGGCACTCCGCCAGGTACTCGATGCTGGGCGTAGGTGGGGTGTCCGGGTCGAGCATGCCCTCCGTTAGAAAAGGCCAGGTTTGCACGTAACAGAGTCTGTTTGTTAGCGCTGGGCGGAGGTGCTTTGTGAAATACCTGCGCTGCCCGCCAGGGGTGAGGTCGCAACGAAAAACTGCCAGCCGAGTGGTGGCGTCCTCTGGGACGTACCAGAGATCCGCTCCTCCAGTTAAGTCGCCATCAGGCTGTCGATGGAAGAGCTGACCGTATCGCAGGGGCGAGTCGTAGAGCGTGGTGTAGCTCATTGACACGTTGGGCCAGGACAGCGCCGGGGGGAAATTCCACCCTGATAGCTCAGTCAGCGTCTTCGTTAGCTCCGTAAATCTAAGAACGAGGCGCTTCGGGATCTGGTGGGGCGGCGGTCGGTGATCTGGCAAGGTCTCTTGCTCTAGCCTCCAGACGGGGCAGGAACTCGGCTAGCTCCTGTTCGGAGAAATTGCTTAGGGTCCTGTGAGTCTCCGCCCAGACGTGTTTGGTCGTAAACCGCCTTGCGTTGGAAGACGTGGGGGGAGATGTCCTCAACTCGAAGACACTGACTTTGTCGTGTGCGCTCATTTCCACGTATGCGTGGTCGGTGACGTACTTGCGCATTTGAAGCGGGGTGTTCCCCACAATGCGCCAGCCTCGTCCCAGGCCTGCGTGGCTGAGTGCTTTGGAAGGATCTCTGTACATAACTCGCATTGACTTATACCAGGTTGTGGCCGTCGTGTTGGTGGTAGCAGTGCTGCTGTTGCTGACGGCCTAAAAACTTAGGCGTTTTGAGACACATTACGATCTATTTCGCAAAACAGACCTATTAGACCCGGCATGGGTATAATCGGTCGCTCTGGCCGCGCAGCGGACAGAGTGACGAGAGGAGCGGGGCGGAGCGAGTCACTTTTGCGAAATGACTAGGTTGTGGTCGGGATATGATGTAAACCAACCTCCGTACCCCCGCAGTGAGCTCGTTACAAGCTCGTGGTGCCTGTCGACACCGGCTAATGTGTCTGTGTCTAGCTCTACGACTTCCCTCCGGCTTCTGCTGCCGTCGGTAAGTGGTGAAACTACGCAACCGCCGGCCAGGGCCGGAGGTGAGTTTCTTATGGTCAGAGCCCTCGTGGTTTGTCAGAAGGCCACAGTGAGCCTGTAACAGGCTCGTGCATACGTGCGTCTAGAGCTAGTGGAGCTTATTTGGGGCTAGCTACATGTTGCAATCCACACCTCGGGCACTCGACGTTCATCGTTACCGTGTAGGAGTCCTCCGAGGTCATATGGGTTGCAAGTGCGGTCACGGACCCCGATCCCGTGAAGCTAGACACGGTACAGCCGCCACCAAGCGTCATAGAGACGATGTGGTTCTCGGTGGCGGCTTCTTTAGGGGGGAGCAGGGCAGCCAATTTCTGCACAGCCTCGTGCAGCTTCGGAGACATGTCGTCCAGCTCGTCAAACACAAAGTCTTCCCAGACTTCGGGGGAGAGCCTTAGTGCTCGGACGGACACGCGAATCTTGCCTGACGCTACTTGCGTTGCTAGCGCTGTTAGCGGGTAGGCAGGGGACTCTGGCGGCGGCGAAAACCTTCGCACCGCTACCGGCGTGTTGGGGGTCTTCTTGGTTGTCAGGGACTCCGGAAACTTAAACCTCCCTGGATTGTCGAGAGGCGCGTCTTGGTTGTACCTACGAGACGGAGGAGGAGTCTCCTCCCACCCCATCAGCTCAAATGCGTCCGCTAATCGCTGCAGCAGTGTATTCATAGAGTGCTTCTCCTAGGGCTTGTAGGTTGTCCCATTGTACGACAACAAAGCTAGGAGGTCGGGGACACCCGTCACCGTCGTAGAGCAGGTAGGGGTGTTGGCCCGGTTCTGGCGGTGTGGTCACTACCACCTCCACGCGGACATAGGCCCCTCGGCTGTAGTCTGCGGCGCCGTGCCCAAAAAAACACTCGAGCTCGGTGGGGGAGCAAAATCGCGGGGTTTGTAGAGAGCCGAAACACGCGCTTCATTCGATCGTACCCTGTGTGAAGAATAATCTGAGGACCGTGAATGTCTTGCCACCCCAACATCCACAGCACCTCGCAGCAGGCGTCAAACTTGACTTGCGCTGCGTGAATGCCGCCTGCCCATAGGCCCGGTTTGGTACTCACAACCGCCGCTCTACCACCCGCACTGTCTCCCACTCAGTACCGCTAACCGGCATCGGCAGAAAGCTCGAAAACACTCCAGCTTCCCAGCCCGCGCTGTGCAACTCGACGGCCAGCAGGTGTGGAATGTACCCGTACGCGCGTAGAATGCGGACGGCTTGACGGGTTTCGGGGGTAAAGCCTGTCGGGAAGTGAATCACCCACTCGTGTTGGTACTTCCACTTCCACGTGCGCAACGCTCGTCGAGCCAGAAAGGCTCGTGCATGCCAGTGGTGCAGTGTACACAAGCACAACACCGACCGCGACGCTGGCGCTTTTGGCGATGGTGGGAGTGGCTTGGGGGGCGGGGCGTCGGGGGCGCGCTGAAAGTCCTCCAAAGGCCATAGTGTTGCCGAGCCGTCTCGCGCTCGGTCGTGGTACATGGTGGGGCGCTTATTGATTGCCGGAGTACGGCTACGCAGGTACGAAATGTGCCTCAGGTCCAACGTACGAGAGAACTTCGCGTTGGTGGCTTTGGCGTACGTGAAGTCGGTGTTGGTGAGATTGGCTCGAGAGAAGTTGGAGTGGGAGAGGTCTGCTCCAACAAAGCTGCACGCCGGAAGCTCAAGCGTACCCCACACCGTGCGGGAGAGGTCCATCAGGTCAAAGTTCAGGCCCTCGTAGATGGCAGGTGTGTGTTTGTGGCTTGAGAGCGGCATGAGCGCTGCTTTCGCTGCATGCGCTGCTTGCGCTGCGTACATTGGCAGCCCGTAGTACCTCAGCTGGTTCCAGATCGCACGCGTGTCCGGGTGGTACAGCAAGCGCTTCTGCGTGAGCCGTGACCACTCCAGTGGCAGAGAGTGCCTCTTGAACGTGTCCAGGTGCTCCGGCATGCGCGTCTTGAGGATGTAGCTCAGAGAGTCCATGTGTAGTTCGCTTTGGGGGTGGAGATGCTGGCGGCTTTGGTGCGAGCAAAAACAGGCCGCAAATCCGGGTCTGGGTTCGGAGGCAGCGGCAGCGTTCGCGCGTCATAATACCTGCTGTGACCGAGGGCTGGGTGGGCAGTGAACGGGTTTTCGGGGTGTTCAGGGTCCAGCCAGGTCCGCGGGACCAGCGGAGAGCTGTCAGACGCGTGTGGCATGTACGCAAGCGTTGGCAAATGCTTGATTTGCTGCTTGCTCCGCGTGGTGTGCGTCCACCGAAGCGTTGCTACCCTGCGGTCGATGGTGTTCCTGACCCAAGTGTAGTCTATCTGCGGTGAGCGAATGTCCGACTGCGCCGATTCAGCCAGGTCGCGTAGCCACCCCAACCACGTCTCGTGCGCACTCTGAGTCAACAGCCCTTCGAAGTACACATGATAAGAATTGCCCGTGTCGAAAATCATGGCTGGCAACCCAAGGTAGTCTTCCATCTCTGCGACGTCTTGTACGATGGTCATGTAAGCGCCCGGCGTGAGCCCGGCAGTGCGAAAAGAGGCCGTCTTCATGTCTACGCAAGGTACAAAGAGCGGGAGTCCCCCCACGTTTACCATGTTTAGCAGCGCTAGCTCTCTTAGTGGGGAGGGAACGTACGCTGCTAGCGCTGCTGTTGGAGAAGGAACAGCTGCGAGAGCAGTGCTCGCGAGAGAGGGCGGCGTGTGCACTGTGTACTGGAGCAAAGTGTTGGCCACCGGGGCTGGCGCCGGCGGGTAAGACTCCGGCGAGTACTGAAACATGTAGAACGTTGCCGTACGCTGCGTGCTTTGCGTGATGGCAGTGAAGAAGGGGTTGAGCAGTATTGCTGGTGTCATGTTAGTGCCTTATGACACATTAGGATGTATTCCAGTAGCTCTGTCGGAGCATTGGGGGTGCGTGGGTCTGGCATGGGACGGATGTATGCTGGGCCCGATATGCTGCTGCTGAAGGTGCACAGAGTCAAGTCAACCACACTCAGACAGAAGACCCAGGATTCTGTCTGAGTGTTCGAGGCGCGCTCGCCTTCCGGCTCTGTGTACACCAAAGCCAGGTGGTTGTAGTAATCAGCACAGGGATGCCCGCTGGGGCTAGGGACGGGGTTGCGCGCACAGCGGTTGAACACATCCCGCTTCCATGTCTCGTACGTAGGCAACAAGATATGCCTGTAATACTCTGGAGAGTCGCCCAGCCGCACTGGCAAGGCAGTGAGTAGCAGGACCTTCTCTGCCATGTTTACGAAGTCGACCAGGAGTTTGTATCTTACTGGGTTTGGAAGGTCGCCGTAAGGCTTTTCTTTCGACAGGTACATAGCCACGTGTATAGTTCCCAGTGGAAAAAGGGTGGGTAGGGTGTGTTGGTGCTGGTGTTAGTAGGGAGTCGGAACCTTGCTTCTATTAGGGTTGGCGTAGCTGGGAAAGCACACACCCACTGTAGGGCGCGGGCATATGGGTTTACAGCAATGATGACTGCCCGTAAGTCGTTGCTTCCGGTGTCATTGCCAGTTGCTTCGTATACCCAGATATCCCACACAGCTACCTGTTCATTAAACCCCTGGTAATTGTCCAACGTGCGCTGCCAGAACCGCGGGTCATAGTGGGCGTTGGCACCGAGGCCAGCAGAGACGCTGGTAGGTTTTGTAGAGACGTACCCTGCTAGCGCTGCTGTCGGTGCTAGCGCTGTTAGTGCTGCTGCGATTTCTTCTGGGGTCATGGTGCTCCTGGCGGCGCTGGGAACACTGCCAGGCGCAGACGGGTCAGCCCTACATAGAAATCCAGGTAGTGCTGGGTGTCCAATGGGTTTGGAGAATCCTGAGAGACCTGAAGAGGAAAAGTCCCGTGTGGAACGGAGGGGCTAACCAAGTAGGGACTGCGGCCTGGGGGTGGGTAGGGGTTGAGCGACACTATCGCTTTATGGTGTATTCCCAGACATAAAACGCGCAGTCCGCTGTGGAGAAAGCGCGGTCTGGGTAGTGATCAAGGAAGGTCTCCCAGTAAGCAGGTAACGTGGCCTCTTCGTAAGAGTACACAAACCCAGCTAACTGGGCGACTGTGTTCTGGATGGCGCCAGGTACTTCTTCTTGCACTCTACTAGCCACGTGTAAAACTCAAGCTGGGTGGTGGGGGTGACCGGGAAGAGAGGTTCCGGGAAGTCGAATGTAGCTAGCTTGATGCTTGGTCCCATAAGCTCACGTGACGGGTCTCCCTCAATCCAAACGACTCGCATGCAGTCAGCGTAAGGATTGATTGCCATTATGCAGGCGGGGGTGGGGTGTGTGGCGGAGGTGCAGGGGAGCTGCCAGACGTCGAGGTCGGTGGAAGTCTGGCTGAACTCGCCAGCTACGTCATCCAACACGAAGCGCCAGTACCTCTTGTCTGTAAGGTCTTGGTGCACGAGCTCGTAGCCAGCCAGGAGAGTAGTGGGTGCCAGGGTACGCACCAGGCAGGCTAGCTCTTCTTCGTCGCTTAGGTGTGGTGCTAGTGCTGTTGGTGCACTAGCGCTGCTTGCTCTGTCAGCCATTTGTGGAGCTCGAGGGGGTCCTGGAGGTCGCAGAGAGAGGCGGTATTGGCGAGAGTTACGTTACGCATTGTTCGAGTGAATAATCGGGCTGTGCTTGTGTCCAAGTAAGCGCCCGCCAATAGGTTATCTGCGGAGGAGGGCAAGACTGCCAACAACAAGCGGCTGGTGTCGTGGAGCTTGGCGGCGAAGTCTCGCAAAGCGCTGGCGGAGGTGGTGGTTATAGGGTTTGCGGCAACTGCCACTACTCCCGTAGGGAACCACGGGCGTACGACTACAGGCAGGGTGAGCCAGCGAAGCCACGCCAACCCTGCGTCGGTGGTGAGCCAGTCGATGGGGTCGGGGGTGGCGGAGGTGCTGGGGGTGGCAGAAACTTGCTCGGTTGTACGCGCGTACGTCTTACTTGCGCTCATTAGGGCTAGCAGAGAGTTGGGTGGGCGTGGGCGCGGGGGTTTGAGCGGAGTGTGGGGGGCGGGTAGAGGGGTGAGAGGGGGCTACGGTGGCCACGATTGCTTGGAGGGCCTTGTTTGCGCTGCTTGCGCTGCTTGCGCTGCCTGCGCTGCCTTCGAAGCGGGGGCCGTGTTTGTCAAAGCACAGCTCTAGGCCCGGATCAGTGAACTCATCCCAGTAGTTCTCTCGGGCTTCTGGGTTTCTGTCTACAGAGTAGTAGTTCGTCAATGCCTCAGCGAGGATGCGTGCCTTGTGTGGGGGCATCAACGACTCCAGGAGGGTCTTGAATTCCTTCGTGCGAACGAGTCGCGCGGTAGTTCGGACCCAGGGTGGAGTTGGGGGGTTGCTCATCGTGTTCTTTTACCAGGAAGCCGGTTGTTGTTGTGCGGAAAGAGTAGCGCGATTTGGGTCGGGGGCGGAATTTGAGCGAGGGAGGGGGTTGGTGGAGGATTTGGGGGATTTAGAAAGTGCGGAGGGCGAGAGCACTGTTTTTGATGTGAACGCTGATACGACAGCGCAGTACATGTAGGTGCGTGTGCTGCAAAAAGTGAGGTGCTAAGGTCTCAGTAGAAGTAGTTTCTATACCTACATGTCGGCGTAGAAGTATTAGAGCAAAAACGTCCGCGGGAATAGAAGCTTGTGAGGAATAGTAGAGATTTCAAAATCTAGTCATACGGTAAAGTTACACCTTATACTTTTTGCATAGCTGAAAATCGGGAAATTCTTAATGATTTCAACGAGTTCGACTTTCGAAAAGCAAATGCGCATAGATTCCGGGTAGTTAGAGACTGCCCTGCGCGAGCAGCCGCCTGCAAAAGTGACCCTAACTAACTAAAACTATTACCTTTTTACCTATATCTATATCTTTATGAGAGAGTACTGGGTAAAGAGCTTACAAACGAAATCTGCTGGGACATTTATGTCTCAATGCATAAGAAGTAGAAGCTTTTATTACTCATTAAAGCTTATTTGTTATTTGTGTTAGTAATCTCAAAAGTCAAAATTTTCTCCTGAGGGTCGAGAAAGCCTATTAGCGCTGCTTGAGCTTGCAGTGTTGGGTTACCATAAGATTTGCTTATGGAATTTTACAATTCTATGCCGCTCTTTTGTCGGCTACTCTAGTAGCCAGGGTTTTGGGTATTAGGTTATGGTGCGCAAAACCTCTCCCATAAAGATATAGATGCAGCGAATTTCTCAATGAAATCAGCGCATTAGGGCCACTTTTCGAGGCGGCTGCTCGCGCAGGGCAACGCCTAAGTACTTGAAACTTATTGACAATCGAAAACCAAAAGTCGAAACCCTTGAAATTAAAGGGAAAAAAGGATTGTTAGTTATAACGTGAGACTTGTGTCTGATTTCCCAATAGATTCCAGTACTTAGAGCGCGTTCGAAAATTTCGAAGCTTACTGGCTAAGTCCGCGTAATCATTGAAAACAGGGGTTCTCTGTTAGAAGTAATAGAGGATATCATTGATGTGGATGAAAGTGTTGCTGGCGCTGCTTGCGCTGTTTCTTACTCACTTCCTCTGCGATATGCTTTTTCTACCCTCGAAACCCCAGACACGAATCATCGGTATATGCCCTACGTAAATCCTCAACGCGCCCATGCGATCCTCGCTACTTGGCTCCAGGGCGCGGTCAAACAACGAAGCAGCAAAGCAGGTCGTAAGGTGGGCAGGTTGCAAAGCATAAACGTCTCCATAGGCTTGGAGGTGTTAAAGCGCGTAGATGCGGCCCTCGTCAGCGTAGGCCCACGAAGAGACCAAGTCCCTACCCCTGCCTATGGTCAGCTGCTCGACGCCTTAGAAGCCCTCAGAGCAGCAGCGCAAGCAACGCCCTCCTCGCTCCCCGACCTAAAAGAAGCTGGCCTTGCTGCCTGGCAGGCGCTGCTGGCCTTTACTAGCTCAACCGACAGAGAATTCCGCGCCTGCTGGGACGACTCGTACTTTGATGTCCTAGACGACCGAGACGGCGATCCAATCACCAAGCTCCGCGTGCTCTGGCGCAAGCAGCACCCAAATTGGGAGCAGTTCACCTACGATAAGCTGCAGGAGCTGCTATACGACGATGACGTCTCGTATGGACACGCCTTCGACGCTGCCTTCGCTGTTGATGATTCTTTAGACGCTAAGCTGCTTAGGCAGCTCCAGCAGCACCCCGACCCCCTCGCTTTTCTCAAGCAAGCAGAGCAGCAGCGTAAGCTTGCCTTTCCCCCCACCGCAGCCCTAGACTTAGACCATGTCGGAGCTAAAAGAAACGCCCTACCGGGGGGAGCTGAGCGCTAGAGGCATTGTCAAGGAGTCGTACTACGCGCGTACTCCGCAACAGCCTGGCCCGGTAAATCTAAAGCGAGAACTAGCGCAACTTCCGGTGTCAGCCCAGTACCTGTTAAGTGGTCTGGGCCGACACCGGGCTGACGCTGCCTTCTCTGCCTTCGCTGAGGCTGCTCGTCGCGGCATGTCTGGTTGAAACGAACCAGTCGACGATCCATAACAAGAAGTTATAGAGCTCTGTGGGATCCTCAGGTGCGTTGGTGTACAGGCCCAGTTGGTCTATGTCGTCCTTGACCTCCACGACAGTGATGCCTGGTTCAGGATCCCAAACCAAGGCGTTACCGCAGTAAAGGTACAAGACGTTGGCTAAGCGGTAGTGCTCCACGACTAGACTAGTGGCTAGCTTACCGGTAAAGGGCACTTGCAACCCCCCACCGACAACTAACTTTGGCTGGTACGGGTAAGCTAGCCTGAACCCTAGTACCTCTAAAATCAGGCTAACGCTGCTTGCGCTGATCACTTTTCTTTAGCCTGTGTCTCGACAAACCAATCAACGAACCAGCGCAAGAAGCGCGTCAGCTCAACAGGGTCGTTGGAGTCCCAGGGTATTTGTTGCATCAACGCGCCATCTAGCTTCCAGCTAATTGTGGCGTAGGGCTGACCTCCCACGGAAACTCGAGGCGTCCATCGCGCTGGTCCAGTGCGCACGTACAGCCTGCCCTCACCGTGACTATTCTCGGTGTAGGTGGCCCCGAGGCCGGGGGCGTATTCCCGAGTGTCCGCGGGGGCCCATGGTATTCGAAGCAGACTCCCGACGCGGAGGATCGGGGCAGCTCGTTCGCTAGTCAGCATCAACCCCGCCCCTTGCATTGCTAGCGCTGCTTGAGCTGGGCTCAGCACCCAACCTCCTGCAAGTACTGCTCTCTCAGCGCAACAAGGAAATCAGCGAAGCCGCGTAAGCTGGTCACGTCGTGTCTTTTCTTTAGCCGGTAAAGCGGGTACCTGCGTTCGCCTTCCCACGCTATGTAAGGATCCCTCGATTTTCCTTAAGAACACCCCAGGCCACAACATCAGCGTGTAGCCAGCGCAAGTCAGCGCCAGCTCTGCTTCTGCGCGTGTCATGCTGTCTTTGTGGGGTCGTAGGCAGCAGCGCGAGCAGTGAGTTCAGCGAGCTCAGCGAGGAACGCTGCTGGCGTTGCTGACGTTGCTTTGACCTGCTTGCGCCTTGGGAAGAAGCCCCCGTCTCGGCGGTACGCCCACCTAGGGTAGTATTCCGTGCCCGTGTAGCCGTCCCTATGGGAGTAGTGAGTCAAAGTCGAGCGATTGGCTAAGGAGCCAGTCCCCCACTCAGCTCGGGTGTACCACTCGCCTATGACATCAGTGATGGTAACCCACAGCAGGTTGTCTCCTACACCTTTAGCGCCGCCAACCCAAACAGCGTCAGCAGGGTGTGTCCGGGTAAACCCTGTCAGCGACAATGTCATTGCTAGCTCTTGCTTAGTCACGAGAGGCATATCTAACGAAGCGGTCTGTGATTTCCAGGAGCAGCTGGTAGTGGCTACATTGCTCAGTTCGAGTCATGCTTTGCGATCTCACCTATTACTTGTACCAGGAGATCGTAGAGTTCTTGCGGGGTGTCACAGTTGAAGTGTCTGCGGTGTACAACGTCCCATCCGCGGTCAGGTCGTCTGCGACCCACGGAGCCTTCTAACACTCCTGGGCCCCAGTAAGCATTGATGTGGCTTCTCACGCCACTTGCGTCAGAGTTGCTGGTCTCTACCCACAAAACGCAGGGACCCACTTCTCTAACCCCGAGGAACCAGGGATAGTAGTGTGTGGGCTTGGGTGTGGTAGTCTCTATGCCTAAGGCAAGGTAGACAATACCAATCTCAGTCCTAGTCATGAGCAAGCCTTACTTGGTTGGCTAACACAATGGCCAACTGTATCGGAGTGCTGACACTTCAGTCGCTGCGGTTTATCTTAGGAGGGGAGCCCCACCTAATTCCCCTCAGGTATGCGTCTGTCTCTACTCCGAGGATTACCCCGTCACCTATGTACACATTGAGCTTATGCGGAGGTCCGGCCTTTGCCATATCTACGTAGATAAGCTTTGGCCTACCAGGCAGCTGTTTCGCCGCTACCTCCCACTCCAAGGGGCCTTCCTTGCTCAAAACGCGAAAGCCAAGCAGCGCTAGCGGCGCTCGCATCTCAGTCCTGGTCACAACACATCTCGATGACACCAGTCTCCATAAACTCGTTGGCTGCCTCTACCAGCTGTGCGTACACTGCCCACTCTGTTGGGCCTTGATATTGCCAGTGGATAAAGACTGGTATGCTTTGCCAGCTGTAGGACCTGCGACCGTAAGACGTCTGGTGAGTACCTCCCACGCCGTGCCACATGCGTAGCTCTGTTGTCAGTGGTTGTGCCAGCAAGAGTTGTCCGGTTGCGGGCAGCCTAAGACTACCAATGTATTGCCGTGGAGCTAAGTACACCATCTCAAACCCGGCAAGCTGTAGCAGCCACTCTTTCCTACTGTCACTCAGCTCAATGCTTGGCACTGTACTCCCTGTAAAAGGCTTCCGCCTTGTTTACCAGGAGCTCGAGGAGCTCTTCGGGTGTGTCTGGTGTGTCTAGGCTTTCCACCAGAGAAGCGCGGCCGTAGCGAAAGAGTTTTGCGCAGCAGCCTGGGTCGTCTTCAGCAGAGAAAGCAACTATAGCAGTGCCTGCCTCGAAGCGCAGTGATCCCTGCATGGTGATATCTACACTCAAGACAAAACAGTCAGACTCTGCCAGGTGGGGGACAGACGTGCCTCGAGAAGTCAGCACAAACCAGTGTCGGATGGAAGCAGGGTGGTACCCAGCTAGCGCAAGCACCTCCCGGAGGACACTAGGTCTCAACACTTAGGACTCCTTCCGCCAACCACGCAAACAGCGCTGCTAGCTCTTTGGCATCAGGCAGCGGGGGGATCCCAGAGGAGTATACCTGCCTCGTCCAGTGAGTCCAGTGTGTCAGTCTACCCTCGTGGATGAGGGGAATTAGGCGGGCGTAGCCTGCGGTGACCCCTAAGTATGTAGGCGGAGGCGCTAGCCACTTGACTAGCACTGCGGGCGTGTCACCGCGCTTAGTTCGTCCTGTGTCATAGCAAGTAGCGAAGGCCACGACAGACGACTTAGACACGTTTTTGTCTCTCGTAATCACTCTGTAACCACACATCGTGGCCAGCATCTCAAACTCTGTTCTAGTCATCTCCGTATTTTTCATGGAAAGCAGCGAAAGCAGCGCAAGTAGCGTTGAGCAGCTCTTGCACTGTCTTCACTTCTATTGCTGGGAGCAAGGGCTCCGGAGGATACATCGCGGACCAAACCACTGTCGGAGGCTGCGTGGGGGGATCCGAAGTGTCGAGGATCATGCCGAGGCCTGCTTCGGAGAAAAACTCTTCCACCTCCGCGTCCCAGGCCACTACGAGAGCGTAGAGGTGGCCTCCCGCGCTGTGAAATCCCGTGGCGGCTCGGCGCTGGGGGTCCCGGGTGTAGTACGCCAGGTTGGCGAACCCTAGCAGCTCAAAGACAAGACAAGCTCGGTCAGGCGTACAGCGAAGCATTGGCTTCCTTGAATTGCTGCATGAGCTCGGCGAGCCGAGCTTGCAGCTTGGGCAGCGTTAGCGCTACTCCAGCGAGAGTGTGTGGAAGGCCTGGCTCCCACGGGTCCCACCGAACAAACATTATCTCCCACGGTGACGTAAGTGTGTTGCTGACCCAGCCACCGCTCAAATGGGCGAAAAGGTTCCCTGCGCCTTCGAACCACCGTATCTCAAGGACCGCGTGTCGCATGTGTACTTTTGGATAGCAGTACACAGCAGAGAGAGATTCGCGTACATGGCTAGGGATGTAAGACTGGTGGAAGCCCATGAGCTTTAGCATCTCCCAGGCCTCTTCATTTGTAGGGTATCTGTTGTGGCTCACAGCGCTGTCTTCAGCCACGCACACAGCGCAAGCAGCTCTTGCGCTGTGTGTACTTCTAGCTCTTGCATGTGGGGTTCGCTGTCTACCCAAGTGCGCAAGGGATCTCTAAGAGTGGGATACCAAGCCTTCCCGTAGAGGACTGTCAATAGGAAACCACACGAGTCGATGCTAAGCTCACACTCTATTGTGTCCGCAGTTTGCCCAGAGAAGGCGCCGCCGGTGGAGAAGGCGCCGCGGGTGGTGGCTAACAGCGACGGCCTAGTTGGGTAGACGGCTTCGACATCGTAGCCGCAAAGATCAAAGACCTGTGCCGCGGTAGTCAGGTTCATACTCGCTTGTGCCACAAACGCCGCCTGGTCTTGCGGGCTAAAAAGGAGCTCAGCTGCCGGTGATGTCATGAAAGGCTTTCTTCATCAGCAGCAAGAACTCCAGGAAGTACTCAGACGGCAGGTAACCGTCGTGGTGGTAGTGGTAGGGGGTACCTATTGGTCGAAGACCCGGAAGATGCCACTGAACAAAGAGCCCACCCGATTGTTTCCACACATCTGCAGAACCTACCTCGAGTACCAGGTCCAGTACGTCCGGGTTATAGGACAGCGATAGCACAGTAGGCGCTCCGCGCTTAGCTACCAGTACCCCGTTAGCGTGATTAGGGAAAGCAGCGGAGGGGTAGCGGGCCACGTACCCATGCGCCTCTAGCGCTACTCGCGCTTCAGTCTTGGTCATTGGTAGCGTTGAGCGTTGCTTTACTCATCTCGAGGCAATCCGCTGAGAAGCCATGCTGCCACTGCAGGGAAGTCTTGGGGGGTCACCCAGGTCACCGGAAATTGGGTAGTTGTCGAGGCCACCCAGTCTAGGGCGGAAGGCGTTATGGTCAGCGACAAGTACAGGCGGCCTCGGTCGTCGGGCACGTAGACTAGCACCAATGTATTGGCCTCGCTGAATTCGAACCTACCACTGATCATGCCGCCCGCGCGGTTTGCTTGGAACCCAAGCAGCGCAAGCGAGGTAAGCAGTGTCCTCAGGTCACTCACGAGGAGTACTCCTTTCGTACATACAGCCTTCCCTTGCGGGAACAGTCCCTGAACCACGCTGCTTGCTCTGCGAGAAAGTCTGTCGCTGCGAACAGTGTTTGTATGCTGTTACATTGTTCTCGCCTATACGAAGGCATGAAGACGTACTTGGGATGCTTGTATTGTCGGTCTTCCCAGTGCGTAGGCTCGCGCCGCTCGCAGGGTCCGTAAGTTAGCAGGGGTTTCCAGACGTTGTCGGTGCTCGTAGCTACGCTTATGGTGATGCCTCGCCCTGAGAACCGCCCAATAGTGTAGTAGATCCCTGCCCCGATGTGCTTGTCCAGGGAGCTTGTGGCTACCTGCACCGGCGCTTCCCACCCTAACAGCTCTGCTGCTCTCAGGAGCAGCTTAGCGTTGAGCGCTAATTCGTTTTGCATGCCTGTGAGGCCGGTCGAGTTCCTTGAGGATGTGTTGCTGCACTTCTGCGGGGTGCTCAAGGCTTACGCGCGTACGCTCGCGCTTCAGCTCCCAGCTAGGGCGTCCTACGTGAAGCATATTTCCCTGTCTTGAAGGGCGCTTGAACATTTGCGCCCACGACACGTTGCTGACCACGTAGGCGCTACCACTGCTCAGCCGCACAAACACGTACAGCACCAGGCCGTGGCGCCCATGTACGGTCGAACAGCCGTCCGTGCAAGGGCGGGCTATCCACAGGACCAGAGCTCATTGAGTGCTCTCACGCCGCCCTCGTAGACTTCGTAGGGAGTGCTGACTTCTTTGCACCAGGATATCTCCGGCAGCCCTGGATGGTCTGGGTGGACGTTGCACCCCACGATCCAGCGAGTATTGATGTACCAGAGGTCGTAACTGGCTGACCGAAAGTGAAGACCTGGCAGGTTGGCCAGGTCTAACCAGATTGCACTGACCCACGGAGTGTCGCCATAGCTAGAGAGGACATCCTTTGAGTAGGGCCATGTCATCACCCCTTCCGAGGAATACGTATTCAACTCACTAGCACGCAGCTGGACCTGCACCTCTGCTGGGTCAACGGGCAGCGTAAGCAGCGCAGCAGCGCTAGCCTTGATGAAGGCGGGGTCCCAGTTGCTAAGGTCAATCAGGCTCATCTCATGTCCTCAATGAAAGCAGCAACAACGCCGAAAGCGGCAACAGCGTTGTCGAGCACAGCGTGGTAGCCGGGTACTTCAGGCTTTTCAGGGCTGTAGACGTAGATGGCCAGCTTGGCCTGCTTGACCTGGAACCCTACTTCTACGACACACGCCACTACATGCACGGACTCTCCGAGTACATAGTCTACCCTGCTAGGGTTGTGGGCCATGTCGGTGGGCAACCCCCCGATCAGTTGAGGCGTTAGCCACCGATCAACGTAGGTAAAGCCCGCGAGGTCCATGACACCCGCTAACTTACTTAAGTATCCCAATGGATTAGTTGTAGCAGGCACGACACGTCGGGGTTTTCTACTGGGCTGCAGTGTGGTTGAGCAGCCATTCCCAGTTTGGGTAGTTTGCGTGAAGCACTGCGTGTTCGCTGCTGAACTTGCTTGGGCCTAGGTGTGTGAGGGAGGCCAGGAACACCATGTGCGGGTCTTTTAGGTTGGCTAGGACGTAGATTGTGGTACCCGCCTCTTTCCCTACGCCACGGGTAGCGCTGCTGCACCATCTACTAATCTGGGCGTCCCTCGGCCAGGAGAGATTAGCCGTCATATCGGCCACCCACTCTTCACGTAAACTGCAGAGACTAATCTCTCCAAAGTCCGTAAGGGGACTCCAACCAAGAAGCTGTAGGGCAGCGTCAATCTGCCTTACTAGGCTTGTCATACTCTCTTGTGCCAGGTTTCACGCAACCTTGATGTGGACTGTGATTTCTAGCACGCGGTACTCGCCGCCGTAGGGCTTAGCCCAGGCATCAGCCTCAGCCTTGGTGCTCCACTGCCGGGCTCTGCCTAAGCTAGCCAACGTCTTTTCCGTGTTTCCGGCGATGTACCAGCCTTCCTTGGCTTGCACTACGTACCGGGTGTGGGACGCTTCGCTACCCATCTATTTTGCCTCCACAGTCTGTACATCGAGGGCCCTGCCGCCCTTCCGGCAACTGCCTTGGGAAGGCTCACTTACGCTTACGAACTCGAGGCTTGGGCTGAGGCATCGGCGTAGGAGCGCTCTTGGGCTGTGGCACCCGCGCCCAGATGCTGGCTACGCTCTCGGACTCAAAGGACACGCTTTCGGTGCCCTCAGGGTTGAGCGAGAACACCATAGCCCCGCCACCCTGACGCAGCGTAGCAGCGTGAACAGCGGGAACGTTGAAGGGGTTGAACCCCTGGAAGCACCGAGTCTGCAGCTCCATCGTGATGTGCGTGTCCTTGAACACGACAGTGAGCACACAGGGGGTCCCGTTAGGCGGAGGAGCAATACCCGGACGAGCAGGGCCCGACTCGGCTTCCGGAGCCGGGGTCTCGGCGGTATCAATAGCGATATCAGACACTGGAGGATTCTCCTGAGTAGTAGTGGCTGTTATATATCATGTTTGCTGGAGGCTTGGTGGTAGAGGTACGCCTCAAAATCTTCTTCCTCGATCTTACTGCAAGTTTCTTTAGCCTCGAGTAGCTGCTCGAGCAGCTGAGTGGCGTTTAGCACTCGCAGCGTAATGTGAGACAGTCCAGGCACGTACTTCCAGCTATACTACACCAATGAGAATGGCGATGCCCCCGACGCCCGCAGTGGTCTTAAGCAGTAGCTTTGTGCTGGGCCCTAGATAGAAACTCATAGACCTTGTGTGGGTTTGTGTAGAGGTATTTCACGTCTCTCTCAACCAAGAGTCTAGCGCTCTAACGAAAAATTTAGTGGAGTTAAGTGAGGTGGTCACGTGGCCGCTGATGTTGTCTGCGTGTAGACCGTGCTCCGTATCCACCATACTGCAGTTCATAGTGGCTAAGTACGCGTAGGAGAGGATTTCTCCAGAGGGCACTAAGTACCACACACGGCGTCTGCCCGTAAAGCTCCCGCGAGGCGCTACAAGAGACCGCGGTTTCTCCCGAAGAAAGCCCAGCGCCAGGTGCCTTAGACGCAACTCCCGAGTAAGCGCCCCCTCTCGATGCTTACGCAGCTTCTCCGCTTTCCTGCGGAACTCTGCGTCCCCTGTCTCATCAAATAAGCGCACCAGGTTGTCTTCCTGGGTACGCATCGTAGCGGCTGCTGCCTGGCATGCTTTGAGATCCAGCTTAGCTCGCAGGATGCGGTAGTCGCGAGCTCCCGCAGGAGCCCACTCTCTGTGCCACATCCAAAAAACTATGTGCGGTGGGTGTAGGCCGAGAGCGATCCGAATGTTCTCTTGTGCCTTTGTCCACAAGTAGTGGTCGTACATGTCCTTATCTTGTGCCACATAAAAGGAAGGAGAGGCGAGGCCTCCGCTTCCTAGTAGCTACGATGCCTGGGGCGCAAGGGGTGGTTGCGGGGCAAGCAGCGTAGCTCTCTGTACAGCCGAGAATCCTCGGCTGTCAGAGGAGCCCCCCGCTGGCTATCGAGCGTTTTCACAACGCAAGCAGCGAGGTGCAGCGCTTCCAGGGGTTCCGAGAGCTTCAGGTTTGCGTCGCTCTCAGCCAAAGCAGTGCGTAGCTCTGCTGACGCTGCTAGTGCTAGGAAGAGGTGTCGTGGGCGGGGCAATCCATCTCCAAATTCTTGAAGCCTCTTGCGAGGTTAGCGTTGTTGGTAGACGCAGGCTGCGCCCCTGGGTTTACCGGTGCGGGGGGCGTCGACACTAGGACCACACCCACCCGTCGCGGTTGCCGGTAGCCACATGCTCGTACAACCCGTACTCACCGGCAGCCATGCTTCTCCACCCAGTCCTGCAGCCAACCAGGAGGTTCTACGTCCCCAGGTTCACTGGCACACTCGCACCAATTTGCGTGCATCCACGGCCCAAGACCAAACTCCAGGAGGGACCCATCGTACCAGCTGTACGCAGGGCCCCACAGCCAGTCTCGAGGCTGCACACCAAGGTGAACAGTGTAGGCCTTGTAGGCAACGCAAACGAGGCCGGCGTTGCGCTTCCAGCCGAGGCGGAGGCTAAGCTTCTTACTCATCGCTAGTCTCTTCCACCGCTCTCCACGCCCCCTTCTCACAGCACTTCTGGCACCCCGGACGTTTGGAGTAGAGAACACCGTCTGGGCCTTGTCGGCTCTCGTCGTTCATCCACACAACCCGACGCTGGCCACAACAACTGCATTTAGCGGTGCGTGGCCAGTATCGAGTGTGGTTGGGGATGTCAGTCTTGCCCTCGGGCGGAGTGGTGGGCTGCCATTTGCTACTCCACACCCGCGACGACATCTTTCCAATCCTTGAGCTTCTGCTCAGGGTTATCGTTGTGCAGGCACCGGGTCATGTCCTCGAGGGCGGCGCGGAACTGCGCCCACTCCAGGACCCCGATGCCTTCGGGCGGGTCGTCGCTCAGACCCTTGAGAACGAACCTTATGTGGATGACGTTGTCGCCGCGGATGAAGTATCCCGGCCAGTCATCCCCAAACTGCATTACGCCGGTCTCGGCGCGGGCGCTGCTCACTCCTCCCCCAGATGTGTGACGATGTCTTCACACCGTGGTTCGCAGGACTTCTTCTCCCACCCTTCCCGGCACTCGGGCTCGGTACACAGAGATTCTTCGAACACCGAGGCCACCTCGTAGCCTCCGCCGGAGGGGTTGGGCACCCCAGTGCAAGCTATGCGTTTGTCCGCGGTCAGCCGGTGAAACCTGGAGTCCGCGGGGGTGTAGCAGTAGCGAGGCTTTGCGGGCTCTGTGTTCGCCGCGGCTTCTGGCACGTCCCAAGCCATGCCACAATACACACAGAACATCTTGCCCAAGTCTGGGGCCCAAGAAGGTCTGTGGTCGCAGGAGCTAGGCTCCGCCCCCTTCGCGGCCTCCAACAGCTTCTCGACAGCGCTGTCGTCCCACTCCTCGGAGCTCGCGAAGAGTTCGTCGACCATCACCTGCAGTACGGTGCTGGCCATGCGAGTGGTTTCGACGCTAGCGGTTTGGGTCTTGTAAACAGGTTTTCCATCCACCACGAGGTGGATGCAGAGGTTGATCTTACTCATCTCGGTTTCTTATGAAAGATAGGGAGTCAATCCAGGCTCCCATCCTTTGTGGTTTTCCCAAGAAGCAGCGCAAGCAGCAAAGGCCACGTGACCATGCAAACCAGCGCTAGCATGAAGAGCAGCACGATCTGCTCTCCACGCGACTCCTTGTCACTTGTAGCGGGAGGGTTCTGGTGCACAGCCAGCACGGCGGTCATCAGGATACCGAAGTAAGCCAGTAGACCACAGATGCTGTACGTGCTGGCAAGCCAGGCGTGCGTCACTTGCGCTTCTTCTTTCTCAGGTACGGCTTGTGGCGCTCCATCCAGGCATCAGCGAAGTCAGCGCCCCAATACAACTCAGGGCGAGCCTTGTTCGTGAGCCAGGACAGGTTGCCGTTAGCACAGCGTCCGTGGTGCCCCGCGCGCTTTTCGCACAGAGAGTGGTACGGGCACAGCCCGTCGTCGGGGTCTGTGCGGAAGTCCTCTCGAGCAACGCGTACCTGAAGGGGCTTGCTCATGTCGGTTAGTGTGGGCACAGCGTCTCCCGAGTAAGCTGCGTGTGGTGCAGCATGGAGGGGCCTTCTGGGGTCTCGAGGATTACCGTGTCGTAGTCGTTGTAGAACATCCGAAGGTGCATGGCGCGCCCGTCAGGGTGGGCGTAGACGCTCTTGTGCACCGGAAGATCCATGCTGTGGATTTTCGGGTGCTGGATGGCTCCAGTGAAGGTGTTCTCCCACCCTTGGCCTTTCAAGATAGCCGAGGCTTTGCCTAGGGCTGACACAGCCTCAACCCTTCCAGACCCAGAGGGCGAGGTCGCCCAAGAGCGGGACCACTACTACGTAGCAGAAAAAGCTAACGAAGACTGCTGCGAAAGTGGCAGGCAGCCCCCGTATCCAAACCCCGGACAAGCTCTCCTCGGTCAGGGGCCGCCAACCAGCGTCAAAGCCCAACTCCACCATAGCGAAGGGAGCGAAGGTCAGGTACAGCACCGGAAGCAGCAGCACAGTGAGGCGCCACATACGCCCCCGCCAGCGCTGCCAGGCCCAATGCCCGTTCTGTCGGCGTACGTCCCACTGGTTGACCTGGATGGCGGTGCCAGCAGTGTCAGCAGTACGAAGGATCTCACATTCTTCGGGGTCAGTGTTGGTAGTGTACGTCCCGCCTTCGTGGTGGGTAGCGTAGCTATCGGTCTTGCTCACTTAGGCTCCACATAGTACGGGTCAGTGATGGTAATCACCACGCCCGAGTCACGGTCAATGATGAAGTCCGCGGCTTTGCCCTTGATGTGTCCTCGAACGGTAACAGTTCGCTCCTCGGGGCACCAGGCGTAGGCACGGTTGCGGACGTGGTAGGTGCCGGGCAGTGGGTCTTCCACTATGGCGCCTCCAAGCAGAGCTGCGTCCAAAACACGAAGAATCCTGTCTTCGTTGTACGCGCGTAGGTCAGAGAATCGCTGCTTAGCACGCAGCAGCGCATGCCGGGTGTAACGAGGACCCCGCTCGATGTCGAAGTCAGCGAAGTCCTCCGGGTCAGGCTGGCTAGAACTCATCAACGCCTGCAACCTGTGCGCGGAGAGCCAGGACCGCATCTATAGCGTGAGTGTGGGCTTCCTCAGCAGCCCGAACCTGGTACCCAGAGTCTGGGTAGCCGCGGCCTTGGTCCACGTGCTGGGCAACCTCCCTGGCGTACCAGGAAGCGTACGAGGCGGCGTAGATGAGCTTCTCGAACTCGGTGAACGAGTACAGGCTACGCAGACTTGGAGGGGGACGGTTTAGGGGGTGGAGTAGGCGGGGGTCAGCCACCTTCTAGCTCCGTTTTAGTGTGTCTCTTTTTGGCCTCCAACGAGGCCGAAGTGGATGTCTCCATCCCCTTCTTTTACCAGAAACTAGAGCTCGCAGGTGTAGCTCTCAGCGGAGGAGAGGCTAGGCTCGCACACGCCGCAGTGGCGCTGGTTTCGGCCGCCTACGCTTACGATGGGGCAGCCGCACTTTTCGCCGTAGTAGCAGTCTGCAGCGACACTACACTCCCTGCACTTAGTGACCGTGTTGTTGGGTGTTCCGCAGGTGATTACGCTACAGGTCAACGACATCAGCAGAGCAAACAGCACAACAATGCCTAGTGCTTCGCGTTTCTCGAAAGAAGACATGCCTAGATGACTGTCCTGGGCCACCTAATTCTCCTGAGCTAAATAGTAGGAGGTCGCGGGCTAACGGGTATCTCGCTGCGTCGCCCCACCCCCGCCTAGTCCCTCCGCGGTCCGAGTTCCCAGCGGCTGGGGGCTAGTTTGGGTTGTACCCGTAGCTGGCAAACTAGCCCCCAGCACTCTACCAGCCAAGATAGCTGCTGATCGCGCGAGCAAGCAACCCGGAACAAACCACCACCAAGAACAAGGTGGCAGGGTCTGTCAGGGTCAGCTCCACTACTCTTCTCGTCTAGGCTCGGTCTTTTGCCAGTGTGGCGTAGAGCGGATTTGCTCGCGAAGAGCTTTGCCAGACTCGGTGATGCGAACCTTGCAAGGGCTGATACGCTCTACCCAGCCCTTGCGTAGGATGGCGTGCAGCATTGCGCGCGCTATGAAAACGTAGTCGGGGTTGGCCGGTGTAATACGGCTCATGGTGCCGGTCAGGCTTCCAGCTAGAGGCTGCTCATCAGTGTCTTCAGGCCAGGCGCCGAAAAGATTGAATTCGCCGTAGGTCAGGTTTAGCGCAACTGCGTTGGAGCAGGTGCTGCGTCGGTCCACACGACGAGTGGTGCAGTTACATGGTTCCATGCTAACCGCTTATACCAGATTAAAGCTTAGGCAGGAGGACCCGCTCGGGAGGCTTCAGTGAGTCCAGGTCAACTTCGGGGCCGGTGAATACTTCGCCGCGCGCCTCGCGAAGCTCTCTAGCGTCCCATTCCAGAGAGTCCCGGCGTACCAGAGCAGAGCTCTGCAATCGACGCACCTCTATGCGGGTCTTAATGTGAAGCTGCCGCTCCAGGTCAAACTCGGCACGAAGAGCTTCTACCTCCCGAGCGCACGCGTTTGTGACGGGGGCAGCTGTGGCTAGCGCTTCAGCGCGAGCAGCGCCTGCAACTTCTATCGCCGTCTTCTGTGCGCGCACTTGCACTTCTTTTAGCTGAGACCAGGCTAAAAAGAGAGCCGTGACCGCTCCGAGGACAGTGCTAATCGTTTTTGGATTCAATTTTGTGCCCATGGACGTACGCGACGCCGTCGTTGATAGGTACGAGTTGCACAGACTGAGCACGAGTTTCGTGCCTGTAGACCAGCGCCATTCCCTGCTGCCAGTCTACCTCCGCCCCCTGCTTGTGGGGCACTGCGCCGTCCACCCGGCATAAGCAACCAGGGCTTAGGGCTGTAACAGTCTGCGGCCCGTGCTCGGTGCGTATGCGTCGGGAGGCCACCTCACGGCGATGGATGTGCCCTACGATCTGGCTGTGTGTAGCTCGAGCTAACATTGCCCCCGCGGTGTCCCCACCGCGTGCACGGACCACATTGCCGTGATGAATTCTAACCCCCCAGAGCCAGTAGCTAGCTCCGTACGGTCCGACATAGTCGATATCCAAGGAGCTGAGAGATAGTAAATAGGGGATGGAAAGAAGAGGCAGGTCTGAGTCAGGTCCGCGGAGAGTAGAGGCTTCGTCATGTACGTCGTTGAGTTTCTTAATGATTCGGTGCTCATGGTTGCCCTCGAGGTACGTGATTTTCGCAGAGGGGCACGCTTTCCTCAAGCCGCCCAGCCAGGCAGCGAGAGCCTCGATAGCGGGTTGCGTAGTGTACTTGAGCTCGGGCTCCTGCGCGTACGAACTCCACGGGGCTAGATCCAACATGTCACCCAAGAGCACGATTTCATCCGGCTGAAGCAACTCCGCGGTCTGCAGGGCTACGTCGCACGCGCGTACATCGTGCAGAGGGTCCAACTCTCCGCCAGGTTTGCGGCGAAAACCGTGCTGGGAGTCCGGGAGAATTAGTGCCACTCCGTCAGGAGTGGTCGGGACTGCACGGCGCTTTAGTGGTGTTACAGGTCGTACAACAGGGGCAAAGAAGGAGGGACGGCGCTCTAGGACCGCGTTGATTTTAGGGTTCCTAGATTTGATGAGTTTGTGTGTACCGTCAGCCTGCTTGGCCTTGATGGTTACGACGTGGTAGCCGACGTTGTATTTGACCACCAACCACTCATCCAGGTCGACCTTAGCCTCCGCCAAGAGGTCCTCGAGCGTAGCTACATCGTTGGACTCAATAGTGCGTACGCCGTTTTCGATGCTGTCTTTTAGCTCTTTGCGCTGCGAGGAATCTGCGGTCTGTGTGGGACCTGTGGGGGCCTGCGTTCCGGCTAACCAACGAGAGACCGTGGACCTGTGCACGCCCATACGGCGCGCTACTTCTCGGCTGCTTTGGTAGCGTGCGTACAGCTCGCGAGCAGTCGCTACTAAGTCTTCACGCATCGCTGTCTACTCCCTGCAGCAGGTTGAGCGCCCGAGCTACAGGGCTTCTTAGTTCCGGAGGCAGGGCGTCGATTACCTCGTAGGCGGCTGCCAGGATGTCATCTTCCGATGTACGACGCCCCGCTACGCGAATAACCAGGCCGCCTCGGTGCTTGGTTCGGAACAGGCTCTCAAAGTGCTCAAACAGCAAATCAGCCAAGGCCTCAGCGGGTTCCCCGGCGTGCACCGTTCTAGTTGACCCAGTTACGTCAGAGCAGGTAAACCCGTTATCTGCCTGTGCAATCATCCACAATCGCTGCATACTGACCGCCCACTATGGTCTGGTGCAGCAAGTATAGGGTTTTGCGGGCGTAGGGGGGTAGTGGGGGTCCGACTACACCCTCGGAGGGTGCGGCAGGATGAAGTACTCTAAGTGCGCCATGATGCCGCGCACCACCCGCTCCGTCTCGTTCGGTGCTGTGCCTGGTTTCTTGAGATAGCCTTGGACGCCGATCTCGTGTGCCTCGCGCACATCTCGTAGCTCGCCTGACGTCGAGTAAACGCAGACTACGATGTCGCGAATGCTGCGGTCACCGCGTACGGCCCTTAGGGTGTCGTGACCGTTCATACCCGGCATGGAGAGGTCGAGCAGGATGAGGCAAGGTCTCGGAGTCTTCGGGTCTCGCAAGTAAGCAAGTAGTGCTGGACCGCTGTCTACATGAGTATAGCTGTCCGCGACACTTTCACGTTCCAACGCTTCTACTATTAGCTCAGCATCCACGTCGTCGTCGTCGCAGACGACTACATGCAGCGGCTCTGCGTACCCACCCATTTCATAGCTCCAACTCGATCACAAAGACGGCCCCCTTGCCCGGACCGGGGGACGACGCCCGCACGGCGCCGCCCATTGATTCAATCAGCTTTCGTACTTTGGCCAGTCCGAAGCCGTGTCCTGCCACGTCACTATGCCCTCTCCACGCCGGCTCCCACACCCGCTCTGCCCACTCGGGGTCGAAACCGCGGCCTTGGTCTGCCACGGCAATCCACGCACCGCCGTGCGCACTATTGTCCCACGTGATGGAGATGGCAGAACCGTCACCGTACTTCTTCGCGTTGTCGAGCAGATTAGTGATAGCCGCGACGAGCCCCTCCTTGTGGTACCGCACAGTGACCCCCTCGGGACCTTTAGCGGAAAGGGGGGCACCGCCGTGAAGGACACCCGATCGCCTCAGAGCTGCGCCTATGGCATCCTCCACATCCGCCGGGGCAGTCGTGACTTCGCCCCCGAGGCATGCGTACTCCAACGCTGCCTCGACGACCGAGGACCCGTCTTCTCCGGCGGCAGCGATCTGCTCCAGCCGCTTGACCAGCTTCTCGTTATCACCGGCTTCCAGCGCCATCACGGCGCTCCTGGCGAGACTGGTAATGCGGCGTAACGGCGCCTTCAGATCATGGGCGGCGGCGTAACTGAACTGCTCCATCTCTCGTAAGGTGCGTGTCTGTCGAGCTTCGACCTCGACCAAACGAGTCACGTCGCGAGCACTCGCCCAAAACATGTTGTCCGCGACCCGCGCCATCCACTCCAGCCAGACCCAGGAACCGCTCTTGTGCCGGTAGCGGTTGCGGAACAGCTGCACCACACCTTGACTAGCGAGCATCTCTTCGGCCACCGCCGCTGTGGCTGGGACGTCTTCCGGGTGTACGAACTCTACAAACGGCCGCGCTCGAAGTTCTTCCAGCGACCAGCCTAGTGTTTTTTCCCAGGACGGAGAAAGGTAATCAAAATGTAAGCCGTCTGTTGCGGTACAGGCCAGATCCAAGCCAAGCTCTAAAAGCCGCAACACGGTGGTCTCTGTTGTTCGGTCTGCGACCCAAACGTGGCGGCTGCTGCTTACGTCGGCAGCACCAAACGCGACGTCCACATACCGTTGACCGAGCTTTAGCGTCCGCGCCATTGGCCGGGCCTCGTCCGGGGCAACAGCTTTTCGTAGACGGGCGTGGTCTCCTCCGGCCAGGACGTCTACAGAGACGCCGACAAGCTCTCTCTCGAGGAGACGCGAGGCGGCTGCATCCGCCTCGACAATAACCCCCTTCGCGTCAACAGTTAACCGAAACATCAGCCTACCGCGTACAACGTGCCCGGCTGGATAGAAGCGTCGTGGACCAGCGCTGCGACGTGCCCACGCAAGAAGATGTCCTTACCAAACACCAGGATACGGTTGTCTTTTAACGCACGAGACGCTGCTTCGGGGAGTCCGGTCAACATCGCGACCCGTGCGTCGGGGTACAACTCCATAGCCAGCTCGGCCAGCGTCACCCCGTCGATGCTCCCAGGCAGTCGAAAGTCCACAAGGACTATGTCCCAGGGACCGGACTCCTCCAGGGACTTCTTCGCATCACCGCTGTTATGCGCCACCGTTACGTTCAGGGGCATCTCTGTCGCCTGCAAAGCTGCTAGGGACCTGACCTCATCGTCTGGGCAGTCCTCGATCAGAAGCACTCTCACGTCAGACTCCGTAACCAAGTAAGGACCGCCTCCGGCGCAGCCCCCTTTTCCATGATACTGCCCAGTGAACCTGACATTTGCGCTAGCGCTGGTGTGGTAGTGAGCATGAGTACAGGCACCCCGAGGTCCGCTGCGACTAGGGACACATCAGCCCCCGTCTTGGTCCCCGGAAGCAATAGGTCAATGATAGCGGCGTAGTAGGTTGCCCCGCCGAGGAGCATCTCAATAGCGGCAGAGCCATCCTTGGCTCGAACAAGCAGGTACTCAGTAACTAGCTGCTCAACCAGAAGATCGTAGTCGGTGTTGTTATCCTCAACAACCAGCACCAGCGGGATTTCTACGCTGGACACTGCTACCTCTCCAACCGGTCGATACGCCTCTCCATTGCGTTGAGCTGCCGGTACATCTCATCGGCGTTGCCCGCGGCTTTGGCCAATTCCCGGAATGCCGCAGTTGTCTGGTCGGCGTTACGTTCGCATTCTCGCAGGCGGGTCTCTAAGGCCTCCTGAGACCGTTCTAACCGCTCCGCCACTCCCCCCATCATGATCATCGCCTGAGCCACACTGGTTGCGACTTCGGCCAGGCCGTGCTCTGTGGCCCTGTTGCCCATCTGAATGATGTCCTTCTCGATCTTGGTCGCTGTGTCGGAGAGTAGCCTGCGTTCTTTGCTGGCTTCTTCCAGCGACTTTTCCATCTGCCTCGACTTCTGGACAAAGGCTCCCACGGCTAGGAGTGCAGTACCAAGTGCAAGCACCAGCTCCAGGGTGAACGTGGTGCCCTTGTTGACAGAAGCAGCTGTAGCCTGAGCTAAAGTCAGGCCGGGCCACGCGCTAACGATTGCAGCTAGGTACGGAGTAAATCGCATAGCCTAAGTCTAGGCTAAAAGGAAGGAGTCCTAAAGGGACTCTTCCTTGTACGCTAGGTCTTGTGCTTGCTGACGTAGTTGCTCTGCGCGCGCAGCATATTTGTTCATGTAAAACGGCTGCCACGCAGAGCGAGCTTTGGCGTCGTAGGCGCGAGCCTCGAAGCGCAGGTCCTCGATGACCTTGAGGCGTGCTCGGCGCTCCAAGTACTTATTGCGTTGTGGAGACCAGACCCTGACCAGGCTGAAAGCAGCGCAAGCAGCACCAGCCAGGAAACCCAGGAAAGCGCTAAGCGCTAGCAGCCCCGCCATCCAGATCTCCTACCAGTTCCACAGGGGCACCACAGTCCCAGCAGACCATGTTCTCCGGAGCCCAGTTACGCTTCTTCAGCCTACTGTACGCCACTGCCATTTCTTTGACGTATTTCGCCCCGGGCTTCAGTGCGGAGATGCCAAATAAGGTCGGCAGCCCCTTGGATCCGATCCCGAAGGTTACAAAGCTCACGTGGTTCATGCTTAGGGAGCTGCCGGAGACCTTTACGCGCGTACAAGTGCCGCATTCGCACCCGGTGTACGCTATGGGCATCGTACTTCTCGAATGAGGTGCGGCGGAGAAGTTCGGTAGTAGTTCTCCCACGCAGCAGCCCAAGCAGCGACAACGTGGCTCCAGGTGAGCTGGCGGCGGAGCCAGGCACGGCAGGTTTTGACAAGCTGGGGCGCGTACTGAGTAGGTATGCACCCCAGGTAGTATTCTACAGCGGCTTGGTGTAGCCGCGAAGGGCGGTAGTTGGGCCCGCGCGCCAGAGACGGCGCAGTGAGAGCCAACAACGCTGGCATTGCTTCCATGTGTTCACTTATGACACATAATTCGCCACCAATACGGCTCTTCGTTGCGCCAGGTAGCAAAGTGCGCCTTCTCCCCAGCGTAGAACTTTCGGTAGGCCACGACCGCGTCAGCGTGCTGGTACTTGGGCGGCATGCACTGAGCGAACTTTGTACGCGGAGTGTCCGGGAGCTCAGCGGGCACCAGGAGCACTTTGCTCAGTGCTTTGCCGGAGCTGTGCCGTGTGCCAAAGCGTGCGACGTGCTGGATGTCTAGTTCTCGAGCCAGGTCATACAGCCAAACGTAATTGGCTCTGGATTCCCTGACCCACACAGTCGCAGGGTGGTTTGGGTGCGTAGCTCTGTAGGGCGCGGTATACCCGTAGAGTCGACGCACCGTGGAGAGCATTTGCACGGACTCCAGCAGCATCTTTCCGACGTGGTTATCACAGTGGAATTCAGCCGCTTTTGCGGGGTCCGAGTCCAATACAAAGATGTTCATCTCGGTCAATTATCTTATAACTGAATTAGTCTTAATGTGGGGCTGATAAGCCGTGAACGACCAAGGTACCCCGACTCAGAACGAGCTCCTACAGTTCATAGCGGAAATCGAGCGCCTCAAGAAGAAGCGCGCGGCTAAGCGGAGCCCTGGCTCTAAGTACGAACCGGTGCATCTCAAGTTCGGTCCTCGAGCGCACTTCGGAGAGTCCAAGCGCGGCCCGCACTACGGACTGCACACTGAGCGGGGGCAGGTTCATCTCTACCCTGACAGGCTCTGGGTAGGCGGAGCTCACAAGGGGTCCGAGCGCGGGTACAGCGACGAGGAAGCTTTGGCGGTGCGGGCGCTGTTTGGCGGGCAGGAGGAGAAGAAAGCGTTCTGGAACACGGGATCGCAGGAGCCGACGCTAACGGACCGAGCCCTAGGGGTAGCGCCGGCAGCAGGGGCGTTGTCTGGCGCAATTTGGGAAGCAGCTCACCCCAACAAGGGCTTCACAAAGCTGCTCCCCAAGCACAAGCTGATCGCGCTTCTTGGTGGGGCGGGGGCGGGGGCCACCGTGGGGTCGCTGCCCGAGGTTTTTAGGTCTGGGTATACTTCGCTGTTTCCTAAGCAGAGTGGTGCGGCCCCAGAGTCCCTAGCAGACCAAATTCGCTACCAGGCTACTGTAGGCTCCACCGGGAGGGGCCACCCCGACCCAAAAGACCTTGACCTCCTGGTGGTCCCTAAGGAGGGGGTCACTGACCTGCCCAAGCAGCCTGGCGTAGATGTCTTCAAGACCACTGAGGAACACTTCGAGCCCGCGCTAGCTCAGTGGCTTCGGGGCAAGGGCATCATCCACGACAAGCGCCTAGCTAAAGAGAAGGGCTACACGTTCAATAGGTACGGCCTTCACCGTGAGGGCGAGCCGAGCATTACTGACCTGGATGAGATCTACGCGCGTATTGGGCGTGAGGGCGGGGTGCCGGAGAGTTTGAGGGAGGAGTTGGAGAGGTGGAGGGAGTTTAAGAAGAGCTCCTCGGCTCCTATTAGCAAGTACGCTGCGCGAGCAAGCACCAGACAAGCACTAGCTCTATTAGAAGAGGTCCGACCGGGGATTACTAAGGAGATCAAGCGCCTCCATGCGGCTGGGCCTGATGTGGGGCCTAAGTCCAACGCCGCTATAGCGGACTTGTTGAACCCTACTACTAGGCAGGAGCGCAAGGACTGGTATGGCGCGCTAGAAAGGCGGTTTGGTGTTCCAGAGAGCGGTAAGCCGGGCCGGGGGGCCGGGGATGTTGTAGACGAGCTAATCGAGGGTAACGCGCAACGCAGGCGGGTAGGTGCCAGAGCTGACTCTGCCGCAAGAGAGCTTTATCGCGCGCATGCATGGAGTGGAAGCAAGCCTGCCTATCAAGTGCGTAGGGACATAGCGGCAGCTACTGACTCTATTCGGGAGCGAGCTAAGGGGAAGCACTTGCCGGCAGCGGACGAGGTGTTGCTGCCCAGTACAGGGTCCGCTGAGATCTTAGCTAACCCTAGCAGCCCTACTGACGTGCTCTTCAGGGGCAATGCTCTGCCGGAAGAGGGCGGTAAGTTGGTCTTCACTACTCGACACCCGGACGTAGCGGCGGGGTATGCCACTGGAATTGTGGGGGAGCCATCCTGGGCACCTGTAGATGGTAAGTTGTTTGCGTATTCCAGGTCTGGTGCGGCGGGTAGTTACCCGGAGGTGCACAGTCACGCAGTAACCAAGGCCTCTGATTTATGGGATCGACCCTATTACGAAAGGTTTGTCCGCGACTCAAACAGGACGGCGGACCCTACTAGCGTTGTTAGCACTAGGAACCCTACGTATGAGGTGCCTCTATTCAGACGGGAGCTAGAGGCCCCTTTGGGGGAGTACCGAGTTCGCCCCGCTAGGGATGTTCAGGGCAACCCTGCCTTCGCGGTACGAACTGTTGGTGGAGCCCCTTTTGCGGAGCTTCTCCGGACTAAGACCTCCGAGATCAACTTCCTCATGGGGGACGTGGCCGCTGGTAAGACCACCCTGGCGGATAAGCTTCGCGGACACTACGACGTAGTCGAATCACCATGGGCTAGGTCTGAGCTGAAGAAGTTCTCGGAGGAGGCAGGGTTACCGCAGGGGGAATTCGCCCCCGGTATCCCTTACAAACTCCTCCTCGAGGCTAATCAGGAGCCTTATCTACGCGGGTACGTACGCCCCAGGGACAAGGATAGAGTTCGGGTTCCAATCACAGTCGATGGTGAGATCGTGGGGTTCCACACTCCGCGCCAGTCCAGGGGTTCGGGGATGCACCGGGTGGGCGCCATCTACGTTCAGCCGGAGCACCGAGGGAAGGGCTTGGCCGCGCAGGCCATCCGGGAGCACGTCGCAAAACATGGGGACGGCATTGCGTTCATTGAGACGAGCAACGAGCCTTCTCGGAAGGCGTTCCTTGCAGCGGGTTTCGAGGAGGGCGACTATGAAGATCGGTGGGGTGGGGGCAATTGGTTTCGGAAGAAGCAGTCCTCCGAAGAATTCGCCCCAGGCATCCCCGCCTCCCGCCAAATCCACCCAATCCCAGAGGTCCAAGACGCCAACTGGCGCCTAACCACCCAGCTCCACAACGCAAACCGCGCGGGAAAGCACTGGGACCTTCGCCTGGTTGATCCGGAGACCAGCCGTGCTCACTCTTGGGCGGTGCCTCGAGCTCAGTGGCCCGACGAGAAGCGACAGAAGCTGCTTGCTTTGCTTCAGCCTACCCACACAGCGGACTACGCGGGGTGGTCGGGGGAAATCCCGGAGGGAACGTACGGGGCAGGCAAGGTTGACGCTATACTTGACGCGGACACTATGGTGTCGTCTGCGCCAGGTAAAGTGGAGTTCGATGTGCCTGACCAGGGAAAGATGCGGCTGCTGCGTACGAAGGACGGGAAGTGGCTGCTTACGCGCGTAAAGACGAGTGCGTTCTGGAAGTCCGAGAAGCCTACCAATCTAGGACAGGACTTTGCTGCGGGTCTGGGCCCCTTTGGCGTCTGGACGTCTGAGTATGGGGCACGTAACCAGCGGGCAGGTATCTCTGAGGGAGAGCATAACCTCAAGCAGGGCGTGGGCATTGCTGGAGGATTAGCGGGAGGCGGGTTGTTGGTCCCTAGCATGGTGACTGGGCTCATCGAGGGTTTCAAGGGTGGAGCTAAGGGGGGTTGGCGGGGTCTCGGGCGCGGTTTCCTGGAGGGCGCTGCTATGCCCTTCCGAGGAGTTTATCATGGGAGACGGGCTACTAAGCTGTTGGATGAAGCAGCTCGCGCTCCTAAAGGCTACAGTCGTAAGCTTACACGGCCGGAGAAGGACTCTCTGGAGTTCATTACTGGGCAGACGCCAGTGTCTACTGTGATGGAGACTGGCGGAAACCTCGGTACTCCCAGTGCCTCAAGGAAAGTCCGGGAGGCTATTGAGGCGGGGGACATGTCCGCCTTGACTCCTCTTCAGCAGTTAGACAAAGGGCACCTCCCACCTGAAGTGGCTAGGGCTATGCAGCCCGCAGCGCAGTCTGGGTATAACACCTTCTTGGCGCAACTAGGTATCGGCGCGGGCATTGGTGGCATCGGAGCAGGGGTTCAGTACAGCAAAGGTCGCGAGGGGGAGAAGACGGGTGCTGCCTTGCCCTGGCAGCAAGATGAGGAGTCCCACGCGCTACGCAACTCCCTCATGGGGGTAGCGGCGGGGGTGCCTGCGGTTACTGCGCTTACTAATCGTCGGGCTCCGCTGCACACGCCGGGTACCAGCACCCACAACTTTGACTACATAACGGCTAACTTGAAGCCAGGCGATATCGTCCTCTCGGGGTCTGACAAAGGTGACCCTATCCGCAATCTAGTGGCGGCGACTCAAGGGTCTGCTGACTATACCCACGCTAACGTGGGGTGGGGACCCGGCAAGGTTCTGGACATTGCGCCAGATCGACGCCATGTCATGAGTGACATAGGTGACGCGGGTATCAATCCTGAGCGCCGAGTGCGGATCCTACGGCACAAAGACCCGGCCATGGCGTCCCTGACAGGGGAGCAGGACCGAGCTAAGTTCCTACAGTCTATGTACGGCCAGCACGGAGATGCTCCGACGTACAGCGTAGGCAAGTCTGTCAAGAGTGGGCTGCGAGAAATCTTGGTGCCAGACCCCGTTGCTAAGCTGTGGGGGAAGCTTACCAACAAGCAGCCTAAGACTCCTAGTCAACTAGGCGAGGAGGTTCGGTGCGCCGGGGGGGTTTGCACAGTTCTTCCTGGTGGGACTATGGACCCGGCGTCCAAGGCTCGGCAGAACAAGAGCCTCAGCTCCCTGTTGCCTAGAGACATTGCCAGCGACCCCAGCCTGGAGACGGTGCTCGAGTACACGCCAGACCCAGAGGAAGCTAAGGCGCGTGCTGTTCGTGATTTGCGCGCAGCCGGCATGTCCACAGAAGACGCGATTGCTGAGGTAGCAAAGCAGCAGCGATCTGCGCTGCGACGAGACAAGTTGCTGCGGCACGCGCCTAACATCGCTCGCGGAGCCATCGGTCTGGGCGGTGCTGGAGCTATTTACGGCCTGTCCAAGGTAAACCCGGAAGACGTCTCTGTACCCGAGGTAGCTGCAGGGCTTGGGTTAGGCGCAGCAGGGGCCGTGCCCTTCCTTCACAAGCCACTCAGCATGGCTGCGGTAAACAACTACCGCAAGCAGATCAATGAGTACGGCGATAAGCGCCTTCGGGACATCATGGCCGAAGGGTTCAGCTTAGATCAGGCTAAGGCCAAGGTCGAAGCTGACATGCAGGACTTCGGTCGCAAGATCATCAACGATAGAGGGCTGGTACATGTGAGCCCCGAAGGGGGATTCGGGGTTACGGCAGATCGCAACCATCCCATGAACCGGGGGGTTGAGTCTCCGACTTACGACTACTCGCGTAGGCAGGCAGTGCAGGCGCACACCCCGGAGTTCCTGGCGCACGAGCTAGGACACGCTCGAGATTTTGAAAATCGAGCCCGCAGGTCTGGGGCTCTAACGCTGGATGATCAGATTCGGGCGGCTATCCGCACGGACATGAACGCAGCGCCTAAGAGGGACACTCTCAAGGGAGCGCTTCGGGTTCTGCGTGACGAGACCATGGCTAACGCCTACGCGCTACAGGACCTAAAAAAGCACCGAGGGCTAGCTGAGACGCTACGAGGGGCTAAGCGTATCGCCCCAGCGTACAGTACGTACCTACTAGACGTAGCTAAGCATCTGAAGAAGCCGGGTGCTGCACTCATGGCGGGAGGCGCGGGACTTGGGCTGCACGGGTTAGTGGCTGACCGAGAGAAGACTTCGGAGGACGAAGAGTCTCACGCTATCCGCAACAGCCTGATGGCTGCGGCAGCAGGGATGCCGGCTCTAGCTGCAATCACTAATAAGCGTGCGCCCCTTCACACACCCGGCAGTACTACTGAAAACTGGGATGCCTTCATTCGGCAACTGCCGCCCGGGGACGTTGTCCTTTCTGGGCCCGGGCTATCGGGGAACAAGCAGGACATGATGAAGGGGTTTATGGGTGGGTCCGACTTTATCCACTCTAACCTCATGTACGATCGGTATAACGCCATTGACACGTTAGAGGGGCGGGAGAATCTTATCAGTCGGATGTCCGAGTCCGGCATGAGCCCGGATCGCAACGTTCGCATCTTGCGACGCAAAGACCGGACTGGGGGAGCGGCTGAGGCGCGCAAAGGATTCTCGGACCGATTGGCGCCGGATCAAAAAGCATTCATGAACGCCCTCACGGATGAAGAAGGACGTGCGCTGCACTACAACAACCCCAAGGCTATCCGTGCTGGGCTGCGGGAAGTTTTTGTACCTGACCCTGTAGCTAAGGTTTACGGTAAGCTTACAGGGCGCAGTAATCAGACGTTGGCGCAGGCAGCCCGAGAGGCTAATTGTGAAGGGGGTATCTGCACCACGGCCCCGGGTGGATTGATGGACCGAGATTCTGCGACCCGACAGCGCAAGTCTATTGGTACCATCCTCCCGTCAGATATTGGCTCGGACGATATGTACGAGACCATTACTGAGTACCGTCCCAGCCAAGAGGCTTTGCGAGAGATCGCTATTGACCGAGAACTGGAGAAAGGCTTAAGCCAGGAAGCCGCTGAGGCGTCGGCGGATAAGCTACTAGCTAGGCAGGCTCGTCGCCAAAAGTGGCTAAAGCACGCACCCAACCTACTGCGAGGGGCAGCTGCGGCAGGGGGCGCCGGTGCTGTGTATGGTGCGAGCAAGATTAACCCGGAGGACGTCTCTCTGCCCGAAGTTGCTGGCGGGCTGGGGCTAGCGGGGATGGCGTCTCTTCCGTTTACGCAAGGCGGAGCCAACCTCATTTTAAACAATGAGCAGGGTAAGGCTCTCCGCAGAGATCTGCCGGAGGTCATCCGAGAGTACCTTGCACAGCCTAAAGATGTGGTTCCTAACGCTGACTATGCGCGGAGGGTGCTAGGTCGAGAGACTCGTGAAGGTATGAGTGCTCTGAATAAGGTTCGTAAGACCGAGGGTCTACTGGAGGCTCTGAAGCAGACACGAAATGTGACTCCGCGGCAGCTGTCTGCGCTAGTTGACTACCTTGGTAGAATGCCAAAGGGCCTCGGGACCCTACTCACCGCTGGGGGTATCGGGCTTGCAGGGCATGGCCTCACCGCAGACAAAGAACTCACTGCAGTAGACGAGCTCAAGGAGCTGTTATCATGAGCATCAAAGAAGCCTACGGCCGCGGAGCAGCCAGAGCTCTACTCGAGTACATCGAGAAAACCAGCTCCATGGTGGACGCTCCTAACTACGGACCCGCTCCCGACCCGGCGCAGAGTTGCATGTCCTGCAAACATTTTGACGTAAGAGCAGGTGTCCAGGGCTACTGCGTGCGCTATGATTTCGCTGCTAGCGGTATTTACAAGTGCAGCTCTTGGAAAGGTGTAGAGGATGTTCAAGGAAGCGTATGACGCTGGGTGCGCCCAGGCTCTGATTGATTTTGGCCTTGCTGAGGGGCAGGAGAAGATCGCCATCAACTGGGCGGGGATGGGTAAGTCGATCAAAGATTGGGCGGGGAAGCCCATGTCGACTTTCCGGGATCAGCGGAAGCTGACGCAGCACCTGGCTGGGGGCGCGGAGGCCATGCAGAACATGGGGCATGGTGATTACCTGGCGGGTGTTGGTAAGGACATGTGGCAGGCGGCCAGGGCCAACCCCTGGCAGGCTGGAGCGCTAGGCGGCGCTGCTGCGCTGGGTGGTGCGGGCCTTATGGGCGCGGGCGCTGCCATGGGCGGCCAGCCGGAGATGTCCCGCATGGACCACCTCAAGGGCCTCTTTACGGGCTAAAAAGAAGGGGGCGGTTAACCCACCACAGTTAACCGCCCCCAGTCAGCCTGCACGACTACCCTAGCTGTGGGTTTCGTAAGCCACCTTAACCCTATTACGCCCCCCGGTGGCTGGCCGTGCTCTTCGGGGGAGGGGACGTAGTTGTGGGGTTGAGAGCTGAGAGTCAGACTTGAACTGACGACCGGCTGATTACAAATCAGCTGCTCTACCAACTGAGCTATCCCAGCATAAGCAAGAGTCCTAGGACACCTACTTATGCCAGAATCTTAGACGAACTTGTTGCGCTTGTAACGCGTTTTCTTGGTGGGGCATCAGGGACTCGAACCCTGGACCAAGAGATTAAAAGTCAATTGCTCTACCAACTGAGCTAATGCCCCAAAGGGATGGCGGTTATAGCCCAGACGATGCTGGGTTACCCCGACCAACTACGAGGTATCACCGCCAGGTCCCCCGTAGGATGCGAACCGTTCAGGGCTCAGTAAACCTGAAACCCTTCCGCGTTGTCACGCGCGTTCTTCAGGAAGCCCAACCACGCCCACCAGTAGGTGTTCTCATCAGCGTCGGGAACGCCCATCTCGTTGAAGGGGCCAGACACCTTTTTCATCTCTTCGCTGGGAGGATTGTCTGCGTCCCACCCGTGTGCCGCGGCAACCCTCAGCGCAGCAGCGCACTCGTCGGTAGTGACGTGCCATCCGTCATTGGAGCCAAACTTGTGGCCGGGCAATAGGCCCTCAGCTTCCGGGGGACTGTAGTGCAGACACATGTCCTGGTGTTCGCGCCACTTACGGCCTTCGTCGGTGATGGGTTCAGTGTAGTCTCCAGCGAAGTGCTCGTCACCGGGGTACGCGGCGAAGCTGGGTGTCGTGTACCGGCCTAAGTACATCATCCCTAGCTTTTCCATCACATCGCGGTACTTACCCATCCCCCAGACGTTCAGGCGGAAGTAGGTAGGATCGCGCGTGCCCTTGTTACTGTGCGCGATGACCGCTTCTTGCGCAGCTAAGACCTTTTCAAAGAGTTCAGTGCTAGCAGTGTCAGCGTAGTCCGGCTTTACAGGCGCGGGGTTGCCGCGCTTAGTGCCCCAGTAGCAGTTGTTCCAGTAGTCCATAGCGTCCTGGAAAATGGCTTTAGTTTCTGGGGTCTTTAGGATATCTCGGGCGGCTACCAGCGCTTGGAATTCGCGCTTGCTGTCCTGCTCGAGTCGAAGAAGTTCTTCGCTCGGGTTTACCAAGCTCATGTCGTATCCCATGGTGTTTTTACTTGGGCCCACCAGGACTTGAACCTGGGACCAACCGGTTATGAGCCGGCCGCTCTCACCACTGAGCTATAGGCCCTAAAGAATGCTCCGCCTGCTGGGCTCGAACCAGCGACAAATCGGTTAACAGCCGATTGCTCTACCAACTGAGCTAAGGCGGATTGGCTAGTCCTCACGCCAAGATTCGAACTTGGGACCCACGGCTTAGAAGGCCGTCGCTCTATCCAGCTGAGCTACGTGAGGGCAGGGGCGGTAGGATTCGAACCCACGTAACAAGGACCAAAACCTTGCGTCCTACCGTTAGACGACGCCCCTAGGGTTAGCGGTTGTCGCCGCTGCCTCCGATGACGCCGCGTTGCTTCCTGGAGAGGAGCTTCTGGATGTTGACGTGCGCCACTTCATCTAAAGTAACAGCGATCTCGTCGCAGCAGGCGGAGAGGTACCACAGTACGTCTCCCAGCTCTTTGATGAGCAGGTCCCTTACGTCGTGAGGTATCGGGGTGCCCGGAGTCCAGTTCGTGTCACGGAACAACTTCTTCAACTTCTCCGCCACTTCCCCAGCTTCGCCGTTTAGACCGAGAACAGGGTAGGTGGGGTTGTGCTGAAGGCGGCCTGGGTAGCGAGCGGTGGTGCTGGCTACCTCCTGGTATTCGTCGAAAGTCATGCGGTGGAAATTAACCTATCTAAAATGAGACGGGCAAGCCTAAAGAAGGCGCCGCCAGCCGAAGGGTCAAGGTCCCGCCCCCGGGAGCTTAATCCGGGAACTGACGCTACTCCTCCCTGGAGATTGTCTCCACAACGGCCAGCTATTTCTTAGAAGAAGATGTGGGCCTCTCACCCACTCGGAATTTCGCATCGTTCACCGCCTGGGCCTCACGGCTGCCAGGTTCTTGGTGGGCAGAAAGCCAAGAGTAAACAGCGGGGTCGCGGACGTCACCGGATTCTGTCCAACGCGAGCGCTCATTGCGCGGCCCTAGTGCCAGCAGTGCTTTGCTGGCAGTTTCTTTTACCAGGAAAAGAATTGTTGTTGCGGGCCTGGGATTTGAACCCAGATCTCCGGGGTATGAACCAGGTGAAGTACCTGATTTTTCTAACCCGCAATAGAAGATGTGGAGGATGTCAGAATCGAACTGACGACCTGAAGCTTGCAAAGCTCCTGCTCTCCCAACTGAGCTAATCCCCCTAAAAGAAGCCAGCACCCAGCAGTGCTAGACAGCTCTCTTCCTCACTGGGTTTTACCTGCTGTTCGACTGGCATAGTTGTAGGCGAGACAGGGGTCGAACCTGCGACCAGCTCCACGTAAAAGAGCTGCTCTACCGCTGAGCTACTCGCCTTCATCAGTTGTCACAGAACTCGCTTCTTCTGTTTCTTTCGGCTCCGGGGTCGGGGCGACCTTCTTGGGCCCTGACCAACGTACCTTGAAAGCAATGTCAGCAGTGTAGTCGTCGTGGATGGTGATAGCAACGCACTCGTCGAGTTTTTCCGGGTGCTCGGTGGCCAGCTTTTCCAGCCACAGCCCCGCTAGCCTCGCCAGCTCCCAGTGCGTCATCATAGCGTTTCTACGCGCGTATCAGACAAGGTTAGAATCCTTGGAGCGTGCTCGTAGCCCCCCAGGCTGAGAGCGTCAGCTGCGATTATAGCAGCAATGTCTTGAGCAGCTAGTAGGTCTTTGAGGTTTTGCTGCGAGTAGGTGACCACCCTGGGCGGGTGGTTTAAATGAAAGCGCAGCGCCAGGACGTGGTGAGTGTCGCTGTCCCTAAGGACCTGGACTGCGCCGAGTTCTCTTTTATTGTCAGGTGCTAGGAGAATGAAGGTCATTTAGTGCCCGGGGCGGGGATCGAACCCACACGCATTTCTGCGGCTGAGTTTAAGTCAGCGGTGTCTACCAGTTCCACCACCCGGGCTAAGTATGCGAGAGGGGGGAATCGAACCCCCATGACTAAAGTCGCTGGAACCTAAATCCAGTGCGTCTACCAGTTCCGCCACCCTCGCTAATCTCCTAGCACCTTCTCAAGTCAGTCCTTAACCCTCCTAACATAGTCGCGTAGGCCTTGTGAACCCACAAAACATCCTGAGGGCTATACTGCGCGGAGAAAGGCAGGTACCGATCACTGCCGGTGTAGGTAACGAGGAGTTTGCTGGGGCGGAACATTCGTTGAAGGGTGAGGGTCCCGTCGTGGCGTCCTCGAGCGTCCACACATAGGTACTCTCGGAGCAGTCCGATAGAGTTGGGGTACCTCGCACTCCCGTAGAGAATTCGGGCGTGCCCCCCCAAACAACAGCTTCACGCTGCCGTCCATCTCTCCGCTTTCAACGAACTTTCTCCAGGACGGAGCTTTACGCTTCCGGCTGATCGAGCTCAAGGTCCTCCATTTCCAGTTGTTCCAGGATTTCCTCCAGAGCGAGGATGGCGGCGGGGAGCGTGGAGTGCTCCCCCGAGTCCGCCAGGATCTCAGCGAGATCAGCGCCATCAGCGGCGGGGTTGGCCAGCAGCGCTACTACCCTTCCAGTCTTCTGGTTCTTGATAGTAGACACCACCGCACCTGCCTGTAGATACGCGGTGAGGTTAGGCACAGCAGCCTTGGGGACGCTGATCTCGTTCATGAGCTAGCCCTCCGTCAGATTAAGGATGGGGAGCAGCACCTGCGTAAGGTACTTCTTTGGTCCCCGCCCGCGGACGCTGTACGTACAGTTGTTGTACGACAAGGCGCCGTCCGGGCTTTTTACCAGGAGTATCCACTCTCCAAAAGAGCACGTCTTGTCGTGCAGGAGAATGAACCCAGCAATGCTGGTTGCCTCGATTGTGGGGGCGCACAGCTCGTCTTCCACGTAAGAGGTGCACACCACCCCCTCTCGGGGAGTGTCTAGAAACACGCTGGCTCCTGGGCTAGGAAAAGCGGTGTACCGACGACAAGTAGTTCGTAAGGGGCACCTGTCGTCGGTACATTGCGGCGGCCTCAGGAGGCACCGGACTCCTAGGCCTGGATGACCATGCCTGCCGTCTGGGCGTCCTTTGCCGAGGGGTCGAACCACAAGGCCATGTAATTGCCGTGCCCGAGGTACTTCTCGGGCACGGGGATCTTGCTCTTCACTTTCTTGTGCCCGGCGAAGTACTCGATCCGAAGGGGCTGCGCCTTCTTGTGACGCATACGATCGAGAATCCCGTATAGCGTCTTGGCGCGCTTCCGGGAGTCGTACCACCGCGTATCCAGTGCTCGCGCGGCGGGGTCACTCTGCTTCGGCAGAACCTCCAACATGAAGTCGGAGAGCTCCGCGATGCTGACGTAGCGGTCATCGCCTGTCAGCGTTCCCTGCTGGGTCTTCAGATTCAGCAGGAAGGTCCACGCCCAAACCGTGGACGGGTACCCGTGGTAGCTGTGCCCGTTCTGCGAACGTACCAGCAGGTCGATCAAGTGCGCCTGAGCCGTGACTCCGCCGCAGGGCGCCTGAGGCTCTACGCGCGTAGCGGGCTCTGGCGCCCTCACCGTGGTCTCAGCGGTAGCGAGGTCTGTCGAAGCCAGCGCAACCGCGTCTCCAGCGAACAGCGCCTTGAGCTCCTTGACGAGGTCATCGATTTCGACCCCGATGGGCAGGCCCTCGTCGTACGAGCCAACCTGGTTGACGACGCTCTGGGCCTCTTCCAGGCTCTGGGCGACTTCTTGGGCGCGAGACGCGAGCAGCGTCTGGAGCCGAGCGCGGTTTGCTGTTTGTTCGCGCAAGGACTCTTGCAGCCGCGCAATGTCGCGTGTGGTGACGCGCAGCTCACGAGTAAGTTCGGCCTGCTCGTTACGCAGGCCCTTGAGAAAGGTGATTGTCTCTCTTCCGAGAGACAAGAAGATGTTCTTCATAGGCTGCTAACTTATGCCAGATTTTAGGCTGGGTAAGCTTCCGCTTTGCAGCTAGAATTGAGATGACTTTCTACCTGGGTTGGCGTAATGGCTGAGCTTGAGCCTGAGAAACTACCAGAAGAAGCTCCGGCGCTTAAAGAGGAGACCCTGGCTCGTGTAGACGGGCTCTTAAGTTTTCTTTCTAAGAAGTACCGGCGCAGCAAGGCTCTCCTGGAAGACATTGAGGAGCACAGAGCAGCGAAGGCAGCGCAAATGGGGTCCGTAGCGCCTGGAGCTACTTCCCCAGCTAACGCTGCTCTCGCTTCTAACCCTGCTCTCACGGCGCTCATGGCGGGTCCGTCTGTGGGCGCTAACCCCAACGCGCCGCTGCAGGCTCCAGGTAGTCTGCTTAACGCTCCGGTCAATCAGGGTGTGGGTGCGCAGCCCAGCGCGGTGAGCAGCAAGTTACCGCAGGGCACTGACGCTACCAAACTTCAGCCGGAGCCTAAGCCCAAGACTGCCGCTGCGGGCTTTGATGCGTTTATGACTACTAAACTGGCCTACCAAGAGTATGAGCAGCCTCCGGCGAAGAATGAAGCCCTCGGCAAGGGCCTAGTTCTTGGGCTGTCGGGGTACGGGGGCTACGAGCTGGGCAGCCAGATGGCGGACTTTGGCTCTGAGTTGGAGGCTCGCTTCCGCATGCGAGAGCTGCTGAACAAGCTTAAGGCTACAGGAGGCGATGGCTTCTGGGACCGGCGCAAGAGGCTGGTCGAGCTTAGCACCGAAGCAGCGAAGCACGACATTCCGTTCCAGAAGATGAGGTTCCTAGCGGGCAAGGCTCCTGAGGCTATCGGAGAAGACCTGGTCAAGCAGCTAGGCAAGAATCTCTCGGCGTCTAGAAAGATCCCTCTTGGTCTCTTGGGTGCCGGTGGTATGGCGCTAGGGGTCAACCACATGCTAAACCAGCCAGGCGAGGAAGAGGCTATGAATGCGTACTACTGAAACTGAGATCATTAAGCTGGCTGGCGTCCTTGGAGGGTTTGAGGCTCTGGTTAAGCTCGGCATGATGGACGACTACGGCCAGGCCATGCAGTACCTGACCTCGCAGGGGCTACAGCCCCAGGAGGCGCAGCAGTACCTCCAGGGAGTGATGGGACCCCAGCAGCAACAGATGCCCCAGCAGGCCCAGCAGCAACAGATGCCCCAGCAGGCCCAGCAGCAACAGATGCCTCAGCAGGCCCAACAAGAAGTCATGGGTTACGCCCAGCACATGCAGCAGGCCGGTCCGCAGGACGTTCCCTCTAGCGGTCCTAATGATCAGGAAAAGCAGCAGCTGCAGGCTATGTACCAGCAAATGGTGCAACAGGGCATGAACCCCATGGCTGCCCAGGATCAGCTGCAGAGACAGTGGGTGGCGTATACACAGCAGCAAATGGGCGGCGGGGGCCAGCAGCAGCAGGCCCAGCAGCAGGCCCAGCAGCAGGCCCAGCAGCAGGCGGGACCCTCGGCGGACCCGCAGCAGATGCAGCAGCTGCAGCAGCTATTTCAGAGTTTCGTGCAGCAGGGGGTTCCGCCTCAGCAAGCTGAGCAGATGGTACAGCAGCAGTGGATGCAGTACACGCAGTCTCCGGCTTACCAGCAGTACCAGCAGCAAATGCAGGGGCAGCAGCAGCAAGCGCAGCCTCAGCAGCCCCAACAGCAAGGCGGCGGCCAGGACCAGATGCAGCAGGTGCAGCAGGCTTACCAGTACCTCCTGCAGCAGGGAGTTGACCCGCAGCAGGCTTACCAGATGCTCCAGCAGTTCGTAGGTGGCTAAGTGGCAATCGAACGCAAGGTTCAAGGTGAAGTCGTAGCGGGGGTCGTTGGGCCTATCGACGCGCCTAGCGGGTCTTTTCAGGACTACACGTCGTACGACGTTACCGTGGCGGTCGGGAAACCCGTCATGTGGGACAGCGGCGCGGAGCAGCTGGACCTAGCCGACCGCACGCACTCCCACGTCCTAGGTATCTGCTACAGTATTGCGCACGGTGTTTGCCGCGTACAAACCTCCGGGGTGTACCACGCGAGCGGAGTGCCCTACAGCATCAACAACTGGGTGTTTTGCGATTCCACTGCGGGTGATTTTCAGTACGGGGACTCTGAGCTCGACATGCTCATCCGCTACGGCCCCCTAGTAGGCTACGCGCTAGCGCCTGACCGCTTGCTGTTGATGTGCAACAAGCTCCCGGCTCTTTTGTGGGAGGGCATCAAGGCGTTTGCTGCGTCCAACGAACTGAACGAGGAGTATTACACCCTCTGCGCTACCCGCAATTTCTACGTTTCGGGCATAGCGCAGAGCGACACCGCAGCGCCAAAGCTTGTGCTAGCGCAGGCAGACCAGTCGGTCTCTAACGCACAAACCCTTGGCTCCATCGCATTCACCGGTCACGATGATACCGCTGGAGGCTTCGAGGACATCGATACCTGGGAAGAAGGTGCGCGGATTGATGCTGTAGCAGCGAGCAACTGGCACGCCGGCGATGCAGCCACTGAGCTCAAGTTTTTGACTCACGATGGTAGCTCGCTGTCTGTGCGGGCTACTCTGAAGGATGATGGGAAGCTGGGGCTCGGCATTGAGCTGCCACAGCACGCTGTCCATATCGTGTCAGCCGACCCAGCTCGAGACCCATACAACTACGATGGTCTTGTAGTGGAGAACGCAGGCAACTCGCAGATAGCAGTGGTGACAGATGACGGGCAGGTGGCGTTAGCAGAGTACAATGACGTCAGTGCGGGCATCGGTGTCTTCATAGACGTTGAGGGCGCTAATACTGACGTAGGCATGACTTACGAGTCTAACAGCGGTGACGGGAAGCTGATCTTCAACAAGCCCTTCCAGATCGGGGAAGGGTCTAACGGCGAAATCTTGTTTGATGATTTTGCCACCGCGTATTTCGATATGGACGTGGCACCCGCCGCTGACGTCACGCACTCTTTGGGGGCAGGGGGTGCACGGTGGAGTAACGTACACACGCAAACCGTGGATATCCACGCAAGCGCCATTGCCACGTTGTCGCTGGAGTCTGATGCGTGCTCCGACACGGCGACTATGTTCCTATCAAACGTCGGTGGCGTCGATAAGCTGTGGCTAGACGGACCCTCCGGGGGGGAGCTCCGCGTAACGGGAGCGGACGCTCTATGTATAGAGACTGCGGTGCAGTACACCTCGCAGACTTATACGATGACAACGCTCTACGATATCAGCGACTCTAAGCCCGTGCACTTCTTGACTGGCGGTAATGCGGCTGACTACATGCTTACGCTACCTTCAGTAGCGAACCTGCTGCTGCGCGTTATCAACCACTCAGGATTCCAGCAGCAATTGAGGTGCGGCGGCTCAGATCAGTTCGGCACAGGATCCGGCGATCTGCTGCTGACCATAGCCGACAACTCTATTGCTACCTGCTACTCCCGAAGCATTGGAGGAGGCAACGTAGCTTGGTACGTTACGATGGAGGCGTTTGAAGAGTAATGCTCAACGAACTCTTCCAAGTCTGGCGGGACCTTCTAACGCCGCAAAACCCCCCGGAGCCAAAACCCGACCTCCAAATGGTTGACTGGCTTCCCTCAGTTCCCCACGACCGGCGCATCCCAGACGAGCGGGACTTCTCCAAGCGTACCATCCCGGCTAGCTTTGTAGTGGTGCACACGACTGGAGCGGGGATTGTCCAGAAGGCCTTTGACAAGGGCATAAAGGACTGCCGCGAAGTAGCGCGCTACGCCTGCAGGTACTACGCGCGTAGTGGCAACGGCGTAAGCACGCATTTCCTGATCGACTGGGACGGCTACGTCTGGCAGATCCTCCCGCTAGGAGTACAAGGCTGGCATGCTGGGTGGAAGACCAATGTGCGGCAGTTGTACGCGGGTACAGATTGGCAGCGCTGGTCGCACCCCCTAGGTGGCAGCCTGGCTGCGCAGCCCCCCGCTGGGGGGTACGCTGCGTGGAAAGAAGCTTTCCCGGGCCTCGATTCCCCGGCGCAGCTTTTGCCAGAAGGCGCTCCGTCTCCCAATACCGGGTCCATCAGCGTGGACCTGTTGGCTGTGCCCGCGGGCGGTCCTTGGACTGAGGCGCAGAAAGACACGCTAAACTCGCTCACGCTCGAGCTCTGCGACCGCATGAACGTTGAGCGTACGGCGGTAACCGTACTGCCGCACAGCTATCTGGACCCCATGCGCCGCATGACGGTGAAGAAGTCGGGTAAGGTACAAGAGTTGGCGTGGGATCCCAAGGGCTGGGACGACCTCCTAGACTTCGGAAGCTAAAAGAAGGCGAGGGGCCGGGTCGCCTTAGGTGCGGTACTACGCTGTAACGGTAAGCTGATACCCACATGCGTAAATTATGATGCGGCTATTGGTACCCAGTTTTGTTCTTACGCACCGACGACCCAGTACCCCTCAGTGTGGTGTTTCTTTAGCTTTTATCCACTAGCTACAGGGCTCTACCCGACTGCCCAGGGGGGTTCCTTATCACCAAGCAGCCTTTCATCTTTTAACGCCTCGATCGAATTGCAAAACTTATGGGGCGGTAGTTTTTCGAGCGGGTCTGCTCGTGTTTGGGGCACATAGCTGCCGTTGTGTCCCGTACAAGCTATTAGTGCTTTAGGTTTTCCCAGTTGTAGGGAGCGCGCAGGGCAGCCTGCGCGTTCACACCTGGATTTGCAGGCCTCGGGAATCCGAGACGAGCTTTGCCAGGCGCGCGCACCCATCCTCTCCGATCTGAACTGAGTGGAGCTTAACTCGACCTAGGTCAGACAGAGTGGTGGAGACTTGGTCTTGGCCGTCACTGACGACCAGAAGTTCTGGGCGGTACGCGTCTTTCCATTCGTGGATGTCGCGTAGCGCGGTGGTGATCGCTCGGTGGATGTCGGTGCTCCCGCCCCGGAAGTTAGCGCGACGGCGGATATTAGCCACCCACTCCGGCACCTCTAGTGGGGACTTGACGTGGTGAAGGTCACCGACGGTCCCATCAAAGAAGCGCAAGTAGAGCTCGGCCGCGCCCGCCTTAACTGCAGTGGCTAGAGCCTGGACCGAGCCTAGGGCAGCGCCGATACGCCAGGGGCTGTTCATGGATCCACTGACATCCACCAAGACGTACAAAAGCGTCTTTTGCTCTTTCCAGGCAAAGACGTTCTTGTAGAACAGCCCTCCGGTTGCCAGGTGAGCGCGACCCACCACACCTAATGCTAGCTGAGCTCGAGAGCGGCGAGTCATCTTGCTAAGGTGCCGGAAGTCTCGCAGAGCCTTGCGCTCCTCGTGAGACCCTTCTGGAGTGGACTGCTTCGTACGCTGCTTAGTTGTGGTCAGCAGGCAACTGTTCTCCAGGGTCTTGGCTACCCTAAGGAACGTGGACAGATCCATACCGTCTGTGGCGTCCATGAGGTCCTCAACCTGCGAGTCGCGGTCTTCTTGCTCTCCGAAAGTCTCTAGAAACTCCTCGGGCAGTTGTTCCAGGTGCTCCAGAGCCTCGCTGACTTCCTTGATGTAGCGGTTTTGCGGGCCTTTTCCCGTGCCCGAGATAGGCACGTTGCCTGACTCCGGACCGGTTTTGTTGTTACTGCTCTGAGCCCGCAGGAGCTGTTCTGTGGACGTCTCGTTGCGCCGCATGTTTTTGAGCATGTGGCAGACCAGCAGAGCCTTTGTCAGAGGCGATACCCCCGGAGACCGGCTGAGGTCGGTCTCGGCTAAGAACCGAGCGGTTCTGTCTGCGTCCTCCAGAAGTAGCTTTTCTACGCTTGCTCTACGCGCCGCTTGCATGTCTGGGGTCTCCCCCTTAACTGCTTCTGCAGTTCGTAGGTGCGCCAGGTTACGGTAGTGGTTTTCCCACTGCGTTTGCGGGAGCACCGTACCTCCCGCAGCGACGTTTGCTATGTCCGCCACAAACGAGGGATCGTAGTCCCCCAGGTTCCTAGCTTGCATAGCTTCGTAGACTTCCTGCGTGCTAGGTGGATAGTAAAGAAGAGGGGGCTTCGTCTGCACATGCGCGAAGCCCGCTCCGGCCCTAGTAGAGGGCATCCACTTTCGCTACGAAGTCTGCGTACTCCGGTTTGAGCTGGAGAAGCCGCTGAGTTGTGTGGCTCTGCAGCTTCATCTGCTCTCTGAGCCTGTCCAGTAGCCGATCTCGGTCGGCTACTGCTTCGTCGGGTAGACGAGGCAGCCCGGCCACCTTGACCTTTAGGTGCTCCAAGGTAGTCTGGAGCATGCTCTGGGCAATGAAGTTCCCAGACTTCGCCTCTCGGTGAAGGCGGCGCCACTCATCGTACAGCGAGGCAGCGTCGCTTAGACGTTTGTTGGCGGCACTGTGGATCTGAGCTCGCTGGATGTTGGTGCCCAGCTCCTCTTCGAGGACTTCGCCACCAGGCACAAACACCAGCGCAGCCAGGTCCTCTGAGGTCGTGTGCCCTCGGCCGTGTATGGTAGCGCTGGCTTGCATCAACCGCACGCCCTTCTGGAAGATGCGCGGGTTGAGCACGAACCCGTGCGCCTTGGCCGCATTGGCCATCAGCGTAGCAGCGTGGGAGAGGCTGTCCTCGCCCACAGACACGACCTTGCAGGCCGCTTGCATAGTACGGAACTCCTCCATGGAAGGTCCGTGGGGGAGTTGCCGCTCGAACTGCGCGGAGTAGTATGCGCTCTTCAGGTTCTGCACGGAGGGAGACAGGTTTACCGAGACCTGCAGAGGGAACCGTTCGGTGAGTGCTCGGAACTCGTCACCCATCTCCATCAGCTCACGCGGCTCGATGTTGGTGTCGAGAAGCCAGGCTTTGACAGACGACGGAACTTGCTGGTCCCCATTCGCGAAGACCTTGCTTTCCATGATGTCGCGCACGGAGGCCAGCGTTCGCGGCGGGGCACTCAGCCCCTCGCGAAGCCACACCACGTCAGCGTGGAGCAACCCTTCGACTGTGCGTCGGTGGTTGTACGGCCCCCCACTTTGTTCGATGATAGGTGTGAGGTCGAGGGGGCCGATCAGGTCGTCGATTGTCGACTCGGAAGTCATAGTGGCTGACCACGGCTTGAGTGGGTCAGCGGCGCGGGCCAGAGCCTCGAGAACGAGTTCTAGCATGCGCGTTTTACCGTTTCCTGGAGGGCCGAAAAGGATACAGCCTTCACCAGAAACCAAGGAGAGGCTAATTGCCGCTGCGGGCTTTTCCACGCCGTACAGTGTGTTTAGCGCGGATGTCACCCAGGGCAGGGTGGGGTACATTCGTTAGCTTTTGCCAGATTTTAGCCCCAAGAAGCGACCAAGCCCCTCTTTTAGAGCCGCCTCCGGCAGGCGCTGCTCCTGCACAGCCAGCCTGAGCAGGCTACGAGCGTCCGAAGCAGGGATGCCGTACCGAGAGGCGCTACTCATGACATTAGCTAGCCCTACGTTTCCGTGGGACGCGCGCTCAAACACTTCGGCTAAAAACTCATCCATTGCCATCTTGCTCCTCTAGAGCAACTTCCACATCAGGGAGCTCCTCGGGCTCGCCCTCAGGGGCGGTTTGGTCTGTGTGCACAAACACAGTGCCGCAGTCCGCGCAGGTAGCGCAGTTCTCCGCGGGCTCGTATTCGATGTTGGTGTGGTCACAAGTCGTCGCCCCACCAAACACGTCTTCTTTTATGACAGTCACTTCGCTACTCCTACGAGGTCGACATCTGCAGGCCGGATGTTTTTCTGGGCTAGTTCGGGTACCGATAAAATACGCGTCTCCGGCTGGCTCATCGCCTCTACCGGTTTGCACCGGTAGACAACTGCGCTCTTGTTACAAGAGCTAGCCTACTAGGCTTAACTAGGAGTAGCCTACCAACCCAGGCTTTCAACAGCTACGTCAAAAACTAAGGCTGGCGGTAAGGGCCTGACTCCCGTATGTTGGGAGCACTGTGACCCTGAGAACTCCAAGTGCTGTGCACTACACCTAGAGATCTCAGGGACTTATGCCAGCTAACCTTCTTTTTTTGCGGAGTAAGTAGTGTCCATCAAGCTATCCGAGCTAGGCAACGCCAGCGCAGCCCGCAGGCTCTCCAACCTAGCGGCCTCCCCGGAGCCCGCAGAGGACCCGGAGGTGGTCGAGGCTCCTGAGGAGGAGGAGGAGGAGGCGGCGGCGGAGGAGATTGCTGCTAAGCCTCTTCAAGCCAAGACGGCCAAAGACCTGTGGCTGGAGGAGCTGGCGGAAGCGAAGATCAGCGAAAACAGCGTCATGACGGTGCTCGACTCTCTCCTGTCCAAGGGGCATTACGAGGAGAGCTATCAGCTGCGCGGCACTGTGTTTACGTTCCGGACGCGTACGACTCGGGACGCGGATAGGCTCGCGGACATTTTGTACGACACCGAGCCGCGCACCACCAACCACTTCAACCACATCGTTACGCGCCATAACGTGGCGGCTAGTTTGGCCCGCTACGGTAATGAGAAGTTCATCTTCCCCAGCCCTGAGAACGCGGAGGACGTCGAGTCTGCCTGGCGAGCTCGATATAACTTCTGTACGAATCTCCCGGAGCAGGTTTTCTTTACGTTAGGGCAGGTTTTGGTTCGGTTTGACCGGAAGGTGCAGCTCGCCGGGGACCCCAGGGCCATCGAAAATTTCTGACAACCTCGTGGGGCAGCGCTCGCGCGGAGTTAGTCCTACGAGGGGTGCCCCTCCCGCCGCGAGGGTCAGTTCAGAGCGCCATCCTGCAAGAGATGGTTTACCGTGAGCGGGTCCGGCTTTGGAAAGAGTACGAACGGTCCCTGGTGACCGAAGTATGGCGGCGGTCAGGCAACGAAAAAGACTTTGAAAACCTAAGCCAGATCGTCACAGATATAATGCGTATGAGCCTCCACCTCGAGGGGGCTTATACCATTAGAGAGCGGTTGGTAGCGGACAAAGCCGAGGAGCGAAAGACAGACCGGGAGCTGCTATCGCTGCTTGACTCGTTGGATGACATGCCGGAGTTCTAACCTTGGCAGAAGATACCTTTTCGAGCATTGCAGCCGGGTACGGCGGTGCTCAGTCTGCGCTCGTTAGGTTAGGGCTGCTGCCAGGAAGTTTTGCTCCGGTAGACAGCGGTGGCAGCACAGCGGTACAGCTACCCACCCCTCCGCCGCCCATATTCACCACTCAGCTTAGCCACACTGCGCCCTTCCCGGCACAGACGCCGATGCTTATGGGCGCGGCAGCTCCGCCCCCTCCGCAGACGCTGAGTCCCATTGGGACAAACATCCGGCTGAGCCAGCCTTCCGCCATCGCTGGCGCCCCGCACATCAGCGCGGGTGTTGGGTACACTGGGCCTACCCCGCCCGAGCCCTCCTACGGTGGCGGCGGTGGCGGCTGGCATGGGTACGGCAACATCGGTGCTCGCCCTGCCTGGGGTATGCCCCACGCGCCGCCGGTGTGGACACAGGCGTTTACTCACCCCATTCAAGGCCCGGTGAATAGTCCTGCAGGCTTGTCTTCAGGAACGTTCTGGGGAGACCTGTCGGCCACGGGAGCTCTGGGTAACCTGATGATGCCCCCAGCACCGACCGGGATGTCGGTGTTGCAGCAACGGGCTGCAGCGGCGAGGCGAACAGTTGGTCGCGTAGAAAACCTGGCTATGACGGGGCTCGAGGTAGCCGGGTTTGGGTCGGCCGTGGCCGGGGGGCTGGGGGCTTTTGGGCTCGGCGGCGGGCTCCTAGCCGGGGCGTCGGCCATCGGCATGCCTCTCATGGCTGCTTCCATGTGGGGCGACGCGTACATGCGTGAGCGAGAAGGTACGCGGGGCGTCGAGAGTGTGTTTTCCGGGATGCGGCTAGGTAACCTGGTCAGCCCGACCGGGCGAGGTATCAACGCGCGTTCTGCTGCGCAGATTTACCAGGGGCTAGACCGCGCCGCCGTAGAGAGCTTCAGCTTCAGCACGCAGGACATGATGTCCACCATGGCGCTGGGCCAAGAGGCTGGCCTGATGCGCGGACACACAGGATCCACAGAGCAGATCGTGGCCCGAGTGAAAGAGCTGGCCAAGGTCAGCAAGACCATCATGGATCTCGGAGAAGGGCTGACTCAGGCGGATGCCATTGAGCTCCAGTCTATCTCTCGATCTCTCGGCATCTCTTCTACGAGGTTCCAGCAGCAGGATTTTGGCAAGAAACTCACCGCCGCTGCGCGAGCTGCGGGGATGACGCTACAGACCTATATGTCCGGGTTTGGTGGGGAAGCAGCGGGCACCTACGCCCAAATGGGACTCAATGCTGGATCCGGGCTGGCTATGGGTGGGTCGGCACTGGCGTCCGCCACGGCTATGGTGGACGGGGGCCTCATCTCCGATAGACGACTGTCTGCGCTGGGCGGTATGCAGGGTATGGCCACCCACCTGACGCGGGGCGCTGCGCACATGCAGGCGACTCAAGCAGGGACCATGATGCTCGGGGCGTTGAACGCGGACATGACGTTCGACCCCATGAAGTTCCAGGAGATGGCGTTCGGAAGCTACTCGGCCAAGGACGTACAAAAGCGCGGGCGCGCGCTCATTAAAGGCAAGGGCCTTACGCGGCGGCAGCAAGAGTTGCGCGCAGCCATGTTTGAAGAAGGTGCTATGGACCAGTTTGCTGAGTACCAGGAGGACATGACTCCTGAAACGCAGCAAGCAATGGTTTTCGCGCGTGCGCGGCAGATGATGGAGCAGGCCAAGCGCGAGAATCGAGGCATGACGGGCTTGCAGGCTCTTACGCGCGTAACTGGCAGCCGTGAGCGGGCCATGAGTTACATGGAGCTCGCCAAGAACCCCGGAGCTCTTCGCGCAGCCCGGCAGCAAGAGGACTTGATTGAGCGAGACCGGTTAGAGCGTTCCTACCAGGACGCAGAGGATCGCTTTGGCATTGGGGGCCGTGCCGTACGGTGGTTTGAGCGCAAGAAGTCCGCAGCTCGCGACGTCTTCGGAGTGCGTAGGGCAGCGCTAGCGACGGCGGGGTTAGAGGTCTCTGCTGAAGCTAAGGCTCTAGGGGTCAGTGAGGACCAGTACCTGCTGTCCAGTCGCGGAGGCCCGTCCAAGAGCATTCTTGACGAGTTCAGGGCGGGGGATTTCTCGGGGATCTCTCCGGCGTCGGTCAAGAAGGACTACGCGGTTACTGAAGCCAACATTGACCAGCTAGAGGATATGGGCTTCGGGCACATGGGGTCGGATTTTACGCGGTTCTTAAAGAGTGACAGCGTGGTGGCGGGTGAAAACCTGGCCATGTTCCAGCGGCACGCCGCGCACGTTGACAGCGCCGCTTCTGTTATCCGCGAGTCGAGCAGGTTTAGAACTGGCTCGGGGCGCAGAGCTTACCTGGACCGTTCCGCTGCCGAGATGGCTGAGGCTAGTAAGCTAAGCAAAGACGTGGTAGCTGCCGCGTTCTCCCACTACCGAGAGAACGTAGGCCGCGCCTTTGACACCTACAAAGAGGGCGGCTCTTCCAAGGGTGCGAAGTTTCTTAGCTCCAAGCTGGCAGAGCAGGGAGCTAAGACTTCCATCTACCGCGTTCTACAGAAGGAGGACATTGCTGCCGGCAGGAAGCCCCGCACTGTTCGGGAGATGGAAGCAGATCCCGAACTTCAGAAGAAGATTGCTGTACTCAGCACGGCGTCTCAGAGCCAGATGGGCGCGGAGTTCCAGCGCCTCAGTGCAGAGTCGGAAGACAACGCTCTCGCTGCAGGAGCTCTGTCTCGCCAGGTAGGGAGGTTCTCCGGAGTTAACTTAAGCGGAGCTAGAAGCGAAGGGGAGCTTGCTAAGGAGGTTTTTGGGTCCATTACAGAGGTGAAGTTGGACTCCGCCAGATCCGCTACCGGCCGCGCCTACGCCCAGGACTTGAGCAGCGCCTTCCTTGAGGAGACTACCTTTGAGCACCGGGAGCACCAAAAAACTCTCCAGCTCCTAGCCCAAGAAGGCACCAAAGCGGGCATCACGGGCAAGGACATGGAGCTTCTCTACCAGACCGGCGGGGACATTTCGGAGTTACAGGCGCTCTCGGACAAAGGAGGAGAACAGTCCTCTGCCGCGCGCAGACTTATAAGCGTCCTCGAGGGAGAAGGCTCGTCTGGGCTGAAAGCCGCGCTAAGGGACGCTAGAGAATCCACCAAAAAAGACACTAATACCAACTGGGGCGCCAAAACCGCCGAGTTCCAAGAGAAGCTAAAGGGGCTAGAGAAGAGCAGACACCTCAGCGCGGCCCTGGGTGCACTACATATCAACGACGAACGCGTCTTGACTAGTTCCGGGTTTAGGAGTCGAAAGCTTAAGGAGCTGGCTGGGGAGGGGGGATCCAACGAAGATTTTCTCACTAAGTTCCTGGGAAGCAAGGAAGCCGCTGTTCAAGTCATGGGCGCGGCCGGTAGCGAAGCTGGGGACATGCTCACACGCATCCGAAGCTTGGCTGCTGGGGAGGAGCACTTTGCGCGTAAGGGCAACACCACTAAAGAAGGGCGCTTTGCGCAGGCTATGGAGCTCTTAGAAGCAGGGGTGCTCGGGAGTGCCGTAGCTAGTGTCGACCCCACACGCAAGCGCTCCACCGACGCTAAGAGCGATGCCGGCACCAAAGAAGCGGGTGACCAGATTGAGCTCTTCAACAAAGCCCTCAAGGAAAACCAGTCCGAAGCGCTGAAACTGGCTAACAAGTATCAGGCGCTGAACAAAGAGACGGACGCGCTCAATCTTTCGATCCGTGAATTGGTCGGGTCTGTATATGCTTTGACTGACTACGTGAACGCGAAGATATCCTGATGGCTGAACGAGCTAGACTACGACTAGTCAATCCAGACGGCGCAGCAGTGTTGGCAGCGAAGTGCGAGGATCTCGTTGAGGGGTTCAAGACGCTGAATGTTGTGAGCCTACAAAGCCCGGACCCCTACCTTTTGAGTGCTGCGGTGTTGTACCGAGAGAGCGCGGTGATCTTCCAGAAGCAGGGTGCAGATGGCTGATTGGTTCACTAGGCGTTTGGACGTTGAGATCGCCGGGGACGTGGACACCGACTACGGAGGCACGCTCGGCCGTCCGGGTACAGAAGCTAGGGGGGTCTACGCGGAGCGACCCCTGACCGCGCGTAAGTACGACTACACAGAAGCTCGAGACAACCACAACGATCTTCGCGTTGCTCGTCTCTACCTAACTGGGGACTTAACTACCCTCCCTGCGCCGGCGACCAGCTTCCAACGCGGAGCCTACGTAGGTTTTTACCTACAAGAAGTTGTAGAGAAGGCTACTGAGAAAACGCAGCTGATCCCTCTAAACGGGGATAGCTACGCCGCCCTCTTCTTTGGAGAGGAGCCTCGCGTCTACTCGTTCTCGGGGGTGCTGGAGAACACCTACACAGACAACTGGCGGAGTACCCTAAATACTCTGTACCACCAGGTTCTCCGGGGGTCTCAGCTTTCCTACCAGCAGCGTTTAGCACAGGTAGCCTACAATGGGAAGGTGGTCACCGGGGCTATCCTGAGCATGACCAACGTGCTCAGCGCCCAGAGTGACGATTGGGCGAAGTTTAGCTTCGAGTTCCTTGTCTCCAGCGAATATGACATGTGGGCCAGCCGCGAGGCAGACCTGGAGCGCATGGAGCGTGCGTTTATCGGGGACACCAGCCTATTTGCAGCAGCTCCAGTGCCTTCGGTTGATTACGTCACCTTGGACCAGTTTACGCGCACCGCGTTCGTTGCTCCGCCTCCGCGCCCCAACCGCAAAGGCCGTGGCAAGGTAGACTGCACTAAAGGCTCCCCTGCCGCTACCAGAGATATAAACGCGGGGCGGGTCATGGACATGGCAGCGCTAGCAAAGAGGTTGGACGGCTGCTCGTTTAGGCAGGAAAACAACGCGATTTCTACTCGACTTAGCGAGCTGGAGAAGAAGAAGGACAAGAAGGGCGGGCTGTCTCCGGATGAAACGGCGGAACAACTTCGCCTGGTAAACCGGAAGCGGAGTATTCAAGCGCTTGTGCGCACAGAAGAGTCTGCCGCAGCGCTCGTAGAGGGTGCGGCTACGCTCGTAGAGGGTGCGGCTGCTGTTAAACGGAAGCTAGAAGCTTCTTTTCGGTTTGGAAAAGGCTCTAAGTAACCCATGGCCGCCGTAGCCCCCTACATCGCCGCAGTCACCCCAGCAGACAGCGCAAGCGGAGTCAGCCGCGCAGCCGTGTTTCGCATCCAGCTAGTCGACCGCGGAGACGTGGGGGATCTGGGTCTAGACCTGGCTACGCTCAACGTAGCGGTCAACGGCACCGATGTGTACATCAACGGCGCGCTCCAAGCCGGTGCTTGGAACGACAGTTTCTACGACAGTTGGGACGACGGAGATAGCAAAGTAGTCGAGCTCAGCATCCAGAACACTGCGTTGCTGGCCCACAACACGTTGTACGAGGTTGAAGTCAGCGTGGATGACATTGGCGGCAACTCTGCCTCCAAGACCCTTAGCTACACCACCCGAGCCAACCCTGAGTACGATGGGTCGACGCCCACGCCGCTAGAGACTGCAATGGGAGAGGCGTTCAGCAACGCTGCTGTGGAGACCTTCAGGGTTGCGCTGCTGGCTCGTCTTTGTAGTGATCCTGCTGATGGCGCGTACGAGGCCTTAGCTGCTCGTCGAGGACGGCAGATAGTCTACCGGGAGCGCTTCGAGGGCTGCATGACTCTAGCGTGGCCTGACGAGACATCGGTCTACGCCGGTCCCATCAAGTCTTCGGTGCCTGCTCAAACCATGCTTGCTGAGAGAGCACGGGTGGTGCAGCTCACTCGCACGGCTCTGCGGTCTACGGCGCACATTGTTCCTGAGGTCTATGTGCAATTAATCGAAGACTCGCTGGACCGCAGCACGCGCCCCTTGCTAGCCCACGCGGCGGCAGTTACGCTGCTAGGCATCTTTTGTGCTCTGCGTGAGGTAGGACGCTTCAACTAATGGCTTCCGCGTCCATCAAGCCCGGCAGGTACTTGGTTTACCTGAACGGGGTGCTCGTTCCTTCGTCCGCCATGTCGGTAACGTCCGGCGTCTTCTCTCCGGTCTCCGCGACGATTGAGGTAGCTCCGCACCGGTACATCGCGCGATTAGGAGCGGAGGATCGCGTACAGGTCGCGGTCTTCTACCTAGACCTTTGGTACGAAGCGGACCACCCGCAGTGGTGCCTCCTTTTTGAGGGAGAGGTCACGGGGTGGGAGTACGTAAATAGCGCTAACTACCGAGCCATGAAGCTTAAGGTAGGCAGCGTCATGACCGTGCTATCGCAGCTCTACCTGTACTTCATGTCGGGCGACGACAATCAGTCCAGCACGTCCGTCAAGCCACACAGAGATTTCCCTAACCAACTGAATGTAAAGGGGAAATTCCCAGACGCGCTGTTCAAGCAACACCTAGGAACAGGGCGGCCCATTACGCGGCCTTTTGACATCATCGAAAACGTTCTCTACGCCGTGCTTGGGGAGCACAGAGAGGTCGCTAAGACTACTCCTACGTCTGCAACAGACATCACTGCAGAGGTAAAGCGCTTAAAGGCGGCGTGGGAAACTCAGAGGGAGCTCCTGGTCAACTCCGCCGCAGAGGCTAAGGCTAGAGCTACCGCGCCTGTTGGCGAAACTGCGGCCCAGTACCAGCAACGTCTGGCGGAGGCGCGCAGTTCTGTCTCTGCGGATATCGATAAGGCTCAGCGCACGCAGCTAGTTGAGGGGTACGCGGCTTACGCGGGTAAGGCGGATAGAGCTAGCCCGAACCTTTCGTCAGTGTCGGACGTAGAGCTGCAGACGCGCGTGTTTACAGAGCAAGCTAAGCAGCAGCTCAAGTACCGCTCTGCCAAGAGCCGCAGCATCACGCATACGGGGTACTTCGCGCGGCGGATGCGGCTGACGCGCTTCCTCGAGCACTGGATGGCATTCCCCTATCTAGAAGGGCGTCCGGGGGAAGAAGACCCCATCGACGGGAAGCTGGGCGGCGGTGTGTTCCCGATGCTGCGCTCGGTTAAGGCCAAGAAGCTGTTCCGCAGCCTGGCTAGGTACTCGGGGACGAAGTTCGGAGAACATGGTTCGGCGTGGGCTCTGCTCCACGGGGTGTTCAACGCACTGTACTACGACATCGTCGAGGTTATGGCTCCGCCGTCTGCCACGTTGGACAAGTACGGGCTGCCGGTAGCACCGTTCGAACACCACCAGGATAGTGACCCCGCTGCCTGGGCTGCCGACTTAGCCCAACACAAGCGGCGGCTCAGCATTGCCTCGTACCTCACTAAACCCAACGCGCGATTCGCGCTTCCGCCGCTGTGCAACACGTTCTTTCCGTCTATGTGGACTAACTGGCAGTGGTCGGAGAACTACCAGGCGCACCCTACTCGGGTGTACTACAAGCGGCAGGGTGCTTTGCGGGACCTGAAGGTCAGTGGGTCTAGCGCGGGGTACGCAGCGTCAGCTACGCGCGTAGGATTCCCTGCGGTGGTGGACGGGCACGCCTTTAGGGCCAGCAATGCAGCCACGGCAGACACGGAATTTCTGATCTTCCCGGAGGAGTACTACCTAGGCCCACAGGTCCTGCAGAAGGACGTACCTGCCCTATTCAACAAAGTGCAGGAAGTAGCTAATAGCGCTAGGTTTACCGCGGACAAGGACGCTCTAGAGCTACGTAGGGAGGAATCGGAGGTCCAGGCTACCAACCCCATTTATGCGGCCACTCTTAGCCAGAACATCCGAGCATCTGAGAAACGGCTAGCCAAGAAGCATACCACGCACGCGCTGTACTTCATGCTAGCGGAGCAGGAGTACTACACGGCCAAGTTTGGCTCTGCGCAGGGCGGGCTTAGCTCCAGCTTCAACCCGTACGTGGTGCCCGGGTTCCCGATGACGATCCTGGATTCGGAAGCGGTGGGGATGCATGTGCAGGGGCACGTCCTATCGGTTACGCACAATTTCGGTGCTCGAGACGCTACAACGTCCGTTCAGTTTAGCTTCGGCCGAACGCTGAACCAGGTGTTGGTCGGAGCAGTAGCAGACGGCGGGGGCCTGGACACTTTCCCTCAGGATCCTGTGGCGGAGATCCAAGATTCTTTACAGTACATCCCCACAGCGAACTTAGTGTACAGCATCCTTTTCCGTAGAAACGAAATCTCCGAGCGAGCGGAGAACGGGACGGAGACTATACGCTCCATCCCGATTGACTCTAAGTTCGAGGAGTTGTGCCCGAGCCCGGGGGTGTTCGACCACCGCCTGGTGTTGCAGTGGGGCGGGTTTTACAATCATTACGGGCGGCGGCTTGCTCTAACGAGGAAGCTAACCCCTAGAGAAGAGCAGCTCCCGGCCTTCTCTGACTACGCGGCAGACCAGATTGCCCCCGTAGAAGAACACAAACCGCTAGTGCCTAAGACAGAGGCCAAGGAGTTGTTTAGCGACCATGACGCTGCGATGCGATACGTGGCTAGACCAGTCTGCCCGTTGGAACACTACATAGACTTCTACCGAGTAGCGGGGCGCGGCAAGTCTAACCTAGACCCTCTAGGTCGGGGTCGGGGGGTTCGCATCGGTGCTATCGAAGAGGCTGGAGTGCCCACGTACTACTCGGTTATCCGTCAGTTCGTCGGAGGACCTGGGGTAGAGCCGGGGTCGGAGCTCGCCTCTCCGCTAACGCTGTCGGTAATAGACGCGGACGAGGACGGAGGCGCTACGGACGCCGTCTTCTCGAAGCTCAATGTTGGGTACATCGCTAATTACGCTGATTTGCCCGATAGCCGAAGGGACTGGCAGCGGCTATTACTTGAGTATGTGCAAGCGGTTCTTAGACCGACAGCGCTGACTGGAGACGACGATGGCGATGTCTAGAAAAGAAAAGGACGTTGAGCTCTGGCAACAATGGCAGGCAGCGCCCGGGAAGACGACGCTGTCCCCTCTGCTCAAGCAGATGACTCCGGTAATCGAGAAAGAAGTGAACCGGTGGTCTGGCGGGGCGGTGGCCCCCGAAGCTGTGCGAGCCGAGGCTAAGCTTCTGGCTATTAACGCTTTCAATACCTTTAACCCTTCTAAGTCCGCGCTAAACACGCACGTGACAAACCAGCTCAAGGGCTTGAGCCGCATCGTCTACACGCACTCCTCGCCTGCGCGGATGCCCGAGCACCGCACTATTAAGGCCCAGACCTTTCTAGACGCTGAAGAGCGTCTGCGAGAATCCAGTGGGCGCGAGCCTACCAACGAGGAGCTTGCTGGGGAACTAGTGTGGAGCCCGGCTGAGGTGGCGCGATTTAGGTCGGAGCAACGAAACGAGTTTTCCACGTCGCAGCCCATCCCCTATGGGTTTGGCACCGACGAAGATTCTGGGCTGCTGGACTTCGTGTACTACGACCTAAACCCCAGTGACCAAACGGTGTTTGAGCACACTACTGGGTACGGCGGCGCGCCAGTGCTTTCCACCAAAGACCTAGTGAGCAAGACGGGGCTCACGCCGGGGCAGATCTCGCACACGAAGCGTAGACTGAAGAAGCTGATTTCTTCGCAGATGGGGTGAGATGCCAGCGCAGTCCTTCCAGGAAGAGCTAACCAACCTCGTTCACGGTTTGCGAGCTCAGGCGCTAAAGCAAACTCTGCACATGCAGAACGAAGCGTATGCGCTGTCTAATGACGACCTTCTTCTGCTGGAGGCGGTGCTCGAGAATAGCACGTTCTTGCACGACCTGGTGGCGGCTGCGGAGTCCGCGTCTCAGATGAGTGTGCAGGCCAAGTTCTACGCGCGTATCCGAGCTTTGTCCCGAGCGCTCACCTTGCGCAAACAAAGCCGGTTGGACTACTGGAGTACTGCGCTGTCTACTGCGCAAAAAGACGAGCTACACCTAGAGCTAGTTACTACCCTTCTAGTGGATCTGTTTACCCGGCAGCAGACAGAGCCAGAAGGGGCTCCGGCTATCCGGGACACACAGGCGGTTGATCTGGAGACGGGCGAAGTAACGGGCAGCGCGGAGGTCTAGAGTGACTCACGACATGTACGTTTTCTCTGCGGATGGCGTGCCTGCGTGGGTAGCGTCGGAGGACGGGTCTCTGCTAGGCGCGTCGGGGCCCGCAGTGCTAGCAGGGCTAGTAATGCGCGTGCTCCTTACCGAACACGGGTCTATACCGACCGCTCGAGGGGAGGGGACGCACTTGCCCTCGCTAGTCAACAGTTCGGTGGACCAAGGCCAGGTCGTTTCGGTAGCTGTAGCTTCTCTACAGCACGCTACTCAGTACATTAAGAACTTACAGTCGCGGTATGCTTACCCAAAGAACGAGTCGTTGAAAGCTCTGACGTTGCAGTCCGCGGAATTAGAGAATGGGGATACGCTGCGTCTGCGTATTCTTATTGAGAACCAGGCGGGTGCTGTCTTTAGCACCACTGCATTGCTCGGAGGCTAGGCGTGGCTGGGAACGTTACCATCAACGCGGAAGATCTAGTCGTCGCAGAGCGGCTGATTCGCAGCGCTATGGAGCAGTACGCTCCGGCTGGTAACTTCCGCCCAGGCTCGTTTCTAAACGACGTAGTGATTAGAGCGCTAGCCTACTTACCCGCGCTCATGGAGCGAGAAGCAGACACAATTCGCAACCGCCAGAGCCTGCTGCGCATTGGGGACCTGGACGTCACAGAAGCCACAGCAGCGCTGGAAGATCTGGCGTCCAACTGGTTCCTCACTAGAAAGACCGGGTCGGCGGCGACAGGCACAGTCACAGTACACCTGTCTCCCGAGGTGGGGGAAGACGTGACTGTGCCACTGACGGCGGAGCTGGTGTACGACACGGGAGTGGTGTTCAGCGTAGACTCTAGCACTGCGTTAGTCTTTGGACGAGACTCGCACATGACCGCGGTGTTGGACTCTACTGGGTCTGTGGCGGAGTACCTGCTCTACGTCCCCGTGATTTGTCAGATTCCCGGTGCCGCAGGGAACATCGCAGCAGGTCGGTTTGCGTCGTACGACGCGTTCTCTCCGTACATCACCTACATCGAGGCTGAGACCAACTTCGACACCGCGGTAGACGGAGAGTCCAACACGGCACTGCTGGAGCGCTCTAAGACAGCGGTGGCCACCCGGAACCTGGTTACCGCTCGGTCTATAGATACGGTCCTGAAAGACGAGGTAGCCAGCGTCTACGAAGTTACTGTGGTAGGGGCGGGTGACGTGGAAATGCGGAGAGACATTGTTGAGATCTCTGTAGGGGACCCCCCGGCAACCCAGATTAGAGTGCTGGGGCACGTCAACGTTTACTGTCTCCTGCCCATCCGCAAGGCCGTCCTGTACCCCTTAGGCGGCTCTCCAGCGACAGTTGATGAATTGGTCAACGAGCTCACGCTCACTACTAACGCTGTTACCGGGCTTCCCTACGCACGCATCAAGCGTGTGATTGTAGATGGCACTAATTACACGCGAGTTAACGGCACTCCCGCACAGGACTCGAGTACATACGCTATCTCTGTAACGGATCCGAAGCTGTTTGGGTCGCTAGATCAGGAGGTGAGGGTACTGCTGCCTAATCTTACCGTGGCGGCCGAGCGAGAGGTGCTCGTAGAGTTTGACGGCTTCCGAGACCTCTACAACGTAGATGTCATTCTCAGTGACCGCAATCGGCGCGTGGCTAACGCCAATACCCTGGCCTACGCGCACATCCCGGTCGTTACGTCGATTAGCATCAACTACTACCTTAGCGCAGACGCCCCAGGTGCCTTGCCGGTAGCGGACGCCAAGGCCTCTATCGCCACGTACATCAACACCACGCAGTTCTCTGGAAACCTGCGGGTCACAGATATAGTGACTTACTTCTTAGGGCAGTACTCTACTTACGTGCGCGGTGTTGGGTACCCGGTTACGGTCAATTACAGCCTTGAGGCTCCCAACGGGGACCAGATTCACTACCAAACCACGGACAAGGTCACTGTGGAGGACTCGTCTCTACTGAACGGCAGCACCTACTCAGACACCGACCGGGTGGCGCACCAGGTATCTGACCGCACAGTGAAAGTGGTCACCTTCGAGGACCTAATCACACTCACTGCGGTGACCTGATGTCTGTCGGCACTACGCTGCTGCGGGGGGTCTCTGACTTCTGGCTGCGGCATTTCGCGGACGTAAAGCTTATCGAGCGAGGCCACGAGGCTGTGCTCGAGGCGGCAGGGGCGTCTTACGAGCGGATGCTGCTATCGGTAATGCGGCTCTCCCTACAAGATTGCCCGCTGACGGAAGTGGCTCCTTGGCAGCTGATGATCCTCTTTGAGGACCAGTTCCGAGTAGTGCCAACAACGGACGAGGACACTACGTACTGGCTGTGGGAACTTCCTAACGATATTAGGGACTTAGCGTACATACAGAACGTAGCCTTAGACCCTAAGGCAATCTTGGAGCGCGACGTCGACTTCGAGCTCATTGCCAACGACACTGCCCGCCTAGTAGAGCTTCGATTTTACGAACCAACCGTTCCCACAGATGGCTGGTTTCTACTCTTCTATAAGGACCCGTTTTCCTGGACCACGGCAGGGAACCCAGTACCGGGCTTTGGGCTTAGTACACAGGTTTATGACTTAGCTCTGCGGGTGACTTCTGCACACGTAGAAGACTGGACTGCTGTAGTCAGTGTGGATGATTGGCTCAAGGTTAGCCACGACGACGGTACGACCTCTTACGGCAAGGTGTCAGCGGTCGCTGCTTCGTATGCTCAAGTGTCCCTTAGAACAGAGCTGGGGTCTACCGCGTCGGGACAGCTGACTGCCGGAGTGGTGTCGCCGCAGTACGACGACGTCGTCTCCGATCCGCTGGCTGTTGATGTAGAGACCGTATCTACGCGCGTACGAGCCTTATCTGGGTGGGCGCCGAAACCGGAAAAAGACTACTACAGCCTCTACGAGATGTACGGGCACCCGTTCTCCTTAGAGAAAACGGTGTCTACAGACTCGTACCGAGCGCTACTACGCGGCTTGTGGAACCTCTACGTGCGTGGGCCGGTGCTGCCGTACATCGAGGCAGCTCTGGGGGCTATGAGCGGGTTCCCGCTGGTTCGTGCTACCGGAGAGCTGGTTACCTCGGTAGATACGACCAGCAGAGGCGTCGTGGTCGTCACAAACAACTACGAACTGCTCGAAGGTGTACTCACGGTCATCCCGGGCACCACGGAAACGTACACTTTGCCTGCTGGCACCGAGCTAACTGCGGAAATCATCTTTGGTGCTCGTGAGTACTACGAGGTCCCGAGAGACGGGACGGCGTACACCATCTTTACAGACACAGTGTGGCTTACGGACACAGGCACTCCCGCTAGCTTTGCGGAGCTAGGGTGCAACAACACCGCTAAGGTGGTCGTAGGGCTAGATGAGTACGAGATTGAGTTCTTGTACGACAGTGCGCTGCAGATCAAGCTGGCGGACGACCCGGGAGCTGCGTCTAGCGGTCTTTCGTGGCGGATTGAGCACACCGAGGGCGCGGCCACGGTTGTCCTGGCGGAAGGTACTGCCGGGCAGTTTACGCTCAATGCAGCGGTGGACACGCCACTCAGTGCTTTCCAGACCATAGCGGACGCGCACCAGGTCACGGACTACCTAGAGTCCCCTACGTGGTGGCACAACACTACTATTCCGCCCACCTTGGTGGAGGGTTTGGGCGCAGAGAGGCGGCGGGTTCAGACTTCGCTATTCCCCGTACGGTACGGGTACTACGGGTACCAGGCGTATTACGGCGATCTTGGGATGTACTACGGAGCCAACTCCGATGGTGTGACCGCGGAGAGTTTGGTTGCGGATCCGGGGACCCCCTGCGCAGTGCTCTATGACAACAACGTTGACTTCCTGTCGATCATAGACCCGCAAACTGACAACCTTCTGATCGGGACCACGTTTTGGAACCTGGGTACTGATGACGCAGTCATCAGCCGACACAGCATTTGGCTCCTGTCACCTAACGCGTTTACGGGGGAAGCCAGCTTTCTGGTGGACGGCCGCTATGAAGAGTTAGATGACGTAGACTATGATATTGTCGGTAAGGTCACGTCGACTTGCTCTCTGCGGTTCGGGGAACAGACACACCACGCGGTGGCGTATCTGCTGCTGGACAAGTTCCTGAAGTGGAACTCGTTTGAGGTGCTGATCAACAACAGCACTTCCCCGTATCCGCAGGATCTGGCGACTATAGTAGGAACTTTGATTGAGGCGCGTCCCGCGCACACATATCCTTTCGTTGCTCACGAGGCTTCGCTGTGGGACCTCGTTGGGGAGGTCGTAGATGACCTTCTTGAGGTGGAGGTTGTCCCTGTCGGCGGAGGCGGCGGGGTTGGTGGTGCTCCCTTCGGCGGGGGTGAATTCGGTGGATAAGGATTAGCTGATGGCGACTCTCCTGGTTAATGACGGTAGCGGCGCAGCACAAGTTAAGGCCGGGCGGGACGCTAACCAGTTGGTTACCGTCACACTGTCCGAAGGAGCCTGGTCGAATTACACTGCGACGGGGGACGGGGAGGGGTTTGCTATCTACGGCCCCGCCCACCACCCGTCGGCGCTGACTATCGCCAATCCAACTACGCTAGAGAACAAGACATTCACCCCAGAAGTAGCAGGCCGGTACTTAGTGCGGTTGGTGGCCACTAACACAGGTACGTCTGCGCAGGAGGTGCTGACGGCTCTGTACGAAGTTTCTAGCGCGTACGGCGCAGAGGCGTTACCTGCTCCGCGAGAACAGTTTGAATATGACGCAGACACCGGGTGGGCCCGGGCGGTCGAGGAGCAACTCCATGCAAATTTGCTTATGCGGGGCGGACGTAAGTGCGTTCGAGTAATTAATGGGGGCACACAGGATCTGTTTCTGGGGGAGACAGCTAGCCTTTCTTTCTTCGCGCGGCACGCCTCCGCGGGACAAGACGGCGACGACATGGAGGAGCACCTCTCGGATATTGTTTTAACCGCCGAGAAGGTGGCCGCTACAAACGCTAACGTAGTGTCGACGCACATAGGCGTGTGCTCCGAGAACATTGCCGTCGGCGCACACGGGACCCTCATACTAGAGGGCCCCCTGCCTATGGACACATCCGGGTTCCTCTCGGTAGGGTCCCCGGTGTTTGTAAGCAACACATCTGTGCTATCCGCATCTGCGGGTACTAACACGCGCAGGCTGGGCACTGTTATTCACAAAGCAGCCACTACCATGGCCACCGTAGAAGGAGGCTCTGTTTGGATCGACGGAGCACCGGACCGTGTTGTGGTGGACGGTAAAGATTGGGTGGCAGCAGGTACGCAAGGCACCGGCATCAAACTAATCGAAGCCGCTCCTGTCTTTGGGTGGCGGGACATTACTAGCGGCGGAAATGTTCGGCCCACCGGGCCTAACTCGCCTACGCTGAGCATATTTCTGGGGAGTATTCGCCAGTTTGAGTTCACTCCGGGCTTAACAGAGACTTTTCACGAGTACCACATGCCCCACGATTATGTCCCGGGTACGGACGTACACATCCACACACACTGGGCGCAGAATGTAGTAGACACCGGAGGTGCCGGAGGAAGTCCGGGAGACGTTAAGTGGTATTTTGAGTGTACTTACGCAAAGGGGCACCAACAGGCAGCGTACGTAGCGCCTGTTACAGTAAGCGTGGTGCAGACGGCTAGCGGCACGCAATACTACCACATGGTGGCGGAAACCCAGCTGACAGCGGCGTCGGGGGCGGGGGGGCTGCTGGACACGGACGACCTAGAGCCTGACGGGCTTTTTTTGGTTCGGTGCTACCGAGACAGCGGTGACGCAGCGGATACTCTTAATCAGAATCCGTTTTTGTTCTATGTGGATCTGCACTACCAGTCCACTAATTTGGCTACCAAGGAAAAGGCGCCTAGTTTCTATGGGTGAGGTTTAGTGTGCGAGATTCGCTGCTAGCTATACGAGGGCAAGTAACTCTGCGCGTGCTGGACGCAGCTACAGGAGCAGTTTTACGGGTACACGAGGGCCCTAACGCCATCTCTTACATGTCGCCGGTAATCCTGATTGACCTTCTGGTCCAGTCGAACTTTGATAGCTCGGCGGTGTCCCCCGAGACGGTGGACTACAGTCTTGCTACAGCAGCAGAGCACCCTGCGGACGCGTCGCGGGGGTTTGCGTTAGCGGAAACCTTGGTACCTAGCCCCATACACAACGCTATCCGGTACATGAGGGTAGGGACTGACGCCACTGCAGCGGCCAGAACTGATACGGCTTTGGTTTCTCCCGTTGCGGGAGCTGAGAGCTTCGTACGCATCTCCAACATAGATTTTCCTACGAACAACTCCGTGCGCTTTGTAGGTACGCTGGGGGCTGAGCAAGCTAACGGCAACACTCTGCGAGAGGTGGCCCTGCTCACTCGAGGCAACACCAGCAAGCCTGTCACGGATCCTAGCGCTTCCACAAATTCTCGGGTCTTTGCGCGCAGGGTGACTACCCCCAGCCCTAAAGACGATACAGTTCAGTTCGAGTACGCTTGGACTCTTAGCTTTGCGTAGGCCTAACGATGCCGATTGATTTTACCCAGGGTGGCGACACCGGCGAGAACACCTCAGCTTCCATCCAGCCGGTGTCCAACACTGAGCCCGTCGTAGACACGGTTACCAACCGGCCCACGGAGAACCTGCGTAAGCGTACTGAGAAGCTCAAGACAGAGTCTCACACGCTCGAGGAGCACGCCATTGCTGCATCTGGGGCGTTTATCTCTTCGGACGGGGGGTTCATTGGGATTGAGCAGGTTGACCACACCCCGCTAGCTACTACCGGCATCCCGGCGTCTACAGGGTACAAAATAACTCCAGCCGACGACCAGAAGCTGATCGTGCACGCGCCGAATTACGCCGGTGTAGATGGCGGAAAGGCGGTTATTGTAAAAGGGGATCTCACAGCATTCTACGCGCAGGCCAGTGACAACGACCTGACGATGATGCGGCGAGGAGATTCCCTGGCGCTCAAGTTCGAGCGCACAGGTTCCGGGAGCTGGAAGGACAAATCCTGGGGCACAGACCTGGACTACCCCGGTCTTGCTGCGGGCAACATTACCGAAGCGGAGCTCGTAGCGCTCCCTACGCGCGTAGTGCTCACAAGTCCCGGGGCTAATCTGATTACCAAGTATGGGCCGGATGGCACGGAGGAAGCCGGCCTGGTTAGTGCGGGGGGCATCCCGCAGGTAGACATGTGGGTCACCATTACGAACTGCAACAACCAAGGGGCCACGTACTGGTACGACAATGGAGGCCGCGGGGGTGTTGATGGCAGTGGTAACATAGACTACCTAACGGTTCTTTGGGTGACCGAGACTACCGTGGTGGTCCCGGAAACCACGCCCTTTCGGATTCTGTGGGACAACGACGACCCTGGGATTGCCTGGTCCCTGTACAAATTTGACGGCGTTGGAGGCAAGGAGCTAGTCACCAGCGGGGACAGCTTTACCGGAGCTACTACCACTCAGTACGACTACCCCAACCACCATCTCGTACCGATCTGTACTTTCGACGGGTCGGGGTTTGTCTTCACGCCTAACGGCGGGTACGTGGAAAACTCCGCGATCCGTAGGGCTAGCTTCAAAGTTCCCGCTAACTTCCTCGACCTAGCTTCTGATGAAGACGCGCATGAGGGCGCAGCAAGCATCGGCAGCAAGGCCAGGACTGGGTCCTCTGCTGCAGCGGACACGTACAACGTCTACACGGCTGCGGGCACTCTCAGCGCGCAGCTAGACTATCTGGCTACTGCCATTGCTCGGCATGACCTCACGCACGTGACAGAAGTTACCGATACTACGGTGGCGGCTGCGGGGGCCGTTGCCGGGCTTGCAGTAGATGCGTTTCAGCGTTTCGGCTCCAACTACGCCACGAAGGACGCGAAGCTTACCCGCATCTACGTGGACATCACCGAGGTGTTCACCACTTCCGACGGTAGCCAGACGGCGCTGAACTTTAAGATTGATACGGCGGACGCTGTGTATACTCCGTTCGCTGAGGTAGATTTGCTGGAGATGCCCACTGGTCGATTTGAGGTAGTGGGGGATCAGGACTTCTTTGATTACGCAGTAGACGTGCAGGCGAACAAGCGGCTCCAGCTCCAGTTCACGGCGGTCGGTGGAGCCGCAGAACTAGGCAACACCACCGCGGGGCGTCTGGTGGCGTACGTTGTTACCAACGAGAACCCGTAATGGAAAAGGAACTGCTGCGGGCGCTAGAAAAAGCCGAGGCTCCCTGGTGGGTATATTTGGTAGCGTTGGCAGTGATTGCCGCTATAGGGCTCTTGAAGCTAAAAAGTGGGGCGCACTCGGTTCATAGACGCATGAAGCTCTACATGCTTGAGCGAGCGAAAAAGTTGGAGGAGGCGGCCACATCGGCTAACGCTGCTCGCGATGCTCGTCTCAAGGCCGAAGCGCTTCAGGAGGACATCGATGTTATCGATCAAACCATCGGGGACATCAGGACTAGGGCCGAGACTGCTCGCGCTAACGTGCGTGCTGCAACTAGCTTTTCCGACTTACAGCCTTAGCGCGGAATTACCTCGGTGGTCCGTAGTCGGGGATCTAGCTTGCTACGACTTCGAGCAGGCCAAGCTACTCAAGCTTTACGAAGTGGGTTGCCGGGAGAACGAAGATCTCCTAGGCAGCTACGAGCTTAAGATTACTCTGCTAGAGAGACAGGCTAGGCTATACACGTTAGCGGTGGCGTCCTATGAGAACGCGATTGCTGAGTACATGGAAGTGGGCGAGGAGGACGCTAAAATGCTCCGCGCGCTAGAAGCCGAAGTCGCAGAGGAGTACGAGTGGTCTGTGCGTGGAGGTGCGCTTTACTGGGTCATTGCGGCGGGGGCAGTATTGTTTCTTGCGGGCGGCTACGCAGGGTACGAACTTGGGGCTAGGTAAGAGGCACGCTGCTCTGCCCTACGGTGTAGGATATCGTCAGTGCCCAGGTGTGCAGCGTATTAGCAATAGGAGTCAGGGCAGAGACGCGGTCTCGAGCTGCTAATGCAGACCGCGACGGCGGCTCGAGAAGCTCAGCTAGCCCGGGGGGCACAAGCACTGCCCCCGCACCCGGAGTACCTGAAGGGATTGCTGTCGTCCAGAAAGCCATCAATGCGGCAGCTAGTGTTGAGTAGAAACTGCTACCGGCGGAGGGGAGCCCAGCTAAGGCCGGGACAATCACACTTGTCGCAGTAGCTAAGGCTATTCCCGGTGTAGGAGAGAGCGCGGTAGATTGCTGGGCGTAAGCAGCGTAAGCAGCGCCCCAAGCTCGGGCCGCTCCGGGTTGAGTAGCGTGTTCCCCTAAGTCAACTAGCTCTTGAAGAAGGGTGGCGTTAGAGAGAGGCATGCTCTGCCACCCTAGTGATTAGGTTGTGAACTACTTGCGCAGAGGCGCGGGTAGGCTTTGGGCTTCGACCTAAGTATACGCCTTCAGCAAGTCGGGCCAGGTGCCAGGCATCGCAGATGTCGTCTAAGTCGGAGGCGCAGCCGTCAGCGTTGGCCGCCCGCACCATTTGGGGCTTGGTAGCGCCACCCAGGCCTGCTCCGAATTTCTTAACTTCCTTGGGGGCAGGGATAACATAGGGGATGTTGCGCAGCTCTAGAAGAAGGCGCAGCGCCCCCCGCAGCTGATCCAGGTCAGAGCCCCTGCCGACGCTCCCGTACGAAGGGCCTTCTATGGCGGCATAAGTCACGCGACGACCCCACAAAAGCTTCTCCACCTCGCTATAGAACCAGCTCAGCCTGTATTTCCGGGTGGTAGGGCATAACGCGATTTCTGTTGGCCGGGTGTTGGAAGATAGGAGTACTATTCCTGTGGACGTTAGGCTGGGGTCTATCCCCAGGTAAGTATGCATTTGGAGACCACGCGTGGCTACATTAACTCTGACGCTGAACTGTACCATACTGGGAGAGGGTCAATCCCAAATTGTAGCTACGGTCAGCGATGGAGACGGTATCCCCGACGAATTGCTTATGTTTAGCCGAGGAGTGACAGAGGACAAAGACGCTTACGTGGGCGTAGCCTCCCCGTACGAGATTGTTGCGTACCCGGCTGTACGGGATACGAACTACAGCCACTACCGGAAGGCCACCGCCACAATAGTCTATGATACCGCTGCATCGGGGGCTGCTGCCAAAGGCGACTTCGTTACGCGCGTACAAGCTGTGTTGGACGCGTACGAAGAGGTAGCTGCGTTTGTGGGTGTAGCGGTTAATGAGCTAGAGTCCGCGTAGTGCCTAGCTTAACCCTCACGGCCGGGCTGACGTATGATGCCCCGTCTTCTCTGTGGACGCTGACGTTAGCTACCTCCGGGCCTTCCGAGGTTTCGGACAGTATACTCGTTGTAGTTAGGGCCAAGACGGTAGATCCCGCCCCGGACGAAGCTCCGCAGACAGGGTACCGTGCGTGGACGTGGAGCTCTCCTCAGTACCGCAGAGTGGCCAACCACGTTGATCTGTCCGGGCTCGGGGTAATCGACCCCTCCGAAGCAGACGTATACGACCCAGACGAAGCTACCAACGGTACGTACGCCTTTGGGTACCACGCCTACAGAACTAACAGCATCAGCCAGACTTACACTAAGTGGGACGCGGCTAACAACGCGTACCAGGCCGCCAGAGGAGGCGTCAAGGCACTGCTAGGCGTGGATTCGTCCAGTACCAGCGGCACCTTCGGCCCCCTTACTTTGGGCGTGATTGGCGCGGTGCCTTACAGAGACAGCAGCGTGGCGTACTCCGTATACCCTGGGGACCAACTACACTTTGAGGCCTCTGGCGGTGTTCGGGAGTATGTGTACAGTCTTGTGTCGGACGGCACTACTAACAGTAGCCTGGTTACCAGTACTGGGGTGTTTGTTGCCGGTGGGGTAGACGTGGTAGAGACAGTAACCGTGCGAGTCACCGATAGCGTCTCCGATACAGCAGATATTGTGGTTACCGTAAAGGCGCCGACTGCGCCTACTGCCTCTGAGGTCTTGAATGTCTGAGCTAAGCGTTAAGCAGCGGAGATACGCTACCTATAGCGGAGGCATCGCTAAGTATCACATTGAGATCGTAGCCACGTCGGGCTCGTCTCCATCCACTCCTCCGATGTCTCCGCATGTATTTGTGGTGACGCTAGGAGCTACGGCGCCGGACGACGTTTTTACGCGCGTAGCTACTATCGCAGACATGGACCTGGTGCAGGACATTCGGTCTACCGCAGTGGCCCTAGGGCACACCGAGTACCGGGTAGCCAAAGTCACACTAACGTTCGACGATTTAGACACGGCTATCGCGGCCATCCCTGTTGTCACTGACCGAGTGGACAGCCTGGTCACCACCTGGCAGACGTCGCGGACGCAGTTCATTACGGCAGCTGAGACTACGCAGCTGCCGACTAACTCTGCGGGCGCTGCAGTTAAGGACGGCTACAAAACCGCTTACTCCGACGCGTACGAAGCCCGAGTGGACGCTGAGTTCACTCAGGCCACTAAGCAGACGGCGTACAATACTGCGCAGGGCAATACGACCGTTAGTCGTGACAAGCGTGACATCCACTGCGGCTACAAGACCCGTCTCACTGAGCTCAACGGGCTGGTTGACGTGGCTAATACTGCTCCGGCCCTTAATCCAGCCATCGCGCTACAAAACGCTATTACGGCGTTGAACGCTGCAGCGGACCAATTTGAGAGGGCCACTAGGGCGGTGAATGGGCTCACAGGCACAGCTCAGGCGGGTAGCACTGCTACGGTGGTGAAGCTGGGCGTCGCCCTGGAGGGTGCGTACATTGGCGGAATTCTGGCCCTCACGGATGCTACTGACGGGCATAAGGAGGTCCGGGCTATTATCGCAGTAGGCGCTACTAACGCTACGGTATCTCCGGCATTCAGTTTCACGCCAGCAGCAGGGGCTGACTCTTTCGAGATCCGGCTTTTCACAGACATCCTACCCACTAACGACTACGGCGCAGCAGCGGCGGCAGCGAACAAAGCACAAGCAGCGCTAAACTCGTACCAGAGCTCGTCGGGCCTGGCAGCCAAGATCGCGGAGCATCTTAGTTACGCTACGACCCAATGTGCTACGAGCAACACTGATCTTAATACTAAGATTACCGCTGAAAACTCTGCTCTCAGCGAGCTCGAGTCTGCGCAGGCGGACGTCACAAGCGCGCAAAGCTCTGAAAACGCTGCTGCCGCTGAGCTGCTGGTGGTCTGCCCCGACATCGACTTAACTAGCTTGCAGTGACAGCTAAAAAGAAGCGCTCCCCAAGCCGGAAAGCGCTTCTTTGCTAGAACCCTAACTGGGCACCTATTTCTACTAGCATGGCTGTGTCCTCCGCGGTTTGGCGCTCCGGAGCGTCTATAGCGTCACTGTAGAATCTAGAAAACAGCGCCTCTACGTAGGTTAGGAGAGCTTCTGACCTGGGGAGCCTCGGCAAGGCCTTAAACAAGCCGTACAGGTCTAGTATTGACCACCCGCGAGTTGCGTTCTCTCGGGACAGCAGTCCGTCGAGGACACTCTCCGGTACGGGGCCGGCGGTCTCTGCACCGTAACAGTAACTCCGTGCACCCAGTTCCCGAACGCTGTAGTGCAGTAGCGCCACTAGGTCTTCCTTAGCCGGTGGCGAAGTTGACAGGCTTTCCACGTACTTAGCCCACGTTCTTAGCGGGCATGCAGTCGTGTTGTAGGCCAGGACGGCCTGTGCCGTCGCCAGCACCGGGTTCAACCACCGGCTGTAGTCGTCGTAAGACAATAGGCGATACAGATTCCAGCGACCCTTAGTGTCCAGACCGGCTCGGTGGCCCCCTACGCAGTGGCTGCGTTCTCGTACCGCGGCTTCTCCTGCTTTCTGCAAGGCTTTGTACTGCGTCAAGCGGGACCACTGCGCGGGCAAGGCTTCTGCCGCGCTTTGGATGAGGGCGTCATTGCCTGCTATTTCCGGCGCGTAAGGCTTACACTGGGACGCTAGGCATAAGCCGTGTTTCAGCGCGTGGAAGTCTTCTCGGTACCACTCTCCTAGTAAGGCTACGCGGTCCAGCGGAAGCTTAGTATTCCGCTTTGTGACTCCTGCGGTCAAAGCCCGCGTTCGGTTGTCGGAGAGGGCAGTGTCCCCTACCGCCAGAGCAGTAAACTGCGAAAGCAGTTTCTCTCTAATGTACGCGGTTTTGTCAAAAAGGGGGGCTAGGCTGCGGCTAGTAGCACTGTAGACGCTAAGGTGAAGACCTGTCTTGGTGTTCTGGGCTAGCCCAGCCAAAACTGCTGTTTTGGGACAGGTGTCCGCCAGGGTCCCAGGGATAGACGTGACACACCGGATAGTGGTCACGTAGTTAGTGTCCAGAAGACGCTGTGCGGCTGTGGTTATTAGCAGCAGCGGGTGGCCAATCTTAGCTGCATAGAATGCGCGGACTAGCTCTTCAGGAGCGGTATCCTCTCCTGACGCTACGTAGACCCGCTTCTCCAGACGCTGGCCCCAGTTACTAAATTTGGCTGTGGCCAGCAACAGCAGACTACCCCCTGCAGGGAAGCCAAGAAATGGGCTCATGCTACGAGCAATCTGCATCTCTCGACTTACGTCGGTTACCTTTCCAGCCGAGGACACGAAGTAGGCCTTCGTGGGCTCGTACTCCGGTCCTAGCTGGAAGTAGTTCATCTCAGCCATTCCCCAGTTTCCAGATAGGCCAGACTAGGCGGTCCGTCTCGGGATGGCGGACTCTTCGGCCAACATTGGCAGGCTTCTCCTTCTGGGAAGACCCCGCCGTGAACCCTACTAAGGTCTCAGTGAGGCCCGCGCTAGTCTTGCGAGTCTTGCCCACATAGTAGTCCTTGGTCTGCGCGGTGGTTGTGTCTAGGGTACTGCCCGGGGACGCCGAGTCTCCTCGGGCGGTCGGGGCGGAGTTTCGCCCCATGAACCTAGCCATCTCCTTGCGATAGACCACTACGTCTAGCTGCCCGAACTCCGTGTCCAACGTGACCACTGCGTAAGGTTCGGTCCCCCCGGACTGTGAAGGGAACGAGATTTTGTCGACCTGTGCGCGCAGCTCATCAGGTATGAGCTTCTTCAGGTCGGCGCCAGTAATGTTCACGAGTTGTCTCGGGGCATTAGCATGGAGGGGTACAAGTCTAGAGGCCAAGACATCAGTGCTAGGTACGTAGCTTGTGTGCGATACCAGCGGGAGCCGATGCTCGGGCAGTTGCTGTAGTTGCCCGCCTGCACCCTGCTGGAGAACAAGGACTTGTAGTTGTACCACCCACTCCTACCAAAGCACGCCACAAGAAGTACGGCCCAGTAAGAGAGCCACTTCTCCTCTGTGTCTAGAAGTGCGATCTGGTCTTGGACTACCGAGTCAGGCCGGTTCAGTGCGTAGTCTAGGAGGTTAGCGCCTGGGCCGGAAATCATGTACGGAGTGTCCGCTAAGAAGTTGCCCGCGGGAGTTACTAGCGGAGCGGCGAACACGGGCCGCCCCTCGCGCGAGCCTCGTCTCCAAGACTTCCACAGTAGCCGTGCGTACAGGGTACCAGGAGGAGCTCCGTCAGGAGGACGCCAGTCCCCCGCTCTGACTGCGCGGTGGTTGATTAAGGGGTGGGACGCGCGGAGTCCCAGCGCCGCGTCTGCAGTAGGAAACACGCCGAACACCGAGACGCCAGCAGGCCTTCCTTTACTGTTCGGAGGGCGCCAGGCACCTGAGGTCTCCTGTAGCTTGAAGTGCTTCTGTACCCAGTCGGCATTAGGGTCCGGTATGCCCCCGTAGTATTCCTCTACGGCTGACTTCACAGTCGCAGCAAAATATTCGGGGCTTACGTGGCCGGCGCAGCGGTACTTGGGCCTCTGGGAACAATGACCGTCTGCAAAGACGCATCGGGAACACTCATCGGCAACCATCTTGCGCCCAGCGGCAGCCTTTTGGCCGCGCTCTGACCGAAGCTTCTGAACTTCGGCAGCTAGGTTAGTGGATAGGTTGATACCACGGAAACCGCCGTAATCATTAAGACCGGCTTCTGGGAAGTAAGCGCGGGACGAAACTTGCCACGGTCTAGCTACTTCGGGCGTCTTCACACAGAACTTCGTCCGCAGCAAGGCGTCCAGGTCCTCACTTAGCTTGGAGTGTAAAAAGCGCACAAAGTCGGTGTTGATGTTATGGACCGGGGGCTCTACTCCGCTCACCCACTGTAGCAGCGGGAAGTACTGAGTACTACGCTGCTCTGAGTAGTAGGGTCTACTGCGGAACCGGTTTCGGTGGTCGCCTCGCCCTCGAGCATGGGAACGGCTCGCTACTTGCGTCTGGTACGGTATAGGCGTCTGCGGGAGACGGTCTTGGCCGCTGAGGTAGGACAAACAGTGCGGAGGAGCTTTGGGGCACACGGTGTAGCACCCCTCCCCCAGCAACCTAGCGGGGACCTTACAGGCCTGAATCAGGGTCGTCAGCTCCCCGGTCCCAGGTGCTAGTTCGCGACCTTGAAAGTAAGCTCGAAGGTCTACGTGTTCCCTGGCGGCGCTTAGCTCGGCTTCCAGGTCGACCACGGAAAGTAGTGGTAACCGCCCAAGGGAGCTGACCAGCACATACCCGTCCGGGTCAGGGACGCACGCCACCAACAAACCTTGTGGGTGCGCATCCCGCAGCAAGCCAAGCAGCGTGTCCAGGTGCTCGGCTTCTACGCGGTAGGCAGCCGCGGGGGCGTCGCTGCCCCCGTACCCCTGCGTCAGGTTGTAAACCTTAAGTTCCGGCAGCATCGCGTGCGTCTTGTAGGTCTTCTTCCAGCCACTTGCGCTGCACCGTAATCCGGTGCGCCTCAAGGGCTGCGGAGAAATCATCGTGCAATTTGTTGTACTTGTCCTCGGACAGGAGAGCCTTTAGGTAGGCCAACCGTCCTCGCAAGTGGGAGATGAGTTGCTCATCAGTGGTAATCGAAGATTTGAAGCGCTGCCTAGCTTTGGCTACTTGGGACGAGAATCCATGTACGCGACAGTTGTAGACCGCAGCCCGCAGTGCTTTGTATTCGTCAGAAGGCATGTTTGGCTTTTCGTTCACGACAGCGCCGAGCACTGATTGTCTGTTCCAGTACAGGGCTACTCGGGATTTGTGGTGGCGCCAACCAGACTGCCCCACCGCGGTAAATACCTGTCCCTTGAAAGCGTCTACCTCTTCTCGGCTGAGACGGTCTGGGTGCCCCATGTAAACGTTGTCCGAGTACCGGTAGTAAGACCAGCCGTTGGCCTGCGCCAACGTCAGTATTCTCTGGTCTAAGCGATGGTCGGCGATTCGGTTAGCTAGTGCAGGGCTCACGACGGTCCCCTGCGGCAAAAACCTGACTTTGCCTTTGCCAGAGGGGTGTACGTCAGTGACGCAGCACAGCTGCCCAATGAGGTTTGCCACCTGCCTGGGGTACCCCAGACTCTCGTAGTACTCACGGATCCAGGGTAGTCGGATCGACCCGAAGAAGTTTTTTAGGTCGAAGGACCACAGGATCTTGCTGCCTGCTATCGCTTCAGCGGTGTCCAGGGGTTTTACCCCCGGCTCGTACGCGCGTACGTGGTCTCCCACAGGGATGGGTTTCACGAAGGCAGCAGAGAGGACTTTCTGAATGTTCTTGACGCGCCAGTCAGGGACGTGGATGGCGCGAAGTGCGCCACGTGAGCCCGCCTTCCCTCGCTTGAGGATGGCGCCCTTTGTGTAAGTCGATTTAGCTGTTCCAGCTAGCTCCCGCCCACCGAACACAGCCCACCAGAGAGTCTTGGGACGAATGCCGAGGCTGTACGCCAGGGAAACGTCATCCATTACTGGAGGCAGGCTGTGTTGTACGGTGGGGATGGTTAGGACGGCTAGCTGCGTGTGGTTGTACGCTGTCATTCAGGGAAGGCGGAAGCAACTTCCGCCAAATCTTCGCTTTCCTTGTAGACCTTCAAGCGTGCGAGGTAGGTGGGCTTACCCACAAGGCCTATTGTGCGGAGACAGTAGTCATCTCCTAGCGAGCAACGCCCGTCCAGTACGTCATGTAGCCGAGGACACGCTAAACAAAGCGGACGCACTTCTTCTCCGTAAGCCACGAAGACCGTGTTGGCGGCGTCAAGCCGGTTGACGAGTTTCGGGCTCTGGGAAGCCGCTCTAGACCGATGCCACCCTCGGGCTACTAAGTAGCCCAGCCGCGCGGAGCCGTTCATTGGGTTGTTGCGCTCATCGGGGACGGTTTTGGGGTGCTGCAGGACCACGGGCACTGCGACGTCGAAGTGACTATGCACCTCAGGCCACTGCTCGGTCTGCCAAAGTGCAGACAGCGTTGCCAGCGGGTCCAGAGTTTCCTTGCGGTGGTAGCCCGTGGTGTCTGTTTTAGCCACGGAGCTAACTTCCACGCCTAAAATGCGCGACCACAAAGTATCGTTGAACTGTGTGCGGACATAAGCGGGGAACACACGCTTAAAAAGTTCCCGCTCGGTCTTCGGCACTAAATAGAACTGGTCGAACGGGATCCCGCGCGTCGCGGCCTTATAGACCTTGATGTGCAGGATCCCGTTCTCCGGTAAAGCCATGTTTAGCGCTTCAGCCTGATTACGTGGCCGTACTGAGCGCCGGAGCCGTAGCCAGCCTCCCAGGGAGCAACGCCGTTGTGCGTCACCAGCCAGCAGAGCGGGCGAACGCGCATGAGCTCGATGGAGGGCAGGGACCCATAGCCGTCCGTGGCGTAGATCAGCGCATCAGCCTTGAGCTGCGCTGCCCGTTCGAACACGGGCTCGAAGCGCGTCCCGCCGCGCCCGGTGACGTTGCGCTGGGGCTCGGTGAACTCGTCGATCGTGTACTCCCGGCCGATCTGGGCGTCGCACTCGATGACCGTGATTTGAATGCCAGGGGCAGCTGCCTGCATTCCCCGCAACTCCGACAGCGCGTCTGCGATGTCCGAGTTGGACATGGACCCGGAGGTGTCGATGGCGAAGATGATCGTGTAGATCTTCTCGCGCATTCGGCCGGGGAACTCGCAGATGTCCTCCATGTCGAGAAGCCTTCTACGCGGCTTGCACATGGACCGCTTACGGCGGTGGCGCAGGGTGTTCTGCAGCCAGGTCTTGAAGAACTGCTGCCACGGGATCTCTGCCTCTTCCAGCATGTTGGAGATGTACTCCTCCAACCCTGCAGGAAGGGACCCGCGAGACTTCTGCGTCTCCTCCTTGGCCTTCCGGACGGCCTGGCGAGATTCCCGCTCAGCCTTGCCCGCTGCGGCCTGGCGCTGGTCCGGGTTCATCTGGTCTGACTGACGCTTGAGCTCGTCGTCGTTGTTGGTCGGAGCGTGCATCTCTCGGTAGCGCTCCAGCGCTTCGACGATCTCCTCGTCGGTGGGGAACTTCCCCTTCGGGCCTTCACCCTCGCCCAATGTGCCTGCGGCCTTCATGAAGGCCACAAGCTGCTGGACGAAGTTGTCCAGGTCGGACATGAGCGCGTTGAAGTACCACTCGTAGGTCTTGCGCTCTGGAAGCTGCGAGTCCGTGGGGTAGCACCCCGCGAAGTCGTACTTGCCCGTCTTTGGGTCCTTCTCTCCCATGAGCTTGAAGTCACTGGGGATGCACTCCCCGCACTGCACCATGAGCGAGTTGACCGCGTAGTCGGCAGCAATGTTGGAGATGGCGAAGAACTTGCGTTTCTCCAGTTCGGTGGAGGACGCCACCTGGTCCAGCAGGCGCAGCCCGCGAGGAATGTGGTGGAGAACGATGTGGTACACCTCGTGGATGAGTACGAGGATGGCGTGGCGTACCGACAGCCGCTCCAGGATCTTCGGGTCGTACATCAGAAGGAGCTTGCCTTCCGGGGTGATGCTGACTCCGAAGGTGCCCATGTTCGGCACGGGCCTCTTCACCAACGCACGCAGGACGTGCGGGAAGAACGGTGAGGTCTTGCTCCCGCCGTGGGCGGAAAGCAGATAGGTTAGTAGCGCCTCGAGGGACGCTGTATGCTTTTTCTTCTGCATTTTTTTGTCTAGAATTTGACCAGCTCTCGGAGAAGGTACATGGATCAGAACACCGACACCACTTTTGCTGTTCTACGCGAAATCATCGCTGAGCGGCCTACCCTGAGTCCGCTCGTGAAAACTGCTGAAGTGGGGCGGGAGGTTCGGGACAACCTACCTTCGTCTGCTTTTGCAGACCCGGTTAACCGAGAATTTCCAGTGCACACCAAGGAGCACGCACTGCTATCTTCCGCGTATGCAGAGAAGACGGCGAGTGTAGCGCCCGAAGTCACGGGCCGCATTCAGGCAGCACTCACGGTTTACGGCGCAACGCTGCCTAAGAAGGAGTTTGAGAAGGTGGCTGCAGCCGCCGAAACTCCGGACTACCTGCTACCGCACACACGCCAGTTCCCTATCTACAGTGGAACCAGCCTTAAGTTGGCGCACGAGGCCATTTCGCGCAACCAGCGCAAGCTGTCTCCTACGAGCCTGGCTACTGCGGCTTCTGTTCTCGTTAAGCACGCGGCAGCCCGAGACGAGGAGCTTCCCACCGAGGTTTACCAGTGGGCGGGTATCGTTCCCTGTGACCGCGACAAGGCGGCTGAGTGGATTGACGCTCGAGGGGCTGCAGCACCTGCTGGGGCCGGAGCTTATACGCGCGTAGCTCAATTGGTGCGGTCCCTTCCTTTTACCACAGAACGGGCCGAACTTACGAAGGTGGCGGAGGCTGTGTCCGAGCTCGACAAGCAGCACGGCCTAGCTCGCCTTTACGGTAAGTCTCTCCCGGATCCGCTGAAGACCGTGTTCAACACCAAGGAAGCCATGACTGAGATGGTGGACCTGGGCGGCACCCCCGTAGCGCTGGCGGAGCTGGTGAAGAAGGGCCCTGAGTTCTACTCGGACGTTCTCGGCCCTGAGGTCGTTGAAGAGATCGCTGAGGGTGGGGTAGTGGACCCCAGCAAGGTCAAAGAGATTTTCCCGACTTTGCCTCGGGACATGCATGCGCTGCTGCTGAAGCAGTTGGGGAGATAAAGTGAGCCAACACTTTTTCAAAGAGGCCTATGATCTTGGGTGCCAGCAGGCGCTAGAAGACTTCGGGATGCTGGACGGCACGGAGAAGACTGCTAACATCTTCCGACGAGGCGCTGATGCGCTAGGTGACGCGTGGGGTGGGGTTCAGAAGGCCTGGCACAAGCGAACTGGCGGAGCAGCTCGCAGGGACGCCTTGAACCACTACAACCAGGTTGATATGGATTTCCGGGATGCTCTGAACAACTTTAACCCTGCAACCAGTTCGGCCAGTGACCTACACCGCCTGCAGGATCTGCAAAGACAGCACAATAGAGCATTTTCTGCAGGTCGGAATGCTTACTCCCAAGCAGGCCTGGAGTCTAGAGCTGCCCAAGTTTTACCGTTTGATCAACAGCTGAACTTTGACGCATCTGACGCTGTGGACGCTTGGAAGCACAATTTTGGAAATCCCCCGAAGCACCGCAGTAGAAACTTGTCGCAGTCGGAATTAGCTGCGAACGAGCGCGCTATGGAAGCGGCTAACCGGCGCGCGGCGATCAACCAAGATTTTAACTTCGCTCAAGAGCAAGCTAGAGCTCGACGCGCTCATGAGTCGGCTACGAACCCACAACGGCAGTGGGGTGGTCTTGCTAGCGCCTCGGATCGCATGGGGTACTAGTGCTCCTAGAAAAAGCCAAATCCCTCCTCTCTTCGGGCGACACACTGGCCCTAGTGCAGAGCCTTGCCTGTGACGAGCTTACGGGCGGGGCGCATGCTGCGTGGGAGACAGATAGCCTCTTGGTCTTCTTGGAGGACCAGGGCTGCCTGCCCCCCGACGAGGCCGCCTTGGACCGCCTCCTAGCGGTCACAGCGGTCAGGGCTAACCCTGCCTACCTGTGGGACGCTCGCGTGCTGGAGAACCTCTCTGAGACGCTCAATGGGCGGGTTGCGCAGCCAGAGTCCATCACGGGCACAGAGGTTGGTGAGCTCTGCTGGACGGTAGTGGAGATGCGCCTCATGGCCCAGCATTACGAAGAGTGGAGTGGGCCGCAGTTTTACGGGGATGAGCCCGCTGTTTACGCCGCTGCTCTTTGTGCTACAAGCGGTCTGGTGATTGTTCCTCCTGAGCTGGCGTTTGCACAGGATGCGCTGGACACCATGGTCCCGAAGGTGGGCCGAGAAGAGGAACTAAAGAAAAGAACCCTGGAGCTCCTAGGCACTCACAAGGAGTGCCCGTACGACGAGGATGACGCCGCGTGCGTGCACGCCAGGGTTCTTATGGAGGTAGGCAACTACGTCAGTACGATGCGTAGTTTGCTTAACTCTCAGTTGTTGGAGGCTGGGGTCCGCTTGTAGGGCTAGCTCTGTCCGAGACAGCAGTGCTGGGGCTGGCCCAGGGACACGCAGGGCACCCCAAGTAGTGGGCCGTCCCTGCTCCGCCACGTAGTAGCGCCAGCTTGACTGCGACCTTCACCTTGCAAAGCCGGGCACCGCAGTTAGGGCACGGCGGTGCGTCGTCTCCTTCCAGAGGCTCCCACTCGGGGGTCCCCGTGGGTTCTACATCCGGGAGACCGTAGTCTCTCAGGCTTTTCGTATCGTCCATACACCTGGTCTGTTTTGCTGCCACCTTTGCGGGTAGCGCATATCCCATGCCTGGAGGAACCAGGTTGGGAGGTTGTTTCGAGCTTTACCGACTAGACCCGTGATCCCGGAGTCCAGTACGTAGGTTACGCAGTAGTCCTTCTGGTACCGACAGCCCCGCCCGTACGCCTGGATCAGCGTGTTAGCGGCTTGCATGGCGTACCAGAGATTTCCGTCAGGTAGCTTCATGCGCTTTTTGATGCGCGCACTCCCTCCCAAGTTGGGGTACGGAGCTTTCATCAGTATCTGGGCCCGCACCCTCGGCCCACGTCCGTCTAGGCCCTCAGTGCACGAAGGGCTAGCAAGCCACATTTGGTCACTGTCGTAAAAGTCCTCGATGAGGCGTTCTACGTTGGGTCCGCCTGGCTGGTGCCAAATGATCCGATTAGCCACCTCTGGAGGAAGCAGCGCCCGCAGCATCTCACCGTTTTTGAACGTGTGCGTGTGGATGATGCCCTTGTGGGTTGAGTGGTTTACGGTGAGGATCTCTGCAATCTTCTCCGCCATCTTCGGCAGAGTGGCCTCAGCGTCTGCTTTGCGCATGTTACCAGCAGCGCAGTAGATGATTGGCCGGCACTTCACAGGAAACAGAGATGGCACGTCGATGAACGCACGGATCTCGTCTTCCCTTATACCCAGGTCTTCTAGGAAAGGTCCTTTATCCAGGGTAGCCGACAAGAGCACTACTTCGCTGCCTGCGCTAAATAGCGTTGCGTGAGCTAGGCGGCCCGGTTTGATAGGCCGAAAGACGACTCTGTCCGGGTTGTGCTCTACGTCCACGCACCAACTGTCCGGGTGAGCCTTGAGCGACGGGATTAGCCTTAGTACTGTGAGCAGTAGCTTGCAGGCCCGAAACTGCCGTTCTTCGGCGTGAGCAGAGCTCAGCAGCCCGCCCTGGGCCCCCGCTAAGGTGGGAGACGCTTTTAACAGGTCAGCCATGATTCGTTGAACCGCCCCCCGGAGACCATCGATGTAGTCCGCGGCGCAAGACCCGTCCGGCATTTCCCACTGAGAGGCTGTTGAGTTCCACCGCACAATGATCGGTCCCACGCGGGACACGGTTTTCATCAAGAACGGGAGGACCTTGGCTTCCAACCAGGCCGCGCATTGTTCCATGCGGTCGGTGGGTCGCGGCAGCGGGTAGACTTCCTTGTGCTTGCTGCGGGACAGGTACTGCACCCCTACCGACAAGATGTCCACCAGCCTGCCGGGCAGGAGGTGCGCCTCGTCGATGATGAGTGCCTGACGAGGTTTCAAGAGGCCGCTGTAGTTGTAGTGAGCGAAGAAACTGTTGAAGTTCGTTAGCGCTATATCAGCCGCCTGTGTCTCCGTCTTTGCACGCTGGTACGGGCAATTCATGCCGTCGCCATTATGCACGGAGCAGTGCTTTGCGATGAAGTTACTGGGGCTGAGTGCAAGGTCTACCCTTCGGTCGTTCCGGTACGCGAGACAGTCTCCACAGGTATAGGGGGTGCTAGACCCTGGAGCGTCTATAAGTGTAGCGCTGGCCATGCAAACGTAGTTTCTCTTCCCCCAGAGGTTCCCCAGGTTCAAGTGAGAGTAGTCGTCTACGTATTGCTGCTGGAGGAAGCGGTGCGACGCTAAAACATGCGCAGTGCCTGCGGCTTGAGCGAGCGTCATAGTAATGGCGCTTTTGCCTGTACCAGTGGGCGCGCGGAGGATTACGAACTTAGCGGCAGGTTTGTCCCTACGAGCTTTCTCAATTAAAGAGAAGACTTCCCTCTGGTGGGGGTATGGCTGAACCCCCGCCAAAGGGAAGAACTCCTCGAGGCGCTTCTCGGCCACTTACTTCTTGTTGGCCTCTTCGTCGCTGAGCGCCTCTTCGACCTTGGTGACGTCTCCCAGGATGGACGTGAAGACGTCCGAGTACCCGGGGGTGCGCACCAGCTCCAGCTGAAGAGTGCTGACCCAACGAGAGGCCTCTTGCGTGTTGGCCTCGCGGAAACCAGTGATGACGACCATCCTCAGCTCGTTCGGCAGGTCCTTCAAGAAGGTCACGAGGTTCTCGCAGAGCTTCTTGTTGACCTTGGGCATGCTGGACAGCAGCACCGTCTTGAGGTTGTCGCACAGGGCGGAGACGACGTCCACGCGGCCGGATCGGATGGCGTTGCGCACGCGGGAGCGAACCTCGCTCTTCTCCCCCTTGTAGGACTCCAACACCTCCTGCGGGTGGATGATGATGTTGTTGTCCTCGATGAACCGCAGGACCTCACCGGCCGCGGTGTCCCCGATCAGCCCCGAGAGAACGTTCTCGGTGGCGGCGGGGATCGGAGACAGGTTGCCCCCGTTCTGCTCCTCTATGGTCTTGAGGATGGTGGACACCTTTTCCCACGAGGCGGGGGTGGCGTAGATCCGCCCGGCTGCGCGGCGCTTGGTGTCCAGGAGCATGTTGGCGTTCGCCTCGATGTAGGCGATTACCATCGGGTGCAGCTCGCGATCACGCGCGTAGCGGAGCCACTCTGTACGGTCTTCGCGTACCGCGATCCACACGACGCGGCGGCGTAGCGCCGGGTCGTGGATCAGAGAGTCCGTGGCGTACTCTCCGCCGCTGGGGTTCATGGCGAGCGCCAGGTGCCACCCCTTCGGGAAGTTCTCGTGGAACTGATCCATGAACGCGAACGCCGCGGCCGCTGTCTCCTTGGAGGCGCGGTTGAGCTCCTCGAGGACGATGACGCCGCCCTCGTGGCTGTCCACGTTGTTCACTATCTGCGACTGCTGCAGGTAGTCGTAGGACTTTCCGTTCGGTGCGCGGAAAGCCAGCCCCTGCACGTCCTCGGGCATGGCGGTCTGGAGGTACCAGCCGTAGTAGCCACCTCCGCGGTCTTCGCGGCCCTCTTCCTTGAGGGACTGCGTCTTGCCGATGCCGGCGTGTCCCACGAGAGCGGGGACGAGTCCGGCGTCGAATGCCATCTTTACGGCCAGGCGGGCCTGCTGTACGGTAACGAGAGGAACACCCATTTCCTCCCAGAAGCGGTTTTGGGCGGAGCCCTTTTCGGTTGTATCGCTCATGTCTGTCGAATTCAAAGCGTCGCGTCGCCAACTAGCCGAGAAGCTTCTCTGGCTAGAGGGCACTCAATTTTCCCTATACGACTACCCCATGTATGACGCTATTTACAGGGGGCAGTGGCGAAAAACGCTGATGAAATGCGGGCGACAGGTAGGGAAGTCCGTGTCAGCCGCAGCACACACTGTGGTCGATGCGATCTCGCGTCCGTACTTCAGAACCCTCTACGTCAGCCCAAGTCTCAAGCAGACGTCGACCTTCTCTAATACGCGCGTAGCCAAGATGCTCCGGCATTCGCCGTTGGTGAGAGACTTATACTTAGACCCGCACGCCCCGGACAACGTCTTCCTGAAGATCCTTGCTAACGGTAGTGAGCTCATATTCACATACGCGTCGGACGATCCTGACCGCGCACGTGGGTACTCTGCTGACCGCATCAACTTCGATGAGATCCAGGACATCCTCTACGACGAGGTTGTCCCTGTGGTCTCTGAGTGCGCCGCTAACTCCAACTACGGGTACTTTGGCTACACGGGCACGCCTAAGACGATGGAGAACACCATTGAGTTTATGTGGCGGTCCTCCACCCAGTCCGAGTGGTGCGTGAAGTGTGAAGCTTGCGGCGACTATTCCTACTACGTCAATGACGCGGGAATCGGAAAGAAGGGGATCATTTGCCTCAAGTGTAAGGCGTACGTAAACCCCCGTAATGGGACGTGGATAGACATGAACCCCGTCCCCGATGACGTGGACCCAGAATCTCCGGACGCTGACCGGATCAAGGGCTTCCACATCCCGCAGCTAATCTTGCCGCTCAACAACGAGAGGCCTGAACGCTGGTCCAGAATTCTGCAGAAGCACGAAGACTACGCACCCTCGGACTTTAAGAACGAGGTGCTGGGCATCTCCGACTCTATCGGAGCGAGGCTTATCTCTCTTGACGAGCTTCAGGCTTGTTGCGAGGAGCACACTCTTGACGCCTCACCGTCTAAGGCCGTTAGGCCGGAGTCGGCCAAGGGCGTTGTCCACGTAGTGGGAGGGGTAGACTGGTCCGGCGGGGGCTCGAAAGGTAACTCTAGGACTGTCGCCTGGATCTGGGGTATCGACGCCGGAGGGCGCCACCACACTCTGTGGTTCAAGATTTTCCCGGTGGTCAACCCAGTAGACTCCGTCGAGGAAATCGCCCGCGTCTTTAACTTATACCAGGTAAGTCTCGCGATTGGTGACGCAGGAGAGGGCCACATCGGCAACAACCTACTGACTAAGCGCCTAGGGCCCCAGCGGGTATGGCAGGTTCAGTACGCAGGGGTTGAGGGCGGAGGAGCCCACCTTCGCTGGAACCAGCGAGACCGCTACATGGCGGACCGTACTACGATGATCGACAACTTCCTCTACAACGCCAAGAACGGCTTGTACCGGTACCCCAACGTGAAGCAGAGCGCTCCGGTGTTTGAGGACATGCTGTCGGTGTACGAGGAAGTGACGCAGGCCGGAAAGCGGGTATGGCGTCACGCCCCCTCCAACCCAGACGACGCACTCCACGCTCAGATTTTCGCGTGGATTGCAGGCAAGATCCGCCGCAAGGACCTTACCTTCTACAGCGCAGATGCTAGATCTTCGTTGATTGCTTAGCGTTGAATCACGATTTCGAGCCCAGTTCATCTCGAGCAGCTCCGCCGACGGGGAGTGACGGTAGGAGCCCCGGAGGTACGTCTCCCCCGTTTCGGGGGATTAGCCGAAAGGCTGCCTGATTCAAAGCTTGGGATACGATTTATTGAGTTCCTAACCGAGCTCCGCGGGGCACTTAAGTAGAGGGCCCCGCCGGGCGCCGGCGGACATCTGGAAGGGGGGCCGGGCCCTTAGTGTTACTCTAGGGAAGTCACTTCCCCAACCACACAAAGTGGGCTATCCCAAATCTAACTAACGAAGATTGCAGCGACCAGGTCGCCGAGATGACCATCAGTGCTCGCAGAGCACTGATGAGACCAACTGAAACAGCGTTGCGCTGCTGGCCCAACGGGGCGCTTAGTTAGAGGTCATGCAACATTCTCTTGTGACACAAATTTGCTGATGTCTTGCTTCTCCCCGTAGGAGTAGCCGACATCAACGTCGTACGGCATAGAGACCGGCATATCGGGGAACTGCTTTTTGATATGCTGATCTACGGTCTGGTTAAGCCAAGGCAGCAGCTTAGAAATTTCCCGATCGGGCATTTCCAGGCAGATAGAGTCATGCACAGTGAGCAGTAACCGCCCGGATATTCCCGATCGGGAACGGTGCATGTTGACCAAGCAGGACATAACGATGTCAGAGCAGTAGCTCTGCACTAGGAAGTTGATGCCCTGCCGGTCGTTCCTACCCTTCATCCACCGACCAACATTGGCCATCGGGAACCGGCGGAAGCGGCCGTACGGAGTAACTACGCGCAGCTTCTTGGCAATCTCTCGGCGGGTATCGTCCATGTACCGCTTGATCAACGGGAAACGGCGCATGAGCTTGTCTATGATCGCTTGCGCCTCTGTCTCATCGACGCCGATCTGTTCCCCAATTTTAGCAGCGCCCGCGCCGTAAATGGTTCCGAAGACTACGCGCTTCGTTGCACTGCGCAGGGTAGCCATCTCCCCCTTGGGGTTTTCCTTACGGTCCTTGTTCACGAACTCGTAATCCAGGCCGTGGATCTCCGCGGTCATCCAAGAGTGCATGTCGTCGCCGCGGTTGAGCGCCTCTAGGAGTGCAGGGTCCTGCGCGTAGCGACACAGCACTCGTACTTCCGCGCCAGCGAAGTCCACGTCGACCCACACAAGCCGATCGTCTCGGCGCCAACCGTACCTCTCGGCCATGGCGCGGTTCCTCTGAGAATCCCACCACTCCGCCCGGTGTACTGGGGTAGGTATGAACGCCTTTTTAATGTTCACCCGGCCCAGCATGTGCGGAAGGTTTTGCAGGTTCGGTTGGCTCGAGGAAGTACGCCCCGTAGCCGTGCCGTTGATGTGCACGTTCCCGCGAATGCGGCCGTCGATGGAGGACAGCTCAAGCAGGTTTTTGATGTACGTGCTGCGGGCCTTGCCCAACTTTCGCCAGGTCAGTAGCCGCTCAGCGATGTCATAGCCGCCCTCTGCGTACTCTGTTAAGACAGCCTCAGCCATGGAAGCCTGGCCCTTGTCGGTTGTCTTGAGTACCGGCAGGCCGTACATCCCGTTGAGGATGTCCCCCAGAGTGGAGGGGTTGTTGAGCTTGATGTCCTTGTCCTGGGGCAGCCCAACGTCTGCGAAGAGCATGTCGCGTATTTCCCGCTCGACGACCTCTTTCTCAGCATCAATGCTGTCTCCGATGGAGTGGAGATACTCGCGGTCCGCGCACACGCCTTCAGCTTGGATTTCACTTAGCGCTTCGGTCAGAGGCAGGTAGTGCCTACGCATCAGGGTAATCAGCGTGGGCCGCCCCACAGAGGGGCCAGGAGGGTCCTCCCTGTACGCGCGTATACGCTGCCGCCGAGTGATTTGCTTAGTAACGTCGGCGTCTATTGCGGCGTAGACGCTGAGGATGTCGGGGTCGATGTCCTCATAGGTTGCGTCAGGTGTGTTTCCGAGCTCGATTTTGGCTTGCAGAGCTCGTTGGTACCCGTCCATGTACGTTTTCAGAAAACGCTGGTAAGCCTTATCCTCCGCTTTCTCTTGCTTAATCGCGGCGTCCAGGTTCTTTACGCGCGAAGTTAGGTACTCTTTGCGACGAGCAAATTCTTCTCGAGGAACCTCAGGGTAGTTCTTCCGGCTCCAGTCAGCGCGCTTCTCCGCTGCGTCGTCTCGGACCTGGCATAGTGCCAGGTAGTACTCCGAGAACTTAGTGTCCAGCGGAGCCGGGAGGACGCTGGGGTTGTCGTACGATAGACCTATCGGAAGCTGGGCTAGCGGGTGCTCGCGCGCCGCTAACTCAGACTTGCTTTGCCGTCCACCAGCTTCCTTAAAGTTCTCGCTGAGCTCGTCGTCGTAGCCTGCGTACTCGGGCAGGTAGTCAGCGACAACGGTCTTCAGCCCGTAGAAGCCCTTTTTGTCTTCATCTAGAAGGTGCTCTCCAAGCAGTCCGTCCCAGCGGGTATTGTTTAGCCCAGCTACCTCGAGGATGTCTTCCAGACTGTGGCGCGTTATGGTCTCTAGGTGTGCGCGGTAGTCCGGGTCTTGGCAGAGCTCTAGTAGTGCCGGGAGTATGGTGCACCAGAACATCTGACGATCGAACTTGTAGTTCCACCAGGTCTTCGGGTGCGGGGACATGGTTATGCGCAACACGTACGGAAGCGCCTCACGCCAATCGTATGGCGCCTCCCGGTGGTCCAAGAAGATTGCGCAGGCCTTGCCTTTGTCGACGGCTGCGGAAACCATGATTACCTTCGCACCCGGCTCCCAAGGAGTCAGGGTGTTCGTTTCGGTATCCAGCGCCATCAACGTGTTGCCGATGGTTTTGCCGTCTTCTGTGTACGTAGCGTAGTCTTCGGCTAAAGCTGCGAGCTCTGGGATGGACTTGGGAATCTCATAGCTAGCAGTCAGGGCCCCCATGTCTAGCGAAGCAGTTAGGCCAGCCGCTTCGTTGGCAGCGCGGGCAACGTCATTCTTGATTACGCTGTATAGCCCTGCATCCTCGCGCTTCAGCAGGGACACCGGGCTGATTGTAGGGATCACCTTGTACTGTGTGCCGTCGATGGTCACAGGCATGACCTTGCCCCGAAGGTCCTTGACCGTACCCTTCAGGCCCAGTGACTGAAAGGCTAGCGTGCCCATAGCTACAATGACTTTGGGCTGTAGCTGTGAGATCACGTGGTGCGTGTATGCACCTGCACAGTGCGTCACTGTGGCCTTATCAGGGGCGGGGCCCTGCTTACCGCACTGCACCGCGTACATGTATGCCTTTTGGCGATAGAGGTCCTTGGCGGGGGACAGCAGGGAGCTAGTGGGGTCTCGGCTTTCCTCAGAGGCCAGGTCCGTGAGGATCTTGGTCAGCAGTCGCGCTGCTCTGTCGGAGAATGCGGACCCAGATAGATGGTCTCCCCACATTGGGGGACGACCGAACAAAAAGAGCCCTATGGGCTCGGTACTGCCCACGTAGCCGGAGGACATGGGTGCCTCGAAAAGGGAGCACCCACGGCATCCTGCGGGCTTTACTTGCTTAGTCAATTCGGGATTCATCCCATGCAGTGAGCATATCGGTGATGTCAAACACCGTGAAGTCAGTGATTTTCACGCCGACCTTGAGGTGCGGTGCGATCCCTCCAGGGATTTTGTGGAACTCTCTGGGAGAGACGACCATAGAGCCGCTTGCCTCAGCCAGCTGCTTCAGGCGCGCGGGGGTTTCTCCTCGGAGAGGACCTACTGTTTTCAGTACGCTATGGATGGCGTCAGCCCACAACACAATCAACCAGCTAGTTTTTGTAGTGGGCTGGCTAGCGTCCAAGGCGAAGTCTACGTAGTAAACCCCGGACTCAGTTTCGTTGAGTAGCGTACGCTCTGTAGGGCTAGACAGGAGGCCTCGAACGTTGGTGTGCCGTACGTCCGACCCGGGCTTCGAGTACTGAAGTTGCGCCGAGAGAATGTGGTCAAGAAGCGACTTCTCGTGCGACGCGCCCACAACCTGCTTAAGCATAGTGGCCTTGGCTGTCACGAATCTAGTGATGAACTCGTGCGGGTCCTGCCCCACCAGCTTAAGTATCGCAGCAGGGATGAGGACGCCGTCTAGGTACCGGCTAGGCACGGTAACGCCCGCGTGGTCTGACAGAGCCGACATGAGTCCTTGTGACGCGTAGACTCCGCGCAACCACTTGATTTCCTTGAGGAGATCCGGGACGACCTTGAACATGCCCAGCGTCAGTGCCCTACGTGCTCTCCGAAAATCCGTCTCTGAGAACATCGTAGCCATTGTTGTTTTGGGGTTTGGGTGCCCCTCAGCAATGTCGGTCTTGATCTGCACGAAGCGGCTTACGTCCGCCTCGTCCCTCAAGTACTGGATGGCAGCGGCCCAGATCTGGCACCGGAGGACGTAGGCGGTGGCTTCTGGGTTTTCCATGTTGCCGCGCAAGATACGCGCTTCGGGGTTACTAGTGAGTCCGCGGATATCCCGCAGGATGCCGCGCACGTTGCGACTGTGAGTGTCGTTGCCCTGGTCCTCGAACTCGTCTAGTACAGCGCCGAGAGAGCAGTGGTTCATCTCCTTTCTGAAACCCGCAACAGTGTAGCTGTCCATAGTGAAGGCAGCTTCGAGCAACCTAGTTGTCGGGTTGTTGCCGGACAGCAGGCCTAGCAGCGAAGATTTACCGGACCCACGAGGGCCGTTGATCATCGTGTATAGCTGGCGAGGAAGAGCCGAGCACACTGTGTTCAACATGAGCGCTGCGGCTATGTACTGCACGTCTTCCTGCTGGTGCTTAAACCGCCAGCAGGTGTCGATGACGTTGCAAATGAACCGGAAAGCCCAGGGCAAATCTGACCCCAGACCCTCGTTTAAATCGTCGAGGCCGGTTAGCTCTGCACTCCATGCACGGCGATTTAAGTTGAAGATGTACGTGCCGAGTTGCGGACCGTCCAAGACACGCCAGGATACTCCCGACTCTTCAGGCACCCCCAGGTACACGTCGTTTCCGTTGACGATGACCCAGCGCTTCTCCGTCTTCTTCTTGAACTTGACGTCGATGTAGTGACACCCAGCCTTCAGCTGGATGAGGTCCTGCATGGCAGGCAGCGTCTTCAGGAGACGGGTCAGGGCTAGCTCTACGTAGTTCCTGACGATCTTTTCCTGATCGGAGTACCGTACCGGCATCACGCCGCCGCTGCTACCAGCGGACTTAGTTGCTACCCAGTCGGGTACGCCAACATTTTCTCTAGCCCAGTCGACGAATGTGCCCAAATCTGCGTTGATAGTGGAGAACAGGTCTGACGTCCGGCTGATGGACGCCGTACGCAGCAGACGCTTCTTCTTGTGCCAGAACGTCAAGCGGAGTCCGGCCTGGCTAGGCTCCGTTCCCAGGAAAGTGTACTCCTGTTGCAGCGCAAACACGATGCGCTGCATGAAGCCCTCCTCGGTGTCCTCTCCCCCAACGATGAGAGCTATGAGGTCCGAGGGGGACAGCCCGGTAAACTGCACCGCGCTGTCGATGTACGCCTTCTGCTCCGAGGGGTCTAGGAGACATTCGCCCACGCGGGCCGCCAGGGTTTTCAGCGCCCGGACGTCCTCGAAGTCAGCGTCGATGAGCTTTTCCCGCAGACGACGCGCAGCCCACTCGTGCGGCAGAATGAAGTTGACGCGCTGTTCGCTATTCTCGTCAACCTCAGTTAACGCAGTCAGCCACTGCTCCCACCCGTACGTGAGAATAGCCTCGTCTGGGTCTTTGGACTTAACTGCTGCAGGCCAGGTAAATACGTTAGCGGGTATGTTGGTACGCTTGAGCCAACTTTCGGCTATCTCGTTACCGCCGTGGTCGGGACCATCAGGGACCAGCAGGACCTTTTCTATGCCGAACTCTTCCAGGTCATCCAGGTAGATGTCCGAACTGCCGCCGGTGCCTAGGACGATGTCATAGGGCTTTTTGTCCTGGAGCTGGTGCACCAGGTTGGAGAGCACGTCAAACTCCCCCTCCATGACCAGGGCTTCTTTGTGCCCTGAGTTACCACGGATAAGGGAGCTGTAGAACTTAAGCCCAAAAATCCCTATCGGGGAATCGTCAGGGTTCTTGACGTAGACGTGGTCCTTGGTGCCCTCTGCACGCAAGAAGTCTGCGCGGAGTTTGAACCCCCCAATGGACGTTGGCGTGTCGTTGTAGCTGAACATCAACGCCCCCAAGTAGGAGGTCGTCATGTACTTCTGGAGGTAATCGTAGCAGTGCTTAGAGACGTCCGGCCCTGCGATCTTAGTAACCATCTTTAGCGGAGGGAGCACCCCCACGGGCAGAGCTTTCAGGAGGCTCCGGTCTAGTGGGATTCCTCGACCCTCCAAGTACTTCAGCGCGGCGAAGAAAATAGCGTACTCAGACTTTTGGTCTCCGTCAGCATACGGCTGCAGTGCGCGCAACAGGCACTCTTTACTGACTTTCGCTATAACGCTGCGTACTCGCTGTAGCCCTTCGCGTTGGTCTAGTTCTTTTCCAACCGTCTTGGGGAAGCTGGTGACCGAAAACTTGTTCCTATAGAAGGAAACGGCCTCCGCCCAAGACATGCCCGAAATGTCAGACAGGAACCTGACTGGGTTGGATTCAAAGCGGTTGCAGCCAAAGCACTTTGCGTACCCCCGCTTAGGGTAGACCCAAAACGAGGGGGTACTGTCGTTATGCTGCGGGTAGGGACAACACCCTAGCAGCGCCTCTCCGCGAAGGCTGAATTCGCTATCCGGGCTAATCTCCTTGAGAAGGGTGAACCACGCTTCTGGCTTTAGCTCAGCCCAGACTCCACGAAATTTATTGCCGGAAAAGCTCTGCCGTCGGGAAAGTTTCGCCACGGGAGATCACTGCTTTGCCGGGCAGACGTTCTGGTAGGGGCACCAGTTGCAGTGCTTACCGGGCTTGGCTTCCGTCGACGTAGAGGCTTCGGCCGCTTCTTCCAGGAAAGCGGGGGTGGGGTTGTCATCCATAGTGTCTCTACGGTACTCCGGAGCCCAAATGAAGTCTCCGTCCATAGCAGAAAACAACCCACACCGTACACGCTCGAGCTCCGGATACGCGCAGAACGCGCCGTAAGCGTACGCGTCCAACTGATTCTGGGACCAACGAAGCGAAGTAGACTTTCCCGTCTTCAGGTCAATAATCGCCGCCGTCTTGCCGGTAGCAGAGACTAGCTGGCGGTCAACCTTCCATCGAAAGAAAACGTCGTCGTCCCAAAACCCGGTTGGTGCACCCTCCGCAGTAATGCCGAAGTCTCCCTCTACCAGGTCGTCGCTGATTCCCTGATTAGTCTTAAACGCTTCTACGCGCGTAAGAAACTCTTCGATGCCCGGGATGAGGTACTCGAGCTTCTCCTTCTCTTCAGAGAGAAGCTTGTTCTTCTTGATGGCCTGCCTAAGCGCCATTGTCTTAGGGCGACCCTTGGCGCAGGCCTCCGCGTACTCGTGGGCGGCGCTGCCAACGCGGAGAGCCGTGTCGTCTAGATTCGCAGCTTGCGCGCCGGTGAGCTTTAACTTCTCGACGTACTGATACGTGTACTTAAGCGGGCACTTGATTGCAGTATCAGCCTTGGACACGGACCAAGGCGCCCCCGACAACGCTGCTTCGGAAAACTTGTGCATTCTTTCTCCTAAAAAAGAGACCAGGCGGGGGCGCAATTGTGCAGCACCCCCGCCTGAGACTCACATCTCTCCGAAGTCCGGGTCGTCATCCGCGGCCGAGGAGGAGAGCACCTCGGTCCCGATGGTGGTAACCCCACCCGTCGTCTCGGTCTGCTCGGGCATGGAGCCGCCACTCTTGACGCGCTTGTACCAATCCATCAGGAAGCCTTCTCGGGCGGCGGCCAGGCTACGGCAAACGTACTCCGCAACCTTCTGAACGTCCGCAGTGGGCTCCTCACCCGTGGCCTTGGTCTCGAACACAAAGTACTCGCCCTTGTTGTTCTTCCGAGAAGAAGAGCAGATAGCGAAAGTCCGACACCACAGGTTGGGAAGCGTACGCGCGAAACGAACCAGGGTGCGCCCGGCCGTGTACGACGTCCCGGAGAAGCGAACCTGGTAAAGTCCGAGGTTCTCCGTGAGAACCACCGCGTTGAGAACGTTGTCGCACGCCTGCTTTGTGTTGTCCCGCCAGGGCTTGTCCGGGCAGTCAGCGCAAGCGATGTTGATGGCGCCCCACTTACCGTCAGGGCTGGAGCACTCGATGTTCTTGCCGCCGCCCTCCTCCCACTTGATGTTGGAGTTCCAGATAGCGACAGGGATCACCGTCAAGGGGTTGTCTAGCAGATCGCCGCTGGTGGCGTACAGATCCCCGATCTTCGCCGTCTCCGGACACGACGGGTCTGTGGTCATCCGCTGACGCAGCTTGACCACGGGGAGCTGGAGCGGGGACTGGGTGTCGTCCGTGATATCCAGCCCCACGGGCCCTCCGGCGTTGCTACCTCCGGAGAAACGGCTCAGCAGGGTTTCCAGCATCTCCTGCTGGACCTCGGTCAGATGCTCTAGAGCAAAAAGGTCTTCGGCCTTGATGGCCAATTCAGTCGTTGACACTAGGTGTATTTCCTTGTAAGTCGTTGACATTGTTAGAGGAGACGTCTCCTCTTTTTCCTGGTACACTGCCTACACTGGCAGCAAGCTTATGGGTACCCATGAATTCGTCTGACCCTGTTCTCAAGGCTTATTACCTAGCCCTAAGCAGGGTGCGGACCTACTCCCCCGAAGAGGAACGCGAACTTTTCCGCGAGTACATAGAAACTTCGTGCCCTAACCTCCGGCGCTTGCTGGTCGAGAGTTGCTTGAAGCTGGTGTTCAGCTTAGCCCGTCGGTACTGGATGGACAAGAACCCCGACACCTTAAAAGCACTTATTTCGGCAGGGAATGTAGGGCTTATGGAGGCTGTCGATAAATTCGATCCTGAGAGGGGGACGCGCTTCGCATCGTATGCCGCTTTCTGGATACTGATGCACATGCGCACAGAACTGACCTCCTTGCACGAGGTCGTAGCGCCCTCCTCAAAGGAGAAGAAATACCGAATGCAGTCCGCCTCTACTAGGCGGGCCCGCGGGGAAAACGTGTCCTCCGCGGACAGTCGATATCAAGCTATCTCCGCCGCTCCAGAAGACTCCCCGCCCAACCTCCCTTCAGCAGACTTAACCGGTAACTTCGAGCCAGACTCCCCAAGGGAGGAGCTTCAAAGCGTCTCGGACGCTCGAGAGCTCTTCGGACGCTGGTTTCGCTTTTTGACCGTGCGGGAGCAGTTCATCCTGCGCGCGTACTTCGGGCTCATCAATGAAGGCGAGGGACTGCGCCTCCGGCAGATTGCCACGTATTTAGGGCTCAGCAGTGAGCGTGTGCGGCAATTGAAGGCAGGCTCGCTTTCTAAATTGCGGCGCTGGATGGCGTACGACGAAGTGCGCGAGTTTCACGACGTCTTTTGAACTAAAAGAACCCCGGCTTTGGGCCACGGCCGGGGACGTGTGTAGCTTCAGGGCTGTAGGGGGGTGAGCCGTTATGGCGCGTCCCTGAAGCGCCCGCGAGGACTCTAGGAAGCCGCCTCCGTCGCGTCGTCGTCGTCCAGATCAGCTTCCTCTTCCGACTCATCAACGTCGTCGGCGTCAGCGGTGTCCTCGGCGGCCGGAGAAATGTCCGCGTCGTACAGCGTCCAGCTAAGCGCTGCTACGTACGCCTCCAGCTCCACCTTGGTGACCTCGTCAGCGTCGAGCATCGCGGCCTGGTAGGCCTCCATCTCAGCGATGATCTCTTCCGCAGGACGCACAGGCAGCGTAGGGGTCTTGGGAACGCTGACGGCACCTTCATCCTTCTTCTTGCGCTTACGGCGAGGCTCAGGTGCTCCCTGCTCCACCGCCTTCTCGACCATGGTTTCAGCCAGGGTCTCGATTTCGCGAGTAGCCAGATCTTCCGACACAGCCTTCTGGGTTAGCTCCTTCTGCATGTCTTCGTTGGGCACACGAAGGATAGCTCGAGCGTGGGTTGCGGAGACCTCGTTCTTCGCTAGCGCGTCTTGGAGAAAGTCTGGCGCCGACAGGAGGGCTAGCCGCTGCTTAACCGCCAGCTCCTTTAGCCCCAACCGCTCCTGAATGTCCGGAAGGTCAATCCCGTTCTGAAGAAGGTACTCGATCTCCTTGGCCTGCTCGTACGGGGTCCAGGCTTTCTGGCTAGTGTTGATGGCCAGCATGAGCTCTGCACGCTCCGTGTCGGTCATGCTGCCGTCTAGCACTTGCGCCTTCAGGGTACGAAGGTCCTGCCCCGTCTTGCTGTGGGTGACGCCTTCGCTGACTAGTTCGCTGACAGCGCGAACACGGCGGAACCCGTTTTCGAGGGTATACTTCTTTCCGTCACCCTCATCGACTACCTCGCTTACGTGGATACGTCCCCACAGGCCCAGTGCCTTGATGCGAGTCTTTAGTTCGTCGATGTCGCCATAGTCCTCCCGAGTGTTGTTTTCGGGATCGACATGCAGCTCAGAGAGAGAAACGTCAGCTTCAGTGAAGGACAATATCGTCTTCCTTTCGCTCAGTTGGGGGGTTGGTGTTGTCCACTGCTAAATACAGATCCGCACCTGTGCGCGTAGCCAGGTATGCCTTGACTGCTTTTATGGACGCTCGCAGGGCTACGATTCCCAATTTCAGGGAAGGCTTACCCGTGCGGGCTACAAGCACGCTGCCCACATCTACTAGGGCTTCAAGGGCGGTTAGGATCTTTTCCGCTTTTTCTCTAGAAGGGTTTTCGGCTAGTGCCGTTGTTATAGGGTCTCTATCCATAGGATAAATAATCCCTCGCTACCGAGGGCCGGGAGTTCGGTAGCTATCCGGCGCCGCCGCGACAGTCCTTCCAAAAGGGACAGAAGCTTTCAGAGCACCACCACTCTTCTGGCGAAGATAGCGGAAACACCCCCTTGGAGATGCTCTCTGCTACGTTTCGCACTAGGGTGCCTGCCCACTTGATTTCGCCCGGGGTGAGAGTAACCCTCACCGGGTGAACTTCTGTTCCAGAGGCCTTGTCTACGATTGCGTCAAACCCCACTCGAGGGACGCTGGTAACGTTTGCGTAAAGCGCGAGCTGCAGGGAATTTTTAGCTTCGCGTTCTGACTTTTTACGCTTGGTGATCTTCAAGTCAATGATCGTATTGGTTCCGCTACCAGCGTCAATAAGGTCAATGATTCCTTTGACCCTCACGCCGTTAACCGGCTGGTCGAACTCTTTTTCAACTACCACCGGCACAATCTCAGGTGCCCGCAGCTCATGCCAGACTTTGTAGGCGCGCTGCACTCGAGCTATGTACTCGTCGTTAGAGACAGCTAACTCGTCTCCGACCAGCTCTGTGTCATTCAAGATCCCCGTGGTTACTCCACTGGCCTCGTCGAGCCCTGCTTCAATCGGACGGAGGTACCCAGTGGCCATGAAATCTCGAAGGGTGTTTTCGACCAGGGCGTGGACCGACTTCCCTACGGAAGTGCTGGCGTTGCCGCGCCAGCGGTTCCCTTCTACGTACGTACGTCTAAAGTTTTCGCCGCAACGTAAGTATTTGGCAATGCGGCTGTTGGAGAGGTACCCGCCGGGAACTTCCAAAGCGGGGGAAGCGGGTCCTCGTTCCGTGTCTTCAAAATCGACGTCGAGCCCAATGGGCATGACTTACTCCTGAACAGCGACTCGAGCGTACTTCAGCAGCACGGTTTGGGCTTCTTCGCCTCCGGCAGCAAGTGCATCCGCGTCAGGCTGAAGGCCCTCTTCGCGGCTTTGCCACCGGTACCGTACGCGCGTAATACGCTTTTCCAGTCGCCGTATTTTATCGTACCAATGGCGCAAGCGGATATTTTTTACCACGTACTCGCCATTGAGTTGTTTGATGCAGAGTTGCGAGTCTGAGTAAACGGTAGCGTGGCTGGCTCCTAGCCGCTCCGCCACCTCAAGTCCTCTAAGAATCGCTCGGTACTCTGCGACGTTGTTTGTACCTACGCCTGCGTCTTCTGACAGCAAGGCGAGAATGTTTCCGTCAGCGTCTTGCAGAACGGCCCCAATGCGAATTGGGCCCGGGTTCTTAACTGCTGACCCGTCTGTGGTGATCGTTACTAGCAAGCTAAAGAAACTTCGGACGAACCTTGGCGAGGGAGACTTTGCTGTCGTACTTGCACCCCTCTTCAAAGGGCTCAGTACCCTGCGCCAAACAAGTAGAGACCTGTTCGCAGCCCACGCAAGAGGGCTTTCGTGCGAGCAGTTCAGCTACGTCTCGCTTTTCTTTTAACAGATTCAACGTAGATTCTGTCAAAGACCCTCGAGCAGCTACTGTTTGAACTAGTAGCTTCTTGAACCCTTTGGCTCTAATGCCGTAATTGCGGTCCAAGCTCTGCAACCAGAAATCAAGGCGCCAGTCCACCTCCGAGTAGACCATGACAGGTGCTTTGAACGTGACACCGATGCCCATGGAGATCTGCGCCAATAGTACCTTAGCCCGGGGGTGCGTGTTGAAAGTCTTCTCAATCTCGTGAGGAGGTGTGCTGACGCGGCTGTCGTAGCGCAACAGCGTTTCCCCACCAGGGCTTAAAGCCCACTCAGTGGGTCCCTTCAACTCCTCGAAGAGCCGGTCCAGTACTGCGTGGTGCTTGGCCCAGACGATGACCTTGCGCTTCTCTTCGAGGTGCTCTTTGACCAGCTCGACAGTAGCTGATAGCACCGCAGGAGTGTCCTCTGCCCAAAAGATCCCGCGGTCCGGAGCCTTGGTGACCACATGACAAGCCTGCGTGTAGGGCTGTACTTCGTTCAGAACACAGTGAGCCTGGTGTTCGCACCCGTCGCAGATTGTTGGGTCTCTACGATCTACGTAGTAGAACCCCGCACTAAGCTGCGCCAGCTTGTTGAGCATGACTACGGGCTCTGTGAGCTCCACGTCGGTGCCATCGTAATTGATGATGCGGTCTTCGATGATGGTGTTGTAGATAGCCTTTTGAGCTGCGGACGGGGGGATGCTGTGGTGCTGGAAGACGCGATCCGGCAGGTCCAAGCACTCCTCTGCGGTCTTGCGGAGGGACAGTTCATCCGTCAGCGCAGACAGCTTGTCCAGGTTTTTGAACCCAGTGACGAAGTTGGGGTTGGACGGCGCCGTCACCACGTGGCGCTTGCGGAAATCCCAGAACCCGGGGACAACAAAGTCCCCCAGGAACTTGAACTGCCCCCAGACGTGCAGCGGGTTGCCGAGAGACGGGGTGCCCGTGACCAGGTACCTGCGGCCAGCCTTTGCTGCCAGCTTGTGCGCGGCCTTGGTGATGCCCGTGTTGTGTCCTCGAAGCCTGTGGGACTCGTCGGCCACGATGACCCGGTAGTCGAAGCGGTCCAGCAGCATCTGTAGGGACGCCGAAGCAGTCTCGTACGTTACTACCAGCGCTGTGGGGTCTTCGTGCTGAATTACTCGCTGTAGCAGCTCTTCCCTAGCTAGGTACGCGGCCGAGGGCAGCTCTTTCCAAGCGGCCTTGACAGCTTTTCTGATGACGCCCAGACGAGCTCTCTTCTGCGCATCGGTCGCTGTGCTAGGCAGCGGGCCCAGCTTGCGGCGCACTGCCACGTTTGCGCGAACGCGAGCCTCCTCCTTGAGTGCCGCGGCCTTGTCTCGCAGCCGCTTAGGTGCATATACGGCTGCTTCGAAGGGGTAGCAGCTTAGCTCGCCTCTAGTGAACTGTGCGAACTCGTCCACCCAGGTGTAGAGGTTTACTCGCAGAGCCAGGATGAGCACACGGAGGCTCGGGTCCTGTCGGTGCAGCTCCCGCACTGTTTCAATGACGACCTTGGTTTTGCCCAGCCCTCGGTCCAAGAAAAGCCCGTACCGAGAGTGCTGCAACAGCGCTTGCACTGCTTCGTCTTGGTGCGCGTAGTTGGGAACAAGAGGACTCGTAGCTACAGCCTGGTCCACCTGTGCCAAATAGCTTTCGGTAGCGTCAGTGCGCCCAACCCCCGGAGCTAAAACTTCTAGGTCATCAAGGACCCGTTCGAAGAACGGCTTCCCCGCAGGGAACATCCAAAGCCCGAATTTCGCTGAGTACTTTGCACCGTAGACCTTCGAGAAGGCCTGGTTGGAACTGCGCAGCGTAAAGACGGGAAAGCCGTTCTTCAGAACATGGTAGTCCAGATTCATGTCGTGGCGGAGAGCTTTGCTACCGGGATGAATTGGATCGCAGGGTCCTTATTGTTATCGTACGCGCGTACGTGAAGAACCTCACACGTGTCGCACACTACCGCGACTTCACGTTCGTACGTGACCCCGCTGAGGAAGTCCATCCCCATGGTTCGCCACCCCTGAAGACGCAGGTGCCCTGTCTTGCACCGAGGACACTCGGGGTATTGGTGCTCTGTGAACAGACGCTCGACAGTTTCTTCGTCAGCGTCCTCTGGAATTTCAGGCCTCCAGAGAGCCATGTTGATCGGAAGTTCGTTGGGTTCTGCAAGAAGCAAACACGTCCTACGCGGCAGTTGTTCGCTCTCGCCGCAGGGAGTAAGATTCTCGCAGAACTCGCAGGTAGGTGATCGCATCTACTCGCTTATACCAAATTTCGAGGCGGATAAATGCTTCTAGGCGCCGATGAGTCCACCAACCTCGGGGATATGTACTCGGACCCCATGCGCCTCTGGGCACACGCGCATACCCCGAAGGATCTGAAGAAGCTGTTCACTTGGGTAGAGTACCTCTACTACAACTCTGCTCAGATCTTCGCAGGGGTGCGGAAGTTCGCTGAGTACCCCATCACCACTATCAACTACTACACTGACAGCGAGTCTCTTCGCGAGAAGTACCGCCGCACGCTGGAGAAGGTCATCGGCGCTAAGCGTGCGTGCATTCGCGCCAGTATCGACCTGCAGGTTTACGGCAACAGCCTTACGTCGGTGCAGCTTCCGTTCAAGAGAATGCTGGTCTGTAAGACGTGCAACGTCCGCACGGACATTGCCTACGTTGACTTCAAGTACCACCCTCGCCGGGCGAGGTTTTCTGGCGTATGCCCAGCCTGTAAGAAGAAGGGCTCCTTTCTGGTAAAAGATCAGAAGGTGGTGGACCCCGCACGGATCAATATCATCCGTTGGGACCCCAAGCTCATCAACATCGTCCACAACCCCATCACAAACGAGTACGAGTATTATTTAGAGATCCCGGCCAAAACTAAGGAGCTCGTTGACAAAGGCGATCGTCACACAGTGATGACGATGCCTCTCAGTGTCTTAAAGACAATCGCTGAGGACTCTTCCTTTAAGTTCACCAAAGGCGAGCTCTGGCACATGAAGGCTGACGCCCCTGCGGGTGTCGAGAGTGGTTGGGGCTACCCGCAGCTAGTAGCTGCGATGCCGTTGTTTTACCACGCAGCAGTGCTACGCAAAGCCAACGAGGCCATCGCGCTAGAGCGTATTGTGCCCAAGCGCATCGTCCACCCTGCTGCCACGTCCGGCAGTGGAGACCCCATTACCACCATGTCTATCCAGTCCTGGATGGATGACCTCAGTTACAACATGAAGCAGTGGCGGCGGGACCCCAATCACATCATGACCGCTCCTGTGGCTGTCGGACAGACAGCGCTAGGCGGGGACGGCAGAGCCTTGCTAGTCGACTCCGAAATCCAGCGCGCCGAGGACAACATCATCTCGGCAATGGGCTTCCCTAAGGAGTTCGTGTACGGCGGGCTTAGTTTCACCGGGTCCAGTGTGACCCTGCGGATGCTCGAGAACCAGCTAGAGACGGCGGTCTCGCAGTTAAACAACTTCCTGCAGTGGATGAGCACCAAGGTCGCTAAGTACCTGGGCTGGCCGGAGATCGAGGTTGAGCTCGGAGACTTCAAGATGGTTGATGACGTGCAGCAGAAGCAGCTCATCCTGAGCCTCTGGCAGGGCGGCGTCATTAGCAAGACCACGCTTGCAGAGACGTACGAAATTGATTTAGCTGAGGAACGGTCGCGCATCAAAGAAGAGGCGCTCGCAGACATGCGCATGCAAGAAGATATCGCACGTCTACAGACCGAGTTCCAAGAGAGCCTGGCGTCCAAAGCCAAGGCGCAGGCTCAGCAGGGCCAGCAGCCTATGGGCACTAACTATGACCAGCAGGCGATCATTGGTCAGGCCGAGAACATCGCTATGCAGATGATGCAGATGCCGGAGTCGCAGAAGAAGTCCCAGCTTGCATCGCTACAGGCCGAAGACTACGTCATGTACTCCGTGGTCATTCAGCGTATGGAGCAGATCAACCTTGACCAGAAGAACGAAGCCAGCGCCATGATGCAGGGCGGCGGTGCTCCCGGAGGGATGATGTAATGGCGGGCTCGGATACCATTGTTGACTACTCGCAGCTAGCGGGAGACCAACGGGGCCTCGACGCACCGCGTCCTCCCATGGAGCAGGAGATCATCCGCGAAGGCCCTGTTGGGGAAATCTACGGCCTGGAGGAGCTGTTAAGCTCTAAGCCTGCCGGGACCATTACGCCTCCCGGAGCTAAAGAAAAGAAGGACAACTACAAGGCGTACGCGCGTGTATTCATCGTGGGCGCTGAGGGGCACGCTGAGTACGAAGAGCTCCTTAACAAAGGCGCTAACGGGCACGTCATTTTAGCTCGCAGAGAGATCCACGACATCATCGGTACCCAGTCTTACAAGGTGTACCTGGAGTGGATGGAGCGCGTCGAGCAACCTAAAAAGAGGCGCTGAAGCTTGCAGCTGTTGGGGCTGGCCCCAGCTACCTCTTGCTAGTGACGAGTTTTTCCCGAGTGGCTTCGCGGCTAGCCTAGACTAGTCGCGGTCGATCGGCCAGGGCTCGGGATCCATCGTCGGGTCCATGCTGTCTCCAATTGTTGAACAACGCAGCGCAGGTGTGGCGCCGCAGGGTTGGCCGGTATTGTCCCGGCCCCGAAGGAAAAGAAAGACTCCCCCGCCGAAGCGGGGGAGCCAGGAACGCCGAACTCAGCCAGGGTACCGCTCCCTTGTACGGGTGCACCCCTGGCTGAGTGGTCTGCCTGCCTTACTAGGCCCCTACCCCGGCAGGCGGTGGGTAGGGGCCACGCTCACGGCTGAGTGACGCGCCCCGAAGAGAGCGCGTCCTCCGGGGCCTCGATGTGTACGCGAGGTCCCGGACGGCCTAGGCGGCCCTTGAACCCCTTTCGGGGCCCGCGGACCACCCTGACCTCCCCTATGAGTACCCGGCTTGCCTCGTCGGCTAGCCGGGCTCGGCGGAGCCTCTCCCGCTCGTGGCAGGAGAGGCTCCTCGGGTTCAGCCGTTTCCCGCGGCGTGGGCCTCGGGGGCCTCGGGGGCCTCCTCGGCCTCCTCGGCCTCCTCGGCCTCCTCGGCCTCCTCCTTGGACGCGGCCTCGATCTCCGCGACGATCGCGTCCATGCGGGCGCGGTCACCGCGGGCCTTCGCGTCGAACCACGCGGTCCTCGCCTCCTCGGCCGCGATGAGGACCTCGAGCGCCCCGGCGAAGCTGTCGGTGGTGCCCTCCGCGAGGCAGGTCTCGGCCAGCTCCATGAGCTCGCTGCCGGCCTTGTTCCGGTTGGCCTTGGCGGTGTTGAGCGTCTGCAGGGCCACCTCGTGCTCCGGGTCCTCCTTGTCGAGGTCCCGGATGCCGGCGACCGCCTCGTGGTACGACGCGTTGGCGTTGGCCAGGGCCGCCGCCTTCTGCTTGACCTCCCGCCCGGTCCCCTTCGGGACGGACGGGAGCTTGGCCACCGCCTCGACGACCCGCTCGAGGTCGTTGAGGATCGCCGCCTGAGCGGCGTTGCGCCGCTGGGCCTGCGCCCGGTGGGCCTCCTTCTGCTCCGCCCGCCGCTTGTCGGCCTCGGTGGCCTTCCGCTGGGCGCGCTTCGCCCCGGCCTGGACGGCGGGGCTCAGCGTCTCGCCCGGGGCCGGGCGGGAGACGACCGTGGGGCGGTCGCCGTGGGTGGGGGCCATGTTGCGGCCCTTGCTCTTGCCCTTGCGGGCGGGCTTGGCGGCGGGGGCGTCGTCGTCGTCGTCGAGGTTGAGCGCGCTGAGGTCGACCCCCGCGGCCGTGATCAGTGCCAGGATGCGCTCGAGCTTGCGCTCGACCGCATCCGCCTTGCGCTCGGCGGGGCTCTCCCCGCCGTTGACGACCGTCTGGAGGAGCGGCATGAGCGCCCCGGCGATCTCGCTGTCCCAGACGTGCACGACCGCCGCATCCGGGCACCCGACGGCGACGGCGTGCTCGAGGTAGCACGCCCGCTCCTGCCCCTCGAAGGTCAATCGGGGTTCGAACCCGATCCAGTTCGAGGTGACCTCCTTCAGGGTCCCCTCGAACAGCACGGGGTCCCCGGTGTTGCTCGAGAACCAGGGGCTCGCCTCGGGCCAGCCCAGGGCGATGACCTTCTTCCCCACCAGGTCGTGCATGAGCCGCGACCGCCCCGGGGAGAAGCCGAACAGGTTGTTGGTCGGCAGCGAGCTGTTGTTGTTGTTGTTGTTGTCCGCGTGCGTCAACACGCGGGGCTCCCGGTTCGCGGTGGCCGAGAAGGCCCCCGCGAACCGCTTCAGGGACTCGCGCGAGTACTGCACGGTATCCCCTTTCTTGTGTTGTGGTGGAAAACGCGCCCACCCCCTCTCACTCAGTTTCTCCTTGAGTGGGGGTGGACGACTCTCGGTGACTGGACCCTTACGCCTTGTAGGCCCAGTCCACCAAGTTGCGACAGAATTGACACTTGTGCGGGGGGACCCTCAACCTACCCGAGGACTTGCGTCCCCAGTAGAAGAGGTCCCCCAGCGTGACATCTCGGTAGTGGGTGCAACTACCGGTCCTCCCTGGACCGGTGCACTCGAGATGTCCGATGAAGAGTCGGTGACTGTCAACACCGGCTCCCACCAAGAGGTCGTCGCTCTCCGCTGCACGGGCGGAGAGCCACGACAGTGAGGGGAGGCCCTGTAGGAGATACAGGTCCTCCGTCTCACCAGCGCGAAGCTCGAGGGTAGGCGCTCCCTCGAGCTGCATGATGTTCTCGAAGTAGGTGAACTCCTCCGCTGACCACAACGCGCGCTCGTTGTAGTCCGCGCTCTGCGAGTCATACTTCCAGGATCGGACGGCCTCCACCTCCGACGCGATCCCGACTCGCACGAACTGTTTGGGCTGTGGCACCAGCCCATCCAGCTTCCCCTCGAAGAGCAGCCGCACCAGCTGCTCTTGAAGGGTCGAAGCGCTGCCTCCCGTGCTCGGCGGCGCCTCCGTTTTTCCCCACTTTCGGCGAGCGGCTTTGCTCGCCTTGGTGGGGACCCCGAAACCCAGGAGGACACGGCGCAACTGTCGTGCGCGCCGGGCCCCCCACCTCTCCCCGTCCAACCGCCACAACTCTCTCAAGGTGTGGCCGATGTAGGCCTCCGTGACCTCGGGGCGATCACGGAGGGCCGGCAGATCGGGCGTCCGGGCGGGTGGCCCGGAGACGGGGGGTGCCTCCCCCGTCTTGATGAAGGTCTCCCTTCGTTGCCACCCCTGGATCAGCAGCCGGGCGGCGTCCCCAAAGGGACCCGCCTGGCGCCTCGTCTTGCCGTTGTCACGGCGACACGAGGCGGACTTCTTTCGAGGGTGCCGCGGTGGAGGCGGCGCCTTCTTCTGGTTGTCCTGCTTGCCCTTGCCCTGCCGGCGGTCGTTGGCTCTCGCCATCGATCCCTCCTGCAGGGACGCGCCCCGATAACGGAATGTTACCGGGTGCGCGTCAATTACTTATGCCAAATTCCGATGTCTGATTTGCGTGTTTTGGGCTAGATTTAGACCATGACTGATAAGCTCATCCCAGTCCTCGATTACTCGGAAAAGCGCCGGGAGCGCATCCGTGAATCGGCTCTAGAAGGTGTCAAGAACATCTTCCCGATCATCGGTGACCACCGAACTATCGAGGTAAGCAACGTACAGCTGAAGCCCAAGACCTTCTCCGGAGAAGACCACAAGAACGCCATCCTCGAGGGCCGCTCTCTGACAGAGCCCATCAAGGCAGACGTGGTCATCAAGGACAAAGAAGGCAACGTCCTGGACAAGCAGGAGGGGCATACGCTGCTTCAGGTGCCGTACTTCACTCCGCTGAACACCTTTGTAGTGCGGGGTAATGAGTACTCGGTGCGTAACCAGCTCCGAACTAAGCCGGGAGTTTATACGCGCGTACGAGGCAACGGTGATCTGGAGACATCCTTCAACCTCAAGAAGGGCGCTAACTTCCGGTTGAGTATGAACCCCGAAGAGGGGCATCTGAACATGGAGTACGGGACCAGTAAGATCCCTCTGTACTCCGTATTGCGGGAGATGGGCGTCCCGCACCAGGACATTGCAGGTCAGTGGGGCGAGGCTCTCGCTGCTGATAACAAAGCAGCGTTTGACAGCAACCGCGCTGCTCACGCCAAGAAGCTCTACGAGAAGCTCGTACCCTCCAAGCGCCGATCGGCTGAGGGCCGAGACCAGGTTAGAGATGCACTACACCAGGAGTTCGGAGCTACCGAGCTAGACGAAGCTACTACGGCTAAGACCCTGGGGCGGGGCTTTAGCCAGGTTACTCCGCAGGCGCTGCTCGCTGCTAGTGGCAAGCTCCTCAAGGTCCACAAGGGCGAGGAGAAGCAGGACAACCGAGACAGCCTGGAGTTTCAGACTCTACACACCGTCGAGGACTTCGTTAAGGAGCGGCTTGACCTGACAAAGCGCGAGTTTGGGTGGAAGACCAAGTCCAAGCTGGACCTGACAGGTAAGCCCGAAGTGCGGAAGGTGCTGCCCACTTCGGCGCTGACTCCGTCCCTGCGCAACTTTCTGACGACTTCGCAGATCTCTGTGTCCCCCACGCAGATCAACCCGGTGGAGATTCTGAACGCTGCGACGAACGTAACGCGCTTCGGGGAGGGGGGTATCCAGAGTGACAGAGCTATCCCGGGAGATGTCAGAACTCTACACCCTTCTCATCTCGGGATTCTGGATCCCTTTAGGACTCCTGAGTCTGGCGCTGCTGGCGTTGATGTTGGCGCTGCGCTCTTTGCGCGTAAAGATAAAGACGGGAACATCTACACCGTCCTCAAAAACGCCAAAACAGGGAAGGTAGAGTCCGTCTCGGCTGCCGAGTTAGACAAGGCCACCATTGCTTTCCCCAACCAGGACATCACTAAAGGCCGAGTAGACGCTCTAGCAGGGGGCGAGGTTAAAAAGGTTCGCCCTGGGGACGTTGATTACCAGGTTACTCGGCCGATGGCCATGTACGGGGTGAGCACCAACCTCATCCCTTTCATGGACAGTGCTCAGGGTAACCGCCTAATCATGGCTTCCAAGTTTGCGCAGCAGGCCGTGCCCCTCAAGGACTCTGAGGCGCCGCTTGTGCAGGTCAACGCCCACTCTTCTAAGTTCAAGTCTTGGGAGGAAGAGGTCGGAAACCAGGTTCTGCCTCGGTCTGCGGTCAAAGGCACTGTGTCCTCTATCCGGGACGGGTTTATCAACATCCGCGACGAACAGGGCGAGCTTCACAAGACTCCCTTTAGCAAGCGGCACCCGCTGGCGTCGAAGACGTACTTGTCCCACTACCTGAAGGTGAAGCCGGGCGACGAGGTCGATGAGGGCCAGGTCCTAGCTGATTCTAACTTCACTCGCGATGGCACGCTGGCCCTGGGCAAGAACCTCAAGGTCGGCTACGTCGCGTACCACGGTCTCAACTCTAACGACGCTGTGGTGCTGTCCGAGTCCGCGGCTAACAGGATGTCCAGCAAGCACATGGTCAAGAAGACCATCCAGGCTGACCCGGACACCTTTGTTGACCACAAGAAGCACTCCGCGCAGTTCCCGCGTACGTTCACAGACGCTCAGTACGCAAATCTCGAGGAAGGGCTAGTCAAGCCTGGGACGATCCTGCAGCCTGGAGACCCCATCGCAGCAGTAGTCCGCAAGGCCCCTCCGTCGGTCGAGAGCCAGATGTTCGGACGCATTCACAAGTCGTTGCGCCGGAACTTCCGAGATCAGTCTCTCACCTGGGACAAAGACACCCCCGGAGAAGTTGTTGACGTTGTCCGGAAGGGGAACCGTATCGCGGTAACTGTTAAGTCTGTTGAGCCTATGAAGGTAGGCGACAAGTTGTCCAACAGATATGGCGGGAAGGGCGTAGTGGCGAAGATCGTCAAGGATGACGAAATGCTCCAAGACGAGGGGGGCAAGCCGCTGGACCTCCTGTGGACCTCAGCTGGCGTCATTAGCCGCATTAACCCGGGGCAAATCCTGGAAACAGCGGTGGCAAAGGTAGCAGAGAAGCAGGGCAAGCCCATTGTCGTGGACAACTTCGCTAAAAGGGACAACGTCCAGTGGGCGAAGCAGCTGCTGAAAGACAATGACGTTAAGGACAAGGAGACTCTCCTTGACCCGGTGACAGGTAAGAAGATCCCCAACATCTTTGTCGGCCCGCAGTACACCTACAAGATGTTCAAAAGCACAGACACCAACTTCTCGGCCCGAGGTGTAAACAACTCCTACGACATCAACCAGCAGCCGGGTAAGGGGGGTATCCACGGAGCCAAGGGCACCGGGCGCATGGAGATCAACGCCCTCCTGGCCCACGACGCCAGAGACACTCTCAAGGAGAACGCTACTGTCCGTGGTACGCGCAACACAGAGTACTGGCGCGCTGTACAGCTGGGACGGCCTCTCCCCCCGCCCAAGACCAGCTTCGCCTACGATAAGTTCACTGCCATGCTGCAGGGCATGGGTGTAAACATGCAGCGCGAGGACAACCAGATGTCCCTCGCGCCGCTGACGGACAAGGACGTAGAGAAGTTCTCCGCAGGCAAGATTGACAATGCCAAAATGGTTCGTGCTAAGGACCTGCGCTCGGAGAAGGGCGGGCTCTTCGACGAAGCTGTTACCGGCGGCCTAACTGGCCAAAAGTGGTCTCACATCGAACTCGATGAGCCGGTGGTGAGCCCTGTTTTCCAGGACTCTGCTCGACGTGTCCTTGGGATGACCAACAACGAGTTCACTAACAAAATCAAGACCGACGGCGGGGCTGCTATTAAGCGCGAGCTCAACGCTATCAACGCTAAAGACAAAGCGGCGGAGCTGCGCAAAGACGTCTGGAAAATGACTCCGGGTTCTAGCCAAGACAACGTCATCAAGCAAATCAAGGCCCTCGAGGCCGTTGACGCTCAAGGCCTGAAGCCGGGCGACGCCTGGACCATGAAGAAAGTGCCGGTACTACCTCCGATGTTCCGGCCCATTGTGCCGGGCCCTCGGGGTGACATCCTCGTAGCAGACGTCAACCACATGTACAAAGACGCGCTCATCGCTACCGATAAGCTCAAGCAGGCCAAAGACGCGGGGCTCCCTGACGAAGATGTGGGAGAGCTGCGCAAGCACCTACACGACGCCGTGGGCGCAGTGGTAGGCACTAATGACCCCGTGTCCACGAAGCTAGCCAAGGGTGCTAAGAAGGGGCTCCTCAAGACTATCGTCGGGACCAAGACGGGCTTCTATAACGCCAAGCTCATCGCTAACCGACTGGACACCAGCGGGCGCGGCACGGCTGCCCCCGATCCTTCCCTAGGCATGGACGAAGTAGGGATCCCGGAAGATATGGCTTGGGAGATGTACAACCCCTTCATCATGGGGCGTTTGGTGAAGTCGGGGCAGCCCGCTCTGCGCGCGAAGCAGATGGTGGAAGAGCGAGGCTCCAAGGCACGCGAAGCTATGCTGGCCGAACTGAAGTCCAGGCCGCTGCTGCTCAACCGTGCGCCGACGCTTCACAAGCATGGCATTGTAGCTAGCTACGCTAAGCCTATTCCCGGCAAGACCATCAAGGTCAACCCGTTCATTGAGCACGGGATGAACCTGGACTACGATGGAGACGCGCTCCAGGTACACGTCCCTGCCGGAGCAGGAGCAGTGCGCGACGCTCAGAACATGCTGGTGAGTAACAACGTGATCGCAGACAAGAATCGCAACGAGATCAATGTCTTCCCTGCTCACGAGGCTATTATTGGGCTGTACAAGGCCACGGAAGGTAAGGCGACTAACAAGCCCAAGCGAACGTTTGCTACTAGCGCAGAAGCTATGGCAGCTTACCACCGTGGCGAAGTTGGGGTGAATGACCCCGTTGAGATCCTGAAGCCCTAAGTTATTATTCTCTTGAGGAGGTCTCCATGCGTGCTTGTGTCTTTTCTTTAGCTCTGGTTTTTGCCCCGGCGCTGAGCCTGGCGGGCGACGCTGGCGTTGCTGTAGCCAGCGACGCCGCCGTTGTTGACGCTGGGCACACTGCGCCGGTTGCCAAGGTGGAGCTACCTCAGGCCCCCGAAGACCTGGGGGGTGCTGTTGACAGCCTGGCTACCGTAGTCAGCCTGGCCAAGGCCGGGCAGTGGATGGCGGTAGTCATCGTGTTACTGCAGCTTCTGGTCTTTGGGCTGAAGAAATGGCTGCCGGAGGAGTTCATGAAGAAGTGGGGGTCGTCCGTCGTGGCCCTGGTAGCAGGCGTGGCGGCCATGCTGGGCGCAGTCATGGGAGGACTCACTTGGGCGGAGGCTGTCTTTGTCTTTGTCTCGGGCCCTCTCTCGTCTGTGGTCTACGACCTCCTGAAGAGCTTCGGGGTCATCAAGAAGAAGGCGGATGCTTAAGATTGCGTACCAACTGGGGGTCAAGCTTGCGTTAGCCGAGGTAGGGATGGCGCCTCCCAACAGTAAGGGTATCCAAGCCTTCACAGACAGCGTGAAGAGCATGAAAGAGCCCGAAGCGCAAGCCGACCTTACAGTGGACCTGGCGGACCAGTCTCCGGATGACGTAACTACCAAGGTCACGTGGGGTTCCAAGATGGACCTTTCTGCCCCGGTTGAGTACTAAATGCTAGGCCAGGCCTATAGGCTGGGGGCGGCGCAGGCCGAAGAGGACTTCACCAAGGAAGCTATCTTCGGCGCCGTTAGAGGCTTGTGGAACGCCACTAAAGCTTTCCCTAAGTCCACAGGCTTCAAAGCGTTAAAGTGGGGGGCGGGTATGGGCGGCCCCGGGGCTGAGTGGATTGGGGCCCCCATTGGATCCGGGATTTTAGGCGCTGCTACCGCTAACGAAGGGGAGCGCTGGAAGGGCTTCCTTGGTGGCGCTGCTGGAGGCTTAGCTGGCGCAGCGGGGTGGCACGCGGGTAAAGGAGTGGCCAAGGGGGTGGGTAATAGCATCGGCCGTAGCCTCGGCAAAACTAAGCCTGGGGCAGCTTTTGCTAACCTAGGCGGCGCTGATTCCAAGTTCCGTGATTACCTCAATGCCAAAGCCAAGTCTTTCGCAGGGGCTGACGCCTCCGGCTTCTTTAAGGGCAAGGCGAACGCTTTTGCCAATAGCGACAAGAGCATAGGCCAGATGGTAGGCGGACTCGCCCCCAAAGCCATGGGCCTCGCAGGCGGTCTTGGTGGTTCTATGATGCTCTATGGGGTTGGTCAGTCAGGTGGTGAGTACGGAGCCCAGCACCTAGGGCTTGGCGGTCGCCCGGTAAACTACTTCAACCCGGTAGGAGGGTTCTGAAATGCTTGATAGAGCCTACGCTATCGGGGCTGCTATGGCTCGAGAAGACCTGCAAAAGCACGCTGGCATTGATTTGCTGCCTTCGCTGCTGGCTGGTGGCCTGGCGGGCGGCATTACGACCATGACAGGGGGTGTCCCTGGGTCCTTGCTGGCTACCCCTGCTACTAAAGGGCAGGGCGCTGCTCAAGGCGCCTCCGCTGTAGCGGGGGCTAGGCTCCTAGGTGGTTTGGGGCAGAGCACGGTGAGTAAAACTCTCCTAGGCTTGCTCGGCGGGGTAGGCGGGTGGCAGGGTGCTAACGCGTTTATGAATCGTGAGAGGCGGTAAATGGCCATCACAGGCACCCTTGGCAGTGCGCTGGTAAACGCACAGCTGCCAGAGGAGTACCGCATCAACGGTACTATTTCCAAGAAGGTACTTAAGAACGCTGTACTGGATTACGCGCGTAGCAACCCTACGGGTTACGCGGGCTCTATAGCTAAGATCAAAGAGATCGGGGACCAGTTCGCTACGTATGAGGGGATCTCTGTAGGGCTTGATGACATCGCCCCCATGTACAAAGAGCGGGACCAGGTCGTCAAAGACATCAACTCTCGTCTAAAGCGCACCACTGACCCCAAGGCTGCTACTAAGCTTTTGCTAGAGGCGCAGGACAAATTCCTAGACATTACTAAGAAGCACCCCGGGGACATGGGGCTGATGGCCAGCTCTGGGGGTCGCGGGTCTACGGCGCAGTTAATGAAGACCACTACCGGTCAGGCCGTGGTGGGCGACTTTTCTGGGAAACCGGTCCCGTACTTCATCCAGCGTTCCTACGCGGAGGGGCTGTCCCCCGCAGAAGCATGGCTCACCGGGGACGAGAGTCGTGGGCAGGTCATCAAAGGCCAGTTGGGCACAGCCGACCCAGGGGAGCTCGGCAACCTGATGGCTATGATGATGTCCGGGGAGGTGGTGAGCCTGGACGACTGCAAGACGCGCAACGGTATCAGCCTTCCTAATGACGACCCATCTTTGATTGGGCGGTTCAAAGTGGGTAGTAACTCCCCCATTGATGTGCGCGAACAGCGGTCCTTAGCTAAGACATCCGGAACTACGCGCGTACGTTCTCCTATGACCTGCGAGGCCCCGAAGGGGGTCTGCCAGAGATGTCAAGGGAAGACCACCACTGGCGCGGACTATAACATTGGCGACAACGTAGGCGTCCGCGCAGCGCAGGTCATGGCGGAGCCGCTAACTCAGATGGCCCTGAGTTCCAAGCACGGAGTGTCCCTCACTGAGGACGCGAGCAGCGATATCCCCGGAGGCGTCGCTGCCGTGCGTCAGTTCTTAGAAATCCCGTCTAGCTTTTCGGGCAAGGCCATCCTTGCGCAACAGGCGGGTAAAGTAACCAACGTTCAGGAAGCCGCGCAAGGCGGGTTCAACGTACACGTAGGCAACACCAAGCACTACGTTCCTCCTAGCCGCAAGCTAAACGTGAAGAGCGGGGACAAGCTCGAGGCAGGAGACGTGCTAACGGATGGCATCCCTGCGCCACACGAGGTTGTGCAGCACAAAGGGCTGGGTGCCGGCCGCAAGTACGTTGTTGACGCTTTCAAAAAGGTCTACAGCGACGCTGGACAGACCGTGGACCCGCGCCACTTTGAGGTGATGGCAAAAGCACACCTTAACTCCGTGGAAGTGCGTAGCCCGGTGGGCGACTACCTGCCGGGGGATATAGTCCCCTACAACGTTGCTAGAGCTGCGTACGCTAATAACGCTACGCAGAGTTCTCTAGCTGGAGCTAAAGGGCGCGTGCTTGCAGAGAGTGCTCTGCACTACACCGCAGGCACTACCGTCACAGACAGTGTCGCCAAAGATCTGTCGAGTGCAGGGATCAAGTCTGTCTCGGTAAACGATAAGCCGCCTGAGTTAGTCGCCGTCATGAAGTCGGCCTCGCGAGTACCGCTGCTCAACCCTAACTGGATGGAGCGGATGGCCCACAGGTACCAGAAAGCTAACTTCCTGCAGGCCGCGCAGTACGGAGAAAGTTCCGACCTCCATAGCAACACCCCGTACACCGCTATAGTATTCGGTAAAGAGCTAGGCAAAGGCCCTCGCGGTGAGTACTGATGAAGACTCCGGCTACTATCGCTGCTGACGTTTTAGTCAAAGAAGCTGGAGTCAAAGAGGTTCTCTTTGGCAAAGCCCTGAAAGGCAGACAACTCCGCGAAGCACGGAAGTACGTAAATGAGTCTGGGTGGATTAACCCGGACCTGCAGAGAGGCTTCCTTGGCGGCATCTTTTTAGGCGACAAGAGCCCTCATAAGATCCTGAAGGCTCGGTATGACCAGGGCGGCATCCTAGGCAAAGGTGGCATCATCCGAGGGGACTTCGCGTTTAGCCCCGGGATGAAGGAGAACTGGGCTAAATTTAGAAACAAGGACCTGGGGGGCTGGGACCGTACTAAAGGGCTTCTCGGGGCTGCCGGTTCCGGAGCTATGGGTGCGGGTAACCTAACTCTGGGCGCCGCGCTTCCTATCGGGTTAGCTGCGCACTCAGCTGCCACTGGTGACGCAGCGGGCGCGGCAGGCGGCCTGGGGGAGATAGCGGGGTACGCGTTGGGCGGGCCGTTTGGGATTGCGGGGTCTCTAGCTGGAGGTTACCTAGGAGGTAGTGTGGGGCGCCTGTTTCCCAAGAAAGAAGTGCAACTGGCCCCCGGCGAGTTAGCTCCGGAGTTGGGAGTCGGAAACCAATGGGGCCGAGACATGACTGTTTACAAACCCGCTTCTCCTGCGGTGCAACAGGCACCCGTTTTTGTATGAACCACAGTTGCAATTGCTAAAGGGATGAACCATGATTGCAACGGAACTAATATCCACCGGAGAGTTGGACTAATGAGTACACCTAAGCTGTTCAAGGTCGCCTACGTTCGCGGCGTCCAGAACGCGCTAGTCCGCGCTGGCGCTATTGGCAAGTACGCTAACGAAGCCATGGCTGACCTGGCTGCGGAGGTGGCTGCCGACGAAATTCCCCTGGAGCTCGCCGTCGCGGAGGAAGAGGTTCCTGAGGAGGTCACTGGCGACGTAGCTGCTAAGCTCCTGGAGCTGGCGGAGGCTACCGGTGACGCAGAGCCCTCGCCCGAGGAAGAGCTCCTGGAGCTGGCGGAGGAGGAAGCCTCCAAGGAGGCTGCTCTTCTAAATCGTGCGCAGCGGGCCGTTGCTTATGCTAAGCGCGCGTCGGACATCGGTGCTACCGGCGGTGGCATGGACAACCCGGGCAACCACCTGTCGCAGGCTGCGGCCATTACGCAGGAAGGCTCGGTTGAGGCGCAGAAGCGTCCGGAGAGCTACGCCAACCAGCGTCCGGCTATGGAGATGCACCCCGCTGCGCAGCAGGGCCAGCAGACCATGCACCCTGGTGCTCCCACCAGCACCTACGTGTTTGACCACTCCGGTAACGGTAAGTCGGCTTCCGCCAACGTGAACCTTGACGGGCCCACGGCTGCAGCGATTCTGCGTAAGCTCGCCATGGGTGAGATGAACCCGTCGGACCTCAAGGGTGCTACGGGCGGCGGCGTCGAAGCCGGCCAGCACGTTTCGGAGCTGGATCACACCGCCGAGGGTGATGCGGAGGGCAGCAAGCGCCCGGACGGCTACGCCAACGAGCGTCCTCCGGTCAGCGAGCCTTCGGTGCAGCAGGGCCAGGAGCAGTCGCACCCGGGCGCTCCCACGGACCTCAAGCTCGAGGGCAAGGTCGCTGCGGACCGGGCGTTTGAGTACCTGCTTCGCAAGACCGCGTCGGAGGTAGGTCACTTTCTCCCCGAGGGCCTCTCCAACCATAACAAGCTAGCTGCGCTACGCACCATGATTGGCATGACCAACGAGGAGCGCGGTCAGTACATCCGCCGCCTGACCAAGGCCGCCGAAGAGGCCGCTGCGGAAGAGGAGATGGCGGAGGAGAAGGCGGAGGAAGAGAAGAAGGACGAGGCTGCTGTTGAGGAGAAGGAGGCCGCTGCGGCCACCAACATCCTCCGCCAGCTGGGTCTGGGCCGCTAAGGCTTCCCTTTGTGTCCGCGAGTCACACAGTTAGGTTTCAGGACCTCGTAACTCTCAGCGGGGTCCAGGACCTTTTCCCGAACGCTAGCGCGGAAGAAGCCCACGAGGTCAGAGACCGCGCTAAGCGTATTCTATCCAGAGCCCCAGAACTCAAGGACGTACAAGTAGGCACGGGGGAGTCTCATTACTCCCCCGAGCTAGACGTTATCTCTTTAGCTGCGCCTTCTGGAGATGAGCTTGCTCACGAAGCCGGCCACGCCAGGAGCGTTGGGAGAGCGTCGCCTACGTACAAGAGCTTGCTGGCTCTAAGCAACAAAGCCAACCTCATCAATTCCATTGCAGCGTTACCGGTGAGCATGACCCTCGGGTCTATGGTGCAGGACAAGGACACTAGGAATGCAGTCCTGGCGCCGTTGGCAGGCGTCAGTGCAGCACTAGCCCTACCAAGTCTCTATGAAGAGACCAAAGCTACCGTTAATGCTGTAGGCAGTGCAGACCAAAAACTCAGGTCTGCTGGGCGCCTACTGCCATCTTTGCTACAACACTACATTCATGGCCTGGCCGCGCCTACTGTTTACCTAGGCCAGATTCTCTCAACTAAGGGTACCGACACATGACCGTTAAGCTTGCTGCTATCTCCCCGCGCACTAACGCGTTCATGACCGCGGGCCCTCCGGACTCCCCTGAGCAGGGCGTCTTTGACCAGATGTTCTCTACGCTGGCGTACACCATGCTAGAGAGCAAGATGCCCCGGCTTCTGGACTCCATCGTGACGTTCAAGGTTCTGGACTCCAGTCTTGATGAGTCGCGGGCCACCGGTGTGTTCATCGTAGCTTTGGGGCAGAAGTTCATCTACGTACCTGTGGTGCTAGCGGGGGATAAGGTCGATCCGCCCGAGGTCATGTACGACAAGGATGCTGACGCGTTCCTACCGCTGGACAAGGCATGGCTCGAGGAAATAGAAAAAGACACGGACACCCCTCTAGGCGGTCCTGCGGAAGCTCCGGACTCCGCCAACGCTGGGGTGGACCTGCGGGGAATAACTACGCCTCCGTCTAGTGGCCGGTTTAGCTACGCTAGCGCACAGATGAACCTGTGCGACTTCCTCGAAGAGGCACCGAACACTGTCAAGGTAGCGTTCGCAAATCTTCTCAAAGAGAGCCCGCGCTGCCTGCGCGCTGCAGTGGAGTACCACGGGGCGGAACGGCTGACTAAGTCTCTACGTCCGCACGCCGAGAAGGTTGCTTCCGCGCCTGCGCAGCAGGTGTGGGTCCTCACACAAGACAGTCCTGCGACAGACTTCCGGGCTGCCTTTGGCAAGGGGGCTGCTGTAGCCTACCAAACAGCCTGCTCGGAGGGCGTCGTCGTCCGGGACATGCGTAAAACTGCATCTATCCCTGTCAACATGGACGACCCGGTAGCCTACGAAGAGGTCACGGAAGGCGGCGTCTACAAGATCATCGACTCCGAGGGGAAGATCCACGTTGCTGCGGTCTTCATTAACCCCGAGTGCATGGACGACCTTGTTGACGCGGAGAGAGCGCGTCCCATCAAGATTCGGAGCCCTTATGGGAGTAGGTGGCGGGATCGTGGCGATAGGTTCCTAGTACTCTTCCCTAATGGGGACTACGCCCTCACCGGCGGGCTAGTTGCGCTTACTACTGTAGAGGACATGCCTGTTGGCGTTGTAGCCACTGCGCTCAACAAAGACACTGTTGCTACGCTACGCAATGGTAAGCAGGCGCTAATCTCTGTGTCACAGGGCATGTGGCAGGCTACTAAGCCTTTCCGGGCCCGGGGCGTCACTAAAAATGACAACGGAGAGTCTCGCGCGGAGATTGTTGACTGGTGGGAAAGCGAGGATGGTTGGGGCTCCGACCTCAATTCCGAGCGCCGGAACAAGCTTCCCGCTCGAGGTAGCGTTGTTCTCAGTGAGAAACTGAAGGTAAAGAAGCTGCACGCACCTCCGGGGGGCAACACCGTCTTTGTCCCGGCGCACTTCAAGTCGGTAGCGCTGCGTAACCGCATCAACGCAGTGACTCTGGTGCAAGACGTGTCTACCCTAGTGGACCTCATCTCCGCAGGCCTGGTGAAGCAGGCTAGCCACCAGGTGCGAGTCAAGAACTCGGGCCAGGGAGACTGGAGCATCGAGGGCCAGCGCGTAGGCAACATCGTCAGCGCTATCAACAAGTTAGCGGCTGACGGAGTTCACGCTCAGGCAGCGCTCAACTTCCTTAGAGAGATCTCCCCCGGGTACTCTAAGACCGCTCATGTTGTTCCTGCTGCACGGCTAGCCAACCTGCCGGGGCTGTTCAAGCAGGCTAACCCCATGATGATGGGCGGCGGTGGCGGGATGCCTCCCATGGATCCCTCCATGATGGGCGGCGGTGGCGGGATGCCTCCCATGGATCCCTCCATGATGGGCGGTGACCCCTCCATGATGGGCGGTGACCCCTCCATGATGGGCGGTGACCCCTCCATGATGGGCGGTGACCCCTCCATGATGGGCGGTGCTCCTGGCGGACAGATGCAGGCGCCCCCCATCAACCCGGAATTCATGGAGGCCGCAGCGGACCTTCGTGACGCAGGTGTATTCGACACGGCCGCAGTGGCTTCTCTAGTCCAGTCGGCTGAGATGACAGAGCTAGTAGCGCAGTACCTGCCTCACCTGGAGAAGTCTCTGGACTCCCTGGGGCGCATCATTTTGTCGGTAGCCATGAAGCAGGGAGACCTGATGGAAGAGCTTGGAGAGGAGGACTTCTCTACCCTCCAGGCGAAGTTAAAGCAGGTATTCCGCGGACTTGGAGATTTGATTATCCGTTTGGATAGGCATACTCTAGCTGCAGAGGCACCCAGTGTTGAGGGTCTAGGCAGCGCGACATGGACCACGTCCGGACAGTAATCCCGCAGGGCTACTACAGGGCCCCCGACTACCGGTACCGGGAAGTCACTAAGTGGCTACAAACGGACCACGGGTCCGCGCCTACGTTTCCGGACAGACATCAGAACTATCTGGTGGACTTCATCCGGTCTGATGGTACTGAAGAGGTGGTAGCCAGCGTCTACGAGGCAGTGTGCCTTAACGCTATCCCGTACGCGCGTACTGTGCTGTCTGCGCTGCTATTCTCTAACACCCCCATAGGGGAGATCCTCTCTATCACTGAGGTGGAAGAAGATACTGTCCTAGCCTACAGAGCTCTGTTTTTTGAAACAGACGTGTTCCGTAACCGCCTGCTCAAGAACTCGTTCGTACAACACCTCCCTGCGGGCACTGATGACGAGCAGTACTACAGGGATATGTTGAACTGGGCCCTAAAGCTGGGGTGGGAATACGTCGAGTGGCGTGTAACTGGTAAGAACAACAGCCTTTCCGTAGCAGAGATGCTTAAGACTCTGCTGGCTGATTCCATGTGGCGTAGCCGAGAGCACATCTTCAGCCGACTCAACGATGCCGCAGCGCAAGAGGCGCGGGCATGGCTACCGCACACTATCCGGCTCGCGGATGCTGTGCTAGAACACAACAATGACCGTATCCGCTCCATTGATGAGCTACGAATCGAGCTCACCGGCTTGGATATCACCACCAGCCGAAATAAACTTGGAGCAGACATCGCTATCCACTCTGTGAGCCCTCAATGAAGCGACAGGATTACGAGGAACTAGCCAAAGAAGCTGTGGCTATGTTCATTGACGACGGCACGTCTCTCGAGGACGGGATCGTTAAGGTAGCCAAGCGCGAGGAGCTCAACCCGGAGCAGGTTAAGCGCGTCGTAGAGATGGCTAACACCGGAGCTTTCCTAGATCTGTTCAGAAAGACCGCAGGTGACGACCGTATGGTCGAGTTCGAGGTCGCGGACCCGCAGTCTACTCTTGATAAGTACTACGGTGGTCCTGTTGATGTGCGCCCCGTAAAGCAGGCTTCTGACGACCCCACCAACCCCCCTCCCGAGGATGAGGGCGACGGACTATTCTTCGATGACGTAGCCGATGAGAACTCTGCGGAAGAGAGCATGGAAGAAGGGGGCTGCGACTGTGAGGGTGGCTGCGAAAGCTGCTCTTGTAAGACCGCAGCCTGGGAGCCTCGAGTCAGCGCACGCAATGCAGAGTGGAATGCAGTACGCATCGCTAGGACCATGGACGGTCTTCGAGACAAGATCGCGTCGGCGTTCTACTTCTGTGACGACTTAAGCCAGGCTATCGCTGAGGACTTTCGAGGCATGTACAGCCGAGAAAAGCTGGCTACCTGGGAGCAGGATAGCCTGGCGGCGTACGGCTCCGATGCTGTGCACTGCATCAACGCTGTGCGGGAGAAGCTGGGCTACCCTACGTACACGCAGATGCCGGACGAGGGCACAGTTAAGGTAGCCGCGCAGTACCGCGTCTACGACGAGTCCCCGGCGCTCATTGCCGCAGGGCACTTCATTGTTTCCCGGGAACGCGGGCTGCACGCCCAGACGGGCCTAGAGCTCATGGAGTCTCGTTATGGAAAGTAAGACCGCGGAAGCGTACCGGGAGAAGGTGGCTTTTCTGGGAAGTTTGTTTGGCGCTAGCGCAGGAGGTGGCGGCAACAGCGGTGGAGGCGGGCGTGCAGTTCCGGTGTTGGACAAGGGTATTCAGCCTAAGTTGGACATCCTGACGGGCGGCATAATCGGCGGGTCTATCCTCAACTTGGATGAGCTCAGCAAGCCCATCATGAGTACCTATGGCTACCGCATCAACCGGGGCCTCAACGACGGCCTGGGCGGGCTGCTTACGCGCGTAAAGGCTGACGAGGTTGCCGCGGAGAAGGCCGTGGGTCTCGCTGTCGAAAGCGCAGCGGGGATCCTCGGGGGCCTGGCGGAAGACACCGTCAAGGGCCTCAAGAACACCCTGGTAGACAGCCCTGCTCGCCAGGCAGTGCTATCTAAGCTCCGCAAGGAAGACGATATCATCAAGCAAGCGCCGATGAAGCGCGTGCTCGAGGCGTACCACTCCATGGCTCGGTTTGCCCCGAACCTGTCCACCGACCTCAACGCCACTAAGTCTTTCCTGCGGGAAGCGGTGCAGCACGAGGGTGGGCTGGACTTCATGAGCATCAAGGGTCTGGCTGAGGCTGAAACTGCGGTCACTGGCCGCTTCTCGAAGAAGAAGTAAGGACATGACGCACACCGACACCCTAACCGAGTACCTCAAGACCGCTGGTGCGCTACCGGAAGTTACGGGACAGGCTGCCCAGCTAGCTTCCTCCGGGCAGCTCCACGAGCTCATGGCTAAGACGGCTGGCGTAGCAGATTTCGACATGGACGCAGCGCTGCGTGAGTTAGGTAAAAAGATTTACCTTAAGAACGCGTCGTGGACCATTGTCCGACAGGGCCTAGAAGCGTCGGCAGCGTTAACGGAGAAGCGGTAATGAGCAATCTCACTGCGTATGCGTCTCTGCCTGCTATGGTAGAGCATGCCGCTAAGTCTCAGGCGCTGCTTAAGTTGGCAGAGCTGCGCGAGGGCGAGGAGCGGGAGAACGTCCTCAACGCTAAGTTCGCTCATGACGTTGCGGTCATTGCTTGCCTTGAGAAAATGGGGTCCAGGATTCTGAGTTCTCTTAAGGGGAACAACGTCCGCAACGCACTGGGGTCTGTAGGCAAAGGTATGGCTATGGGCGCCGGAGCTGCGGTGCCTCTAGGTGTCGCAGGCGCTATGGTGGCCAACAAGGCCAACGAAGACCTCAGGGACACGGCGCTGATGACTGCGGTGCCCCTGGGCGTAGGCGCAGGCGTGTACGGGCTCAGTCAGATGATGGGTAACCGAGGACAGCAGGGAGCCAAGACGGCCGCTGATGGCGCTGCTACCGCTGCTGACGCTGAGGCTGCGTACCAGACCTTTGCTAAGCTGGTGAAGAGTGCTAGTGTCGTGGCTCCCGAGGCGAGTGCCTATCACCTCGAGGTCACCAAGCACGCTGCCGGCCACCTTTCCAACATCGTGGCGGAGCTCATCCTGGAGGACTAAGTGTCCCTGACAAAGTTCCTGGAGCTCGAGGATAGGCTGGTCTCCCGCAGACTGGGTACCATTGAGCCTACAGTACAGCTACTGGATCTCCGCCACCCGGAGACCATCAAAACCGCTAGCGAAGCCAGCGATTGGGCTAAGAGCATCAAGCCCAAGGCAGGTAAGACCTACATCCTTGTCCTGGCTATCGGTGCTAGCGAGTACTACGGGCCTAACCGTAATGGGGATGGATTCTCCGAGGCAGAGCTGCGCAAGCACCACAAGACCTTTGAGTCGTCTGCGCATGTATACCGGTCCCACGTCAACAAGGACCCTGCTAAGTCTTTCGGACGTGTAGTTAAGTCGTTTTACAACGAAGACATGCACCGCGTAGAGCTGGTGCTTGAAATTGATGACGCTAAAGCCCCGGATATCGCTAGCAAAATCCGTGATGGGCGGGATTTGGCGGTTTCGATGGGGTGCAGGATCAAGTTCGACGTTTGCTCCATCTGCGCTAATAAAGCCCCCAGTCGCGCGGAGTACTGCGACCACGCTAAGTACCACCTAAACGAGATCCTCCCGGATGGCCGCATTGTCTTCGTAGACAACCCCAACCCTGTCTTCTTTGACATCTCTGTTGTGTGGCGTCCGGCGGACCGCACAGGCTACATGCTCAAGAAAGTAGCGAGAGACAGCGCAACGCCAGAGTTCACGGAGTCGTCAGCGTCCCTGGGGGAGAAAGTAGCAGCTAGAGAGATCCTGGCGAGCCTTCTCTCTAAAGCAGCGGAGATCGACAAGTACGTCGAGGGTGTTGGATTCGGGGTCAGTCCAGCAGGGCAGGACTCCGAAGAGAGCACCGACCCCAACAACGCTAAGCTCCTTCGGGGCTGGGTAAAGAACATCATCCCCAAGGTGCTGTCCGGCTACCAGCCGCTTGACAACGATGACCTAGGGTGGCTGTCCGGTAAGAAGTTCCCTCGGGTCCTCGCAAGCCTCTCAGACATGGGGGTACTTCTTACTACTCCTGAGTTCTTGCGTCTGTTAGTCTACTCTCTGACAGGCCAGCAGCTACCGCAGGGTGTCATTGAAAAGCTAATCAGCGTTCAGGGCGATCTGCTTCGCATCATGGCGAAGCACCCAGAACTAGCGTCCGCGGTAATCGAGACAGGGGTAATCGATCCCAGCGCTGAGCCTGATGACGAAGTGAAAGAGAAAGTTGCGCTTTGGGCCGCCCGGCGCGACTGGACCGATCGCGGGATGATGAAGCTGGCCTCGTCTCCGGTACTTCCGTCTAGGTCTCCGTTTGAGGGGGGCCATCTCTCTGCTATCCCGGTTCGGGACACAGCCACGGGGAAACTGCACTACACCACCGGTAGCGCGGTGCGGAGTGCACAAGACCTGCACCTTAAAGCACTAGGGGGCAGCGCTCTTGGCAGCCTGGCGCTGGCCGCTCTCACAAACAAGCTACTCAAGCCTACAATCGGTGATCGCGGACTTCGCTGGTTAGCTTCCGGGGGCCTGGGTGCAGGCGCGTTTGCTATGATGCGCCCTAAGTCTATGCGAGTCCGAGAGGACCTGATTGTACCTGACAGCACTACGTTCGTTGAACGGACCGCCAGCTATGTACCGCAGTTCGCAGTGTCTTCTTACGCAGATAGGCTCTTTGCACGCGCGTACACACCGACTAAACTACCTGAGACGATTGTCAAGCTTGGGTCGGTGGACCCGGTGCTTGGAGAACAAGCTGATTTTGATGCCACAGCCCAGGCGCTAGGTGCCTGGCTTTTAGCCTGAACTATTGTGCCACCTGTAAAACACGTATACTGTTGAACCGTGGTCTGCAGGTACACCAGAGAGGAACTGTAAGATGCCTAGCCTTTCGGAAATTCTGGACAAGCTTGGGACCGACACTCCCACCGAGAAGACCGCCTCTGTCCAGACTGACACAGCTAATACGCTTAGCCATGCTGTCAAGGCAGCAGTGGCTGCGGCGGATACGCAGACTAAGACTGCTGGCGCACGGCCGCAGGCTACTCCTACGCAGGACCTGACCAAGATCGCGCAGCGTCTTGCCACTGCGGAGCAGGAAGCTCTCATCAAGGAGGCGGAGCTTTTTGGCGCTGCTCTCTGTGATGGCTTTGTTGCTCGCATGGACAAGTACAACACCGCAGGGTCGGGCGTGAAGGTCGCGTCGGCGGACAGCTTCGAGAAATTCGCCGCAGCCAACCCTGAGCTTACGAAGCAGGCCATGGAACTAGGCTACCGCGAGACGCGGGAGAAGCTGGCCCACGCTGCGCAATCGGCGTACCAGGACGGCTACGTCAAGACCGCGGAGGTCATTAAGACCGCTGCGGAACACTGCGCCTACAAGGGCTACAGGAACACCCTCAGCCTGCTGTCGCGGGTTGGTCAGCGATAAGAGATGCGCACCGCTGCTCTAAATACATACTTCGAGCTCTTCGAAGCTGAGCGGCAGAAGGTGGCTGGCGTTGATTTCGCTGCTGACTTCAGCACCAAAGAGGCGTTCTGGGCTCCCAGCGGTGGGCTTCCCGGCGGGGTACGTAAACTCATGTCCGGTGGCGCCCGTAAAGTAAAGCGCGCGCCCGATGCTACTACGATGGGTAAACTGGACCCCAAGGAACAGATGCGCATCTTAGATGAGCAGCGGCTGGCCAAGATGCCTGACTGGCAGGCTCCCAACGCAGGCGGCGCAAGCGGTGCCGGAGCCGGAGCTGGCGAGGCCGCAGCGGAAGCCGCCCAGGGTGCTTCTGGGGGCGGCATCAGTCCTTGGTGGCTCGGTGCTGCCGGCCTGGGAGCCGCGGGTGCCGGTGCTGCCGGAGGCTACGCCGCAGGCGAGAGCGCTGGTGAAGGCAACGCTACGCTAAACCGCGGCCTGGCATACGGCGGGGGCCTGGCCACGGGCCTGGCAGCTCCGCACCTCTTACAGGGCCTTAACCGCATGGTTGCTAACCAGGGACTTCTACCTGGTGGCAACTACGGCGGGTATGACTTCACGAGCATCTGATGTCTAAGTCCAAACTAGTAGAGGCGCTTGACAGCATCCTCGCAGAGGCTAAGCAGGCCTACCGTGAGAAAACTGCTAGCGCTGCGCCGGAGCCTGAGCCCGCGCACCCTGTGACCGAGAAAGGTGCAGAACTGCGTAAGCTGGCAGAGCTGCTTCGTGCTTCTGACACAGACCCGACGTACGAAGAACTCAACGCTTTTGTGGAGAGGCTTCCGTGAACCACAAGGTCACCGCGCAAGAACTCCGTAAGCTAGCAGAGCTGCTTCGCACCAAAGCCGCGGCGGATGAGACAGACCGCACCCAAAAGTGCGCGTCTCTTCTTGTGTCTGCTATTGGCATGGAATTCCTGAAGTCTAAGATTTATGGTGAGCCATGAGTAACGCACTCCTAGAGAAGGTAGCCGCCGTACTCGAAGCTGCGGCTGACGAGTACGATGCCCGTGCTGCTGATTACGCGCGTAAGGAGAGCGAGGCTCGTAACAGCCTCGTGTCCCCCGTGCTTGACAAGGTTGCGCTGGCCACCGGTCTGGACGAGGATGAAATCAAAGAGAAACTCTCGGCTGCGGACTTGTCTGTCGTCGAGATTCTCTCTAAGTTAGCTAGTGAAGAGTCTGCGCATGAGTTCGGTGGACCCGACTCTGTTAAGACAGCAGGTATTGAAAACAAGGAAGGCAGGGCTTCTGCGGCCGATGAGCGCTTCCTCAACTGGCTCTCTAAGTAGGGAGAAAATAGATGTCGATTCTGAACTCTAAGTTCGACATTCTCCGTGGGTGGCCGAACGGTAGCGCGGTCGCTGAGGACCTTGTCATCGGCGTGCCGAGTAACGATTCTCTGCACACGGGAGACTGGGTTCGCCTGGATCCTGCCGGTGCAGGCTACGCCCCGGTGGACGAAGCGCGTACCGCCAAGGACGCCAGTCTGATCGCGGGGGCGGCTCACGCTAACATCGAGGCTCCCGAGCTCTGGGGTCTTGTTATCGAGGGTCGCGACGAGTACTCGGCGCAGGCTTCGGGTCGGATCACTGTTCTTCTTGGCGGCGGGTACATCGTTCGTCTATGGAACGACCCCGACAAGGCTGCAGCGGACCAGATGTTTGACGAGGCGCTCATGGCCCCGGGACGTCCGGTTACCCTGCTCAACGGCCAGATTGTTGACGCTGGGATTGCTGCCGGTGAGGCGGTGCTCCCCACCACCACGCAGATTTTCGGATACTGCCTGAAGGTGGTCGGCGCTGGCGACAACGCCACCTGCGACCTCTACATCAGCCTCTAAGGAAGGGTGCTAAAAATGCCTCGCAAGGAAACTGCAGAGCTTAGCGCCCAGTTCATCAACTCGAACTTCGTTCGGAAGCTCGAGGAGGGCCGGGTCAAGGAAGCCGAGGACGAGGGCTCCCGGTTCATCCGTTCGCGGATGCGCCAGGACTCGTTCGCCCGGGAAATCCTCGAGCCCGTTGAGATCGGCCCCGATGAGCTGGACCGCGACGTCAACACGGACCAGCCCCGGAAGATCATCGAGAAGGAGCCGGACAGCACGGCCACCTACGTGACCTTCAAGGGTACGGGTCAGCGCAGCTGGTTCCGGGGTCCCCGGTACTCGGTCTACTTCGGCAAGGTTGAATCCGAGCGGTTCACGAAGTCGAAGTTCGAGCTGATGACCTATCAGAACGACATCCGCAAGATCCTGACTGACAACTCGGTCAAGGATATGGCGGACCAGGAAGACCAGAAGTTCATGGAGACGGTGAAGGCGGCGGTACCTGTTGCTAACGAAGGCACCGCCGCGGCTAAGGCTGGCGCTGCGAACTTCGACCCTGCCATCATTCGTGCTGGTGTCAACATGCTTCTAGCCAACAAGATTCCCTGCGGGAAGCTCTTGATGACTAAGGAGCTGTACAACTACGCCATGGAAATGCAGGCCGCGCAGATTGGTGACTCGGTGGCTTCGCGTCACTACAATGAGGGCATCGAGGGCGAGAAGAGCCTGTACGGGTACCCGGTCATCACGACCATCAAGAACGACATCATCGCCAACGATGAGATCTGGTTCTTCGCCCCGCAGGAGTACCTCGGCAACTTCTTCCTGCTGCAGGACGCCACCCTGTTCATCAAGCAGGAGGCTGACATCATCGAGTTCTGGAGCTACTCGGCTCCGGGCATCGGTATCGGCAACGTGAACGGCATCGCCAGGATCACGGATATCGCTGCGCCCGGCGCGTAAGTTCCTAGCCTAGGAACGTAACTAAAGGCCTTGGCGGTTTCCCTCCAAGGCCTTTTCTTTTATACTTCGTTCAGAACATTCCCCAAGCAGGGTAGCAACGTGGCTAAGGTAAAGAACGTCTCTAAGAGGCACATTCGCGTAATCATCTCAGAGCGGTGGTGGGGCTTCTACCCTAGGAAGGTAGTCCGGGTCCCGGACACCCTCCTGGCCACGGACCGATTCAAGGCCCTAGTGGAAGAGGGCAAACTCGTTATAGTCCAGGGTTCACCTGCTGCTGAGCCTGAGGTCCCTGCTGAGCCTGAGCCTGCTGCTGAGCCTGAGCCTGCTGCTGAGCCTGAGCCTGCTGCTGAGCCTGAGCCTGCTGCTGAGCCTGAGGTCCCTGCTGCTGAGCCTGAGGTCCCTGCTGAGCCTGAGGTCCCTGCTGAGCCTGAGGTCCCTGCTGAGCCTGAGGTCCCTGCTGAGGAAGAGAAGTCCAAGCGCACCCGCCGCGCCCGCCGCAAGGCGTCGGAGGACGAAGCTCCCTCCTACGAGGAGTAAGCCCCGCCATGCGCCCCCGTCCGATTACAAAGCTAGCGCGGATGTTTTGGGAAGATGAGCCTTCCCTGCTCCGAGCGCCGTCTGCCATCTCTGATGAGGAGTGGGAACGCAATCACGCGGCTGGCATGGCAGCTTCTATGTTAGGCATCCCCGCGGGGTTAATGCTAACGACTAGCGGTGCTCGCACTCTGCTAGATACTAAGGTTCCAGACGATCTAATCTTCAAAGGCAATGTTTCTGACATTGATCATGAAGTAGAACTAGCTAAGGCCCGGGCTGCGCACCCCGACAAAGAAACCAGCGGAGGGCACTACGCGCGTAGAGGAGGAAATGACGCTACACGAGAGTCTGTGCTTCAGGACCTTTGGAATGAACGGCGCCCGCTTCCTGCGGAAGACATTCCTGGGGAACTTAAGCTTCCTAAGAACATAGGAGGCATGGCTGACGCTTCTCCGGAAATGCTTGAGCAAGCCAAAACCCAAATCCGACACGGCCAGGGGTTGACTTACGACGAAATCGCCGAATCGTTAGGCTTTAGTAAGCCCGGTGGGCCTCTATATGCTCCGCACCAGATCCACTCTAAAGGACAAAACGCGTACTTTGTGCAGAGCCAGTTTGGTGATCAGCTAGCGGACGCCATGAAAAGCCCTAGTGCCGCAAAAGACCTTGGGCTAGAACACCACGGCGACGAAATACTGGGCCCCGCTAGGCGCCGAGGCCTTATCAACATCGGGTCCTCCGACATTATAAACAAGGCTGACGTCGTAGCCCACGAGCTAGGCCACGCCACCAAGGAAGGTCCTGGGCTACTCAATAAGCTTCGTAGGTTCAGCGGCACTGGTGCTGGTAGAGGCCTGGGGATGGGTCTCGGCGCGGGGGGCCTGTACATGGCCGCCACCGGGGACACGGATGCGACAGGGCACGTACCTGCGAGCATGGCCCTGGCCAGTATACCTGCAGCCCAGGTTCTTGGTGAAGAAGGTCTGGCTAGCGTTAAAGCCCTCAAGGGTCTTAAGTCCATGCAAGACCAGGGACGAATTTCTGGCGAGGCGTATGACGCAGCTAGAAAACGTCTATTTGGTGCGTGGAAAACGTACGCAGGCCACGGCCTACTACCTAGTTTGGCAGTTGGGGGCTTACTAAGCCTGCCCACAGCAGGTATACTAGCCGCGCGTCACCTAACTAAGGACGACTAAGCATGTACGTGGTTTCTAACCTCTCTGAGAACGTTGTGCTTCTCTTTGGAGGGCAGCGCAGGGTAGCCCCACTGGAAGAACTGCTGCTTACTGAGCGTGAGTTTGAAGACGCCACGGTGAAGTACCTGGTAGCGCGCGGGGTCTTTTGCGAGGGTCCGCTACCCAGCCACCTGGCTTATAAGAAGCAAAAGCCCGTCAAAGTTGCGGACTCGGTCCCTGACGTTCCGAAGCCCCGCCGGACGCGCCGTCGACGCCAGAAGCCCGTAGAGGAGGTTGTCGATGTCGACAATCCGCCTGATCCCGAAGCCTAACCCGATCGTCATCACCGCGCAGTTAGGCGCCAGCAGCGTAATCACGCCGGCGTTTCTCAACAACACAGGCAACACCATCAACGAAGGCGCCTTTGTCTACGTTGACGACAGCGAGGAGCTCCAGCTGGCTGTGGCCACGAGTGAGCTCACCGGAGCTGGAGTTGGGTTTGTCGCAGCAGACGTCCCGCACGGAGCTTCCGCGAGCCTTAAGGTCAGTGGACTCTCTCAGTACCAACTGGAAGACGGTGCCCCTGGGGCTAGCCCTGGCGATCTTCTCTTTTTATCAGCTACTGACCCAGGTAAACTAAGCACTAGTCCCCCCGAAGTTGCGGCGGGACGCGTGGTTGTTCAGGTGGGTAGTCACATGAGCGACCAGGTATTAATTAACATTCGAATCATGACGGCGTACACATGAGCCTGTTTACGAAGCCAGCTCCCGAAGCCATCACCGAGGAGCACCTGCTCCAGCTCTATTCGGCCTGGAAAGCTCTCCGTAAAGATGAGATTGCATACTCCAGCAAGTTTGCGGAGGTTCAGCAGCGCCTGCAGCAACAGCTAGAAGAGGCTAAAGCTGCGGTAGCCCAACGAAGCCAGGACCGAGTGGTCCTGCACAACCAGGTCACTCGTAACCTGATGAACATTCTTTCGTCGGCGGCCGAAGAGGCGGAGCCGCCTTTCGCAGAAGTTACGGACATTTCCACTCTGTTGGGACAAATTGGTAGTTTCCTAGCAGCTGACTAAGTCTTTTTCCGTCCCTATTCTGCCCTACTCTTTGTCTAGACGCCGGCTGCTCTCGAGGCAGCCCCTAGCACCAAGGAGAGTTCATGGGCTTCCTAGCTTTTCTAGAGAGTGGCAAGGTTAAGGCTGACGTTGCGTCCACTATGGACGGGAACGGTGACCTTGTCGTAGGCAACGACCTTACTGTCAGCAACGACCTTGTAGTTACCGGTAACCTGACGGTTAACGGTTCCACTGTCACCACCAACACTGAGACTCTGTCGGTCGAAGACCCGCTGATCGAGCTCGCCAGCGGCAACACCGGGGGCGACACCGTCGACATGGGCCTTTACGGCACGTACAACGATGGCTCGCAGCGCTTCTGGGGCATCTTCCGGGATGCCACGGATGGTGTTCTGAAGCTCTTCGACACTACTACCGTGGACCCGGCCACTGGCACCACCATCGACACTGGCGGCGCAGGCTACGATCACGGCGATCTCCAGGTTGGTGCGCTGACCGCCGATGATGCCTCGAGCCTCGCCTCGGGCACCACGGTCGGCAACCTGACCCTGGCGAACGGGAGCATCACTGACTCCAGTGGCGCGATTGACTTCGGCAACGAGAACCTGAGCACCACTGGTACTCTGGGCGCCGGCGTCGCCACCCTGGCCTCTGGTTCTTCGGTCGGCAACCTGACCCTGGCGAACGGGAGCATCACTGACTCCAGTGGCGCGATTGACTTCGGCGACGAGAACCTGAGCACCACTGGTACTCTGGGCGCCGGCGTCGCCACCCTGGCCTCTGGTTCTTCGGTCGGCAACCTGACCCTGGCGAACGGGAGCATCACTGACTCCAGTGGCGCGATTGACTTCGGCGACGAGAACCTGAGCACCACTGGTACTCTGGGCGCCGGCGTCGCCACCCTGGCCTCTGGTTCTTCGGTCGGCAACCTGACCCTGGCGAACGGGAGCATCACTGACTCCAGTGGCGCGATTGACTTCGGC
>Ga0208019_1000001_pt1 | contig 161402 bp, 211 predicted proteins | sample CB_VirMetaG_5_FD_184540 | JGI IMG/M metagenome (GOLD analysis project Ga0208019, IMG submission 184540) | Freshwater to marine saline gradient viral communities from Chesapeake Bay - CB_1508_1D Viral MetaG (SPAdes) (version 4) | ecosystem: Environmental > Aquatic > Marine > Coastal | place... | reverse complement strand
TTTCAGAATCACCAAAAACCATTTGACAGATCGACTGCATCTTGTTAAATTATAATAGCCAAAAGGAGGAAATCATGGCTAACAGCGAAGAGAAGAAGCGTCTTGTGCAGGAGTACATTCGATCCCTGCGTGCTATTGAAGAAGCTATGGAGCCGTATAAGGAGCAGAAGCGAGAGCTTCGTGCAGAGTACCGAGAGCAGGGCTGGCTTGACACCGATGAGATTCGGTCTGCTGTAAAAGCTTACCGTCTATTCAAAGGCAAGTTCGACATTGATGCTGTTTATAACAACTTTCAGCTGCTGTTCGGACATCTTGACAATGAGGATGATGAATGATTATCGAGTTTTATCGCACCAGACCAGATGCGATTAGTCCAGTTCGGGCTAATCCATCGGATGCTGGTCTAGATATTTTTTACTGTCCCGATCCTTATACATCTGGCGTCACTCTACAGCCTGGAGAATCTGGAGTTTTTGCAACAGGTCTAAAGTTTGGCGTGCCTCATGGTTATATGCTTGAGGTTAAGAATCGTTCTGGAAACGCTGCCAAGCGCTCGCTTTTGGTTGGCGCGTGCGTAGTTGATTCAGGTTATGATGGAGAAGTGTTTGTTAACTTACACAACGTTGGTAACTCTCCTCAGTATATTCACGCTGGAATGAAAATTGCACAGGTTGTATTGATTCCTGTTGTGACTTTTAGACCAGTGGAACAAAGTGAAGATGTGCTTTATAAACATCCAATGTCAATTTCTAAACGAGGCGATGGAGCCTTTGGGAGTACAGGTGGATAAAAATACAACAGATGTGATGTTTAGCTCAAAATCTAATGATTGGGCTACTCCACAGCACTTTTTTGATTACTTGGAAGATAAGTTTGGTCCATTCACTCTCGATCCTTGTTCAAACGAATCAAACTATAAAGTGCGAAATCACTATACAGAAAAAGATGATGGCTTAAACAAAGATTGGAGCGGTAATAAAGTTTTTATGAACCCTCCATATGGCAGGGCGATTAAAGATTGGATTAAGAAAGCTTATGAAGAAGGGCAGAAAAATGATACAACAGTTGTTGCTCTTATCCCAGCAAGAACCGACACACGATACTGGCATGACTATGTAATGAAATCTGATGCTATTTATTTTATCCGTGGTCGGCTTAAATTTGGAAATGGCGAGAACTCTGCTCCTTTTCCTTCTGCTGTTGTTGTTTTTCGCAGTACAAATCATAACTTTCCAAAGATTGGTGTCATGGAAGCACGATGAACAGAAAACAACGCAGAGAAGCAGAAAAGCTCCGCAAAAAGAATGACCCAAATCAGATCATGGCAGATCAAATTCATCTTTTTGGAAAACTACCAGATCATTGTTTATCTTGCCAAAAAACATTTGACAAGAGCAATAAAGAAATGGTAATGTCATGGAGTGTTGTGGTGAAAAGCGATAATGTTTCGCTTTTCTGCCCTGACTGCATTAACAAAACAAAAGAGGTTTTAAATGGTAGAGCGATTGAGTAAGAGTGCTTTACAGAAAATGATGAGTGGCAAAGTAAAAGAGCCTGCAACGATTGTTGTTAAGTTCTATAGCAATAGCTGTCATTATTGTCATGCGCTAAAGCAAGATTATGAATATGTATCAGAAGAATTTCCTGATGTTCTTTTCTTTGCGTTTAATATTGAAGATTACCAAGACGCATCCAAAATTCTAAATTTTGAAGGTGTGCCCACAATCTGTAAGATGGAAGTTGGAGGTACACGTCCAAGAATCAAAGTGATTCCAGAGCCCGAAAATCCACACAAAACAACTTGGTATACCAGAGATGATATTAGAATCTTTATTGGAGGTGAGCAATGAGAGAAGCACTGGCATTTGACGACGTGCTACTGGTTCCTGGCAGATCTGATATTGATTCAAGATCAGAAGTTGATATTTCATCAGATCTTGATCTTGGCGTAAGTTTAAACGTGCCTATTTTCTCTGCACCTATGGATACAATTACCGAAGGTGCGATGGGTGCCGCATTGTCAGATTTTGGCGGCTGTGGCATTATTCACCGTTATAATTCTATCGAAGAGCAAGTAAGACAAGTAAATATTGCTTGCCAACTTTCCAAAGTGCATAGCTCTTATATTAAAAGAAATATTGGAGTTGCCGTAGGAGTATCTGGAGATTTTCTAGAGCGCTCAAAAGAAAGCGTTCGCGCTGGTGCCAATCTTATTTGTATTGATGTAGCTCATGGTCACCATACAAAAGTTAGAACAGCGCTTCGACAAATTAGGTTGCACGTTGGGGACTCAGTTCACATTATGGCTGGAAACGTTGCCACGTTAGAGGCATTTGATGATTTGTCTGATTGGGGAGCAGATTCTATTCGAGTTGGAATCGGCGGGGGCTCAATTTGTTCCACTAGAATTCAAACTGGTCATGGTGTCCCAACTTTTCAATCTATTTTAGACTGCTCGCATTCACAGCGCCCAGCAAAACTAATTGCTGACGGTGGCATTAAAACAAGCGGAGATATTGTAAAAGCTTTAGCTGCTGGTGCTGATGCTGTTATGTGCGGCTCTCTTCTATCTGGAACAAGAGAAACCCCAGGTCGCACTATCCACGACACAGACGGTCGTTGGAAAGAATATAGAGGTATGGCTTCCAAAGAAGCTCAACGCGACTGGAAAGGAAGCTACAACTCATTAGAAGGTATTTCTACTCGTGTTCCTTTCCGTGGCGCGGTAATAGACATTCTAGAAGATCTACGTAGAGGAATCACTAGTGGCTTTAGCTATTCTGGTGCTAGAGACTTGGCACAGCTTCAATCGCGTGCTAAATTTATTCGTCAGACAAGCGCTGGAGCTTCTGAAAGTAGAACCCACATTCTTAATAGGAGGTGGTAAAATGTCGTCAGAGATAGATTATGGTAAACTTACGCGAAGAATCGTATTTACAGAAAATGATCATAGACATGCTCAGTTGGTTTTAAAACTAAAGAACATGAAGATTAGACAATCTGATTTTTTTAGACACATTATTACAGGTCTGATAGAAGATGAAGAGCGCATACTGAGCTATGTAGAAGAGATATCAAAAGTTGCAAAAACAAGAAAAGCAGACAAAGCAAAACTACGGCAAAAAGGACAACAAAAACTATCAGACTTTGCATTATCAGAAGAAGATATTGATGATATCTTTGACATGCTAGAAGGGGAGTACCCTGACTTATGAGAAAATCACATCTTCCATCGTGTGCAAAGCTTTGTTTGGATAATGGCTCTTCTTGTGAATTAAACGGGTGTCGTTATTGGATTAATTATAAAAAAGAGCAAAATTGTTCTTTAGTGTCTATTTATCTTAACGGAAGTATGACTTTACGCGAAGTTGCAGAAAGATTAGGTATTTCATTCGCAAGAGTTAAGCAAATAGAGTCTCAAGCAATAGATAAAATAAAAAAGTTTATTTAAAAAAACATTTATGAAATTTGAGGACTATTTAATGTTGAGTTCATGTTTTAAGGAGAAATATAATGGCTCGTAAAAAATTACTAACAGAATCTGAAATTCGTAGATTTATGAAGCTTGCCAATGTTGCGCCAGTTGGCAACAAAAGACTAAGCGAAATGTATGATGCCCCAGGCACGCGTGATGAGGAAGAAAAAGAGCCTGCTATGCGCGACATGATGGAGCAGGAAGAAGAAGAGATGGATATGGAAATGGATATGGAAGAGCCAATGGGCGATGAACTTCCAGCCGAAATGCCAGAAGAGCCAATGGGCGATGAAGAAATGGACATGGATATGGACATGGATATGGGTATGGGCGCTGAAGGCGACATGATTTCCATTAGCGATTTCATGTCAGCACTTGAAGATGCTTTAGAGAGCGTTACTGGACAAGATGTCAGTTCAGAAATTGGTATGGACGACGAGATGGGGGCACCGCCAGAAGGGGGTGATGTTGAAGATCTATCAGCGGAGATGCCTCCAATGGACGATGAAGAAATGGGTGATGAGGAAGACATGCTAGCTGAGAGAATTGCAAGACGTGTTCGCGCCCGTCTAAGAGCAGAAAGAAAAGCTGCCGATGCTCTTAAAGAAAGCAAAATGAGAAAAGTCAAAGCAAAAATGAAAAGAGAAAGAATGGCAAATGATTTAACCGAGAGAATTTTTACAAGACTCACCACCAAATAACTTGACATAGTAATTTAAAGCCGTTATATTATAACCACCAGAAGAGATTCTGGTGGTTATTTTTTTGAGGTGATTGCTCTTGGAACATCCCTGGTTATTTTACTTTTTGTTTTTTATATTTGGCTACTATACTTGCAAAGTGTTTTATTTTCTTGTTGCAGTACAAAAAAGTATTCAAATTTTAAAGCTGACACAAGCAGTAGGACTACTTATTATTATAAAAGCATTAGAAAGTATGCATTATGCTCATAATTATCGGATCTTTTTGCTTGGTCCAACCGCAAGTGAACAAAACAAAGATGCTTATAATGCTCACTTTGAAGCCGAAATTAAAAGCTTTACTTCAAAGTACATTCGTGAGATAATTGATTTACATGGAGGATTCTTTTCTCATCTTGTTGAGTTCAAGAATTGGGAAGAAGCCATGATTTACCTTGAAGATAAAAAAGATAACGTCATTGAATTCATGACTAAGGAGAACAATGATTAACAAAGTTAAAAGCAAAATCAAAAACTTGCTATCAATAAACGAAAACGATCAAAGAATCGTGTTGTTCAACCCTGGAGAAAAAGAGCCTGACTTAAGAGTAGTGGGACTTTTTTCAGATGTAGTTGACGAGAAAGTATCAGAGATTGTAACAGGTCTTATTTACATGAATGAAGTTAACAAGGCATCAAAAGAAAAAAGAGATATTGATTTTTATATTTCAACATACGGTGGTAACGCTGACGATATGTTTGCTCTTTATGACATTATGAAAGTAATCGAGCAAGATACTGATATCAGCACTATCGGCATGGGCAAGGTTATGTCTGCTGGAGTTCTTATCTTAGCTGGCGGCACAAAAGGCAAGCGAAAGATTGGTCGCAACTGTAGAGTTATGTTACATTCTGTTATTGCTGGCAATCATGGATCTTTACATTCTCTTGTAAATGAAATGGAAGCTATTCAAGACCTTCAAGAACTTTATATTGATCGGCTTGTTGAAGATACAAAAATGACCAAAAAACAACTAAAAAGACTGCTAGAACAAAAAGTTAACATCTATTTATCAGCAGAGCAAGCAGTTGAATATGGGATTGCTGATATAATCGTGTAAGGAACTTTGTAAATGAATAGATATCTTTTTGAAATGATGTTGCGTTTAATTAACGAACAATTGGATGCTCAAGAAGGCTTATTAACCGAGGTGGTATCTGATCTTCCTAGTCGAGTATCACTTACATTCGGTCCCAATGATGATGTGCGAGCGTCGGTAACTGCAGATGGCAACTTTAAGGAATCAACCATTGACGCTCAGCCGCGTCTCGCCCAAATCGGTCAAGTCGTCAGACAAACGGCGTCTTACAGCCCCCCCCAACGAGGACAATACGAGCAAAGGCGTGAAGCAGCATTCAACGCTTTTATGGATTATTTGAAGAAGGTTCCAGATCCCCCCAACCTTGATATCGGCGCGGGAAGAGAAAACGCTGTATTTGTGGGCAGAGTGGTTCAGAGCGGGTCGCAACAAGTTCCGTTCACACGAGATAACATCAAGAAGCTGCCAACCTGGCACCGAATTATATTTCCAATAAAATACATCAAGCCGAAGGGATATGCCAATCATATTGGCAATCTTATCAAAATAGGCAACATGGGATCACGCCCCAAAAGAAATGCTATTATTAATAATCTTATGAAAAACGGCGGCGTAACCTATGAAGGCTGGACCTTTAAAATAGATCCTAATCATGGTCTTCTCGACATCAAGACCGACGAAGGAGATTTTAATGTAGGAGGAGTCTTAACAGTCTCTTCAGATACTGAAGATATAAACGAAAGATTCAATATAACATTTAGCGGAGGTTCAAGCGACAGCAATGTATCTGAATTGTTCGAAGGAAACTTGCTCATAGCACTTAATGGGCACACAAGCTCATTCCCGCCACAAGCAGAAAACCTTGGAATTTATCAAGTGGAAAACAAAAGGGGACAACTAATAGATATATTTATTGGGGATCCAGGGTGGCAGAACATTGCTAATGACGTCATTGCAAATATCACAGGATCGGGTCTGGGCACGGAACTTGCTAATCATGAACTATACGATAAACCAGGGACTGCAGACAAGCTAACTGACATTTATAAATTTTATAAAGGAATTACAAAAGGCGAAGGGGCTCCCGCTACTAGAACACCAAAAACAGACATAGCAAGTGATGATAATGATAAAACTCTAAGAATATCAGTTAAAAAGAAAGGAGCTTCACTTTTAAGTCCAGAGTTCTCCGAAACAAAAGCTTTTATGGCTATTGCTTTGGGGTTTACCCGGAACAATCAGCTTTTAAATGATCCATTATTTAATAATGTTAAAAATGCGCTTGAATCGCCGCCCCGGAGGTTCGCGCGTCGGAGGTCGGTGTCTTTGAGATCGGCGCCCTCCAGATCGGCGTCCTTGGGGCGCTGGGCGGCGGCGGGTTCCCAACCCCAGAGGATCCCGCCTCCGAGATCCGAATCCGTGGCGAAGGGCAAAAACGCTTTGAATGAGATATATGATTATATAAATATTCATACTCTAAAGATCGATTTCAAAAAAGCTTTCTTATTGGAAGCCATGACCGGAAACCACAAGTTTCCCTCTGGAAGCGTAGCTATCGCTAACAGATTATTATCTTGGGACGAAAACGGAGCAGGTTCTTATTATGATATAAACGATTGGGTTAATAAAAACTACAACAACGTAACATTTAGAGCCAGAAGTAGAGGTCAAGGTCGATCAGTAGGGCTTGGAATAGAGCAGGGAACAGCCTCCTTACAAGAATATGCAGAAATATCAAATGAAGAAATAAATGATCGATCATTTGAAATCGCAAATGATCTTATAGACTTTTTAAATATACTCTCCGAATCAGAGCAATCAGATGTTAACACGGTCAAAAGCTTTTTTTCCAAATTCATTGATAGCATTAACTCTAAAGAAACTGGTGAGTCAAAAGAAGATCTTGCGAGAGAAACAGCACAAAAAACCAAAGACATGCTCGGAAGAGAAACGCGAGGCAAAAAAGCGATTATAGCTGGATTGCTGGCACTCGTATTGAGTGTTGGCACCAATGTCTTTAATAATATAGAAAACATTGTTGATAATCCAGAAAATGCAATAGAAATGGTAGAAGATAATTTACAGTCGCCCGCTCCTTCAGAAGAATCCATAAAAATACCATATGAAAAAATTAATGAATTTATATTAACTGCAATAGGTTATTCATTAAAAGAAGTAGATCCAGGGTCTAATACTGTTACAATCGGATATCCAGATGAAGAACAAGAAAGAATTCTGCAAGCAATGGTTCAAGAAATGCTCGGCTCTCCTGGGAAACCAGAAGCACCAGTTCAACAAGATACAGAGACAGAAATTTCTGATAATGTTGTTGCTTTAGATCCAAAAGATGTTAAAAGTACTAAAGACGACGAAGAAATAGAAGTTGATGTCAAAGACGACGAACAAGAGGAGCAAGAGGAGCAAGAGCAGAATAACACGGAGGAAACTTGAAATCACCACTACGCTACCCAGGTGGCAAAACTCGTGCAGTAAAGCATTTACTGCCTTACATTCCAAATAAAGATATTTGCGCTCCATTTTTAGGTGGAGGTTCATTAGAGTTAAAGTTATCTCAAACAAGAAAAGTATGGGGATACGATGCGTTTTATCCTCTTTACAACTTTTGGGATTGTTTACTGAACAACAAGCAAGAGCTTGTAGAGGCTGTTACAAGAAATCATCCAATAAACAAACAACTTTTTTCTGCTCTCAGAGAAAAACTAAAGAACTACAACAAACAAGACGGCAAGTCAATTGAAATGGCTGCTGCTTATTTTGCAGTTAATCGCTCTTCTTTCTCTGGAGCAACTTTATCTGGTGGTTATTCACAGCAAGCGGCTGATGGTCGGTTTAACGCAAACAGCATTAAGCGCTTATCTGACTTTAGCGCGCCTAACTTAAAAGTAGGCTTTAAAAGCTTTGAGGAGAGCATTAAAGACCATGAAAAAAGTTTCTTGTATCTTGACCCTCCTTATTTTTTAGAAGCCAAAAGCAAGCTATACGGAAAGAACGGAGACATGCATGAAAACTTTGATCATGATTTGTTGCATTCGCTCTTGACAAGTAGAAAAAACTGGTTATTATGTTATAATGATTGCGATTATGTTCGTCAGCGATATTCAAACTATGAAATAGTGCAAGCCGAATGGGCGTATGGCATGAATAAATCAAAGCAATCAAGCGAACTATTTATTATTTCAAGAGGTTAAAATGAGTCATAACATGGTCTTCGCAAGTGAAGACAAACTACAACAAAAAGTTATTAAAGGTGCCAACATATTGGCTGATAATGTTGCTTCAACGCTGGGACCGAGAGGAAGAACAGTTCTTCTACAAGAAAAAGGTAAAACTCCTTTTGTTAGCAAAGACGGTATTACCGTTGCTCACTTTGTTCATTTAGACGATCCATTTGAAAACGCTGGCGCGCAGTTAATTAAACAAGCAGCAGTAGAAACAAACGGAACGGCTGGGGATGGAACCACAACATCAACAGTTCTTGCTCGCTCTATTCTTGTTGAATCGCAAAGATATATTCTTGCTGGCTCTTCTCCAACTGAACTGCAACGTGATTTACAGACAGTTGCAAATGAAGTTGTAGCAAACCTTTCAGAGCTTACTTATCCAATCAAAAGTATTGAAGACATTAAGCACATCGCTACGATCTCTGCTAATAATGACGAGGCGATTGGTGACTTGATTTCTCTTGCTGTTGATCGAGTGGGTCAAGACGGCGCGATTACAATTGAAGAATCAAGATCTATTGAGACAAGCTTAGATGTTGTTGAGGGCTTTCGCTTTGAAGGCTCGTATGCAGCAGGAGCTTTTATTAATGACGAGCGCCGTGCTATTATGTATTATGAAGAGCCTTTGTTTTTAATTACAGATCATAAGCTTGAAAGTGTATCTCAAGCAGATCCAAATAGTATTCTTTCAATTCTTCAGGTTGCGAATAGAACTGGACGACCAATTATTTTTATTGCTGAAGAAATTGAAGGTCAAGCGCTCGCTTCTTTAATTTACAACGCAGTCAAGCGCAAAGAAACAAATGCAGGTATTCGCGCTGCTGCAATTAAAATCTCTTGTTATGGAGAAGAGCGCAGAGCAATAATGGAAGATTTAGCGTTGTCTGTTGGTGCGACATTTATTACTCGTGAAAGTGGTATGCAATTAAAAGACGCTAAACTAGAGCACCTGGGATCCGCAAAGTCAATTGAAAGCACAATAGAAAAGATTACTATTGTTGGCGGAACTGGTGATTATGAGCGTATTGAAGAACAAATCGGTACGTTTAAAGCTTTGATTGAGCAAAGCAGCGATTTATCTTTCTGCGAAAGAATACAAGATCGCATTGTAAGGCTGTCGTCTGGTGTTGCCGTTATTAAAGTTGGCGGCTCAACAGAAGTTGAAATGATAGAAAGAAAGCATAGAATTGAAGATGCGCTTGAAGCGGTAAGATCAGCACAAGAAGAAGGAATCGTTGGTGGTGGTGGAACTGCTTTGCTACGCGCAAGCTTGAGACTACAAGGTGACTCTGAAGCACACGCTATTATTAAGCGTGCTTGTCAAGCTCCAATCCGTAAAATGGCTGAAAACTCTGGTTTATCTCCAGATATTATAGTTAAAGATGTTCTTGAATCTTCTGATCAAGAAGGTTGGGATTTTAAACAAAATCGCTTGTCAAACATGCTTGAGAGTGGTATTATAGATCCAGTAAAAGTCTCAAAGACGGCTTTACTAAACGCAGTTAGCTGTGCTGGTACGCTAATCACAACTAACTACGGCATTATACAGGTAGAGTAAAATGGAAAACTTTAAGGATGGAGATTTATTGCACATACCACAAAATGTTTGGTTATACTCTTGCGATAAGTTAAGTAATGTTCTTAAAACAGAACGTCCCATGATCGCTATTTACATGGGAGATCGTAAAAAAGAAAACATTATTACAGATAGATTTGTTAAAAACATTTTATCGTATGGTCACAGAGAAGATCAGGTTACAACAGTATTTGTAAATAATCAGTATTGGTTTGTGGCTAAAAAATATTGTTATTCTTTAGGAGGGGCATAATGTTAATAAGATTGACAGAAGTAAAAAACAACAGCTTGCGAGAAGTATTTGTTAATCCTGAGCGTGTTGTGATGATTCTTGAAGATCACAGAACAAAGTCATTAAATGAAAGCGGGCTATTAGCTGAAGGGTTAGATAAGAACCATAGGTTTTCTCGATTAGTTATGGACGGCAACAGCGACGTTATTGTTGTTGGTTCTCCTGCTATGATTGAAGAAACACTTCAGCGTTCTGGCAAGCAGTTGTTAAGAGGATAAGATGAGCAGAATTAAAATCCAATATTCAATAGAGTTAGATGAACTGGAACCAGAGGTTAAACGATTGTTTAATAAAATCATAGAAGCTCATTCTCATTTATCAAACTTTAACATTGACAGAGAAATACTGACGGTTGGTGTCTTAGAGGAGATCGATGCCGCCAGACAAGAGTTAGCAAAGTTGGATGCTTTATACACTGATATTGGAGCTATTACTCAATCTTATTTAACTTATAAAGCTCAAGAAGCCGCTTATCATCAAGCCCAAAGGATGCATAATGAAAGTGCCTTTGAAGAGTAACACGACCTTTAAAAGCACAGCAAAATTAAAAGAACTGATTAAGCCTGCAAGCAAAATCAGTTCTTTTTTGTTGTTCGATGGGCAAACCGAAGTTTCTTTAGCCGAAGCGGGACATTTTGTAATCTCACATACAAACAAGCCTTTTATCTACGAGTTCTGGGTAAACTTACTTACAGAGCCAAAAGTATTAGCTCAAACGGCAGATGCATTATTTCCTACGCTCGCACCAGCACAGCTAACTTATTTGCAAGAAAGCTGGACTGAATTTAAATACCCTATTGATAGATCTGCTTTGTTTTTCTTGCTCAATAGGTGCTCTGATAGTGGTTTTGTTTCTTGTGGCAAGATCAATAAAGATCATTACAACCCTATTGCTTTGAGCTATGTCAAGAACTTTAAGATAAAAAACTTTTATCCTTACCTTGACCAAGTTGACGATCCTTTTGAAGCGATAGTCAGCGCAAAAGACGCAGATTATATTTTACTACCAGTTGGTAATTATAGTTTCAACTTCTTTGAGCAAGGTAAAAGCAAAGGACCAGAAATGTATTCAATTAATCACAAGAAACTGTTCAGAACATTGCAACAAATAAATAAGAAATGGATCATTTTATATAAGTTCCACCCCGCACTTCTTACTATGTATAATCGTAATAGAATCTTTATGTTTGACGCTTACGGTAAGCCAACCAAAGATAAAGCAAAGTGCGAGGAGTTAGCTATTGTCAATTTCTAAAATATTACTTGGATGCCTTTTAATAACTTTAGGACATGCGATAGGTTGGTTTCACATGAACTCTCAGTTTATCTGGGAATGGTGGAAAGATAAGCCTATTCTTGCATTAATTATTTTTTCTTTGCCAGCGGGTATTTTCTTTTGGTATGGGGGCAAAATAGCTTTTAATCAGATAGGAGAGTTCTGGGCTGTTCGTTTCCTTGCCTTTGCTCTTTCTTATCTTGTTTTTCCATTTTTAGCATGGCATTTCATGGGTGAAAGTTTTTTTACTCCTAAAACTATTATTTGCGTTTTGCTTTCTTTCGTGATAGTATTAATACAGGTACTATGGAGGTAAGATGAAGTACAAAGGTTTTGTAGAATGGGAAGACGCTCAAAAAATTGAAAAGCCGTGGGGCTTTGAAATTCATTGGGCATTAACAGATAAGTATTGCGGTAAATTGCTGTTTATTAAAGCAGGGCACCGACTTTCAAAACAATACCACGAGGTCAAAGAAGAAACAATCTTTGTTCTTAAAGGTCCGCTTTATCACTATGACGAAGAAGACAAAATCACCAAGCTTGTGTCAGGCGACACAATTCACATAGCCCCTGGACAGATTCATCGCTTTGGAGCGAACGAGTGCAACGTTGAGTTAATTGAAGTGAGTACGCCAGAGTTGGATGATGTGGTCAGGCTTGAAGACGATTATTCGCGTTAATACATAAAATAGCGACTATTTATGAAATGAGGGACATTATATGAGCATTGCTGTAGATAGTTGGTTTCGATTCATCAACGAAGTTGAAAAACTTTTAGAGCGCGATCCGATTGACTTACGACTTTATGAAGTTATTTTGGGCGTTCTTGTTGATTTAAGAATCTCAGGGCTAGATAACCAAATTGAAAATTCAATCCGAGGAATCAGAGAAGTAACAACGGTTAAACACATCGCAGATCGCCAAAGAAGAAAAGGCGAAGACCTTGTTTATCGCGAGTACGCAATTAAATTTGAGTTAACCGGAAGACAATCAAGAGACACTTACAGAGATTATATTCTTGTTCCGGCTGTCAATAAAGATGTTAAAGGCGTTAAAGTTGTTGATCGTGGTCCCGTTAAGGCTGTTGAAGCCGCTCTTCTTGAGTGGGGCGGATTGGGATATGCTGCTCCTCCAGTTGACCCATACTTGCCAACAATGCAAACACCAAGAGGCTCTTTAAATGCCGTTGTCGCTGATTGGGTTGAAGGTGGCGTTCAATTGTATGATTTTCCAACAAATACAAATGAAATGCAATACCATGTCATGATGCCAGTAGAAGAGCTTTGGGATTTTTGCTCACGAGAATACAGAGGAACAGCAACCGACTTTGATGGTCGTTACAAAAACTTCATTAAAAATGGGGCACAAATGCCTGTATACGTTGCTATTGGCAAAAATGGGAGAGTAAAGATCACGGGCAACGAAGACCTTATTTGGTTTGCTAAAAAATCAGGGCTTAAAGAGCTACCAGTATTTTTTAGTTACCAACTTCAAGTATAGGGAAATAAGATGAAGATATTACGCGGCTCCCTTATGTTTGCTTTAGCGACAATACTTTCTTTTGCTTACACTTACGGCTTAGTAAAAACAACAGTACAGTTACCAGAAATTAGCGACTTAAGGGACGCAGACAACATAAGCAACAACCTTGGTTATTATGAATCAAGAGCGGTTCGCAACTCAAGACAGAGTGTTGTTCGCGTAATGTCAGTGCATGATGAAGGGCTGGCTTCTTCCAGCGGAACGTATTTTAAAATCAAAGGCAAGCATTATATTGTTACTGTGAGTCATGGTATTTTGGGACCATGCGACTCGACGTACATAATCTATGGCGATACTAACTTTTCAAAATGCAGAAACATAGTCGCAAGAGATGATGAAATAGATTATGCTGTTTTTGAGGTTGATAAGTTAAAGGGAATTAATCCTATCAAACTTGCCAATATACCTATCGGACAAAAATGGAAGCAATCTTTTGCGACTTTTTCGCCGCTTTATTATACTGGTTTTCCAAACTCCGCTGGTCCTTTAACTTTCAGCGGTAAAGTTGCTGGTTATGCAAGAGGAGATTATGTTTACATGCACTCGTATGCTTGGTCTGGCGCATCAGGGGCTGGAGTTTTTGATTATGAAGGTAATTATGTTGGATTGGTTCTTGCGATTGACGTAGGAAAAACAATGTACGGAGTCCAAGCACTTGAAGATATGGTTGTTGTTGTGCCCTCGTTTAAAATCAACTGGAAAGAAATAAAATAAAACGGTTGACAAGGCGTGTAAAAAATGAAATACTTATTAAATGGAAGGAAACCTAATGAACAACGAAACATCAACAGAACCAGAGGCGTTAAAGCCAAAGAAGCCTTCTAACCGAGCACCAGAAGGTATTCGTACTTTTACGGTTTGCCGACAGTCAGATGAGTCTGGTGTTAGTGGAGAAGGTATTGTTATTGAAGGTGCCGTGTTTGCTACGGGTCATACTGTCATTCATTGGTTGACTCCAGCACCAAGAGGCTCTATTGCATTTTTCGACGCTTTTGATGATTTTATAAAGATCCATGTCACTCCTCACCCTGGCAATGGAACAATCATTACTTTTGAAGATGGTGAGCAAGTTATTTATGGTAGGCAAGAACAATGAATGAATGGAAAGAATACTTGGATAGTATTGAGGAAACAGGAACTTATAAAAAAAGAATCCGACGTTACCTCTCGGATCGCAACAGGTTACTTGGTAAAGGAGGTCAGAAAAACTCTGCTCCATACACCAAGCGCATGGGAAAACATGTAACGTTTGATAAGCAATTAGAAGAAGCTGAAGCCGAAGAGTTTCAGTTACAAACCAAGCTTCAGCCCGATTTATGGAAAGATAAAAAGTTAGATTCAGAAGTCCGCGAGCGCTTGCTACAGATTGCAAATGATTTTATCGACGGCTTAAAAGTTGACAATCTTGAAATTCAAGACATTCGTTTTACTGGTTCTTTGGCAAACTATAACTGGTCACGATTCTCTGATATTGATTTGCATATCGTCGTAGACTTCTCGAAAATAAATAAAGATACACAGTTAGTCAAAGCTTTTTTTGACGAGGCTAGAATGCGCTGGAACGACCAACACAGGATACTTTTGCACGACTTTGAAGTAGAGATTTATGTTGAGAACACTGGTGAGGACCACAAATCGACAGGTGTTTATTCAATAACTAATGATGAATGGATCGTAGAGCCACAACAACTCGACATCAATATTGATTTTGAAACTGCAAACAAGAAAGCAGAGGACTACAAACAGCAAGCTGATCAAATATCACAGATGATCAGCAAAGGAAAAGATTTAGATAAAGCTATTGATCGAGTTGAGCGTGTTAAAAGTAAAATTAGAGATATGCGCAAAGCTGGATTGGAAACAGAAGAATCCGAGTTTTCATCTGAGAACATAGCATTTAAGATTCTTCGTAGGGACAATGTACTAAAACAATTAAGCGACTTAAAACGAAACGCTTATGATAAGAAAATGACTTTACAGGAGGAATAATGGAGTTTTATGATTTTGCAGATAATATAACCGCATACCCAGGAGAGTATTTGCTTCACATTCCTTCTCGACAGATCGTTGTTTGTGGCGCTTTCAAATTAGAAGAGCGAAAGATTAAAGCGCTTTCCAATGGTGTTTTGATCGAAGATAGAATCGAGAACTTCCAGAAGATCAAACTTAATAAAGAAGAGCGACGACAGAAAGTCGTTAATCGTGGTTGCGGAGGTTGTAAAAAGAAATGACAAACATTTATATTTATTGCTTATTTGATGGTGACGATATCTTTAGAGGCGTATACTCATCCCTTAAAGCTATCCACAGAGACGCACTAAAAATTGCAAACAGCGGCAACTCTGGTGTTTATTTAGAATCTTCAATGGGCTTAGATAAACCTTCTCTTACCGAATTACGTAATCATTTCAGAGGTAAGAGCGATGTTATGGTTCGTTATCGATCTGGCAACAAAGTTGCAAAGATCATTAAAACAACTTTAAAAGAATAACAACGGAGATAAAATGAAGGTTGTAACAACAGATTTAGTTTATTTGTACCGACGTAGAAAGCCAGGGCTTGGTATTGTGCTGGACACTAAAAAGCCTAAAGATCATATCCGACCAGGATTAATTGAAGATATTGAAGAATTAAAAGAAACTCTTTTGCGAAAAAATGAAGCGCTTTACAGAACATTTGAAGAAGAAATGCCAAATTACGCAGCTTTAGGGAGCCGGCGCTATACTATCGCTGGAAACCTAAGAGATTATTTTGTTATTTCGTCTGGGTTACCAAGAAATCTAGCATTTGAGATTATGATGAATAATGGAACTTATTCTTTAAGTTGGTGGTCTGATTCACTTGGCAAACACCTAAAGAAAGACTACGCTCTTGTTTACTGGTATCAAAGTCCTTCTTGTTATACTGCTGAAAGTATTAGAGATAAACAAGTGTGGTATCCTTCTTCTTGGCTGAGGAAACAATGTTGAGTGGCAATCCCAAGTTTTAACATAGGTGATTTGGTCGTATGCAAATACAGTATGGAAGTTGTGCATTTTCCAGTTTATGAACTTGAAAAATATCAACAAGTACATATAGGCTTGATTATTGAGATCAGAAAAGATTATGTATTTTTATTTGACAAATCTACCGCTTATGATGTAAAGTGTTTTGATAATGTAATCAGGACTTTTTCTTGCTGGGAGATGCAAATCTTGAGTTCGATAGAAAAAAAGCCTTGACAGATTCCATGAGCATGTTATAATGTAAAAGAATAAAGAGAAAAGAATGATTAAAATTGGCGACTTGCTGAAATATACAACCTTTTTTCAAAGAGGGGAAATATATTATATTTATCTTGGAGAAGGCGTTGTTGAAAACGAGCTTTATCAAAAAATGTACGCTATGAATGGCTCTTGCGCCGGTTCTGTAGAGCAGTATTGGGGACCGCGTGCTTTTTATGAATCTTCTCCTTATTGGGAAGTTATTTCATCTTTGGAGAAAGAATAATGAGAGAATTACTGATTGTTTTAACTGTTGCTTTTTTTCTTGATGCTGTAGCTATGTTTGGCTTTTATCTTTGGATTAGATTTAAGGTAAGTGATCTTGAAACCCGCATCGAAAACTTTTTTAACAGAAAGTCCTTGACAAACAAAAATGAATAGGATAAATTAAATAAGTAAAAAGGAGGACACATGACTTGGACTGCGATTGTTGTATCGGCTCGTGGGGGCGAATTTAGCCACTCTTTTGCTTTTGATGGACCTTTATTCCCGCGTGAAGCTTACGAACATGCTGTATCGCTCCTGCCTAAGCCTAGGTATCATGCTTCTGGTTGGTTTTATAACATTGCTGCGGTTATAAAAGGTGAGCATTTGATTTATCACCCATCTACAGAATAAAAAACAAAAAAAGTCCTTGACAAATAAAAATGAATAGGATAAATTAAATAAACAAGGTCGAGTGTCGGAATCGGTAGACGATCCTGACTCAAAATCAGGTGCCAGTAATGGCGTGCGGGTTCGAGTCCCGCCTCGACTACTTTATTGGGGCATAGTTCAATTGGCAGAACCACGGGTTTTGATTTCGTATGTTGCAGGTTCGAGTCCTGCTGCCCCAACTTATGAAGATAGGCGATTTGATAACTGATGATCCCGATTTCAACATGGGGATTATTTTTGAATTTGTTGATGAAGATAATTATGTAGTATTCACTACTGATGGTAAAAGATACCATTTCTGGTCTGAAGTTCAAAAAGATGGAACAATAATAAGATATTTAAATGGGTTTATTCACTCAAGAAAAGGTCCAGCGCGTGAAAACACAAAAACTGGACGTAAAGAATGGTGGATAGATAATTATTTACATCGCATTGAAGGACCGGCAATTATTCATGGAGATTATGAATCTTATTATCTGCGTGGGCAACCTTACAGTAAAGAAGCTTGGAAACTCGCAGTAGATAAAATAAAAAAAGTTCTTGACAAAATCTCTAAGAACGGGTTACATTGTTAGCATCAAAGAGGAAAAGGTCATGAATCTATCAAACGGTTGGTTTCAAAACTTTAACTTTCAAGACTCTGACTTGAAAGAAGCTGACTTTTCAAATAGCGACCTGACCCGCGCTAACCTGACCCGCGCTAACCTGTCTGGCGCTGACCTGATTGGTGCTAACCTGTACGCCGCTAACCTGTCTGGCGCTGACCTGATTGGTGCTAACCTGATCAGCGCTGATCTGTACGCCGCTAACCTGATCAACGCTAACCTGAGCCACGCTAACCTGAGCCACGCTAACCTGAGCCACGCTAACCTGAGCCACGCTTACCTGACCGGCGCTTACTTGAACCACGCTAACCCGAAAGGCGCTGACCTGAAAGGCGCCAACCTGGGATACGCTAGCCTGGGATACGCTGACCTGAGAGACGCTAGCCTGGGATACGCTAACCTGATTGGCGCTGACCTGACCGGCGCTGACCTGACCGGCGCTGACCTGACCGGCGCTAAATACAGTGAAGCTACTGTTTTTCCTTATAATTTTGATCCTGTTAAGGCTGGCATGATCAAAATCTAAAAAAGTTCTTGACAAAATCTAAGAACAGGTTATATTAAGAAAGTGAGAACAACAAGCATCCATAGCTCAGTGGATTAGAGCAAAAGGTTTCTACCCTTTAGGTCGCAGGTTCGAGTCCTGCTGGATGTACTTTGCGTCGGTAGCTAAATGGTGAAGGCGTCTGTCTTATAAGCAGAAGATATGCGGGTTCAAGTCCCGCCCGACGCACTATTTACAACAGGAGATAGAAATGCAAAATGCAACTTGTGTAGAGTGCGGTGAAGAGTATAACATTCGTCGTAAGCATCTTGGATACGATACTTGTCTTGAATGCGGTCAAGCTAATGCTGTGACTGTTATTTCAAAGCGTAACTATGAATCTCTTAGGAACATGATTCCGCATCATTTCACTGGTTCAGTTGAAAGAATGTTTGACAAGCGAGGTGGAATGGGGTAGTGTTAGCTTTGCTTCTTTTATTCACTTGTGCTGAAGAGATAGATTATACTTCAGAAACGCATGATTTCTCTAATAATCTTGTTGTACTTGACAAGTATTTTACAGATAGATGCATAAAACTAGTTGAATGCGAAGAAGAAAGCTGTTATATTTATTCTTACGGAGAAGGAGAAGTATCGCTAATAAATGAAGGTATCTTTTGGGAATACGAGCCTCCAACAACTTATTGGGTTGAAGACTATAACTTTCAAGTTTACAAGATGCTTTCAGGTGAATGCTGGTCAATCCAAATAAATAATTTTGGAATAAAAAAGAAAGCAACTGCTTGCCCTTGTCCTTATTATCCTACTTATTATATGTTCTACAAAACAAACATGCTTGTGTCGCCTAGTGGTCGATGGCACCAGCCTTGTAAGCTGGATGGATAAAACCGCGTCGTGGGTTCGAATCCCACCACAAGCTTTATTCTTATGAAAGAAAGAAGTATACATATCGGTGGGCTTTATATGTATCGCCCAACGCACGTAGATAAAGATGAAGAATTTTCATTTTTTATTGTACTAGGGCGCATTAACGACGACATGCAAGAATTGCCTATTTACCAAGTTATTTGGAATAACGGAACTATTGATACTTTTGGTACTTTCTTTATAGAGAAGTATACCGAACTAATATCTACTTTATAAGGAGAATCACATGTTTATTTCTGATAAAACATTAAACATTGATGTTGGTCATTATCGACCTTTATTCGTTCGCTATGTTATTAATCCAAATAATACCTGCTCCATTCATTTCGGGACAAGATTTTCTCTTACTTTAAGCTTGACACAACTAAACGAGTTAGTTAAGTTAATGAACCACATGAAAGATGATTTGCTTGAACAGCGAATCAAGAACCCCTAAAAAAAGAAGGAGAGTATAATGTCGAGTCTATTTTTTGCTGGAGATAAGGCTACCTCTGAAGAGGTGAGAAAGACTCTTAGTAGCCACGTTGTGGACCATTTTGACGGTGCTTTCTCGGTTCAGTTTGAGACTGATGATGGGGGCAATCATGTATGTCTTTACATCGAAGTCGATCAGCCCTCGAAGCCTCTGACTCCACAGATGAGGTCAGATCTTCACAGGTCTAAGTGGCTTGGCTGGAGGTATATGCTTATCAAGGTTCCTGTTGGATACGTGAAGGCATTTTTTCCTTGACAAAGAATCTTTATAAGGTTACATTATCTTCGCCATGAAAACAAAGGAGATAAAAATTGGTTCTTTAGTCGTTTATAAAATCTTTGATCCAATAATGGAAGGTAGGCTTGGTATAGTTGTCGGTGAGCATGCCTTTTCAATGGTTAAGGTTGTCTGGTTTCCGCCGATAAAACAACTTGGTGATGCCAGATATCATTATCATAATGTAGAATCACTAAAAGTAATTTCGGAGGTGAATAGTGAGTAACGTGAACAATGTGAAGATTGGAGATTATGTTCGTGTAGTCGGCTATGATAAGTTGGGCGTTGTTGTTTCAGAGCCAAATTACGTTCATGGAACCATTAACGTTTTTCTTGACGACGTTATTACTGCTATGTTTTGGCACAACCTGGAGCGGGTGAGCGGGTGAATAAAAATCTACTAAACAACGGAGTTGACATGGATACTACAATTAGTCGTTCTCAGAATACTTGTTCCGCAATTATTGGTGGCTTTGTTCTGCTATCAAGCATCCAAAACTCAAAGCAATTAAGCTCGATGTTTCCTTTTGACCAGAAGAGCGAAATGTCTGACGATGAAATCGTAGAAGAACTATTGATCACTTATTGCGAGCAGCTTCGAAAGAGCGGAAAGGTTGTTGAAGCATGAAGTTTTACATTTCTAAAATTACGATTTCAGAAGACTTATCAGTAAATGAGATTGTGATTACTAAGCCTGATTCAAAAAACGTAACGCTCAACACGATGAGAAGACTTAAAAGCATAGGCATTCCAGATCTTTACGTTGCTTTATACGACCCAAAACATTATAAGGCTTTGTTGAAAAACCAACGAAAACAAAGCAAATTTAAGCCCTTAAACAAGAAAGAGCTAAAAAAGCTAGAGGAAGAAGAGTTTTCTTCTTGACAAAATCTTGTAGCTTGTTATATTAACAGCGAGAGGAGAAAACATGAGGTATGAAGAACTTTTCTTTTTGATTCAGCTTTTAATAGTTTTTCTAACTCCGCTTTCAGTTGCGATAGGCGGAATGGCTGGTATCGCTTTGGGAATCTTTTGGTTTAACGATAAATAAAAAGTTCTTGACAGATTAGACTATCAGGTTATATTGGTAGTATCAAAAAGGAGGATAACATGGCGGCTGGCTCTGGTGGGCGACATTACGAGCGAATGCTTGCGGCGATGATTAATCTTTTTGCTGCACGAAACAACATTAATATTGAATGCGAGGATCCCGCTGGCTCTGATAAGAATGCTAAGGATATCCGTATTAACACACAAGGTCAGCCGCTTTGTATTGAAGTCAAGAATTCGATTGGTGAGCGTGGAGAATTTGGACAGTTTCAGATTCAATGGTCCAATAACGCTTGGAGCTTTAAGAGCGGTAAGAATGCAGAACTTTCTCAAAAGATTTTGGATGCAATCAGACCACGACTTCCAAATGCTTTTGACTTCACTACTTTTAACTTTTCTGTTGCTAATTCTCTACGTCGTCAATGGCTAGGTAGTTATTTCCCGCAAAATAGTTATGGCGGATTTGATGTTGTTTTTGCGAACGCAACAGAGGTTGGTCTTTCTTCGGTAGATTTGATTGAAACTTACTATGCTGGGAATGACGGCATTCAAATCGATGGTTACGGATTGTATGGTCTAAATAACCGTATTCCTATTGGTTTTGCCGACGCGCAGCCGCAAGTAAGTATTAAATTTCGCGTCAAGTATCATGGTGGATATCGGAGAGGTCGCCCGACTTATTCGTTTACTGTTGCACCTACTTTGTTTAGTTTGCAGCGTTCAACTATGGATCTTGAAAACGACGAAACTTTAAAGAAACTTTTTTTGCTTGACAGATCATAGATACATGTTATATTATAAACATCAAAAGGAGGAATGATGAAGGACATTGGAACTAACGTATGGGCGACCTTTGGTGGTACGCTAAGGTTTGGAACGATTATTGAAGAGCGTGTAGAAGATAACGGGTGGCGCTATGTCCGCTGCAAGTGGGTAGATGATCATAAGTTTGAAGCAGATAGAGCTATGGTTCTACAGCTACGCCACTATGATAAGTATAGCGACTGGTATCGTGTAGACAAGATTCATGCTTTGGATACTAAAAACATTATTGGCTCTTTGAGCAAGCTGGAGGGAGTATGAAGTTGACCGATAAGGAAAAGAAGTTTCTATCCGATAATGGTTATACATATGATGGTCACTGGCTAATTCATATTTCAGGTGCCCGCCACTGGACGCGGGATCCGATTAAGAGCGTTAAAGAAAGCAACATGCTGAAGATCACAAAGTAAAACTTTTTCTTGACAACAAATAAAAACAGTGTTATATTGTAACCACGGGGAGAAAAAGAAAATGGCTAAGTATTCTATTGTTAGATTTTATCGCAGTGCTGGTATCCGCTCTCGTGTGATTAAAGCTGGTCTAACGCTTGAGGAAGCCCAAGAGCATTGTCAAAATCCCGAAACTTCTTCTCGCACTTGCACTAACGCTGTTGGTCGCCGTCGTACAAGGCAGTTAGGAGACTGGTTCGACGGCTACCGCGAAGAATAAAAAAAAGTTCTTGACAACCGCTACTCTTTCGGTTATAATAAAAGAGTGAGAAGGGCTCATAGCTCAATTGGCAGAGCATCGGACTCTTAATCCGCAGGTTCCAGGTTCGATTCCTGGTGGGCTCACTTTACAAATTTCCGCTCGCACACCGGCTAAAGTGTGTTACTCTGACTCAGTAGCATAATGGTTAATGCTTTCGGCTGTTAACCGAACGATTGTAGGTTCGAGTCCTACCTGAGTCGCTTTTTTTTTGACAGCCCGCGATCGTCGGGTTACAATAGAGAGGACATAAGGGAGCGTGTCGGAATCGGTAGACGACCCTGACTCAAAATCAGGTGCCAGTAATGGCGTGCGGGTTCGAGTCCCGCCGCTCCTACCATTTAAGTTGTATTGCTTGAGGCAATAGATGAAAGTGGAAGAACTTGAAATCGGATGTCTTTATCAAATAAAAGATACAGAAGATCGTTGGTTTGCGATTGTGGGGGGTAAACTAGATATCTGGTGCGCGACGACAGCGGGACCAAGGTTTTTTCTTTACCTTGGGGAAAAGAAAAATAAATGGCGCAAATACGAAAGAATGGTTCTATGGAATGGTAAGATACTGCCAATCTGGAACAATTCTTGGAAACATATAGAAAAATGTTCTTGACAAGTCTCTAAGACAGGTTATAAAACAGGAGTTAAATTAATGTGGCTTCTTTTTACTAATATGGCTTTCGGGCAGGAAGTTATTTATTCTCCAGTTACCGATATTGAATTTGACGCTCTGGAAATAGATGCTGAAATTATAAGACCATCTATTGAGTTTGTTAATAATCCTCAGCCTGTTGTTAGGGAGATTCGCACATCATGGCAGCAGCTTTGCAACAATACAAAGCGGGCTGCTGATGGAAGTTTAGAGCCCGAAGAATCAACAGATTTGATTATGGCAACGGGAATTCTAACAAATGACTACTTGCTTCTTGGCACATATGACATGTGTATCATTCCTCCTGACAATGGGGAGATCCGCCTCAACCAGATTGTAGTGGTTGAGGGAGATAGAGGTACAGTTGTTTACGAAAATCCAAGAACTACAAATTTAGTAAGTGGTGGCTGTGAGTCCATAGGTGATTTTGGAGAGTACCAAGCGGGAACAGAAAATTGCCAGCCATTAGTGGCGTATCCATATCTCACAAGCAGCTATTATTGGGATTATACAGTTTCTAATGGCAGAACAGTTTTAGTTCCAGATGATATGGTTCTTGACTACATCAATGATTCTACATTTTTCAAAGACCGTTACGGACCATCCTTCAATGTTGGAACAAAGTGCTTCTTTGCCCTCCCAGAAATTGCTATAGGCAAGCTGATTGTATCCTCCGATGAAGAGGTCTACATAGGTTATAATAGAGACTTTGTAGACTCTGAAGGTAATCATCTTTTTCTTGATTTCGATTCAGACTCTTGGCTTATCTTTCTTAGGAGAGTAAAGTGATTACATTCTTCTTACTTTTTACATCGATTGTATCTGCCGATAATACTGTTACATGCAATGATGGGGAAATCATTCAAAAGATACCAGGAGTCCCATCAGAGGCTTTGTGCGCGGATCATGAAGGAGTTTCTAAGCAAGAGCCAATAGCAATCGAAGAAAGAAAGATTAAAGAAACACCAAAAGACTTTTATGGTGCAGATCGCTTCCACGATCCAGATTACTTTAAGTTTGCCTTTTGGGTGGAGCCAATTGCATTCTACAATGATTATCAAAACGGCGGGAAAGACGCCCCATACATTAGTGGAGGAATTGGACTTTATGGTCAGGCGTTTTATTTTAATCTAGGTTACAGTTATTACTACGGCTTGAAATATTATGAAACATCTGATCCTATTCATGGCTCTAGTCTTGCAATAGGAGTGGCTATACCTTTCGCTTTTCGTTATGGATATTCTTTTCAACCATTTTTTGGATTCAAAAACCATGTGTCTAGAATCCTCTACAATGAGGAGTATCTAGATTACTCTGTACAAGCCGGATTCGAACTTGGGTTAAAAGGATCTTATGAACATTTCTATGTTGAAGCGGGGTATGTACCGGGAGTTCAAGAAATTTACAGGCATCGACAAGCTGGAGAGTCAGAGCCAAGAGACTTTCATATAAGTGCAACTAACGGACCTTTTGTAAAATTTGGAACAGTTTTTTGAACTTCCACAATAGAAATGCTAAAAAATCCTTGACAAGTCTCTAAGACAGGTTATACTCTAAGCATGAATAAATGGAAAGCTGGCGATATTGCTTTTGCAGATCCTTGGAGCTATCCCTCCATAAGAGGAAAGCTGTTGGTTTTAGTTCAAAAATCGGAATTTATTACTGAAAGCTGGCTTGTTCTCGTTGGAGAACAAATGTTCGCTTATCCTATTGAAGAAGTTTACCTTTTTAATCCCTTTATCTATCAAGGTAAGGAGTGTAAATGAAGGCTGGTGATTTGGTTCGCGTGAGTGATAAGTTTCCTCAAGAGCTACTAAAACTTGGTGTCGGTATCGTTCAAAAAAAAGAAGAATTGCTGGGAGCACCAGAGATTGACGCATATTCTATTCTCTGGTCAAACGGTGAAATTATTTGCTTTTATATCAATCATTTAACTATTATCTCTTCTTTAGAAAAAAGTGCTTGACATTTTATCGCAGTCGGTTAAATTGGTAAAACCAAAGCGGAGAAACAAATGAATCCGGGTGATTTAGTAGAATGCAAGTATAATAGCGTTTTATTTCGTATCGGTGATCTTGGAATTATTCTTGACGAGAAAATAAAATTTTATACAGCCCACCCTCATGTGGTTGTCTTACTGTTGAATGGTTCAAAAGTGAAAATCCCATCTGTGATGTTAAAAGTTGTGTCCTCTGCTTAAAAAGTTCTTGACAGATTCTCATAGTTGGTTATATTGTTGGCACTAAAAAGGAAAGGTCATGAATCTATCAAACGGTTGGTTTCAAAACTTTAACTTTCAAGAAGCTAACTTAAGAGAAGTTGACTTTTCAAATAGTGACCTGACCAACGCTAACCTGATTGACGCTGACCTGATTGGCGCTAACCTGCACGGCGCTGACCTGTATGGCGCTTACTTGACCAGCGCTAACCTGACCGACGCTGACCTGAGAGGCGCTGACCTGACCGACGCTTACTTGACCAGCGCTAACCTGAGAGGCGCTGACCTGAGAGGCGCTAATCTGATTGGCGCTAACCTGAGTAGTGCTTACCTGTATGGCGCTAACCTGCACGGCGCTTACCTGAGAGACGCTAACCTGAGATACGCTAACTTGACCGGCGCTAACCTGACCGGCGCTAACCTGACCGGCGCTAACCTGTATGACGCTATCCTGAGATACGCTAAATACGGTGAAGCTACTGTTTTTCCTACTAATTTTGATCCTGTTAAGACTGGCATGATCAAAGTCTAAAAAAAAGTTCTTGACAGATTGAATTATCAGGTTATATTATAAAAGACGGAAAGGAGAAAACCAATGCCTCGCATCACTTATCACGACCGCTTTACCGCTCTTCTTGCAAAAGACTACCTGTCCGATCGAGATCGGAACTTTGCTGAGAGCCTTTTTAGCTACTATCAGCGTAAGGGAACGCTAACCGCTGGTAGACGTAATGCTTTTGTAAATATGGAAGAGCGCTATGCTACTCGTCCCGAACCTAGCGCTTCTGAAGACGTAATCAGTGAGCTTCAGGCTCTTCAAGGGAAAATTGAAAGTTTTAATCCGAATAGCTGGGATCAGGGTTTTGTAATTAGTGTTGTTCAGCAGGTTGTTTCTGGTCGTCAACTTTCAGATCGTCAAAATGAGATTCTTGGGCAGATTAAAGATCGTTATTCGGATACAGCTATCCAGTCTTTTCACGATTTTCGTGATACCTTTAACGATGGTCTGCGCGAAGATTGGCGCGTTCTTATGACTTACTATCATAGTTTGCCAGAAAGCTATTTCGTTAAGCAAGTAACTGAATTCTTTGCAGATCCCGAAAACCATGTTCCGAGCCAGAGAGACTACGAGCGTATTCGTAACAATAAATACGCTAACAAGATTCTTTTGGGCTGGAACAGCGAGCCTCAATGGCAAAGCGGCGAAATGGTTAGCCTTCGTGATACTGCGCCGAGACTAACCAGCAAGCATTTTCCAACAAATTTAGGTTTAGTTATTCGTTCTAATTCTCGCGTTCCACAAAACGCATGCGTTGGTAACAAATTGTATGAAGTGTTGCCGATTGGCGGGGTTGCTCCTGTTGAGATTGAGGAGCGTTACCTAAAGAACGCCACTCGCAAGAGAAAGAAAAGTTAAATTTATGTAGCTGAGAGGGTAAAGATATGCTATTATTTGGTTCATAGCCGTCAACGAACCAAGCCAATCGTAAGGTGTGTTTTTACGTAAAGGCAAATTTAAAGGGCGGATAGCGATGTTACGCGGCGAAAACAGCGGCTTATCCTCTCAGCTACTTTTTTTATTTTCTTCTTGACAGGTTTTCATATCCGGCTATATTGTTAGCACCACAAAGGAAAAGGTCATGAATCTATCAAATGGTTGGTTTCAAAACTTTAACTTTGAAGGCTCTGACTTGAAAGAAGTCAATTTCTCAAATAGCGATCTGAGATTGGCTAACCTGTATGGCGCTTACCTGAGAGACGCTGACCTGAGAGACGCTGACCTGAGAGACGCTAACCTGACCCGCACTAGCTTGTCTGGCGCTGACCTGACTGGCGCTGACCTGAGATCTGCTAACCTGTTTGGCGCTGACCTGACCGGCGCTGACCTGACCGGCGCTGACCTGAGATCCGCTAACCTGAGATCCGCTAACCTGTCTGGCGCTAACCTGAGATCCGCTAACCTGACCAACGCTGTATACAACGAAGCTACTGTTTTTCCTGGCGGTTTTGGACCTGTTAAGGCTGACATGATCAAAACCTAAAAAAGTTCTTGACAGATTTGTGCAGTCGGTTATATTGCAAAAGAACAAGAAAGAAGGAGCCTAAAAAAATGGCAAACTGCTCATGGTGTTACGGTGCTGGTCATAACCGGCGCTCTTGTCCTCGGCGTTCAGACGAAGCTAAAAAAAGAGATCCTAAGCCTCGTTGCAGTTACTGTAATTGGAAAGGCATTTATGAGGGTAGCTCTGACCATAACCGTAGAAACTGCCCGACCCTAAAGGCAGACTTGCAAGAAGCGTACCGCATTAACTCAATCTATCGCAAAGGCGCAATTGAAATTTTGTCAGAAAATGGTGTTGGTCCTGGCTCGCTGATTGTCAGGAGCGAATATGGTTGGTCTGCGGACAACAAATACGTAGCTTGCGAAAGACCCTATATTATTCGTTCTTTGTCTTGGGATACGTTTTCAACTCATGTTGGTAGCTGGCTTCCTGCTTTCACAGCAAGCCCATTGAGCGAAATCGGTCGATTCCGGCAAATCAACGCCCTTATGCCGATTGTTAATGGTGAAACTTGGATTTGGGATGAAGATGCAAGTCAATGGATCAAAACTGTATCCCATTATACGCTTGACAGGCATATCAACCATAATGCATGTTTGACAGCAGGAAGTTTTAACGCTTCTGATTCATGGTTGGCAGGATATAATCCTGCGATCTCTCAGCTTTGGAGAAATTCAAGAAAACCTTAAAAAAGTTCTTGACAGATTTGTGCAGTCGGTTATATTGCAAAAGAACAAGAAAGAAGGAGCCTCAAAATGGCTAGACGCTGCGGATACTGTGGAAACACCGGACATAACCGACGCACTTGTCCTTCGGGTATTCAGACCCGTGTAGCGGACACCACCGAGGTCACCGTCGTCAATAAGCGGCGTTGCAGTTACTGTAACTGGAAAGGCGTGCTCGACGGTAGTTTTGACCATAACCGTAGAAATTGCCCTATTTTGAACCAAGATTTGCAAAAGGCTTATGCCGAAAATGCAAAGTATAGGTCTGGTATCATTAAGATTTTTCAAGAGGCTGGTATCGGTCCTGGGTCGCTGGTCTTCGCATATACAAGGTATAATGGCAAGTCTGTTAGAATGCCGCATTTGCTTGAGTCTATTTCTCTTAAGCTCACCACCTGCCATTGTGGCAGCTACAGCCGACATGCTGTTTATGTTCTCACTCGACCATCTTATGATATTGGTCGCACAGCAGTCTCGTATTTTAGACTGCCCCAAGTAAATGGCACTTTCCCCATGTGGGATCCAAAACTTGCATGCTGGAATTTTGTGGACCTTAATAGCCTTTCAGCGAGAACATCATCGCATCTGCTTCGAACCCCCAGCATTGATGAAAATATTTCTGCAATTCCAGGTGATTTTGACATTCCTGATGGTTGGCTTTCCGGCGAAGATCGGCAGATCTTAGACTTCTGGAAAGAAGTTAGAAAACCTTAAAAAAAGTTCTTGACAGATTCTCATAGCAGGTTATATTGTAAATACCAAAAAGGAGAAGAGCATGAAGAACAAAAACTTTGACCTCAACATGCATACTGCGCGCCTGCTTCTACAAGAGCCATTCTTTGCTGCTCTGTCTCGGCGTATTGACAAGACCGCTAGCACGGCGCTGCCTACTGCCGGTGTTCACTTTAATGAGCATCGTCAACAGTTTGAGTTGCTTTACAACCCTGAGTTTTTTGCGCAACTGAGCGAGCAACACAAGCTTGGCGTGCTAATGCATGAGTTTTATCACATTATCTTTGAGCATGTTCTTCTCCGTAAGCCAGAAGGGGGTATTCAGAAGATTGACAATATCGCTATGGACCTTGCGATCAATGGTCTGCCTGAAATGCGTAACAAGATCCCTGGTGAGTCTTGCCCCGGTCCTGTACTTCCTGGCTCCTCCGAGCCTATGAGGGGCTGTATCCCCGGCGAAGGAATGTTCGCGGATTTCCCTTCCGAAAAGTCTTATGAGTATTACAAGCAAATGCTTGAAGAAAAGTTTGAACAGGATCCGAACAGCGGCGGCGGCGATGGTGGCGGCGACGGGCTTGGCGACGTAGACTCTATGGACTCTCACGAGGGTTTTGGGCAGGCTTCCGGGACTGACGCTGCTGTAGCTGCCGAGCGTCTAAAGCAAGCTGTGAGGGATGCAGCAGAAGAGGCTTCAAAGTCTAACAATTGGGGCTCTGTCTCGGCGTCGATGCGCAAGCGTATCATGGATTCAATCGCTACTCATATTGACTGGCGCTCTGTCCTGAGATACTTTGTCAAGACTTCTCAGCGCGCCGATAAGCGCTCTACACCCAGGCGTATCAATCGACGTTTCCCCAAGATTCACCCCGGTAAGCGCGTGCGGCGACACGCTAAGATCGCTATCAGCATCGATCAGTCTGGCTCTGTATCTGACGCTATGCTCGCTGCTTTCTTTAGTGAACTTAACAATTTGGCGACCATCGCGGAGTTTACTGTGATCCCGTTTGATACTGAGGTAGCTGAAGACAAGGTTTACACTTGGAAGCGCGGCGAAAGTCGTGTTTGGGAGCGCGTTTTGACTGGTGGCACTTGCTTCAACGCCCCAACTAACTATGTCAATGAACGTAATTTTGACGGTCACATCATCCTGACCGATATGATGGCTCCTAAGCCTGTTGCCAGTCGATGCCAGCGCATGTGGCTAACCGATCAGAACGGAGCTAGCCGCCCGTATTTCCAGACAAATGAGCGGGTGATCGCGATTAATTAAAAAAGTTCTTGACTTATTCTCGCAGCGCGTTACATTGTTAGCACCAAAAAGGAAAGGTCATGAATCTATCAAACGGTTGGTTTCAAAACTTTAACTTTGAAGGCTCTGACTTGAAAGAAGTTGACTTTTCAAATAGCGACCTGACCGACGCTAACCTGATTGGCGCTAACCTGAGAGGTGCTAACCTGACCAACGCTAATCTGTCATACACTTACCTGCACGGCGCTTACCTGATTGGCGCTAACCTGAGAGGTGCTAACCTGACCAACGCTAACCTGACCAGCGCTAACCTGAGATACGCTTACCTGACCGGCGCTAACCTGCACGGCGCTTACCTGATCGGCGCTAACCTGACCAGCGCTAACCTGAGATACGCTAATCTGTCATACACTTGCCTGACCGGCGCTTACCTGATTGGCGCTTACCTGAGAGGTGCTGACCTTTTCCGCACTAAGCTGACCCGCGCTAAATACAGTGAAGCTACTGTTTTTCCTATTAATTTTGATCCCATTAAGGCTCGCATGATCAAAGTCTAAAAAAAGTTCTTGACAGCCTACCACGGCATGTTATATTGTTGTAGACAAGAGGAGTTATCAATGTTTGAAGATGAGATTAATGCTGTTCTTTCGGCTACAAAACACTATTTCGATATTGAGACTTACGTTGAAACTGGTGGATGCTCCTATGTCATTGTCTTCTTCAAGGAAGGGGATAGATACGGATTCTCTATTGAAAACGGGTGGCGAAGCACTATAGTAACTTGGGCTACCTCGAATAGTCAAAACTTTGTAGATGGTTGGGAGCACGCATTGCGAGAAGCCTTCAACGAGATTGACTTTTCAGAAGAATAAAAAAACTTCTTGACAGATTGAACTATCAGGTTATATTGTAAATGAACGAGAGAGAAGAACTTTAAAAAAATAAAAAAGTTCTTGACAGACAAACCCAAACAAGCTACATTAGCTATGTACTAAAGAGGAGAGTAGAAATGGCTACCATCGACTTTGCAACCTTCCTTGGTTTTATTGACCACGTTCTTGACGCTCGTTTCCCGGTCCTTATCCGTGGTCGCCACGGTGTCGGTAAGTCTGAAGTTGTCTATCAGACCGCTGCACGACGTGGGCTCGACGTGGTAGAGCGCCGCGCTTCTCAAATGACAGAAGGTGATCTGCTTGGTCTTCCCGACACCGCCGACCTCTCCGATGGTCGCAAGGCTACAACGTGGAATGCGCCCGATTGGCTTGTCACCGCTTGCACTGAGCCGGTTGTTCTCTTCTTGGATGAAGTTGACCGCGCGACTGTGGAGGTTCGACAAGGGCTTTTCGAGTTGACTGACTCTCGCAAGATCAACGGCTGGCATCTTCACCCAGGAACCCTTGTGCTCGCCGCTGTCAATGGTGGTGAAAATGGAGCGCAGTATCAGGTTGGTGAAATGGACCCTGCTGAACTTGACCGCTGGACAGTCTATGATATTGAGCCGTCCGTTGAAGACTGGCTCAATTGGGCGAATGGCAAGGTTGATCCTATCCTTTGGGATTTCATCAACGCGGAGCGTGCTCACCTTGAGCACGGCGGCGAGCACGAGCCTAACAAAGTTTACCCTTCTCGCCGCTCCTGGGTTCGCTTCAATGGAGTTGGTACTAGTGCTAACGTCTTTAAGCAAGGCGCAGATCTAAATGTGCTCTTCAACCTTGCTATGGGTTTTGTTGGCTTCGAAGCGGCTATCAAGCTTCGCGATTTTGTCAACAACTATCAGTATCAAGTGTCGGTTGAAGATCTGATTGACCGGGGACAGATTGACCGTACTAGCTCTTGGGGGATCAACGATCACTCCGCTATGGTCGAAAAGCTTACTGCTTCCGGCATCTTCTCGGAGTCTGATTGGAGTCAGGATCGGATCGTTAACCTCGCTGAGTATTTCATCGCCCTTCCCTCTGAGGTCGCTCTCAAGCTTTGGGCTGTGATGGGCGCTGCTAACAATATCTCACTTGTGAAGGCGATTCACCCCCTGATCGCTGACCAGATCGTCAAGCTAATCAAGGTTGAGAGCTAACTTGTGAGCGTTGAGGGTTGCTCGCCTAAGTTTTTCTTAGGCGAGCTAGTTGTTTACAACAAAAGCTTGAGCGCTATAGTATCTGAACATCTTGGCGTAGGCTATATTACAAATAACGATCATAAAGGTTCTTACGAAGTTTATTTTGAAAAAAAGAAAAAGACCTTGCGCTTCTCTGAAGAAGTGTTATATAGTCTCATGAGAGAAGAAAAATGAATAATCCAAAGCCAGGAGATTTGTTGATACCAGTAGACGGAGGAGAACCGGCGATTGTTTTGGAGATCCGGGTAAATCGTCGGCATAAATCCATCTACGGTAAAAAGCCTGGAATGTGGCAAAAGAAATCCCTAAGACGTGTAGAATACTTGATTTTTCAAAATGGTAGACAAAGCTGGATCCCTGATATTCTACTAAAAGCGAGATATGATCTCGCAAAGGTTGAAGAAAATGAAGAAAGTGAAGAAGATTAAGTCTCGTAACTGGCTCGCCGTGCATGCTCATAACCGGCGTGCATATACGGCTAAAAACAAGCGAGCCGAAAAATCTAAGAAGGCTTGTAGAAAAAAGGTTGACAGTTCTCACTAGCAGGTTATATTGTTGACACCATAAAGGAAAGGTCATGAATCTATCAAACGGCTGGTTTCAAAACTTTAACTTTGAAGGCTCTGACTTGAAAGAAGCTGACTTTTCAAATAGCGACCTGACCCGCGCTAACCTGAGATCCGCTAACCTGAGATCCGCTAGCTTGTCTGGCGCTGACCTGAGATACGCTAACCTGTATTACGCTAACCTGATCAGCGCTGACCTGACCCGCGCTGACCTGACCCGCGCTGACCTGACCCGCGCTGACCTGAGATGCGCTAACCTGACCGGCGCTAACCTGAGATCCGCTAACCTGTACCGCGCTATCCTGATTGACGCTAACCTGAAACACGCTAACCTGTTTGGCGCTATCCTGATTGACGCTAACCTGAAACACGCTAACCTGACATACGCTGACCTGACATACGCTAAATACAGTGAAGCTACTGTTTTTCCTAATAATTTCGATCTCATTAAGGCTGGTATGATCAAAACCTAAAAAAAGTTCTTGACAGATTTGTGCAGTCGGTTATATTGTTGACACCACAAAGGAAAGGTCATGAATCTATCAAACGGCTGGTTTCAAAGATTTAACTTTGAAGGCTCTGACTTGAAAGAGGTTGACTTTTCAAATAGCGACCTGACCCGCGCTAACCTGACCAACGCTAACCTGAGATCCGCTAACCTGAGACGCGCTGACCTGACCCGCGCTGACCTGACCCGCGCTGACCTGACCCGCGCTGACCTGAGATGCGCTAACCTGACCGGCGCTAACCTGAGATCCGCTAACCTGTACCGCGCTATCCTGATTGACGCTAACCTGATTGACGCTGACCTGTATTGCGCTTTTCTGACCAGCGCTGACCTGAGAACCGCTGACCTGACCGGCGCTGACCTGACCAACGCTATCTTGTACCACGCCAACCTGACTGGCGCTAACCTGTCCAGCGCTGACCTTCGCGCTGACCTGAGATGCGCTAACCTGACCGACGCTGTATACAACGAAGCTACTGTTTTTGATGATGATTTTGATCCCATTAAAGCTGGCATGATCAAAATCTAAAAAAAGTTCTTGACTCATTGAACTATCAGGTTATATTGTCAGTACCAAAAGGAGAGAAGAACATGAGCTATATGATTGTTCGCTTTTATGATGCTCCAAGTGTTTCCAATATCATTATCGCTGATGGATTGACGCTGGAAGAAGCTCAGGAGCATTGCAGTTCGCCAGATTCAAGTTCTCGCACTTCTACCGATCCTGAAGTTGAGGACCATACGCGGATTTATGGACATTGGCAGGATGATTATGTTCCTTCATCCCCTGATGACGATAGCTGGCGAGATCGAATCTAAAAAAACTTCTTGACAAACTCTCATAGCAAGTTAAATTGGTAGTACCAAAAGGAGAGAAGAGCATGACTTATACTGCGATTTTGATCGATAATTTCGCGAAGACCTTCACTCGCCCGCTATGCCTGTATAGCCAGTCTAGCCCTAACGACGCATACCGCGAGGCGAGCCGCCTCGCTGAAGATTGGGAGGAGGTAATGCTTATTCTCCCCGGCGACGTAAGCCCGGCATATATCGATCCTGACGTGTTTGAAGAGGACTAAAAAAACTTCTTGACAGATTCTCATAGTCGGTTATATTGTCATTACCCCAAAGGAGAAAAACTATGAACCTTGCCCAAGAACTTCGTGAGCGAACTGCCGCAGCTAAAACCGCTTCTTGTATGCATGTGCAAGCCTTTTACGACAAGATTGAGCAATTTTGCCGTGATGCGGCTAGTGTCGGTGAAGAGGAGATCGTTTTTAGTTTGAAAGGCGCGTATGCTTCTGCCTTTCCAGAAGATGAGGAGTCTATTTTATGTGAAGAGCTTCCCGCTTGGGCTGATGATGCACTAAATCAGGCGCTCTTTCTTCTGAGAGAGCAGGGGCTACGCACTAGTTATGGTGCTAACCATTATTGCGTAAGTTGGGAAGAATAAGAGAACAGCTAAAAAAACTTCTTGACAGATTTAACCAGCGGGTTATATTGTTTATGCTAAAGAGAGAAGAATATGAACAACGACGAGATCACTATCACCCTAAATGTCAGAGAGATCCGTAGAAACTTCCATGCTTTGGAACATATACGCGCTCTTGGAATGAAACATACTGTAGAAGATTTTGATAAAAAGTGGCATACTGCCTGCACTTTGATGGATCTGATTAAGAAAGCTGAAGAAGAAAAGGAGAACGAAGAATGACAAAATCAGAAATTGCCAGACTTCTTGCAATGATCGCGCAAGAAGATACAGATCGGGATACTTTTAACTTTGTTTTAAACAGGATTTTTGCAGCATTTCAAAGCTGAGTTTCAGGATTATCTTAATCACAAAAAAAAGTTCTTGACAGATTCTCATAGTCGGTTACATTATCAGCACCAGAAAGGAGAAGAGCATGTACTTCAAGACCATTCTAGTTGATAACGACCTAATCGTAAAGCTTCATTCGGGTGAGGTTAAGCTCCGTCCGGGGCAGTGGATTCAGCTTGCGTGGAGTAATCGTAAATCTCGCTGGATTGGTCGCAACCCCGCTTCCGGTACGATTTGGGCTAGCCATTATCCATACCAAAATACTCAGGCTATGTTTGACGCGAGGTCTGAAGCTATGAAAAAAGATTTTTCTTCTTGACAGATTCTCATAGTCGGTTACATTACCAGCACCAGAAAGGAGAAAGCATGCGGTTTTTTATTTCGGTTCTCTTCTACTGCCTTCCTTATCTCATGGTTTTCGCTTTTGTTTTGAGTATCTGAAAAAAACTTCTTGACAGACTAGATAATCAGGTTACATTGTCAGTACCAAAAGGGAGAAAACATGGATATCACTTCTGCTCAAGCTCGCGCTCTCCGGTGTCTGGTTCGTCAGAAGTTTGCTAGCCTTGCAAACCCTGGAGCCTTCTCGCCTGACTTGTCTGGCGTTAGCTCTGTCGCTTCGATCTCGACGCTTCGAGCGCTGTATCGACGAAACCTTGTCGCTCCTGCTAGCCGCTCTTGGGAAAGTTATGTGATCACTCCAGAGGGAATGTCGTATGTCCGCGATTTTATAAGCGAATTCCTTACTGAAGAGCGCCAGCGAGAGCAGCGCTTGCGCGACGTAGCTACCCAGAACGGCTGGGGCGGCGTCCTATCTACTGCAAATCGCTACGATTTTGCGATTAAGCACATGAGCGAGATCATTTCTTAAAAAAACTTCTTGACAGATTTAACCAGCCGGTTATATTGTTAGCACCAGAAAGGGAGACAACGTGGACAACTTTCTATCGGCTGTGACTCTTGTTTTTACTCTTGCCTGCTGGTATATGGTTTTCTGGTTGGTTTAGTAGTTTAAAAAAAGTTCTTGACAGATTCTCATAGTCGGTTACATTGTCAGTACCCCAAAGGAGAAGAGCATGTATAAAACCAAAAATGGTAAGCACGGTACTCTTTACCTGTATCGCTTTTCTTATATCTCAACCGACGAATGTGAACCCAAAAGCGCTGTGGTTGCTTGGGGTTATAATGCCGAGGACGCCGAGGAGCGGCTGATCGATAATTTGGATGCGCAAGGCTTTGAATACATTAAAGATTATGAGCTTCGCGGTCCTTCCAGGGTTAAGAACTAAAAAAAGTTCTTGACAGATTCTCATAGTCGGTTACATTGTCAGTACCCCAAAGGAGAAGGTAACATGACTGTTAGCGCCGCCATTAACAAGTATCGCGAGCATATTGAGTCTGGAGATCGGCGCGGCGCGCTGGCGGCGCTGGCGATTATTCACCCGCACTGGCAGCACTATGAGCGTGTGGACGTGGTTGATCGCGACCTATATGATCAGTCTCGCAAGCGTATGCAGGATCGGCGGCGGCGCATGGGAATTTAAAAAAACTTCTTGACAGACTAGATAATCAGGTTACATTGTCAGTACCAAAAGGAGATAAGAACATGTCGAAGCGGCACGAGCGTTCCCTTGCTTCCAACTATTCCGAGGTTTCCCTTTGGCGCGATGATCGCCGCCTCGGCTACCGTGGCGATCCCGGCTATGGGCGGGCGCGCCGCCGTTTTAACCGGGCGCAGCGCCGGTTTTCTAAAGCGCTTGCGTATGAAGCGCTGATCGGCGGCTAAATTTTCTCCTATTTTTTCCCCCACTTAGCACTTGAGAGCATTAAATAAAAAAAGTTCTTGACAAGTCGTCCCATCGAGTTACATTGGTAGTACCAAAAGGAGAAGAGTATGACTAAGATTCAGATCGGTGATATCGTTGTCTACGCTAACAAGCGCTGTATGGTCGCTGATACTAGTGATAAGTATGTCGATCTTCGCTGGGTTATCGACGGCGCTGGCTTGGGTTGGAACCGTTGGCGCGGATCGCTTACCCGTCGCGTCCCCCTTGCCGATCTGCTTCCTGTTGAGTCTGATCCGCGAGATCACTAAATAAAAAAAGTTCTTGACAGATAGCACCATCGAGTTATATTGTAGATACCTTAAAGGAGAGAAGAACATGAAAGTTATTGGCAAGCTCGTCGCCCCCGCTGGTCTTACTTACGTTACTTGGAAAGAGGGTAAGCACCAGATCCGCGCTGCTATCAAGGCGGCTGGTATGACTCCTATCGGCACTTTCCGCCCTCGGTCTGTTAACCGGTCGCAGTATTCGATTAAGGTTAGTGAGGATACTTACATTATCGCTAACCGCGCTCCTAACGCTGATATCCAAGTTACTACCGTCACTGTTACTGAGCCTTCTACCGTCGAGAGCACTAACTAAAAAAACTTCTTGACAGATAGCTTCATCGAGTTATATTGTAGATACCCCAAAGGAGAAAAGCAACATGCCTAAGTACAACAACAACTCTCTTATCGCTTCTTTTCTTTCCGGTGACCGTGATGGTACTACTCCTAACGGCGCTCTTCACCATAGCAAGGGTATTCTTTACTCTTACTCTCAGCCTATCGCTTGTCGCGACTTTAACGGCGACGTTGTTGTCGCTGACTATACCGCTTCGGGCACGTATATCTCTCAAACCACTTCTAAGCACGTTGGCATGATTCTTCGATCCGCTTCTAACGCTACTCTTCTTGACCCTGACGCTATCGGCATTATCGCTCAGAATGAGATTAACGAGCTTATGAGCGATAATAGCGATAGCCCTTGGGTTCAGTTCAAGCTGATGCTTTTTAAGGGCTGGTAAGTATTAAGTAAAGCAAGGGGGAGCCGCTCTCCCTTGCTTCTTTTTATTGTGTAGTTATAGGCTCTTATATGGTGGGGGGATAATGCCCACCCAAAAAAATAAACACCCTGTATACCCAATTAACCCCCATATTTAGTGGTAAATCCCCCAAAAACCCCCATATTTAGTGGTTAAAAAAGATATCACTATCTTCTTGACAAGTCGCTTCATCGAGTTATATTGGCAGTACCCCCAAAGGAGATCAGCGTGACTCAGAAAGCTTCTAAGCTTATTATCTGTCAGGACTGCGGCGGCGCGGTGAAGGATCACGGGATCGGTAGGATCCTCGCGTCTGACGGAGAGGTCTACCTTTATCAGATCTTGCGCTGCAGTGATTGCAGCATGCTAACTGATGAAAACGGCGCTGAACTTCAAGAGCCTTAGAAATTTGCTTGACAGATAGCCACACCGCGTTATATTGGTAGTACCCCAAAGGAGAGAAGAACATGAAAGCGCCCCGCACTAGAGCCGATCTGATGAAGCATCCTGCTGTCGAGCTTTTTGAGCGTGATGAAGACGGGTATTGGTGTTACCTTAATGAAGGTTGGTGGTGTGGTGATATGGACTGCCGCACCATTCACGAGGATACGGTCCGCGAGGTGCTTAAAGTTTTTGAGTCTGTTTATAAGATTGACGCTTGACAGATAGCCTTATCGAGTTATATTGGTAGTACCAAAAGGAGAGAGCAACATGAGCACCATGAACTTCCCTGAGACTCATATCCCTGTAGCGCTTGATCCGGCGGCTATCCGCGCTGAGTGGGAGACTCTTAACAGTCTTCGCGTTGCGATCCGCAACGGCGACATTGAGAAGCCCCCTTACTTTGACGCTCAATGGTATAAGGTTTGCTTTCTTTCTGAGATGCTTTGGCGCGCTTCCAACGCCTACTCTCGAAACGAGGTGCTGTCAGTCTCCAACCATAAATTTGCCTAACTCCCTTGACAGATAGCTCCACCACGTTACATTGTAGATACCCCAAAGGAGAGAAGAGTATGACTAACAACGATACCACCACTAACGCTCCTTTCTTTAACCTCAGCGAGAAGGGCGCGATCTCCTCTATCGCTCTTGGTCGCGTTCATAGGGAGGGCTACGATCTGTTGACTGCGATCCGCTCAGCGGTGGGCGACTGGCTTACTGGACATGGAGTCCTCTTTAACTACTCCCTTGATGATTATTCTAGCAGCGATGACGTTGCTATGCTTCGGGAGATCGAGGAGTATATCGATAGCAAGGATCCCGGCTCTTTTTAACTAAGTTTCCTTGACAGATTAAACTAACAGGTTACATTGTAGATACCCCAAAGGAGAGAGCAACATGATTGATAACGATACCACTAAGAAGACGGAGATTGTTCCCGCGTCTGATGTCCGGGTTGGAGATCGGATCGGCTTCGAGGGGCACCATCACTCTTTCCAGATCTTCGGCGTGCGCGAGTTGCCTGACGGTAAGCTGGTTTATACTTTGCGAGTCACCGATCCTTTTAGCGGTGATGCCCTCAGCCCTGATACGCGCGCCTTCGATGCAGATGAAGGTGTTCGGATCGTTAAGAGGTAATATCCCCTTGACAGATAACCTTGCCGCGTTATATTGGTAGTACCAAAAGGAGAAAGCAGCATGACTGATTGACGCTTACCTGATTAACGCTAACCTGACCGGCGCTAACCTGACCCCCCTCCCCCCCTCCTCCCCCCGGGATATATGTCCCCGGCAAGATAGGAGGGTGCTGGAGGCGGGCATAGCCCCCTCACGATACGCCGATAAAAATTCCCAAATATTGAATATTCCAAAAAAATCCCCCAGAAAAATTCCCAGATTTTGCGATATACATATACCCCCGATTTTCCCCCCATTTGCCCCCGAGGTATAAAAGGAAAAAAGGAAAAAAAACTTGACTGTAATTGATCAACAAGTTATATTATATAAAAGGAGAACGAAGAATGATTGAAACAAATGATTTGCAACATCTGCAAAATAGTATAAACTCTCTAAGAGACTGTGAAACTTTTAACAAAGATTCTGTTATCGATTGTCTTGATGAGATCTTCGCTCTTCTTTTGAAAATGAACAAGATGAAAATTAGGTCATGTGATTACAGTCGGCATACATGGATTGTCAAGGAGAACGAAGAATGAAAGTCGGTGATCTTGTAAGACCAAAAAGTCAGTGGGATGAAAAATTCAAAAAGAAAAATCATGATATTGGTATTTTAATAGACATTGAAAAAGACTTCTATCGCCACAACGATTACTTTCAAGACCGTTTGTCTATCTTGTGGTCACATGGTGAAATAACAAAAGAGCCCCTTGGCTATGTGGAGGTTATGAAATGAGCAACGAAGAGCAAATCGCAAAGGAAATCGCTAAAATGTCTGACGATGAAATCATCCAAAATGCAAAAAAGTATTTCCCTGAATCTGCTGCAACTGCCGTTATGAAGCGTATGCTCACCAAATACGGACGCTTGGATGAACAAGTTTATTTTCTTGAGATTCTTCGTCTTGAGTCTCTTTGTCGCAGAGCAGCAGAGGAGATTAAAATGCTTGATGACAAACTGCAAGAGATTTCGCCCGATCCAGATGACACTCATACCTCTGTGAATCTGCTTTCGAGACTTGACGGACGGATTGGCGGCTGGTATACTATGGCTGAATCAAACGAGGAAGCCATGAGTGACGACCTATCCCGACGCGCCGTTGCATCGCCGCACTGGCGATGGATGCCAGGGATGCTGGCGCAGCCAACTCGGCTGCGAGTGACTGAGACTACGGGGATCGGTAGCGGGGATTATCTGCCCGACCTCGAAGACCCCGCCACACTGGGATGCATCTTGCAGTTGGTGCGAGAGGCTCACGGGTTGCCTGCGCTCGTCGTCAGGCGAGCCAAACTCCCCGGAGCGGATTGGGAGAGGTGGGTGGCGATGTCCGGTCGATCTCGTGGAGAGGTGTTTGTTTTGGGGGCTGACGGAGAGAGCGTCCAGGGCGCGACCGAAGCCGAAGCCCTCGTGGCTGCGCTGGAGGCTGCGCCGTGAAGTGCGAACATGGAGCGAATATCAAGGAGTGCTATTTCTGCGCGATGCTGGCAATGCACCCTGACAACCCGCTGCAAAGAAAGAAAGAAGCTGAAGCACTAACCTTACTCATCGCAAAAGATCGACTAGTTTACGGCAACAGCTTTGAGATGGATGGCAAGAGGATTGATCCTCGAAAAGTTCATCTCAACGAAGATGGTTCGTACACCATAGAGTACGTCCCTCCCTTCGAACTTGACCACATCAAAGTAAGCATTGTGCTCGATAAGGAAGAAGAATGAAGAATCCTTGTAATGAAATCTGCATTGGAAAGGTGGATGATGTGGTTGAGTGGTGGCAGGTCAATTCCTACAATGCCGGATACCACAGAGGTCTAAACACGGAATACCACGATATTCCAATCAACATTCTTTTCACTAAATGGATTGCTGATGTTCGCAGACCAGTATCAGAGGCACTTGATATTGTTGCTTTTGAGAAAGGCTTTAGGGACGGCATAGAAGATTATGAAGATTCTCTGAAAGAATTCGGAGACGGAGCAGCAACTACAGCAGGTTGGGAAGAGTAATGGATATTAGACCAGAAAACAACAAAGACACTTTTCGCGGAAGAGGCAAAACCATCGAGGAGTTGAGAGATCAAGTTAATTTCTTGAACGAAGAACGAGATCGATTAATCAAGAAGCTTGAAAAGATCGAAAATCTTTCTCGGTACGCTTGGGAACAAGTTAGCAGAAACCCAGAAGAAGCAGTAGAGCTTCTTAGAATGATAAACTTTGAGAGTAAATGATGAACGATTATTTTGAAGATCTATCTTACGAACTAAGAGAAGAGGTTAGTGATCTAAAAGAACAACTTGGCGCTCTAAAGTCTATTATTCGCCAAACCTACAAAGCGATTGGCTGCTCTGACGATATTATCGAAGGAGAAGATTGGGGAGGTTTGCCTTCAAGGGTTGCTTGTCTCAAAGCGGCTGTTGATATCGGGATTCATCACAAGACCGAACTGGCAAGAAAGAATGACTGGCTTGAGCAATGGTTGGATACTTACATTGGGAACGATCCTGTTGTTTTGGAATTGCGGAAACAATATCACGAAGAATTTCATTCAATCAAACATGATCGTCCCCACAAAGAAGTGGGAAGAGCAAGAGCAGCAAAGGTTCATAGAGTCCCGTCTGCTGACGAGATGGTCACATCACAACCTATGACAGCGCCTACAAGGTTGGAAATTGAATGGAGAAACATTCAAAAGGTGAATGAGAATGAGTAACTATCAACTATTGCAAAAACTCAAAAAAGCGTTTGAAAAAGCCAAGAAGACCGACCGTTCTTTTGAAAGAGCCCTACATTTCAGAGGGGATATGTTCAGACTTGAAGAAGAGTTGTTTGAAGCACTCGGAGCAAAAGACACCTCAAAGTGGTATAACTGCGCTCATTGTGACGCCGGTTATCCAGACCAAGAATGTACTTGTGAGAGCGAAGAATGATTGAGACATTATTTTTCTTAGGTGGTCTTTCTATTGGCTGGCTATTGTTGCCACAACCTTTTGATATGAAATACGAGACTGGCTTTCTGAATGGCGTTAAGGCAACCCTCAATGCTAAAAAGAAAAAGATGAAGGATGGCAGGAATGTTCTATTCATTGAAGTTGAAGGCTTGTTTGGTAAGGAGAACGAAGAATGAGCGCACCAAGATATTATCTTGAAATTGGCTTGACAGGAACCGATTTAAAGTATAGAATGAAATTGAAGACCCGAGTAGGAGATCATAAAGGTTTGCAAAAAGAACTGGATAGATTTTCTGAAACTGAAACTTGGGAAAAATATTCAGAAAGCTTTGTGAATAACTCTGGAGGTATAGCAAAGATGGAAAGAGAATGGAATAGAAACTATTCTGAACTTGTTGGGCATGACCATCACTATGTCTCAGCAGAAGGATATTGGGAACTTATGGAGAACGAAGAATGAAGATTACTAAAATTAAAGATGTAGACAATTACAATAAAGATTCAATTTATGAGATTGAAGATCACGGCATGAAAGTTAAGGTGATGATTCCATGGTCTATTATCCTTGAGTCTCAAGAGTTCTATCGCAAAAACCCTGAACACGAAGAATATTTTGGACTGAACCTTGTCTTTGGTGGTAATCATTATGAATAAAGAGAACGAAGAATGAAAAGATACTTCGCCAAACCCGACACTTGGTTCAAGGAAGGAACCGAAGCATTCTACGAAGAAGAAATGGTTCCAGTTGGAACTCTATTTGATGAGAACGGCATTTCACACGGGTCAGCAATCTACCGAGGAACTTATGTTATTGGACCAAACGAGGGTTGCGATACCTATTGGCATAGCAAAGGTTACAAAGAAGGCGACGAAGTTGAAATAAGAGAACATTGTTGTAATAGTGAGTTTATTATTGTAGAGGAGAACGAAGAATGAAATATAATAAAAGCATACAACTTTATAACGACAACATTGGTAAAGTAGATTATGTTGAACATATGGGATCTGATTTAACTATAGTTAATTCCGCTCGTGTATCATTTGGAGTGGAAAAAGAAGAACTGGATGAAAGAGATAAAAGACTTATCAATTATCTAATTCGCCATAAGCATACATCTACCCTGGAACATAATCTTATTACTTTCAGGTTTACTGTTCCTTTATTTGTACGCTCTCAGCACCATCGTCATAGAACATGGTCTTATAACGAAATTAGTAGAAGGTATACTGACGTGAATATTCAGTTCTATGAGCCTCAAGCATTCAGAACACAACACAAGAGCAACCGACAGGCAAGTAATGCCGAAGAGTTGATTGATCCTCGCGGTATGCCGTATGCTTTGCCAAGAGCTAGCCTGATTGTTCAACACCATCATAAGACTAGTTTGCAGCTTTTCAATGATCTTATCGAAGCAGGCGTTTGCCGAGAACAAGCCCGTGGAGTTCTGCCACAGAACCTCTACACCGAATACTACGGTACAGTCAATTTATCTAACCTTTTGAAGTTTATTGACCTTCGCACACACGAAGGGGCACAATGGGAGATTGTAAAAGTCGCTGAAGCCTGCTTGGAGATTGCGACCGATTTATACCCTGAAACAGTAGGTGCTTATCGTAGGATTAGGAACGAAGAATGATTTAGCGTACCGATAAGGTACGCTTTTTTTTGTGCTCTCGATTGTTTAAAAGGCTTTATAAGACTCGGAAAAAAATAATACGAGTATTGGGATGGTGCTAAAAAATACAAAACAAAATTTGTGTTTTTTAGTGCCTGTTTTACTATTTAGGTTGTGTTATAATAAGGAAAATTATTATGAAAATAACCAAATCAACTTTAAAGCAAATAATTAAAGAAGAAGTTGTTAAGCTTCTTGTTGAGCAAGACGAATATGATGATTATGATGATTATGATTACGAAGAAGAAGAGCTTACTTACGCACAAAAAATAATCAAGCTTCTAACTTCAGATGATTCTGCTAATGTAGTGCTAGGTCTTGGAATTCTTGACGACCTTGGAGATCAACAACTCATCGATACAATTGCAAGTTATATCGATTTCGACCCAACAAGTGCTTCAATAACTACACAAGGATTTGATCTTCCGCAAGAACTTGGGATGATTTTAAATTATTTTGCTAAAAAATCTGTTCATGTTAAAAATATGCTTGCTCAGATTGAGAATCTTGATATTACAGATGAATTTATGACAAACGTTGATTTTTTAAGTTTTTGCATGAACCTGAGGGGACTCAACCTCAACTGGTGCACGTCCCTGGAGAACGTAGACGGGCTCCAGGGACTCACGAATCTGACGTACCTTGAACTCGGCGCGTGCGAGTCGCTGCAGAACGTAGACGGACTGAAGGGCTGCACGAACCTGAAAAGCCTCGACCTCAGCTGGTGCACGTCGCTGAAGAACATAGACGGGCTGGAGGGCTGCACGAACCTGACGACCCTCGACCTCAGCATGTGCTATTCGCTGCCATCAGAATTACAACGATGGTTTAAAACTGATAACAGAGGCACAGCACACGAGAAGTTTATGAAAGCTTTAAATGCATCCAAAGGAAGCCGACCATGAAAATAACTAAATCAGATTTAAAGCAAATAATCAAAGAAGAAGTTGTTAAGCTTCTTGTTGAGCAAGACGAATATGATGATTATGAAGAGGAAGAACTTACGCCGGCACAAAAAATAATCAGATTTCTATCTTCACCTGATCCTGACACTTTTGCACAAGGAGTAGAGATTTATTCTTTGGTCAAAGACGATATTGAAGCTAACGCTCCAACAGAAAATAGCCAAATCTTAGAAAAGCTAGAAGTAATTGATCAGTTTGCAGATTCAGATATAAAAGAAAAAAATGTTAATTTCTTGTCAGGCTTACGTGAACTAAACGTTACACAAAAAATCATCCTCAAAGGGTGCAGATCACTGAAGAACGTAGACGGGCTGAAGGGACTCAAATCGCCGGAGAACGTAGATGCACTCCAGAGGTTTACGAGCCTGACGAAGCTTGACCTCAGCTATTGCGGGTCGCTGCAGAACGTGGATGGACTGGAGGGCTGCACAAACCTGACGACCCTCTACCTCACCGGGTGCTCATCGCTGAAGAACGTAGACGTGCTAAAGGAATGCACGAACCTGACGACCCTCGACCTCAACGGGTGTGAGTCACTACAGAACGTAGACGGGCTAAAGGAATGCACAAACCTGACGAGCCTCGACCTCAGCTATTGCAGGTCGCTGGTGAACGTAGACGGGCTGAAGGGCTGCACGAACCTGACGAGCCTCAGCCTCTTCGGGTGCGAGTCACTGCAGAACGTAGACGGGCTGGAGGGTTGCACTAACCTGGCGAACCTCGACCTCTACGAGTGCGAGTCGCTGCAGAACGTAGACGGGCTGGAGGGCTGCACGAATCTGATAAGCCTCAGCCTCGAAGAGTGCAAGTCGCTGCCAATAAAATTGCAAAAATATTTTGGAACTGATAGCAGCGGTACAGCACACGAGAAGTTTATGGAAGCTTTAAATGCATCTAAGACAAGCCAACCATGAAAATAACCAAATCAAATTTAAAGCAAATAATCAAAGAAGAAATATTAAACTTATTGGAGGTTGATATGGAGTTTCCAGAGTTTAGATTACAAGATGCTGATTTTTATTATAAAGAAACAGTAGAAAAAATCGTTGAAGATATTTTAAAAATACTACCAGCAACTGGAAAGAAAACAAAACATAAAAAAACTTTCTTTTATTCTTGGGATTATCCTGTTGATGTTGAAGTCTGGAGTGATAACTATGAGGATGCTATACCTGCATTTGAAGTAGAAGTTATTTTTACTCCAACCAATTTTGACAGCAATCATGTTGGCTGGAATATAGATGGTGCTTCAGACTATTCTGAGGATGGTGGCAAGATTATTGTTGATTTTACTATTAGACCGGGACTTTTCTTATCTGGTTCCAACATCGCTTCAATTGAAAATGAGCTATTTAATGTTGTGGCGCACGAGCTTCATCATTTTACTCAAGATGGTAGACCTTTTCAGCGACCAAATTGCACTTATCTGCCAACAAAAGAATATAATTCAATGTATGAGTATTTTACAAGCGCTTGCGAGACTCCTGCATTTTTAATAGGATTTAGAGCAGAGGCATCAAAATCACAAAAAAGTATCGAAGAGCTAATACAAAACTATTTACATAACCAAGTCCAAAGCGGAATAGTTACATCAGATGAAGCTGAGGATATAAAAAATAGATGGCTAAATCATTCTGTATGGGATAGATAAATTATGAAAATAACCAAAACTAAACTAAAGCAAATAATCAAAGAAGAAGTAACCAAACTTTTAACAGAAAATGAAGATCAAGAAAATGAATATAAACAATATGCGTTAACAATTCTAGATCGTTTAAGCGGCAATGATCCTGGTTACTTTGCACAAGCATTATCTTTTTATACCCAATTGAAAGAAGATATTGAAGTTAATGCTCCAACAGAAAATGATCAGATCTTAGAAAAGCTAAAAGTAATTGATCAGTTTGCAGAGTCAAAAATACAAGATGTTGACTTCTTGTCAGGCTTAAGTGAGCTAAATATTACAGAAAAAATAGTTCTCCGCTGGTGCTCGTCGCTGCAGAACGTAGACGGGCTCCAGGGGCTTACAAGCCTGACGACCCTCGACCTCAGCGATTGCGAGTCGCTGCAGAACGTAGACGGGATAAAGGAATGCACGAGCCTGACGAGACTCTACCTCAGCTTCTGCAAGTCGCTGCAGAACGTAGACGGGCTCCAGGGGCTTACGAGCCTGACGAGCCTCAGCCTCGCCGGGTGCTATTCGCTGCAGAACGTAGACGGGCTCCAGGGGCTTACGAGCCTGACGAGCCTCAGCCTCTGGCTGTGCAGGTCGCTGCCAATAAAATTACAACAATTGTTTAAAACTGATAGCAGTGGCACAGCATACGAGAAGTTTATGGAAGCTTTGAACGCATCTAAGAGAAGCCAACCATGAAAATAACTAAAACTAAAAAGCAAATCATCAAAGAAGAAGTTGTTAAGCTTCTTATTGAACAAGACGAATATGATGATTATGATGAAGAAGAAGAAGAAGAAGAAGAAGAAGAAGAAGAACTTACTGAAGCACAAAAAATAATCAGATTTCTATCTTCACCTGATCCTGAATATGTAAATCTAGGTCTTGGAATTCTTGACGCCCTTGAAAATCCACAACCTGGAGTTTCACAACTCGAATATCAACGGCTCAAACTCGAATATCAACAACTCATCAATACAATTGCAAGTCATTTCACTTTCGACTCAAAAAGTAGTTTAATAACTATTCAAGGTTTTGAAGTCTCAAATGTAACATTTTGGATGATTTTAAACTATTTTGCTGAAAAATCTTCTCGTGTTCAATATATGCTTGCTAAGATTGAGAGTCTTAATATTAAAGATAAATTTATGACAAACGTTGATTTTTTAAAGTTTTGCACGAACCTGACGAGCCTCGAACTCTGGGGGTGCGAGTCGCTGCAGAACGTAGACGGACTGAAGGGCTGTACGAACCTGACGACCCTCAACCTCTGGGAGTGCGATTCGCTGCAGAACGTAGACGGGTTGGAGGGCTGTACGAACCTGACGTACCTCTACCTCTACTGGTGCGAGTCGCTGCAGAACGTAGACGGGTTAAAGGAATGCACAAACCTGGAGACGCTCAAGCTCAACTGGTGCAAGTCGCTGCAGAACGTAGACGTACTGAAGGAATGCACGAACCTGACGACCCTCGACCTCCGCAGGTGCGCGTCACTGCCATTAGGATTACAAGATTTGTTTAAATCTGATGAATACGACACAGCACACGAACAGTTTATGAAAGCTTTAAACGCATCCAAAGGAAACTAAGGCTCAATTCAAGAACTTATAGAAAAGTAAATTTTATTGACACAGCGATATAATAAAGTTATATTATTTTAAAAGGAGCATGATGTGAAAAAAATAATAACAGAATGGAAAAAGTTTTTATTAAATGAAGAATCTCAATTTAGAGACATTATTAGAATTATAACAGGGCAAAGACCAACCATACAATCTGTCGGTATCATGACCTCAGAAAACCCAAATGCCGAAGAATTATCAAAACAAGAGAACGACGCACTTCTAAGGCAGTTTGAAGACAAGCTAAAAAGTATGAAGATTGGCTACAGGCGAATCCGTGGTAAATTTGGAAATGAAGAAAGATCTTTTATTATTCCAAATGTTGCTCGTGATGAGATTTTACAATTTGGCAAAGAATTCGGACAAGAAGCTGTTATTTGGGGTTCTATGCAAGACGGTAAAATGATATACGAATATATTCTTTGTGATACCGGCGAAACAATACAGAGAAGAGATGTTGTTTTAACTGGCGATAAAGCTGATTTTAGATCTGATTATTATTCACAAGAGCCTGGGGGTTCCAGAATGTATACTATGGCTTATCCAAAAGGTGGTCCCAGCGCTGGACCTCCGGTTCAAAGGTTGTCTCGTAAATTTGTTATTCCTTTCTTTGACTCAGAATATCCATTTGAACCTGATAATTCTGAAGAAACTGAAGAAACTGAAGAATTAGATGAGGTTGAACACGCAGATCTTATCAAAGAAATGAACGAAAGAGTATCTAAAATCTTAAAGAAAAACATAACCAAAAAATCACGTTGGCACCATCGTAATGTTATTAATGAAAGACTAAAAAAAGCTCTTTCAAAAAGATAAGATACTATCTACTGTAAAAAGGGATAAATTTATGCCTAAACCTGAAATTGTAAAACCTGAAATTGTAGAAGAAATAAAAAGAAATCTACAACATTTATACCAACAAGAATTATTAAAAGACATACCAGAAACTACCGCAGAAATTCGAGCAATAGTTAGAGAGCTATTCAGGCGTATTCCCGCTTTTCTTTCTAAAACCCTGAAATATGATGTTGCATTCTTTGCGGAAGAAGCTTTGTCAGACGAGTTACATACAGTTGTGTCTTTTGAATTCGGAGTCCCACCTTATACTCGTTTTGATTACCCAGAAGCTACAGGTTCCAACCGGCGCTTTCTTGAGAACATCAAACTTACTTTAAGAATGGGCGAAAAAGCCGCCTTTGAAGAAACAGGTGTGATGGATCTTCAGTATAGTGAGCATCCAATTGAAAATTTGGTTTTTCTTTATACAATCAAAGACAAAGATGAGCAGGATCTTGTAATAACACAGCTATCGGACAATTTTAGTATGGAACTTCTTCTTATTTGTATGCGTCTTGAAGATCATGATGAAATTGTAAAACCTGAATTTAAAGATGAATATCACATTTTAATAAAAGAATACATGCGAACACCAAATTATGGTGCGCAATTTTCTTACAATATTGTGCAAGGTATTACTGAGCCCTCTCAAGAAGAGTTAACTAATTTTATAGAGGAATTTTTTATATTTTTATCAGAAAAAGACTTTTTTAAACCAGGGGTGACTGTTTCCCAATTGAAAGAAGTCGCAAGAACAAACGATCGAATTACTCGTATGGAAGCAGAATTGCGATATTTTATCGACAACCACGAATTATACGAACATAGAAAGTTAATAAAAGAATCTTATACTGGAAATAGTATTGAAGAACTACTTCCACAAATTATAGGAGAATTTATAAAATTATCATACGAAGAGGCTGGCTCAAGTATAAGTTCGGTATCAGGAGAAAACTTGTACGATCAAATAAGCCAATTAGTTGAATTTGCTAAACAAAATAGCGACCCACAAGCGTTCTTATCTCATTTAGAGCAAACAATTAACGACGTTTTTGCCCCCTTAGAAGAATCAGGGAACATCACAGCAGATGAAATAGAAGCTGCGGAGTTCATGCTCGGTGCAGTTTTCGAAGTCCAAGAATTTTTAAATTCCCCTTCAGAAGACATTAGTAGCAATCCTATTGCTGAGGAATTATACAAGGTTATAATCGCTATTAAACATGGTGGTAATTTAGAAAACTTCATGATTGATCTAACTCGTATAAGAATACAATCTTGGTTAGAATATATTTTACAAATGTACATCGAGAAGCTGATGCAAAAAGCCTTGGAAGAAGAACACTACGAGAACGCACGCCATTGGATAATAAAATACAATGGCAGAGAAAGAGCTTATATTCCAGATGTAATGGCTAAAATGATAACTAATCAATATTTAAATTCAAAACCTGACATGATTTTTAAAATGGTTACAGATTTTGACTTTGATTTAACCGCAGAAGATTTAGTTACAGATTTTGTCAACTATATCAGTGTCCAAGAATATATGAGAAGAGAAATATTTGAATCTGTACCCGACTTAAAGCAAAAAATTATAAAACAAAGTTTAAGAAATGAATCATTTCAAGAGACGCTTGATGAAATTGAAGAGCAAAATTATATTACTCGCTTACAAAGACTAGCCACAGAAAATAAACAAATCAACGAAGAACTAACAAGAAGTGACAAATCTGATATTAAAGATTTAATAGCAAAAGAACTTGATAAAGTTCTTAAAAAAGAAATTGAAAAAATTCTTAAAGATGAGTTGTCTAAATCTTTATCTTCCAAAGAAACTAAAGAAGAAATTGGTGACATTACTAAAAAAGTAATGAAAAAACTATATAAAGATCTATCTTATCACCATCCATATATTATTGATAGGATCAAAGTTTAGCCAAGGCAGGAAAATATAAAATGAGAACATTTATAGCAACATTTATAACAATGAGTATTTTATTTTACTTTTTCAACTTATTGTTAATCAACAACCACGAAAGAACAGAATATCAAAAACTAATTCCTTCTACTGTTGTTGGAGATAATCAACCGCTTCCTTTAAAACTGCCAGCCCAAGAACAAACAGATTTTATTTCCATTGAAAAATATTACAATTCTATTTCTACTAATCAATGGTTATTATTGTAAAAAATTGGAAAGAGAAGCGCTAGAAAAAGAAGCAAAAAAAATAAAGCTGTCAAACGGAGATATTATTATTGATATAATCGGAGGTAATATTGGTCTTCTTTTGTCATGCGAACATAAAGAAAGCATGAAATTTGAAGATCATGTTTTTTGGGAGATTATCTGGTATGGTCCCTTAGAAAAACGAACAAATTTTGCTTTTTATCGATTTATTGAAGAAAAACACTTGCAGACTTCGATCATTCTTGGTATATTAAAATGGCAATCAATCGAAGGAGTGCAAAATGAGTACATGGAACGTATACAAGATTTTTAAGTCTGGGCAGCGCGCAAAGTCACCAATGACTTCTTTTGAGATCGAAGATGATAATAACGCAGAAACTTTTTTTAAGCTTAACGTTTATCAAGAGTTTACTACAAAACAGCGTCGTTCAAAATATACCATTATCCGCGCAGATCTTCCGCAAGAAAGAGAAGAAATTAAAGAAAATAAGCAGGATACACCGCAGCAAGACCCTGTTTACCTTAAGAAGTGCAACCAGATTCTTCAAATGCATGCTTCGCCTATGAATATTAAAGCATCTAAAATGTCTTCCGTGTCTTCTGCTCTTGTATTTTGTTCTGAGAGTAGCTGGAAGTGGCAATGGGCTGCGGTAGAGGGGGCAACTCTAAGGTATCTATCTGGATTTTCCCCTCTTTTTGATACACATTCTCAGGCAAATGCTTGGATGGAAACGCAAATAAGAGCCCTGTAATCTATTTATTGTGGGAGAAACAATAAATGAAAAAATTACTTTTTGCTTTTTGCTTGCTTTTTGGAACTCAGGCTCACTCTGAGCCCCTTCAGTTGCCATTTTCTGACGAAAATCTAATTGAAGGGGTCTTTCCTGTATCAGAAATTTCGTCTAAAGTTGAAATGCAAGTGCGAAATGCTGCGGTTAGAGTCTTAAGTATTGGGCAAGGTCACGGATCTGGTTCCCTGATCAGGTATAAAGGCTCAAATTTTATTTTAACAGCAAAGCATGTAACTGGAAATGAGATCGGAAAACTATTTTTGATCACTCATGGTAATGAAGCTATGCCTGGGGTGCTTATTTATGCAGATCCAGTTTATGATATCGCTATTGTTTATCCTGTTGCTGACTTGCAAAATGCAAAACCGATTAGATATTCTCCACGCAAAAAGCAAATGAACGTAGGAGAGGAAATAACTTACTCTGGTTTTCCCTCAACTCACGAAATTATGACCTTTAGAGGTCGTGTTGCTGGCTATGAAACGACGGGGGATACCGGAATTCAGATAATTATGCATAGTTACGGCTGGTTTGGATCGTCTGGATCTGTCGTCTATGACGATAATGGCGACTTAGTTGGTATTCTTTGGGGTGTCGATGTCGAATGGCAACCAAATTTACAGGTCGTTGGGGACATTATTTGGGTTCAACCAATACAAGTTCTTGATTTAGACAACGCTTTGGTTGATTTTTGCCAAATGACAGATTTAAAAATGAGAGTTTGCAGATAAAATGTTGTCTGAAATGATAAAAATCATGATCAAAATGAAAAAAGGTCGTGATGATGTTGTTAGCTTGGTTTGTTTAGACAAAAATGACAAGATTTTGATCATAAAACGAACTAATACGGCACCAATAATGAAAAATTATTGGGATTTGCCAGGAGGTCACGTAGATTTAGACGATTCTTCTTTTGAGGAAGCCGTTGTTCGTGAGTTAAAAGAAGAAACAAACTTAAAATGCGATCAAAATAACGTAACATACGCTTCAAAAGAAGAATTTAAAGATTATATTCGTTATTATTACTTTACTCGCGATTGGTCAGGTCAAATAAAATTCAAGAAAAATCCAGAATCTGGTTTTGTTGAGCATAACGATTCAAAATGGGCTTCAATAGAACAATTAAAGAGTGATAAAAGTCTTTCCCAAACAACTTTTAATGTCTATTTATTAGAAAAAGAACTTGAGAGACTTAAAAATGAAAAAAATTTATGATTCTTGGAGAATTTTCTTAAAAGAAGGCGTTGAAGAGCCGTTCTCAAATTTTGGAGAACGGCTTGGTAATATAGATATGGTCGGATCCCCGATTTATCACGTTACAAAAGTGCGTGCTGACACTTTAAAATCTTATAATAAGCCTAAAGATAAAGATAAATTCTATCGAAATGAAAAAGGCGAGATAGAATATCGTATTTATTTTTTTAAAGACTTTAACGAAGCACTTGGTCAAGCATTTTCGCGGTCTGGACAAATTGATGCGATCATAGGGGGTATATCTTCTGGCGATCCACAAGAGTACGATCTACTAATAGTGTCTGTAAGTGATATGCAAATACCACCAGGGATTGTTTTTTATTCAGATCCAGAAATTCCTGGTAGTTCTGCTATGTATGGTGCTCGCAGAGATGGAAAAGAGTGGAAAATAGCTTTAAAACCAGAAAATATCAAGACGGCAACAGAAGCTTTTGAAGATTCTGCTGATTATGATGAATATTTACAAGAAAATATTGAACATAAAGCCCAATCCAGATGATGTAGAAGCTTTGGTTGATTTAATTTTAGGATTATTATAGAAATGCAAAAGTTATTTGAAAATTGGAGGAGATTTTTGATTACAGAAGGTGGAAATGTTTTTCAGGACCAATCTGTAGGTCCAATTCCTCTTGGTTATATTCAGCCAACACTTGAAAAGTATTATGAAGAGCTATCAAGGCTGTTTCCGCAGCATTCTAGTTTATTTCAAACTTTTGAGCCCCTTGGATCAGTCGGCAAAAAAGCAAAATCAGGCGATATTGACCTTGCTGTTGATGTTTCTGATCTTTTTCCAGATAAAAAGGTTACTGATGAGGCTCTACAAAGCTGGAATTTAAACCCAGACGACTGGAAAGCAACTTATCAAAGATTTGTTAAGCGTGCAAGAACAGCAACGCCAGAACAAGTTGAGTTAAGAGCATTTTTATACGAACTTGCCAAATATATTGGCGAGAACTCTACTTTAATCATTAGTGATTTAAAAAAAGTGCGTCCTGGCAACATGTTCACTCTTTTTCCTCAACATAATGAAGCTGGAGAGCAACAAGATATCGGTGTTCAAATGGATTGGATGCTTGGAAACAAAAATTGGCTTACTTTTTCTTATTTTTCTGATTTTCCCTCTGAAACACAACCAATGTTAAAAGGCTTACATAGAACACAGCTTGTTTTGTCTATGTTTGGAGCCAAAAACTATTCGTTTAACCACGTAGAGGGCGTATTTGATAAAAGCACAGGTCAAAAGGTCGCTCACAGCCCTTCAGAGGCTCTACAGCTGCTTCAAAAAATTTATGGGGCTCCTATTTCGCGTGAAGATTTGCTCAACTTCAACAGCCTTTATGATTGGATAGAAGCTAATACTTCCGAACAAGAAAAAGCAAATATTTATGATATGTATCTTCGCATTCTTGATTCAACAAACGGAAATAAAGAAATTAATCCTACAACTGGTGCTAGCGAAAGATGCGGATATATTCCTCAAGAGTTAGAGTCTTATTGGCTTCAAAATTGGCAAAGACTTGGATTAAAAGGCAGGTATCTGTGTAAAACAATAAATAATGATCTAAGAAATGCTATTATGCAAGGAAACCAACCATGAAAATCACTAAAACTAAGTTAAAGCAAATAATCAAAGAAGAAGTTGTTAAGCTTCTTATTGAACAAGACGAATATGATGATTATGATGATTATGATGATGAGGAAGAACTTACTTACGCACAAAAAATAATAAGATTTCTATCTTCAAATGATCCTGACACTTTTGCACAAGGAGTAGAGATTTATTCATTGGTCAAAGACGAAATTGAAGTTAACGCTCCAACAGAAAATGATGAGATTATAGCAAAGCTACAAGTAATTGATCAGTTTGCATTGTCAGATATACAAAACGTGGACTTCTTGTCAGGTTTAAAAGAGATAAATATTACAGAGCAAATAGACCTTAGCTCTTGCAAGTCACTGCAGAACATAGACGGGCTGAAGGGCTGTGCGAGTCTGGCGATCCTGCGCCTCTACGAGTGCGATTCGCTGGAGAACGTAAACGGGTTGGCGGGCTGTACGAACCTGACGGAACTCGACCTCTACTGGTGTGAGAAGCTGCAGAACGTAGACGGGCTCCAGGGGCTTACGAACCTGACGACCCTCTACCTCGGCGGAGGCACGTTCACGGCGCTGCAGTCTCTTGGGGCGCTCGGTGTCTTGAAGTCCCTACCGAACCTGACGAAACTCGACCTCAACAGGTGCACGTCGCTGGAGAACGTAGATGTGCTGGAGGGCTGCACGAATCTGACGACCCTCGACCTCAGCTGGTGCAGGTCGCTGCAGAACGTAGACGGGTTAAAGGAATGCACGAACCTGACGACCCTCACCCTCTACGAGTGCAAGTCGCTGGAGAACGTAGACGGGCTAAAGGAATGCACGAACCTGACGAGCCTCGACCTCCGCTATTGCAGTTCGCTGGAAAACGTAGACGGGCTGAAGGGCTGCACGAACCTGACGACCCTCGACCTCCGCTTCTGCGAGTCTCTGCAGAACGTAGACGGTCTGGAGGGCTGCACGAACCTGACGAGCCTCGACCTCCGCTATTGCAGGTCACTGCAGAACGTAGACGGGCTGAAGGGCTGCACGAACCTGAAAAGCCTCGACCTCTACAGGTGCAGGTCGCTGCCATTAGGATTACAAAAATTGTTTGAATCTGATAACAGTAGCACAGCGCATGAGAAGTTTATGAAAGCTTTGAACGCATCCAAAGGAAACCAACCATGAAAATCACTAAAACTAAGTTAAAGCAAATAATCAAAGAAGAAGTTGTTAAGCTTCTTGTTGAGCAAGACGAATATGATGATTATTATGATGATGATTATGAAGAAGAAGAAGAAGAACTTACACCGGCACAAAAAATAATCAAGCTTCTATCTTCAGATGATTCTGCTAATGTAGAACAAGGTCTTACAATTCTTGACGCTCTTGAAGATCAACAACTCATCGATACAATTGCAAGTTATATCGATTTTAGATCAGGCGGCAGAATAACTATTCGAAGATTTAAGATCCCAAATGAAACCCTTGAGATGATTTTAAACTATTTTGCTGAAAAATCTGATCATTTTAAAGATATGCTTGCTCAGATTGAGAATCTGGTGTTCTATCTTAATGATTTTATCACAAACGTTGATTTTTTAAGGTTTTGCACGAACCTGACGCGCCTCAACCTCGGCTGGTGCGAGTCGCTGCAGAACGTAAATGGGCTGAAGGGCTGCACGAACCTGACGACCCTCAACCTCTACGAGTGCACGTCGCTGCAGAACGTAGACGGGCTGGAGGGCTGCACGAACCTGACGACCCTCGACCTCAGCGGGTGCACGTCGCTGCAGAACGTAGATTCACTCCAGGGGCTTATGAACCTGGCGACCCTCTACCTCAGAGGGTGCAAGTCACTGCAGAACATAAATGGGCTCCAGGGGCTTACGAACCTGACGACCCTCGACCTCCAAGGGTGCAAGTCGCTGCAGAACGTGGATGGGCTCCAGGGGCTTACGAACCTGACGACCCTCTACCTCAACATGTGCTCGTCGCTGCAGAACGTAGACGGGCTCCAAGGGCTTACGAACCTGACGACCCTGAACCTCGCCGGTTGCGAGTCGCTGCAGAACGTAGATGCACTCCAGGGGCTTACAAAGCTCACGATTCTCGAACTCAGCTGGTGTTCGTCGCTGCCACCAGAATTGCAAGAATATTTTGCAACTGATAGCAGTGGCACAGCACACGAGAAGTTTATGGAAGCCCTAAAAGCATCTAAAAGGAACTCATTATGAAAATAACCAAATCAACTTTAAAGCAAATAATCAAAGAAGAAGTTGTTAAGCTTCTTGTTGAGCAAGACGAATATGATTATGATGATTATGATTACGAAGAAGAAGAACTTACGCCGGCACAAAAAATAATCAGATTTCTATCTTCAAAAGATCCTGACACTTTTGCACAAGGAGTAGAGATTTATTCTTTGGTCAAAGACGATATTGAAGCTAACGCTCAAACAGAAAATAGCCAAATCTTAGAAAAGCTAAGAGTGATTGATCAGTTTGCAGGGTCAGATATACCAGACGTTGGTTCCTTGTCAGTCTTAAGTGATCTAAACGTCACAGAAGAAATAGACCTCAGCGGGTGCGAGTCGCTGAAGAACGTAGACGGGTTCCAGAACGTAGACGAGCCCCAAAGGCTCACGAACCTGACGGAACTCGACCTCAGCAGGTGCGATTCGCTGCAGAACGTAGACGGGCTCCAGGGGCTTATGAATCTGGATTGGCTCCACCTCAGCGGGTGCGAGTCGCTGCAGAACGTAGACGGGCTAAAAGAATGCACGAACCTGACGGAACTCGACCTCAGCTGGTGCACGTCGCTACAGAACATAGACGGGCTGGAGGGCTGTACGAATCTGGCGTCCCTCTACCTCAACAGATGCGAGTCGCTGCAGAACGTAGGCGGGCTCCAGGGGCTTACGAACCTGAAAAGCCTCGACCTTAGCGGGTGCACGTCGCTGCAGAACGTAGACGCGCTGAAGGGCTGCACGAATCTGACGAGCCTCTTCCTCAACGGGTGCGAGTCGCTGCCGCGAGCACTGCAAAGATCTTTTCATTCTTTTGAGCACATCGGCACAGCATACGAACAGTTTATGAAAGCTTTAAATGCATCCAAAGGAAACCAACCATGAAAATCACTAAAGCAACTTTAAAGCAAATCATCAAAGAAGAAGTAGTTAAGCTTCTTATTGAACAAGACGAATATGATGATTATGATTACGAAGAAGAGGAAGAAGAACTTACTTACGCACAAAAAATAATCAGACTTCTATCTTCACCTGATCCTGGCACTTTTGCACAAGGATTAGAGGTTTATTTACTTTTCAAAGACGATATTGAAGCCAGCGATCCAGCAGGAAATAATCAGATCTTAGAAAAATTAAGAGTGATTGATCAGTTTGCAAGGTCGCCAGACATACAAAACGTTAATTTCTTGTCGGGCTTAAGTGTTCTAAACGTTACAGAAAAAATCATCCTCGAAGGGTGCAAATCACTGCAGAACGTGGACGGACTCCAGGGGCTTACGAACCTGTGGAGGCTCGACCTCGGCTTCTGCAACTCGCTGGAGAACGTAGACGGGCTGGAGGGGCTTACGAACCTGACGTGGCTCGACCTCAGTGAATGTAAGTCGCTGGAGAACGTAGACGCGCTGAAGGGCTGCTCGAACCTGACGACCCTCTATCTCAACGGGTGCGATAAGCTGCAGAACGTAGATGGGCTGGGGGGCTGTGCGAGTCTGACGACCCTCGACCTCCAAGGGTGCAAGTCGCTGCAGAACGTAGACGGGCTAAAGGAATGCACGAACCTGACGCACCTCACCCTCGAAGGGTGCGAGTCGCTGGAGAACGTAGACGGGTTAAAGGAATGCACGAACCTGACGGAACTCGACCTCTACAGGTGCGAGTCGTTGCAGAACGTAGACGGTCTGGAGGACTGCACGAATCTGATAAGCCTCAGCCTCGAAGGGTGCAAGTCGCTGCCAATAAAATTGCAAAAATATTTTGGAACTGATAGCAGCGGCACAGCATACGAACAGTTTATGAAAGCTTTAAATGCATCTAAAGGAAACCAACCATGAAAATCACCAAAACTAAACTAAAGCAAATAATCAAAGAAGAAGTTGTTAAGCTTCTTGTTGAACAAGACGAATATGATGATTATGATGATTATGATTACGAAGAAGAAGAACTTACTTACGCACAAAAAATAATCAAGCTTCTAATTTCAGATGATTCTGCTAATGTACAGCAAGGTCTTTCAATTCTTGACGCCCTTGAAGATCCACAACCTGGATTTTCACAACTCGAATATCAACAACTCATCGATACAATTGCAAGTCATTTCGTTTTCGACTCAAAAAGTAATTCAATAACTACACAAGGATTTGATCTTCCGCAAGAAATTGTTCCGCAACAACTTGGGATGATTTTAAACTATTTTGCTGAAAAATCTGATCGTGTTAAAAATATGCTTGATCAGATTGAGAGACTTAATATTGCAAATGATTTTATCACAAACGTTGATTTTTTAAGGTTTTGCAAGAACCTGACGAGCCTCAAACTCAACGGGTGCACGTCGCTGGAGAACGTAGACGGGCTCCAAGGACTCACGAACCTGACGGACCTCAACCTCTACAAATGCGAGTTGCTGCAGAACGTAGACGGGCTGGCGGGCTGTACGAACTTGAATTGGCTCAACCTCAACAGGTGCAAGTCGCTGCAGAACGTGGACGGGCTAAAGGAATGCACGAACCTGATGTACCTCTACCTCAGCTTCTGCGAGTCGCTGGAGAACGTAGACGGGCTAAAGGAATGCACGAACCTGATGTACCTCAACCTCGGCTTCTGCAATTCGCTGCAGAACGTAGATGGGTTGAAGGGCTGCACGAACCTGACGAGCCTCTCCCTCATAGAGTGCTCATCGCTACCACCAGAATTACAAGAAAGGTTTGAATCTGATAGCAGTGGCACAGCATACGAGCAGTTTATGGAAGTTTTAAAAGGATAATATTTTTTTGTATTGTCCTTTGACTGCTAACTATTTAAAGCAAGGATACCAAAACTATGCAAGATTTATATGGTGATATTAACGAAGAAGAAATTACTCGTTCTAACGAGGAAAGAAAACAAAGGCAAAGAGAAGCTATTAAAAAAATGCTTCGACTTGGCATGATCTCAAAAGAAGAAGCATCTCAACTTTATAAAAAAGCAGGAGGCACCGCCACTCTTGAGGAAGAAGAAATAAACGAGAAAAAGAAAAAGCAACAAAAGGGCAAGAAACGTGCTCGCAAGGTAGCTGATAGAAAAAAGAAAAAGAATTCTTCAGGAAAGAAAGATGCTTGTTATCATAAAGTTAAATCTCGTTATAAAGTTTGGCCATCTGCATACGCTTCAGGGGCACTTGTTAAATGTCGTAAAGTAGGTGCTAAAAATTGGGGCAATTCCAAAAAAGAATCTATTGATTTTGAGCATCTCGATCAAATAATTGATGAAGAAATAAATAAAGTTTTTGAAAGCAAAGAAATGTCCGACCAAGATATTAAGAAAATAAAAGAAATTATTGGTCAACTTGAAGATTCTGTTAAAAAGCATGGCTCTCAGGCAGATTTTCTTAGTTCTCTTATTGACGAAGAAATACAAAAAGAGCTAAATGAAAAAAAAAGAAAACTAACTAAGAAGCCATCATCTGAAACTTCTCTTCGCGATTGGTTTGGTCGTAAAGGAGCACCTGGAAAGAAAGGTGGCTGGGTTGATTGCAACACTTGCAGAAAGGACGAAAAGACAGGCAAAAAGAAGTGCTCTCCATGCGGTAGGTCTGGAGATGAAAAAAGATCTAAATATCCTTCTTGCAGACCAACACCATCAGCTTGTGGAGAGCGTGGAAATTGGGGCAAGAAATCAAAATCAGGTAAAAAAGGATGAAAATAACTAAATCAAAATTGAATCAGATCATCAAAGAAGAAGTTGTTAAGCTTCTTATTGAAGAAGACGAATATGATGATGATTATGATTATGAAGAAGAGGAAGAACTTACGCCGGCACAAAAAATAATAAGACTTCTATCTTCAAATGATCCTTGGGAGTTTGCACAAGGAGTAGAGGTTTATTTACTGTACAAAGACGTAATTAAAGCCAGCGATCCAGCAGGAAATAGCGAAATCTTAAAAAAGCTAGAAGTAATTGATCAGTTTGCAGAGTCAGATATAGAAGAAGAAAATGTTAATTTCTTGTCAGGCTTACGTGAACTAAACGTTACAACAAAAATAGACCTCAGCTATTGCAATTCGCTGCGTAATGTGGACGGACTCCAGGGGCTTACGAGCCTGACGAGCCTCGACATCAACCATTGCTATTCGCTGGAGAACGTAGACGGGCTAAAGGGCTGCACGAGCCTGACGAGCCTCGACCTCGGATGGTGCTCGTCGCTGCAGAACGTAAATGGGCTCCAGGGGCTTACGAACCTGACGGACCTCAACCTCGAAAGGTGCTCGTCGCTGCAGAACGTAGACGGGCTCCAGGGGCTTACGAACTTGACGAGCCTCTTCCTCACCGGGAACAAGTCGCTTCAGAACGTAGATGCACTCCAGGGGTTTACGAACCTGACGAGTCTCGACCTCAGCAATTGCAAGTCGCTTCAGAACGTAGACGGGCTCCAGGGGCTTACGAACCTGACGGACCTCGACCTCAGCCGGTGTAGGTCACTGCAGAACGTAGACGGTCTGGCGGGCTGTACGAATCTGACGACCCTCGACGCTTACTGGTGCACGTCGCTGGAGAACGTAGACGGTCTGGCGGGCTGTACGAACCTGACGAGCCTTGATCTCACCTTCTGTGAGTCGCTGCCACGAGTACTACGAAGATTGTTTCAATCTTCTGAATACTACGGCACAGCATACGAACATTTTATGGAAGTTTTAAACGTATCCAAAGGAAACCAACCATGAAAATAACAGAAGCTAAATTAAAGCAAATAATTAAAGAAGAAACCGAAGCTATTGAAATGGTAGACTACCATCTTGAAAATAAGATTCCTTTTTCAAGAAATATTTATCGTATTGGGTCTGATAACTATTTTCGTGTTATTCACGAAGCAAGAAAGATGTACGAGAATAAAGAAATTAATCCTCAGTTAATTGATCTTCATACCCTCAAGCATACCGATTTAGGTGAGTGGGCGATATTTGAAGGTGAAAGAGTCCCGCTTGATTTTCCAATGTACGATGAAGTTTTAGAAGAAGAGTCCAAGAAAAAAGACCCGCCACTAAACAAGCCAACCAAAAATACTGGTTCAGGAAAGAAATATAAAGTTTATGTTCGCGATCCAAAAACAGGTAATGTCAAGAAAGTTACTTATGGTGACGCAAAAGGTGGTCTAAAAGGCAACTGGAACGACCCAGAAGCTCGTAAAAGTTTTGCTGCAAGGCACAAGTGCGATCAGAAAAAAGATAAAACAAAACCCGGTTATTGGGCTTGCAGGGCTCATAAAGACTTTGGTACAAATGTCCCCGGTAGATTCTGGTAAGGTATGACACAATGAAGCTTCTATTTGAAAATTGGCGACAGTTTATCTCTGAAGAGATTATACCATTTGAAAATAAAGCTATTGTTTATCATGCTTTCGGTAAAGGCTCTAGAGGAAATGAAAGTCTTCAAAAAAACGAAATTTTAAATAGAATAGAAACGTTAAGAGAAAAAGGGTTTATTCCAGGCGAGGGCGACCTTTATGGTCGTGGTATTTATACCGTTAGAAATTCAAATGATCTCTTATATGAATATGGTGATTTTGTTTTTAAATTTGAAGTTAAAAATTTAAATAAATATGCGATTTTTGATTATAAAGAGGCAAAAAAAGTATATGGAAGAAATCATAATTTAAAACAGCAATTAGAACAAAATGATTTATTTATAGACGAAGAGTTAGAAATGATTTGTAACGAAACAAGTTTGCTCAACAGAACAGATAAGCCATTCACAAGCGAACAAGCTCTTGCATTTTCAACATATTTAGAAAACAATGCAAGTGAAAAACAAAAAATACATGGATTAGTTTTCACAGGCAGGAAAGACGGCTCTGTCTTAGTCGGGTATAAAAATTCAGATTTTATTCTTGTTGGATTTGGAGAAACTTTATCAATTAAAAGCACCAATTTTAATAATTTTCTAGAAGACTCGCAAAAATTTACAGAAGATATGAAAAGTATCTATACAATACAGAATGACAAAATAAATTCAGATTCTTTTTTCCGCCAAATTAGGAATGCATTTTATACAAAAATTAAATCAGTTGAAAATTACATCAACAATAAAGAAAATATAAAAAGAGAGATTATCTCTGAAATTTTAATGCCAATTTATATTATACAGAGACAATATTACATTCAAAGAATGAGAGAGTCTTTAGCACCAAAAGTATTTGAATATTATAAAAAATTGATTGATGTTGATTCTGATGAAGATATAGAAGAAAATGAGGATTACGATATAGCCATCTTAGAAGCCGAAGAGGCGTTAGAGCAAGAAATGAAACAAATAGTTGAAACTGAGATTTCAAGATTTGTGACATATTTAGATTTCATTTTTAGAAAATTTAAACTAACTGATGAGCCCGCAGAGATAAACATTGTAGATTTAGAAAGACCATTTAACATGAGTGGAAAACAAAATGTCTGATTATCCATTTACAGAACAAAAAGTTGGTAATCAACTATTTTTACGAGAATTTAAAGAAACTACAAACTCTGAAGAGCTAATTTGGCACCAAGATCGTGAAAATAGAAAAATAAAAGTTTTAGAATCAAACAATTGGTTTTTACAGATGGATAACGAACTACCTGTTTTATTAAAAGAAGGCACTACTTATAACATACCAGCTTATGTTTACCATCGAGTAATCAAAGGTAACGGCGCTTTGCGTTTATTAATACATAAAGGTGAGCAAATTTAAATGGCTTATAATATCAACAGCAATAGTTTTGTAACAGGAACAAGTGTTTTAACTCCATACTCTGATGAGGCTTACAGCATAGGAGAAGAAAACTTAAGAATTGAAACTCTTTATTCTCATTATGCAAATGCAGCAGTTACTTTTACTGCGATAAATGCAGAGGGAGATTCAATAACAAAAGGTCAAGTTGTTTTTGTTACTGGTGCTTCTGGACAAACGCCTACTGTTGCTCTTGCTGCATGTGATGATCCAAATAAAATGCCAGCTTTTGGTGTTGCAGCTTCTAACGCAAATAATGGAGCAGAAGTTCAAATCATTACTCTTGGTAGTTTAAAAAATGTAAACACAGCAGGCTATAGCCTTGGTGACACACTTTACGTTCAAACAGGCTCTGGTGGAACATCTGGTAGCTTTACAAAATTAGCTCCAACTGGTTCATTTAATTTATTGCAGAACATTGGGCAAGTTATGCGCGTCGATGCTTCTGCTGGGCAAATTAAAGTTGGCGGCGCTGGTCGTACCAACGCAACACCAAACCTAGACAAAGGTTTTCTTTTTGTTGGAAACGATCAAGATGTTTCTGTAGCAGACGATACTATTTTTGTGTCCTCTTCAGCAAATTTAGTTGGTATTAATACAGTTGATCCAACGGATACTCTTGATGTTGATGGAGGCTTAAGAACACGGGCTGGTCTACGTAGAGCAGTTATAGTGCATAGCGCTTCTTTTACAGCACAAACATCAGATCATTATTATTTAATTTCTGGTTCAAGCACTCATGTTACAGCAAGCTTGCCTTCTTTAGCTGATGCTGGTGGAGGAAGAATCTTTGTATTTAAAGATGCCGATGGAAACTCTGCAACAAATAATATTGTTATACAGCCGTCTGGTTCTGAAACAATTGACTCAGGAACTGAAGCTAAAATTCAAAGCGCTTGGAGCGCAGTTACCATTATTGCTGGCGGTGCTTTAGGTTGGCTTATTGTAGGTGATAGATAATGGCTGACTGGACTTTAACGAATGGCGTTTGGACACTAACTCCTGCTGCTGGTGGTTCTGAATATGATAAGACCCTAACAATAATAGATTTAACAGATGGTTCATGGACGCTTTATGATCCAGACAGTCTTGTTAATACAATTACTTTTTCTGGTGCTTGGCATACACTAACATGGAACGCACTGCCTGTTGGCTCTGGTGACTATAACTGGTTTTACGGTACTACTGTTAGAGCACCACGTTGGTACAAGAACTTGGAAATTGATGGCACACAGGTCACGTCATTGGACCTACTTGTGTCGACCTATCGCATGGAAGTACCTCCCCTGGGCTCCCCTGACGTATGCCCGTTCAGATGGAAAGGTGTTTTCGGTGCAGCCCTTGATGCTGCATCAACGGACACCGGCTTGATGTGTGGGACTGGCGGTACGATGGGGCGTTTTTCGACAGTGACCAATCCCCTTTATGGTGTATTTACACGACACACAGAATCTTCAAACGGTCCGAATAACGGGATCTATGGCGTTTGTACTACGATACGCGGTGGCGACGGGCTTGGTGGTGGTGAATTTATGATTTTCGACAACACCGACGCGAACCTCCAAGCCGCCGCTCGCTCTGCTGGCGTTTACACTACAGGTCTTCCTGTCCCTACAGACGTGCAGTTAATGGTTGGTTTAGGCATTGGGGCGAACAATGTGACAATCACCGCAGGCGATCAAACTAAATTTAAGTTGAGCCATGTCTCAACAACTATTGCAGCAGGAGCTTAAAAATGCACATGAACGCAGATTATTCTCAAGTTGTAGAAGGAACCATTTCTACTGAAGACACGGACGGAAGTAGCATTTCAGAAGAATGTATTATTATTCCGGTTCTTGTTCCTCTTTCAGAAGTGGGGGACTGGCTGGCAGCTTACGATCCAACTTCTTCAACTTCGCCTTCAGCGGCTGATAGTCGCAAGATTGCTCGTGTTGTACTTGATGCTTTAAAAAAGTATAAAGAAAGTTAATTTAAGCTTCTATTTATTGTATGAAGTTAGAAGATACAGTTATAACAAAAAAACTTCAAAGAGTTTTAAATCAGTTAGCTGGAATACCAGATAAAAATAAAGAACTTCTTCCAGAAATGATAATAAGAGGTTCAAGCGGTTACATAATGTGTTATGATATAACTTCTCGTAGCTTTATTAAGGTTGCGAGAGGCACTACTTGTTTTATGATAGACGAAACTTTAGATTCAAGAAATAGAGTTATGGTTTATGTTTCTTCAAACAACGTAGTCATGATAGACAGAAAAGAAATATTTTATGTGGGCTACAACTAATGTTATTTGAATTTGGTGTGTTCTGGAGGGTTATAATTTTTCTTGTTGTTACTTGGATTTGTTATGCTCTTTGGGGTTTTGAATTTGTTGCTTTAACTTTATTGGCTTTAATAGCATCAATTTTAAAAGAAAGGTAAATATTAATGGAACCAAGCGATAGTCCATTCGGCAAGCTAATCTCTGATGATTTTTGTATTGGCGATATTGTAGAGTGGTCTAAGTGGTGTCCTATCGACAAAAGTTGGAAATTAAACTATGGTTTAATAACAAATATTAGCAATAAAATCAAATCTAATAGACTTGTTTCTGTTTGTACTGTTATTCCGATGAAAGAGCCCGTTAGAGGCGAGATAGAACTATTTACTTTTAATCTGCGAATAATCTCAAAAGCGTCGGAGAGCAAACAAAATGAAATCAGTAATTGATCACATAGCCTTATTAGTTGATGATTTGCAAGTCGCGGAAGAATGGTATGTAAGCCATTTAAAGGGCGAAGTAACTTTTCGAGATCAAAAATACATAAGATTAAAAGTAGAAAACACAAATATTGCTCTTATTGATAAAAAATGGTATCCATATGCACATATTGGAATACTTATAGATAGTAAAAAAGACTTCCCAGAAAACGCAGAAATTGTAGAACATCGTGATGGAACTACAGGTGCTTATGTAAAAGACCCATTTAACAACTATTTAGAATATATTTGGTATTCAGATAAACAAAAAAAGGTATTTTTAGATGATTGATGTTCTTAAGCCAATGATAAAGCAATTTATGCCATTTGCAAAAGAGCGTATGGGATTTGAATCTCCTCCAAGATTATTCTTGAAAAGAGATCAAACAAACGCTCAAAACCCTCTTGGCAAAACAGCGTATTACGATCCAGAACAAAAAAGCGTGACTCTTTACATTACTGGAAGACATCCTAAAGATGTTATGCGTTCACTTTCTCATGAATTGGTTCATCATACTCAAAATTGTAATGGCAAATTTGATCAAGTAGGTCAGATGGGCGACGGATACGCACAAAACGATGAACATTTAAGAGAAATGGAAAGAGAAGCTTACGAACAAGGAAATTTATGTTTTCGCGATTGGGAAGACAGCATTAAGCATACTATTTATTTTGAACATTTGCAAAAAGGAGCAAACAATATGTCTAACAAAAAATGGAAAAACAAAGAACTTAACAGCCTTTTAGCTGAAAGCTGGGGCTTTAATATGAATTTTGATAACTTAAACGAAGAAGCAAAGCCTGATTATCTTGATCTTGATAAAGACGGTGATAAAGAAGAGCCGATGAAACAAGCAGCAGAACAAGCAGAAGAAGGTGACAAAGAAAAAGACCAATTTGGTGCTCCTCCGAGTCTTAGTGAAGCAAAACTTCGTCGCGCTGTTCGTGAAGCTTTAAAAAAGTCAATCGTTAAAAGATAAGGCTATGTCGGTGGAAAAAAGCTGGAAAGATTTTTTAAACAATCAAAATGTTGAAAAAGACATTTTTGATTATATTGGTTCTCTTCAAGAGTTCGTTGGACAAATGCGTCCTAAAACTTTTGGAGAGAAACAACAAATTGAAACAGCAAAAGAATATTTAAAAGAAGTTAGAAAATTAGCCAAAAGATTAGAAACCAAAAATGATTTATTGGAAGCAAAAATAAACATATTAGAGCACAATCTATCAGATGGAGAAATTTTAGATGGCTAAGATTGCAATTGTTCCTGGTTCTTTTAAGCCTCCGCACAGGGGGCATCTTGCTATGGTAGAGCAGTATTCACAAAATAACGATAAAGTTATTATATTAATTTCAAATCCGTTAAAAAATCAACGCGCTCTTGAAGATGGCACTGTTATTACTGCCCAAAACGCAATAGACATGTGGGACGAACTAACTTCAGGACTTTCAAATGTGGAAATACAAGTTTCACCATCAGCTTCTCCCGTTGGTGCATCTTATAATTATATTGGACCTGAAGGTGATTTGCAAGAAGGCGACTTTATTACCCTTGGAGCAAGCAACAAAGGAACTGATGTTCAGCGTTGGAAAGATGCCGATAGATATGTGAAAAAAGGCGTAATGCTTCTTAATCCACAAACAACAGCAGTACAGCCAGAAGTTCATAGCCCAGAATACATACAATCAGTAATGAGTTCTGATTTTAAGGAATCCATGCCAAGTATTATTACAAATAAAGACTTTAGTTTATTTCATGCATCAGATATGCGCTATCTTTTAGGTAAAGCTTCGACCTCCCCAGAGGCTGTAGAACTCCTTCGAGATTTTGTTTTAGATGACGCTATGGCAAAAAAATTTCTGGACATTCTAGGTATTGTACCGGCGTCCTCAGAGCCAATTGAAGAGATTTCAGCTATGGGTGCTGGAGCAGTTGCTGGGTATTCTAAACCATTTGTTGGAAAGAGAGACGAAGACTGCGGCTGCATAAGCGAACAAATTTATAACATTTTCCTTAAAAGAGGCATTTTAAAATGATTACAAAAGAAGAGAAACAACTGAGACAAGACATTAGAGAAATGATCAGAGTCACTAAAAGAAAAAGATTGCAAGAACAAAAAGCAATTGAAATAGAAGAGCAAAAACTACGTTCTATTATTCGCGATTTATTGATCTTGGAAGCTCAGGTTTCTGATACAAATCCAACCCCAAATAAGTCTACTGGAATTAACATTCTGGAAGATCTATTAAAGAAGATTGTTCCTGTTTTAGAAGCAGATTACAAAATTATGACAACCGACCCAGAACAACGTAAGTCTTTCCGTGCTCACGTTATCCAAGCTATCATTAATACTTTAACTCCTGTTGAAATGAATACAAAAGCAGGCAACTCTGAAGAAGATTTAGAAGAAGAGATTAGTATTGAAATTGAAGACGATGAAGCTAATCCAGAATCTGACAAGTTTATTGATATTCGCTCTGATGCTGAAAAAGCGGAAGAAGAAGAACCTGAAGATCCAAGAAAAGAATTTGGTATTGAAGGTCAGGACGAGACTGGAAGAAACATTGCTTATTCGTGTTTTAAAAAGATCGAAACAAACATAATTGATGCTTATGAGTTGTTATCTAATGCTGAAGATCAAGAATTATTCTACGATTACTTGATTACAAATGTAAAGCTTTATTTTGATAAGTTTGAAAAAGAATTAGATCCAAGTATTGAAGAGCCTTCTAACCAAGCTTATGATATGGCTAAACAAGATCTGGAGCAACCTACAGAAGATGAGATTGATCTTGGTTTAGATTAAAAATTACAAAAAAGTCCCTTGACAGATTATTGAAATCAAATTACATTATTAAAGAATTGATCAGTAGTGATTAGCAAATGATTAGCAAATTAAAGAATAAAAGTATAATTAATAAATTAACATATAATAATTTGATCAGCAATGATCTGTTAGTGTTAATTTCTAATTTAACTTTAGAAGATCTAATTGCTATAAAGTTAGAACTAGCATGTGCTAATTTAAAATACAGGTTATATGGACTTGACATTTGGAGAAGATCGGATTATATTGTGAAAGAAGCACTTTTAAAATTTGCTATTTCAACTTCTAAATCAAAAATAGATGCTGCAAGATTTTTAGGGTTGACTTATAGTGAGTTTTCAGCACAATATGATAAGTACGATATAGATAATTTCTTTATAGAAGAAGATACAGGAAACACTTAAAATGAAAAAACTTTTTGAAAACTGGAACAAATATTTAACTGAAGAAATAATGGATGATGAGCAGCTTGCAAAGTTAGATAATGCTTATCCTTTAGATCTTCCTGACCAAGTTCAGCTTTATCATGTTTCTTCGACTCCAGATATTGAAGTTTTAGATCCTCAAATTGCTGCTGCTGGTAGAAAAACGTATAGTCAAGCTGAATATCGAGCTTGGGATCGTCCAAGAGTGTTTTATTTTACTCGTCTTGGGCAAGAAGATACTGGCATTGGAAGAATTCAAGGCTCTGCTTACACTGTTACAGTTAATAAACATGATTTGTATCCTGTTATGAAAGATCCTCTTGGATTATCCAGACGTGTTGATGAATATAAAGAAATAAGAGAAAAAGAGTTTGGTACTCCAAGATATTACCCAACAAACGTTTTTGAAAGAGTGGCAACTTTAGGTGAAAGAGAATATGGCTTTAAAGGCTTTATTTATCCCCAAAGTAAAGATCCAAACCAAGTTATTGTTGCCATTTGGCAACCTTTACCAGCTACTCCACTTGATGTGGACTTTTACGGAGATTAAAAAATAAATGACTGCTAAAGTTTGTGATTTCTGCGATACCTGCATTTATAATTCAGGTTATGAAATTACTGAAGATGGAGAGATAATTTGTCTTTCTTGTTATGACGAGCGTGAAGAAGAATACGAAGAAGAATAATGAAAACTTTAAAATTAGATTCTACTTTTCGACCAATCGAAGTTATAGATTCTTTAGAGGCTTTAGTTCTTTGTATTATTGGCAAAGCAAAGGCAATTGAAAATTACACACAAAAAATAAATTCAACAAGCCAAACTTTTGAGCTTCCAGCAGTTATTGTTTTAAATCGATTGGTAAAGTATAGGACAGCTATTGTATCTCCAACTAGAAAGCACATTCTTTGTAGAGATGATAATATTTGTCAATACTGCGGAAACAGATTTCCAGATAAAGAACTGACATTAGATCATGTTTTGCCTAAATCTCGTGGTGGCAATAACTCTTGGAACAATCTTGTTGCTGCTTGCAGAAAATGCAACCAAAAGAAAAGTAATAGAACGCCAAAAGAAAGTGGCATGGATTTGCTAAGAACTCCAGCACCACCAAGATATTCTTCTCTTAGATATGTTAGTAATTCTCAAATAAATGATATCTGGAAGAATTATTTGTGGTAAAATAACTTTACATTTGACGTGAATGGTGTAAAATGTTATTAAGAATAAAGCAAATTTGGTTTTCAATTTTTAAAAAAGGAGTGAAGATGCCCGATACCGTAGATGTATTCGATAGAAATTATTTTGAGAGCAGACTTCAAGAGCAGAATAAAAGACTTGTTCACGCTCTTGGTAGAATCAGCGCTTTAAATGATGAAGTTAATATTCTTCGAAACGAACTCAAGCGCTTTAAAAGCGATGTTGCTTCCGATGTTCAGTATCTAACTGAAAAAGTCGGATAAGGATTATGGGGGTATAGCTCAGTTGGGAGAGCATCTGCTTTGCACGCAGAAGGTCAAGAGTTCGAATCTCTTTATCTCCATTATCTTATTTCTGGGTGTAGCGCAATTGGTAGCGCACCGCATTTGGGGTGCGGGGGTTGTAGGTTCAAGTCCTACCACTCAGACTTTTAATTGCCCTTATTAGTGTTGAGAACTATTTATCTTTTGCCAATAAGGGGTTTTTTATGGCTGTAAAGAAGAATTATTTATTAGATACAAGCGTTTGCCTAACAGACGCAGAAGCAATTTATAAATTTGAAAATCATGATTTATTTTTGCCTCTAAAAGTGCTTGAAGAAATAGACAAGCACAAGAAAAGACAAGATTCAGTCGGTGTTAACGCAAGAAAGATTATTCGCTTTTTAGACGAACTAAGAGCGAAGGGTTGTCTTCAGAAAGGCGTCCGACTCGATAAAGGCAAAGGCATATTAAAAGTAATGTCTTATGATGCTTTAGAGCATGCAAACTTTCCATCTGATTTAAACTTATCAGTTCCAGATCATCAGATCATTGCAACAGCCAAAGCAATTGAAAATACAAATCCAAAAAGAAAAGTAGTTGTAGTTTCTCGTGACATTAACATGCGAGTTATCTGTGACTCTATAGGTATCGTTGCAGAAGATTATGATTCTGAAAAAGCTGTAAAATCCTCAGACGAGCTTTACCAAGGTTTTACTGAGATTCTTGTTGATGATGCTTTTATCGAACAGTTTTACGATGGAAATCATTTATTTATAAACAAAGAAGAAATTAATCAAAAGCTGTACCCAAACCAATATCTTTTGTTGATCTCTAACGCGAACCCAAAGAAAACATGCATAGCACGCTTTGTGGACCATCAGACGCCTTTGAAAAAAATATATCATGACAAGATACCTGATTGGAAAATTAACTCAAGAAACAAAGAGCAAGCCTTTGCAATTGATTTGCTAATGGATCCTGATGTTAGGTTGGTTTCTCTTGTTGGTAGAGCAGGCTCAGGTAAAACTTTATGTGCGATAGCAGCAGGGCTGCAACAAACAATAGGATTAAGAGGAAACAGTAATCATTATTCTCGTCTTATTGTTTCTAGACCTGTTCAGCCTCTTGGCAAAGATATCGGCTTCCTTCCCGGTACGATGGAAGAAAAGATGCTTCCGTGGCTTATGCCTATTCAAGATAACTTAAAGTTTCTTATGGGCGATGGTACTTCAATGCAGATTTATGTTGATAAAGGCAAAATCGAAATTGAAGCACTAACTTACATTCGCGGAAGAAGTATATCAGATGCTTTTGTCGTAATTGATGAGGCACAGAACTTAACAAAACACGAAATTAAGACTATAATTACAAGAATAGGTGAGAATGCAAAAATCATTCTAACTGGTGACGTTGAACAGATTGACAATGCTTATGTAAACGAAACATCAAATGGGTTAGCTCATGCGGTTGAATCGTTTAAGAATTATAAGATTGCTGGGCACGTTACTTTTAAGAAAGGCGAGCGTTCTGACCTTGCTACATTAGCGTCAAAGGTGTTATAATGAATGAGAAAGTATTGACAGAAGAAGAAGTTCATACAAACCCAGATTTAGGGCTGGTTGTCCAGCCTGATTCTGATTTGAAAAAATATTTGGTTGAGTATGCTGGGACGAAATTTAATTCTGAAGAAGTTTCTGTGAATATGATTGTCGAGGTTATTGCTTCTGAGTTTCCAGAATTTCTTTATGCAGTAGCCGAAGAAAATTTCTTAAGAGGATACCAAGAGGGTTTAGAAGATGCTCAATTACTTGAAAGAGTCCTATCAGCGGAATCTGAATAGCGTGAACGATTTTTATACTTCAAACGGTCTACACGTTTACGTTAAAGATCCTGTTTCAAACGGAGTTAACCCCGAAGTAGTAATTTCAAAATTAGAAAGTGTTTTGCCGCCACATTTATTTTCTGAAGTTGAAATGGTTGCAATCGGACACTTCAAAGAGTTTGAAGAAAGAAAAATAAATGCATTCTATAGTGATGGTTGCCTTTACATTTCAAATGAACAAGATAATGAGGCAGATCTTATTGATGATTTAATTCATGAAATGTCACATTCTTTAGAAGAATCTTATGGATATGAAATATACGGAGACAAACAACTTGAAGAAGAGTTCTTGCAAAAAAGAATTCGTCTTTATGATGAGCTTTGGGCTCATGGTTACAAAACACCAAAAAGTTTCTTTTTAGATCCAGAATATGATGCTGAGTTTGATGATTACCTATTAAACAAAGTTGGCTATAATAAATTATCAATGGTCGCTCTTGGTATTTTTATTAGTGCTTATGCTGCTACTTCATTAAGAGAATATTTTGCAACAGGATTTACTTATTATTATTTAAACGAAGACCTCGTTTGGTTGAAAATGACTTGCCCTATTCTATACTCTAAGATAGATAAAATAAATAAAATGAAAGATCAAACTTGACGATCTGATCTCCAAAGGTTATATTATTATGACAAAGGAGAAAAGATGGCACATATTTCTTATTCTAGCTTGAAGGATTGGGTTTTTTGTGCTTTTTACCACAAGCTTACTCGTATTGACAAGATCGACGGCTTTACTGGTAATGAGTTTACGGCTTTTGGAACTACAATCCACAGCGCTTGTGAAAAAATTCTACTAAACGAGGATATTGACGAGTCTTATTTTATTCAAGAGTTTTCTAAGAACATTGAAAGTCTATCTGATGTTGAAATTAGAGAAGACCTTGTAAATGATATGCGTACTCAAGGTAATCAGATTATCCCTGAGATTAAAGATGCGCTTGATGATTATTTCGGTGAATACGAGGTTGTTGCTATTGAGCAAGAGCTTGGTGAGCCGATTGATAATCACGAAGATTATCAGTTCAACGGATATATTGATGCTATTGTCAAGACACCTGACGGCAAGTACCACATCTTTGATTGGAAGACTTGTTCATGGGGCTGGGACGCTCAAAAGCGGTCTGATGCTATCACAACTTATCAGCTAACCCTATACAAGTATTTCTATTCTGTTAAAATGAATATTGACCCTAAAAAGATTGAAACTCACTTTGCACTACTTAAGCGTACTGCCAAGAAGGATCGAGTTGAATTTTTTAGAGTCACTAGTGGTCCAAGAAAAACTCAAAATGCCCTTAAACTTTTAGAAAAGGCATTGTATAATATTAAAAGTCAGCGATACATTAAAAATCGCTTGTCTTGTAAAAAATGTGTATTTCGGCACTCGGAGCAGTGCCCATGAGGTATAAATGCAAAAGAAAAAGATTTTGGTCTTATCGGACCATCCACTAACACCGTCTGGTGTTGGTACGCAAACAAAATATATGATTGAAGCCCTGCTCAAGACTGGACGATATTCTTTCGTTTGCTTGGGCGGGGCTATGAAGCATCAGAGCTATCAGCCGCAGAAAGTCGAACCTTATGGTGATGATTGGCGAATCTTTCCAGTTGATGGTTATGGTAATCACGAGATTATTCGGTCAATTCTGCAGAAAGAGCGCCCCGATGTTCTTTGGTTTATGACTGATCCTCGTTTTTATACTTGGCTTTGGGAAATTGAAAATGAGATTAGGGCTTGTGTTCCTATGGTTTATTATCATGTATGGGATAACTTTCCTGCTCCTCACTACAACGCTGAGTTTTATAACTCAACCGATGAGGTTGTTTGCATCTCAAAAGTGACCCATGACATTGTTAAGGAAGTTTCACCAGATGTAAGCTCGCGTTATCTTCCACATGCTGTAAATTCCAATGTTTTTTATAAGTATAAAACTGATGAACTAAAGCAACAAGTAAAAGATACAAGAACCAAACTAACTGTTGAATCAAGTAGAAAGTTCAAAAATAAAGAAAAAACTATTTTCTTTTGGAATAACAGAAATGCCCGTCGTAAACAAAGCGGTACACTTATCTGGTGGTTTAAAAGCTTTCTAGATTATGTTGGTCATGATAAAGCGATGTTACTAATGCACACTGATCCTCGTGACCCACATGGTCAAGATCTGCCACACATTATTGAGCATCTTGGTCTTGATGATGGTCAGGTTCTTATTTCAACAAATAAGGTAGCACCAGAAGACCTTGCGAATATTTATAATGCAGCCGATTTTACGATTAATATTTCAGATGCAGAAGGCTTTGGGTTATCTACGCTTGAATCGCTGTCTTGTGGAACTCCAATTATTGTTAACATGACTGGTGGATTGCAAGAGCAAGTTACAAATGGTAAAGATTGGTTTGGTATCGGCATAGAGCCTGCATCTAAGTCTATTATTGGTTCTTTAAGCGTTCCTTATATTTACGAGGATAGAATCGCCAAACAAGACTTTATCAATGCTTTAAGCGAAGCTATGTATACAAGCGACCGTGCTTATAAGAAAATGTCTATTTCTGGTCAGATGCATGTTCGTGAAAATTACAACTTTGATAACTATGAAAGCGAATGGGTACGGATAATGGATGAAATAATCGAGAAGCATGGTTCTTGGGAAAATAGAAAGAACTATCAAACTTGGCACTTACTGGAGGTAGCGTGAGAAAAAAGGTTTTACTAAAAGGACCACTACTAACTCGTTCTGGCTATGGAGAGCAAGCAAGATTTGCGCTACGCTCTCTTCGCTCAAGAGAGGACTTATTTGAAGTTTTCATTCAGCCTCTTCAATGGGGTGCCACGTCTTGGCTGACTGACATGGATGAAGAGCGAGTATGGATCGATATGACGATTGAAAAGACCATTGCTTATATTCAAAGCGGTGGCACTTTTGATATGTCAGTTCAAGTTACGATTCCAAACGAATGGGAAAAACTGGCTCCTATCAATATTGGCTACACGGCTGGAATTGAAACAACTAAAGTGGCTCCCGTCTGGCTTCAAAAAGGAAATGAGGTTGTAGATAAAATTATTGTTGTCTCTAACCATTCTAAAAATATCTTTGAAGACACTGTGGCTATTGCAACCAACGGTCAGCAAGAATTTCAGTACAGACTTCAAACTCCAGTTGAGGCTGTGAATTATCCAGTTAAAGTTTTTGAAAACCTTCCAGATTTAAATCTAAATCTTTCCACCAGCTTTAATTTTCTATCTGTTGCTCAGTTTGGACCTCGCAAAAACCTTCCAAATACTCTTAAGTGGTTTGTTGAGGAATTCGCAGATAACGAAGACGTTGGCTTAATTCTTAAGACCAACATTGTTAAAAATAGCTTAATGGATAGAAACAAGATTCTTAAAGATCTTAAATCGTTTTTAGCAAACCTTCCAGAACACAAATGCAAAGTTTATCTTCTTCATGGCGATATGACCGATAAAGAAATGCATGCGCTTTATAAAGATTCTTCTGTAGATGCTTTCCTTGCTTTACCTCATGGTGAGGGTTTTGGTCTTCCAATCTTTGAAGCAGCCTATTCTGGGCTTCCTGTGGTCGCTACAGGCTGGTCAGGGCAGTTAGATTTTTTGGTTGATGAGCAAGGTAAGCAACATTTTTATAACGTCGCATTTGACTTACAGCCAATTCAGCAGGAGGTTGTTTGGGAGAATGTTTTGATCAAAGACTCTATGTGGGCTTATCCGCGTGAGCAGTCTGCAAAGCAACAAATGAGACTTTGTTATGAACAAATGACTAACGAAGAGACTCGTGGTACACAAATGATTGCTTTGGAGCAAAATGTAAAGCGCCTACACGAGACTTTCTCTGCCGAAAAGATGTATGAGAGGTTTATTATTTTATTTTATAATAATCAAGAAAATGTCAATGATTGGTTTAATGAAATATCGGATATTATAAAAGAATATGAATAGAAAAATAATTTATATAGCTGATTTTTTCGTAAACCACATTGTTGGTGGTGGCGAATTAAACGACCATGAATTAATTAAACTTCTAAGACATAGTGGTAGGAAAGTTGAATGTTTTCAATCTCATTTGGTTACTAAGAAAATAATTCAAAACAATCTGGATTGTTTTTATATAATATCTAATTTTTGTAATCTTTCATATGATGTTAGAGAAAAAATTACCTATGAGTGCGAATACATAATATACGAACATGATCATAAATATTTAAATACAAGAAATCCAATATTTTTTAAAGACTTCAAAGCTTCAAATGATAATTTTAGAAATTATTTCTTTTACAAAAATGCTAAAAAAGTCTTTTGCCAAACAAATTATCACAAAAATATAATCACAAAAAATCTTGAGTTAGACAATGTTTTATCCGTAAATGGAAATTTGTGGTCTTTGGAAGTATTAACTAAATTGAAAGCTTTATCTCAAAACCAAAAAAAAGATAGAGTTTCTATTTTGAAAAGTCAAATACCCCATAAAAACACAGTAGGTGCTATTGATTATTGTAATAAAAATAATTTAGAATATGATTTAATAGAAGACTCAAATTATATCAATTTTTTACATAAACTTAGTAATAACAAAAAATTGATTTTTTTCCCTAAATCACCGGAAACATTATCTAGAATTGTGTGTGAAGCTAGAATGATGGGAGTCGGTGTTATTTTAAATCAAATGGTTGGTGCTAGTCATGAACCGTGGTTTAAGCTAAAAGGCGAAAAATTAATAGATTATATGAACGATAGAAGAGATTATATATTAAATTTAGTATTAGAGGAAATAGATAAACCTAGAATCACAAAAACTGATAAAAAGATTAGCATTATAACAACATTTCATAAAGCAGAAGAATACATAGAAGATTATTTAGATAACATAACCAAACAAACAATTTTCGATCAGTGTGAACTAATTCTAGTTGATTCTGCTTCACCCGGCAGAGAAAAAGAAATAGTTAAAAAATACATGAAAAAATTTAATAATATACATTATTATCAATATAGTAAAAATTTTAAGCCCACAATTGGACACAATATAGCAATCATGAAGAGTAATTGCCCTTTTGTTGTTTGGGCTATGATAGATGATAGAAAAAGTATTGATGGTATAGAAATTCTATATAATAGATTAACATCCAGTGATAAAATAGAGTTGGTGTATGGGGATTGCTTAGTTACGGACAAAAAAAACGAAACAGTAGAAAACACCAAATCAACAAAATTATCTGAACATTCCATTTTACCATTTTCAAAAGAAAATATGATAAAATGTTTACCGGGGCCAATGCCAATGTGGAGGAAAAGACTTCATGAAAAAGTTGGTTTTTTTGATGAAGTAAATCTAGATTTTTCAGATGATTGGGATTTATGGCTTCGTGCTGTTAACGAGAACTGCATATTCTCTAAAGTTGAACAAGTTGTTGGTTTATATATGGAAGGCGGCAGATCGCAATCGCAAAATAATCTGGAGCAACGTAAAGAAGAAGCGCAGATATTTTTTAAAAATGGTCATATTTTTGGAAAAAACTATGAACTTTATAAAAACTATTTTTCACAATTTTTAAATACAAAATAAATGTGATAACAAGAATAATGATTATTATATTGAAATGCAGTTTAATATGCGCTATAATATGTTTATTCTATTAAAAAAGGAACACCCAAATGACAAATAGGAAATATCTCCCAACACTGTCGGAACTAGTTGACAGACTTAGTATCGCACAGTTAAAAGAAGTCTTTATTTCAGAGCATAAAGATGAATACGCACAAGAAATTTCAGATATCTTGTATGATATCCAGATGATTTTAGAAGAAAAACAATCTTCAGAAGGACATATGGTAGTTGATGCCAAAACGATTAGAGCTATCGTAGTACTTTCACAAATGAATTTACACATTTGGCATAACGAGTCGAATTACCGTAAAGGTATTAAAGACGGCAACAATCTAGAGTTGACGCACGGATTAAATGGAATTCGAAATACTGCTAAAAATAAAATTCAAGAAATTGTAGGTGGCAGGAAAGATTATAAAATCGATTGTCTGGCAGCAGAATTCAAAGATTGGGAGATTAGTTGGAATGAATAAAGATATGAGTCTTAGTGAATATTATGAATATTATCTAACCTTACATCAAAATAGATGGACCAGAAGAACACACATACTAGGACAGATTGCAACAATAATATTTATTGCTATGGTTGTATACCTTAAACTTTGGTTATTGTTGTTTTTAGCACCTTTTGTAGTATACCCTTTTGCTTGGTCTGGGCATTACTTTTTTGAAAAAAATAAACCAGCCGCGTTTAGTCACCCCATAAAAGCAAAATTGTGTGATTGGATTATGTTTAAAGACATTTTAATTGGAAGATTGGAGTTTTAATGAGTAAAAAAATATTGATTACAGGTGGCGCTGGATATATCGGTAGCGAATTGACGGGACATTTACTAAGAGACGGTCATCAAGTTACTTGTATAGATAATCTTATGTATGATGCTACGTCTCTGTTAAGATATACAGTTGATTCAAATTTTAATTTTGAAAAAGGGGATGTAAGAAATATAAATTTTTTACGAAAGCATATGGCACAAGCAGATGTTATTATACCCTTGGCAGCTTTAGTCGGCTTCCCGTTGTGCGAAAAAGACAAACGAGGAGCAAGAGAAATAAATTATGAGGTAAATCAATGGATTGCCGATAACAAATCAAAAGATCAAATGGTGATTTATCCTTGCACTAATTCTGGTTATGGAACCTCCAAAGATGGCTCCATGTGTACAGAAGAATCTCCTCTTAATCCAGTTTCTCTATATGGAACAACAAAAGTTCAGGCAGAAAAGGCTTATCGAGAAATAGAAAATCATGTCACTTTTAGATTTGCAACTGTATTCGGACCCGGTTCTAGAATGAGAACAGATCTATTGGTAAATAATTTTGTTCTTAAGGCACTGAGAGAAGGCGTATTAGTTTTATACGAATGTGAATTTATGAGAAATTATTTGCACTTACAAGATGCATGTAGATCTTTTAAATTTGTAATTGATAATTGGGATAATTGTAAAAATGAGACATATAATGTGGGTCACGATGGAATAAATATGAATAAGCTACAGCTAGCTAAAAAAATTCAAGAGCACATACCTTTACAAATTATAAAAGCGGAAATAAATACTGATCCAGATGTTCGTGATTATGAAGTTAGTAGTCAGAAGATTTATAATAAAGGATTTGACTGCAAATATGATTTGGATGATGGTATTATACAATTGATAAAAGCTTATTCTATTATAGAATCACCGTGGTATGCGAATTATTAAGGAATAAAAAAATGAATAAATTGGACATTCTATTTGTGCATCCGAATGCTTCAAAACAAATTTATCAGAGTCTGAGTAAAAAATACTCAGCTATAGAGCCACCAATATGGGCTGCTTTGTTGGCAAATCATGTCCGCTCGAAAGGATATGAAAATGTAGCCATATTAGATTGTGAGGCTGAGCAGCTAAGTCCAGTCGAAAGTTATTTAAAAATAGAAGATTTTGATCCAAAGTTAGTAGTGTTTGTTGTCTATGGACAGCAGCCATCAGCATCGGCTCAGAATATGCTAGGTGTCCACAATTGCTTAGAAATATTAAAACAAAACAATCCAGAAAGAAAAGTACTAATAACAGGACTTTATCCGTCTGCTGTTTCTAGAAAAACAATGCAAGACGAAAAAACTGATTTTGTTTGTCAGGGAGAAGGACCCAGAACATTAACAGCATTAATGGAAGTTGATAATTTATCGGATCCTTATCAGCTAAGTAAGGTTCCCGGTTTATGGTATAGGGATGGAGATAAAATTTGTTTTACTAAACCTGCCCCATTAATAACACAAGAAGAGATGCAAACAGAACTTCCGGGTATGGCTTGGGATTTGTTGCCAATGGAAAAATATAGAACTTCAAATTGGCATGGGATGTCTAACAAAAATCAAACAATGCCTTTTGCCTCTCTTTATACTAGTTTGGGTTGTCCATTTAGATGTAGTTTTTGTTGCATTAACGCCCCGTTTGGAAATAATAATGTTGAGAACTGGAATTATGAAAGAAACAAATTTAGATTTTGGAATCCAGAATATGCTATAAATGAATTTGATAAGATACATCAAATGGGGATTAGAAATATCAAAATTGCTGACGAAATGTTTGTTTTAAATCAAGATCATTTTTTAAAATTGTGTAATCTAATAATAGACAGAAAATATGATTTTAATATTTGGGCATATGCTAGAATTGATACAGTTAAAAAATCTTACCTAGACACTCTAAAGAAAGCTGGTATAGAATGGTTAGCTCTTGGTATCGAGTCTGGTAACGGTGTAGTTAGAAAAGATGTTGTTAAAGGAAAGTTTACAGATGTAAAGATTTCTGATTTAGTTAAAGAAATACAAGATTCTGGAATTAATGTAATAGGGAATTTTATTTTTGGTCTACCGGAAGATGATCACAGCACAATGAGAGAAACTTTAGAACTAGCAAAAGACTTAAATTGTGAATTTGCCAATTTTTATTGTTCTATGGCATACCCCGGTTCACGACTATATTTGGATGCTATCAAAAATAATTTACCCTTACCAGAAACTTATAGTGGATATTCACAGCATTCCTATGATATACTTCCTTTAAGTACAAAATATATTACTTCTTCAGAAGTAGTAAAATTTAGAGATAATGCTTTTAACGAGTATTATCAAAATCCAAAATACCTAAGTTACATTAAGCAAAAATTCGGTCAAGAAACCCACGATGGAATTGTGAAAATGTGCGAACATAAATTAAAGAGGAAAATATTAGGTGATTAAATGTTAACAAAAGAAGAATTGATAGAATTCGAAAATGATATAGCAGATTGTTTTAATTCAGCCATGATTAAAGCTCCTGTTCATTTATATAATGGTAATGAAGAACAAATAATTGATGTTTTTAAAAAACATAAAATAGGAAAAGAAGATTGGGTTTTATGTTCTTGGAGAAGCCATTATCAGTGTCTTTTAAAAGGTGTTCCACCAAAACAATTGAAGGAAGCGATCTTAGAAGGGAGATCGATATCTTTAAGTTTTAAAGAACACAAAATTCTTTGTTCTGGAATTGTAACTGGACAATTGTCTGTTTCATTAGGCATAGCCATTGATATTAAACGTCGAGGCGGAAAAAATAAAGTATATTGTTTTATGGGAGAAATGACTTCCGAGACTGGCGCTGCCCATGAGTGTATAAAATATGCTCGTAATCACAAATTGCCGATACACTTTATAATTGAAGATAATGGAAAATCAGTTTGCACCGACACAAGAGCAACATGGAATATGGAAAAGCTAACTTATGAAGGTATTAATGACGATTATGTTACTTATTATAAATATAAATTAGACAAATATCCTCATGCTGGTGCTGGAATCAGAGTTCAATTTTAAGGAGAAAACAATATGGGAAAATATTTTGATGAATTAAGCCGTGCTATGTCTTATTTGGGAGAACAAAATAATACTTTATTTTTGGGTCAAGCGGTTGAATATAAAGGAACGGCAATGACAAATACTTTGAAAGAAGTTCCAAGAAATAAATTGTTGGAAATGCCTGTTAATGAAGAAATGCAAATGGGAATCACAAATGGCTTAAGCATAGCTGGAACTGTTCCGATTAGTATATACCCGCGTTGGAATTTTCTTCTTTTAGCAGTAAATCAATTGGTTAATCATTTGGACAAATACTCAATTTATACACACGGAGAATATGCTCCAAAAGCAATTATTCGGGTTGGCATTGGGTCTGAAAATCCTTTAAATCCGCAAATACAACACACTGGAGACTTTACCGATGCATTTAGAAATATGTTGACAACAGTAGAAGTTATAAGACTAGATGAGCCAGAAGATATTTTTCCAGCATATCATAAAGCATATCACAGGACAGATGGAAAAAGTACCATTTTAGTTGAGTGGGGTGATTATTATAATGAAAAGTAAAAAAGATATTTCTTTTTTGATACCAACCAACAGGTCACACGAAAAATATTTAGATAAAACAATATTAACTATTAATCGTATGGACAGCTTGGGTTTTGATTATGAAATTTTAGTTTCTTCTACCAATTCTGGTATTGATAGTAAAAATATTAAATATTTTAAAGATACTGACAACGAAGGATCAATACGCCCAATTAATTTTCTTGCTTCTCAGGCAAATGGAGATTATCTTTGTGTTTTGGTAGATGATTATTTGCCGTCAAAAAATTTGTTTTCTGTTATTAATTTCTTACAATCTCCTTTATATTATGATAGAATATATAAAGTTACTAGCTTATCAGTTACGGTTAAAAATAACGGGCATTACTATAAATTACCAGCCGAATTAGTTCCGCCAAGTGTAATACACCCAATAACCAAAGCCGAAAGAAAACATAATAGAAATTATATTATGAAATTCCCAACAATGGACAGAAAAACTTATGAGTTGTTTGGAGAAAAAATATTTCATCCTCATTTCCTACACCATGTAGCAGACAACTATATGTCAATTTATCTTGGTCACATGGGGGAACCAACAATAGAATGCAGAGAAATTACTTTGTGGGATTGGGCTGGGAGAAACGCTAAAACAACTTATGATGTTTACGATATGATTGTTCTATACAATCTGGTTGGTAATTTGAATAACAACTACTATGACAAAAACAGTGTTTTTGATAATCTAGAAGATATGAAGAAATTTTATTTAGAAATTTGAGAGGTATTTTGTGTTAACATTGATATTGACTTCAAGAGTAAAAGGTAATAAAGATAGCAATATAGATCAACTACTGACAAGTTTACAGCAATGTGGAGGAAATGCGGAAAATTGTGAGGTTTTGATAAAATATGATTCTGATGATGATTTACGCCCTCCTCAAGAATATTTTAATAAATTTCCTTTTAGTGTTAAAACTTTTGTTTGGTCAAGAGGCGAAGGTCGTCATGGTTTTCATTTAGATCATTTTTATTTGTTTTCACAAAGAAACCAAAAATCAACATTTGTTCTACTTTGTGCTGATGATTTCACATTTATAAAAAAAGGTTTTATTGATGATATCTTATCAATAAAAGATGAATATTGTTTTGTTGGTCCCCGCCGTCCAAGAGTAGAGCTTTATAAAGGTCGCTGGAGAGAACCGCAAATCATGGAAGTATGGAAACACAATGAAGGTGTTAGTTTGCCATGCTTTTCAGTAAGATGTATTGAAGTTTTACAAAATTACGGTTGGCAATGTAATGGAGATAATTGGAAAACATTATTGCATATCTTAATGTATGAGTCTTACGGGATAGATTTGTGGAGAACAGTCCCCGATTTTTTCAGTCGGAATCCCACCGATGGAGCATCAGGATTTGGGGGATCTTATAACAATATGGAAATGGATGGTATGAAAAACCCTGAAAATTTGTACTATTATGATTTAGTCGCGCAACAAGCCAAAAATCTATATTTAAATATAGTTGCAGATCGAATGATAAAAGCATATAATAATATGCAAAATAATAACAAATGAACTGATTTGTGGAGTACAATATTGTATGAAAATGTTGTTTGTAAAAGAAGAGCTTCCATTAAATGGAGTGTATAAAATATATTTAGAAAACTTCTCAGACAATAGAGGAAATATCACAAATTTATTTGATGTAAACCAATTTCCAGATTTTAAAATTGATAAATTGACAAAATCAAAAAAAAATGTATTAAGGGGCTTGCACGGAGATTCAATAAATGATAAATTGATATACTGCCTTAAAGGAAAAATATATTTAGCTATTGTAAATTATGATAAACAAAGTGAACAATATTTACAAAAATTTGAGATAGAGATGGACGAAGATAGCAATTTTGCTGTTTTTATTCCTAAAAATTTCTTGAATGGACACTACTGTTTAACTGAAGATTGCTTGTTCTATTATAAATGGTCAGAAAACTATGTTTCTCCAGAAAACCAATTTTCTCTAAGATGGGACGAACCAATATTAGACATTAAATGGCCTTTAATAAAGGCATTGCCGGTTTTATCAGAACGAGACAAAAAATCTAAATTTTTAAAGGAGATTAAATGAAAATAAGATATCCGTTGGCTAAAGAAACAATTAATGATGAAGATGTCGATGCGCTGTGCAATTGGCTAAAAAGTTATCCTAGACTAACAAAAGGAGATTTGACTTTACAGGTAGAAAAAGATTGGGCTGAATATATCGGTACAAAATATTCAGTATTCAATAATTCTGGGTCTTCGGCTAATCTTTTAATGATAGCCACAGCAGTTCAATGTGGTCTAATACCAAATAAGAAAATAGTTGTTCCATCGGTTGGATGGGTTACAACGATTTCACCAGCTATTCAGCTAGGATTACACCCAATTATGTGTGGTGCGGACCCAAAAACTTTTGGTATTGATCTGGATCAGTTGGAGCAAATTTGTGAAACCGAAAGACCTGATGCTGTTATATTTGTACAAGTATTGGGTGTTCCTCATCATAAAGAAAGGTTGTTGAAACTGAAAGAAAAATATGGTTTTGTACTTCTAGAGGACGCTTGTGCAGCACTTGGGGCTAGATATAGTGATGGCACAATGGTTGGTACTATCGGTGATATGTCTTCTTTTTCATTTTATTTTGGACATCAGCTTTCCACAATTGAAGGTGGTATGGTAAACGTCAATGATAAGAAACTTTATGATATGCTTTTAATGTTGCGTAGTCACGGTTGGGCTAAAGATCTGGATGAGGAAACTTATAGTGACATGATGAAAGAAAGGAATATTGACGATTTTCATTCTCCTTTTACATTTTTTGTACCCGGATACAATTTAAGGTCAACAGACTTGCAGGCTTTTTTGGGAATTAGACAAATCAAAAAAGCAGAGTGGGCATCTAAAAACAGAAATAGAAATCATTTACTGTATGCTAAAAAGCTTCAAGGCTATGTTGAGTTTCAAGATTGGGGAGTTGAGTACCCGGTATCTATTTCTTTTGGTGCCTTAGCTAACAGTACGCAACATAGAAAAGAAATAGTAAGTCGTTTGGTTGAAAACGGTATCGAGACAAGAATTTTTAGTGCTGGAAATTTAGGAAGACATCCATTTTGGATTGATTTGTATAATGAATTCGCTGATTTTCAAAGCGATGCAATTCATTCTAGAGGATTTTTTGTGCCTAATTACCCCGAATTGACCGAAGAAGAGATAGAATTTATTTGCAACGTTATAAAGGATATATAATGACAGTTCTTGTTATAGGAGAGAGTTGTTTAGATATATTTATGTACGGAGAATGTAAAAGGTTGTGTCCTGAAGCCCCCGTACCTGTTTTTAATCCTTTGTATAAAATTGAAAATGGAGGAATGGCTTATAATGTTTATCAAAATCTACAATCTCTAGAAGTTGAATGCACTCTACACACAAACAATAATTTTAAAAATATTACAAAAACTAGATTTATTGATGAAAAGACAAATCATATGTTTATGAGACTTGATAAAAATGATAATTCTTATGATAAATGTGATATTAAGAAAATAGATTTTTCTCAGTATGCGGTTATTCTAATTTCTGATTATAACAAAGGTTTTCTTACGGAAGAAGATATAAAGTTTATTGGAGAAAATCATGATTGTGTATTTTTAGATACAAAAAAGATTTTAGGCTCGTGGTGTAAAAGCATAAATTATATTAAGATTAACCTTGATGAATATGAAAAAACAAAACACATATTAGATGAAGAAATATTAAACACCCTAATAGTAACAATGGGATCAGATGGGGCAAAGTATAATAATATGATTTATCCAGTACCAAAAGTAGAAATCAAAGACACATCGGGTGCTGGTGATACTTTTATTGCTGCTATGGTTGCCGAATATGTAAAATCTAAAAATATTCATAAATCTATAAAATTCGGTAATACATGTGCTACAATTGTGGTACAGAAAAAAGGCGTTACTATAGTATGAAAGTTATATGGACAAACGGTTGTTTTGACGTTTTACATCGAGGACATATAGAATTATTTAAATATGCTAAGTCTCTTGGTGATTGGTTGGTGGTCGGAATTGATACTGACCAGAGAGTTAGAGCCGCTAAGGGAGAGTCGCGCCCTTTTAACACTATAGAAGATAGGGTTATGTTACTTGAATCAATTAAGTACATTGACGAAATAAGAGTGTTTAACCACGATGATGAGCTTGATACACAGATTCTTTTAAGTCGTGCTGAAATAATGGTGGTAGGTTCCGATTACAAAGATAAAAGAGTGATCGGCTCCAGACATGTGCAGGAAGTAAAATTTTTTGATAGAATAGAAGGATACTCAACAACAAATATATTGGTAGGTTTACAATGACATATGTTTTTGATATAGATGGTACAATTTGCACCAATACTAATGGAAAATATTCAAGAGCAGAGCCTCTACAAGACAGAATAGACACTGTAAATAAGTTATATGACCAAGGACATACCATTTATTTTTTAACAGCAAGAGGTATGGGCAGAAGCGGAAATTCTATTGCTTTTGCTTATGAGGCTTTTGAGGTTTTAACAAAATCACAACTAAAAGAATGGGGTGTTAAATATCATCGTTTGTTTTTAGGCAAACCATCTGGTGATTTTTATATTGATGACAAAGGAATGAAAGATGAAGACTTCTTTGGAAATTAAATTTGTCCCCAAAGGCTGGGGATTTGAAAAATGGATCGTTAACTGCGAAGAGTATTGCGGAAAGCTTCTCTATTTTGTCAAAGACAAAAAATGCTCTTGGCATTATCATGAACTAAAAGATGAAGTTTTTTATATCCAATCTGGAAAAATAAAAGTTCTTTTTTCAGACACAGATGATATTGAAAAAGCACAGGAAATAATACTTGGATCGGGCGACAATTTCCATGTATATCGTGGGCTTAGACACCAAATGATAGCGTTAGAAGACACTGAATTGTTTGAGTTTTCAACTCAACATTTTGATTCAGATAGTTATAGAATTCAAAAAGGAGATTAATATGGAAAACATGAGATTATCAAACCAAGCGCTTGGTGCTATTATGATGGCTTTGCAAGAGTCGCTACTACATCAGCTAGATATTGTGCCTATTTTAAAGGGCTTTGAGCTAAACCTTTCAGAAGAGGGGCTAGTTGTAATGAACCCTCCAACAGTTCGCATTACTGGTGAGCAGATTTCAGAAGATGATCTAAACAGCACAGTAAGCTAATGCCGAGATATAAATACTCATGCCAAGATTGCGATTCAGAGAAAATGGTTTTTCATTTGTACTCTGAGTCGCCTATTGTTATTTGCGATGTTTGTGAGTCACAACTTGTGCGTGGCTTGACTTCCCCTTCATTGAAAAAAGAAGTGATAGAATCAAATGCACAAGTTGGAAAACTAACAAAGCAATATATAGAAGATAACAGAAAGCTTCTAAAAGAAGAGCAACAGAAAGCAAGGAAACAAACTTATGAGCCGACTTGAAATTATTTTATCAGCGATTTTGTTGGTTTCTCTTGTATTTAATGTTGGCATGCTTATTTATGCTCGTTCAGCGATTATAAGATTATTATCTATCTCTGAAGAGCTTGGCGATCTACAAAGCATGGTAGAATCGTTTGCGGCACACGTACAGTCAATTTACGAATTAGAAATGTATTATGGCGATAATACTTTGAAGTTTTTATTAGATCATGCCTCGTCTTTTAGCGAGCAGTTAACAACTTTTGAATATATCTATTCTTTAACTGCCGAAGAAGAGCAAACGCAGTTAAAGGAAACAATAGATGAAGAACAGGCAACGCAGGTCGAGTAGAGAACCAAATCATTATTTTACTCAAGTTCATGAAGATGCAATTATAGGGTATGTCAATAGTGATGATTTAAAAGAAAAGACATACCTTTATGAAAACTTTATACAACCTGCTTTTTCTGAAATGGTTGATAAAATAGTTTTTACTTACAAATTTACAACCTTACCAAACTGTGATGATTTGCGAGAAGAATGCAAAATATGGTTAGTTACAGTTCTCGATAAATATAGTCCAGAAAAAGCAAAGGCATTTTCTTATTTTTCTGTTGTCTCAAAGAACTGGTTTATTCATAAGGTAAAACAACAGAAAAAGAAAAATACAAGAGAGATTGATTTAGACAACATCTCTAAAAAATATGAAGAACAATATTTATCAACCCAAAATGCTTATGAAGTAAATCGTTTACAGAAAGAGTTCTGGCAATCTTTTTACGAGGAAATAAAAGATTGGAATACAGAGTCCATGAAAGAAAACGATTTAAAAGTTTATAAAGCTATTTTGATTCTCTTTGAGTCCAAAGAAGACATTGAAATTTTTAACAAGAAAGCTATTTACTTATATCTTCGCGAGATTACTGATTTAAACACTAAACAAATAGTTAATTCTTTAAAGAAGTTTAGAAAGCAGTATTCATCATTTAAAGAAGATTGGGAAAATGGTTTAATATGAGCAAAGATATTGATTCATTAATTAGCGAAGCATTAGACAACATACGAGATGATCGCAAGATAGCTCGTGAGTTTTTAAATGAGATCGCAAACCAAATCGCGGTTAATGCAGAAAATAATAAATATCTTTCACCTGTAGCTGCAAAACATATAGAAACCATGCAACGTTCAAACGAGCAGTTAGTTAAAATTATCGGTTTACGTCAAAAAGCAAAAATTCAATCTTTTGAGCTTACAGACGACGATAAAAATGACATCTTTGATATGCTCCAAGATAGTAATCAGGAGTCATAATCATGTCTCTTTCATTAAGGGAGCTAGCAGAGATTCTTTTTGTTAAAACACTTGACGATGGAACAAATGCGTTTAAAAACGAAAACTCCTTTAAGATTAGGGTGATTAGTAAGCCAACAAGATTTTCTGGACCTCAAACTTCAAGTGGTGATACCGAGGAGAAGGAGACAGAAGATGGAAGAGCCGAAACTAAGTTTATTTTTATGGGAAGAATATTACAAAACAATATGGCTCATGAAAGTTACTTGCCTGACATTTGTGATCTTTCTGTCGCTTCTGATCCTTACAAACAAAATGTTCTTGGTAGTTTGCATACAAGAATAATAGCTAGTACAAAAATCAGCCCTGACGTTGGCAATCTACAAATTGGTGATGAGATCGTGGGTGAATGTCGCGCATCTGATGTTGGAGATTTTGACTTACAAACAATAGAATTATCCAGAATATCAGAAATATTCCAAAAATCACCAGAGGGCGGCGCACCTTGTGAAAGTTTAAAAGATGCTTTTGACACATCTCCAGTTTTTTCTTTAGCAGAACTTAGGAATGGTGAAAATCCAGGTAATATAGAAAATACACAAAAGCTTTATGACTACTGGACAAGCCAGTACCCTAACGCAGCAAAATTGTTTCCTCCAGAGGGACATTGTGGCGGCATAGGCGGCTATGACATAGTGCTTTGTAAGACAGGCAAGATAGGAACAAAGAATGTAACTTTACACCCCGTTTTTTGGGATAAAGTAAAAGAAGTTTACGAGAACGTTAAAGCACAAGGGTTTGGTGAAAAATTCGACGCTGGAGGTGGACTTAGAAGCGTGGAGACGCAAATGTCACTAAGAATAACTAATTCTATAAAAGCAGGAAACGATTTTACCTATGAACAACTTTTGACAATAAGTTCTGGCGATGGCAATTTTGAACCTCCTGCTGCTCCTATCCCAACTAAATCGCCAGAAGATGGTTCTCGACATTTATTTGGTCTTGCGATAGACTTTTCTGGCATTCTAGGTACTGATTCAGCTAAAAATTCAAAAACTTACAACTACATGCTGGATTTAGAGAAAAAGACAGATGGTTTTAAAAATTATAGGGAAGAACCCTGGCACTGGAGCATAGACGGTAGATAAAAAATGGCAAAAAAGAAATTATCAGATTTAGTCAAAGGCAATTCAGAAGATCCAACTCTAACCGCACAAGAGATTATTGATTCTGGAGCACAAATAAACTCAGTACCTACTGGAACTGGATTATTTAACACGCCTTTATACGGCACTCCTTTTACTTACGATACTCCCGCTGGCGCTTCCCAACTTGAAAATAAAGGTGCTTATATTGTATTTGGTCAAGTTCCTCCTTCCGGTAAAACAAGCGGATATGGTGCCAAAGGTATTCCAGCTTCTTCAATCGATTTGGTTGTAGGTCGCCATTCTTCGACTTATGGTGGAAAAGGACCGAAAGAAGGTTCTGTTATTGATAATAACTTTTCAGCAGATGCAGCAAGAATTTATATTTCAAGGCTCTGCGACATTGATCAGATCTTTGGATTAGAATCTTCGCCAACAAAAAAAGAAGGACGAGGATTAATAGCGCGTTCTGGTATTGGCATTAAAGCAGATGGTGTGCGTATTATCGGGCGCGAAGGAGTCAAGATTACTACTGGCAAAATGCGTGGTGGCAAACTTGGACCTAAAGGTGAAACAAATTCTCTTGGTGGTGTTTTAGAATCAAAAGCTCCAAAAATTGAATTGGTCGCAGGCAATAACTATAGCTTAAAATTCAATAGCAAAGATGCATTTGACCAAGTTCAAGGCGTGGCTTTAGGAAAAAGAACAGAGCTTTGTATTTCAGAGTTAAACGACATTATAGGCGAACTTTGGAGTGCAGTATTTAATATGACATTAATACAAATAGGTGTTAATATTCCTCTTGGTGTTAGTCCTTTGCCGTGGCAGGCTCCTGCTGTTGCTTATGGAAACAGCCAGTATGCATCTAAAGTTTTAACTTCTTTGTACCAAACAAGAGTCAATTCAACACTTTGGAAAAATAGATATATTGGAGCTACCGCTGATCGCTACATCGTATCTAAAAACGTTAAAACAAACTAACTACTGTACACAAAGGTAAATTATATGGCTGAATCAAAGTTTTTACCATTCCAAGATGTTGATGGTGATGGGTTTAACGATTCTTGTAAAGAAGAAGTAAGAATAGAAGACGTTAAAGAATGTCCCACTTGCACTCCAGATCCAAATGCGATAATTCCTATTTGGTACAACTTGACGGAATACGAGCCGTATTTTAATGGTCGAGAATGCCAATACCAAATTACTATTACTACAACAGAATCAAATACTGGCTATACAGATGGAATGTCAGATAGTGAAGCTCAAAGCGCTTTAAATAATATTTATGATGCTTATTCTGATCAAGCAATTGAGTTTCTTTTGTTGTCTTACAATAAAAACGACACAGAAGGAACTCGCTCTTTTATAAAAGAAAATCTTGAGTATACTGATTATTATCTTGATCCACGACAATTCTCTAAATTAAAATTACTTTACTCTGTCCCAATTGAAGTTCTGGACGCTATTGGAGAATCAGATTCAGAAGAAGAATCAGAAACAGAAGCTGGAGATATTGAATTTACCTATTCTGGTGATGAGATCGCCATTTTAGCACTTAAAATTCGTAAAGGTCTTAGTCTTTATAACCGCTATTATAAAGCATATCAGTTCACTCAAGAAGAAAGTCTTCGATTTTTAGACGATGATCGTGTTTTCAACTTAGGCAACTATGGTGATTTTGGGTTTGGCAACTCAAGCATGAAGTCTTTAATAGACGACCTTGGAGCTTTCTTTTCAAAATACAATTATTCAATCCCAGGCACAGATGGACTATTCTTAAAAGGCAGAAATGTAGTTACAGAAGCTACATTTACTATTACTTTTAATCAAAATCTTAGTCGGTATGTTGTCAAGAAAATAGAGTTTTTTTATGAAGCGTGTGGTTCTAAGCCTATTGTTTGGGGACAGAAAAGGTGTAACGATTTAAACAGCAAGCAAGCGTGGAAAGATCAAACAGCAGTTTATTATTTCTCTCGCATGAAAGAGATGGAAACTGACTTAACAGCAAGAGAGCCCTTACCTTGGCTTGATTTTGTTATTAAACATACATTTCCAGAAGTCTATTCCGCTGGTGGCGATAACTTAACAGCTAATTTGTCTGCCGGAAGTTGTATTGCAAGTGCGCTTGCAGAAGAAGGAAAGCAACTCGGTCAAGATATTTTAGATGATGTATTTGGTATTGGTGATGCTATTGCTTATAAGTTCCACGAATCGCTGTGTAAGTCTGTAAGCGAAGCAAAAAGAGAAAACAGGTTTACAGCCGACCTAGATTTTTCGTTAGAAGTTAGAACCCTTGTGGCTGTTGGAAATCTTGACGAAGCTGAACAAAATATGAAAGCGATGGCTTTAGAGCAAGCTTACGCCGAGCTTGAACAAGGCAAACAACCATTTTTAAATTTATGTGACACGATTCTTATTGGAGGATCTAGTTCGTTAGACAAAATTAATTTTATTTCTTGTTTTGCTGGCGGTTCAACTGGCAGTAGTACCGATTTTGACATTAATCAATTGTGGGAGCTTGGGTTAGACGATATTAAATTATGTGGTCTTTATGATGCGCTAATTGATGTTATTAATTGTTTGATGAGCGGTCTGACACTTGAAGAATCACTTTCTAAAATTACTGAATCTGCTCTACGTGGAATGTCAATAACCAATTTTGGAGATTTATTTGTAGGCTTGCCCCCAGACAAACAAGCAGAACTAGACGCCCTTGTAAAGCAAAAGCTAGAAAGTGGCGATATTTTTAAAGAAGGCTCAACAAATCAAGAAATTTCTGATGCAATAGCTGCTGGAAATATTTCTGCTTTACCTCCGTGGGAAGATAATGATGCTGGTTCAGAAAGCTTAAATGACACGACGGGAGCAAATTCCAGTAACCAACAAACGCAACAAGAAAAAAGAACACTTGCTAGTCAGCTAGATCCGGCATCTGCGGCAAATAAATTGAGTTCTAGTATCGTATTGGAAGCTTATATCCAAGCAATGCTTGAGGTCTATGGAAACAACTTATTAGAATTAGTAGATGAATTAAATCGATTCCCAGGCGCACGTTTAATTTCAAATATTATTGCTTTGGTGGATTGTCCAGTGCCACCTCTTTTCGAGCCAAGCATAATTGATTTTATTAAAGAAATTGATTTACCTTTTTGTGAGAACATAGATGATCTAACATTTCCAAATTTTCAAAATCCATTTGTTTGGTTGCCTCTTAGATTTGATTTGACCGCATCCCTTTTCGCAGCTATTCGATGCACAATTCAAGTTACAATAATGAAGATCTTAATTAAATTAATTGTTAAGATTTGCCAAACACTTGGAAACGCAACTTGTAATAGACTAGAATTAGCAGGGGATATTTTGTCGAACAGCCCCCAGCTTTCAACTGGAAGACAAAATTTAGTAAACTTAATTAGAGAGTCTATTTGCGGAGAGAATGCAGCAAGCGAAGACGTTGATAATACAATTATAGATATGGTTGCTTCTCTCGGAGTTGGTTCTGCTGCTCTTGCAAATACAGAACAAACTTTGCAATTTGCTGAAGATGTTAGTTCATCACTAACACAAGCAGAGTTAACGCAGTTAATCCTCGGGCAAGCAACAGACGAAACTCTTTCAATAATTGATTCTCTTATTGAATATGAGTATCCAGATTATAGATCTACGATTCCAAACAGACAAGCAATTGGAAGTTTTTTTGGCAATATGGGCAAGCTTATGCCAGCCGATTTTAGAGATTCTTTAGGTCAATCTTTGGGCAACATTTTAGATGATAGTCCAGCAAACCCAAGCATCTGTTTGGATCCAGCTTTAGTGGAAAACTTTTGTGAAACAAGATTCTCAATATTAGAAGGCAGAGCATCACCAGAACAAATCTCTCAAATGTGCGATAACTCAAGAGGTCTTGAGGATTTAGGTGATTTTGCAAATGTTTTGGATTGTATTTCAAAGCCTGATGGTATTGCTTGTTATTTACAGCAGCAAATGCCGCCGTTAGTTTCAGATCCTGGTTGTAATAACGGCATTATTCCTTACGAGTCCGAAGTTGCATCACAATCAACAACGTTCGCGATTGGTGGAGATTTTGAACAGTTACAAGTTGATTATTCAAAAGACATGATTGGCAACGGTCCTGGTGAAGATAATTGGGGTTTAATCAACATGATGTTGTCTGACACTATGGGCATTCCCCTTACCGCGCATACAAGAAGAGCAATTTTAAGACCAAATTACGTTGATGGGTACGGAACATTTTCACCTACTGATGCTCAAATGGCTGCAATCTTTTTAACAAATCCGCTCCTTGGTCTTGCACTTACTCCGTTTATTGCTGATTTCCAAAGAGGAGCTTTCCCAACAAAAGTTGCTGCGTATCTTCAAGAAGAAATGAATAACATAGGGAGTTCAATCACAACAAATATAAACAACGAAGTTTCAGAAGAAGAGCAATGGTCTTTATCACTGAAGGAACTTGGCATGGATGGTATATTTGGAAGTGTCGATCTTCTTGGTATACCTGACCTTGGATATAATGTAGATGTTCAGCCAATAGAATCTGATGGTAAAATAGAAGAAGTTCAGTTTACTTATTTACCAAGAAAAGCTGAACCTGATTTATCTTTTACTTATTATGATAATGCAAAAGGATTAAAAGCTACTGATGAATCAGATTTTAGTTGGGGCTTCGAGCTTCAAAGCTTCTTTGGGGATTTAGCTTTAAATGAATCTGGATCTGTAGAAAACATCTTTAGCGATAATGTACGCATTAGAATTTACGACTACAACAACCAAAATGCAAAAGTAAACGAAATTAATAGTGATTTTATTCCTCCAGTATTTGAAGGAGAAGGCGACGAAATAAGCTCAGATGCAGCAACTTCAACAGCCGAGAAGAAAGATCCTTCAATTATCACAGATTTAAAATACGAATTTATTGGCGTTGATAATACTTTAACGAGAATTGCTCCTAATGGCGATAGTATGGAGTTATATTTAAATGATAACTACCCAAGTTTTATAGGTCAGTTCGGCGGCGACAAGCCAGCAAGCCCGCCTCAATCAACTTTATTCAAAGAAATGCTGGAAATGAAAAACGATGATTCTATTACAATTTCAGATGTCAATAAACTACGTGCGCAAGTAATAAAACAATTCTCAAAAACTGTTTTTACTACAATCTCGGATTATGAAAGCGACCAAAGTGCTTGGAATTATGGTGCGCAGTTTGAGAACTTAACAGAAGAAGATACGGCATATGGTATCAACCAAGACGGTGAATGGGTTCCGTATGCTGATACTGGATATTCAAATAGAGACATGATCTTGGGTATCAGCTATGATCAATACAAAAATGATATTGCTGAAACGCCAGATAAAACTAGAATCTTTTATCTTGATCCTGCAAAGTACGGTGGAAATTATGTTAGTCCACCACTATACATCAAGCCACAAACGCCTGAAGGTTGGATGGGTGTGGTGGATGTATTCTTTCCTGAGTTAAGTGCGTGCAAGCCACAAATTGCAGATGTTGTTAATTTTGAATCTATTCAAGATATGATAGACGAAATTTATCCCAACATCCCAGAAGATGAGCGATTAAAATACGACGAAGATTGCATAGTTGAGCTTCCGTATAACAGAGTTATGACTCGTGCTGCCAAAGCCAGTATGCAAGGGCTTATTATGGCAGCAACACGCATCTTTATTAGCGCGAGCATGATTAAGACTCTCCCAACATTTTCTCGTTTTGCTCCAAAGTTCCCGCAGATATTTAGCTCTGTTTATGCTTCTTTTATTGTTGAGAACATGGAAAAGTCATTTAGAGATGTTAAAAACCCTCCGTGGGAGATCTTCAACCTTTTCAGCGACGATGAATTCTGGTATTCTTTCTTAGAGCAGTCAGTTCAGACTTATGCTTATCTTGTAGATATTGGAAAAATCGAAGCTCCACCTGAAGTTTTAGATGCGCTCTTTAGGTTAAACGACCTCCAAGAAGAGTACGAGTATCCCTACAAAGAAGAAAGAAAAGAAGCAGTTGAGATTGGTGAAATTAACCGCTTAACTAACCTTAAAAATTACAGACAAAAGAAAAATCTTGAAGCTGTTAGGGACACAGAAGAAGATGCAAAACTAATATTAACAGATTTCGTTGTCCAGCAATTAAATGAGATGGGCAAGAACTTTATGGTTAATTTAAAACGTATTAATCTTGAGCCAGACATCCTTGATTTAGATTATTATATTTTTGAAAAAATGTGTCAAGGTTCGACACTAACACTTAACGAATCATTAAATGTTGATGGGACTTACTCCGCGACTAATGGAGACTTGCCAACGATTCCTTACGAAGAAAACGAGGAAGTTGAGGAGCCTTATTACACAAACGGAGCACAACTAACTGTTTCAGAATCAAATGAAGGAACTAGAACAGTTGGACAAGAATATATTGGCTATTATCATGTTCACATCGATTCAACGACTGGTCTTCCAATTTACATGGCTGGGGAATATCATGACGAAGAAGCATCACAAGATATATTAACTCCATTTGCGAATATTGTAGAAGTTAAAGTTGGTGACGTTCCAGAGTACGGTAGCGGATTTAGTTACGATCAGGCACAGCCTTTCGCATTACAAAAATATATTTCAATCAATGGAGAGAGGTATAGCCCAACAGAAGCTTCATCAGAAATAACTTCAAATGAAAATCTTGATTTATTAATCTCCGAAGTTTATCCTGGCGACATGAGGTTAATAGAGGACGAAAGTGGAAATGCTGTTGGTATCAAAGGTAAGCTTGGAGTTAGATACGGTTTAGCTTTTGGGACGTATTATAATGGTATTTACAGAGAAATAACTTCTGTTGAAATTGATGCACTTGATCTTCCGTTATCTGATTTCAAAAATCTAACTGGCGATAGTTTAAATTTACTTTGTTTAATAAACCATTTAAAGAAAGATAAAGATTATATTCTTGCTAGTCAGTATGTTTTTGGTTTCAATAAGCTTGTGGCAATAGCTGCCATTTACAACGATGTGGCAATGCTGCCTTCTATTGGCGAGGTAACCGTTGAAAAAGGTCAAACATTTAAACGATCATTAGACTTTGATTTTGGTGGAAAGCCGGGGGTTCAAATAACAACGACAGAAGTTAATGGAATTGAAATTGAAAAATTTGGAGAGCCAACACAAACTCAAGATATATTTGGAAATATAACGGAATACGAAGCAACTGCTCCCGATGGTGCATGGGCGTCTTATAAAGATCGAGCCCCTGGGTTGTTTGGCGGGGTAGGGGTTCTTGAGTGGGATAATTGGGATCAAGAATTGCTTAAGAATTCAACTTATAGAATCAAAAAGCTGTTCAAAAATTATTACAATTCTCGCGACTTTGATAACGCAGAGTTTGGAAACCAAAGCTCGCCAGCACAAATAGAGTTTAAAAAACTAAGAGAAGCTTTACGCCCTGCTCCTGGCAAAAGACTGTTGCCGTGGTGGAAGCGTCGTAAATTAAGAACTAATCCATTTGATGCTAATGGAAATCTTTGCGACTAAAAAGCAAACGAGGTTGTATTTATAGTTGATGAGGGAAACATTATATGTCTGGATTAGCTCCTAGTTTGCCACTTATTAGAAATTCTGCTGATGGCTTTGCCAACATTAAGAACTTCAATCAACTTATAAAACAAAATTTAAAAATGTTGCTTCTTACAAACCCAGGTGAAAGAGTAATGGATCCTAATTATGGCGTGGGAATGAGACAGTTTTTATTTGAAAACTTCGATCAAACTGTTTATGCAAGAATCGATAGTAAAATAAGAGAACAAGCTTCCGTTTACATGAGAGGTTTGACCATAAATGATATTGGTTTTAATACAGTTAATATCGATCAAGGTCAACTTGGAATTAGAATTAGTTATAGTTATACTGGCTTGAACATACGTAATATTTTAGAATTTACGATTTCTGGTTTATAGAGAGGACTTTAAATGTCAGATGAACAAAAAAAGATAGTGCCTATCAATTATACGAATAGAGAATTTGAAGGCATCAGAAGAGACTTGTTAGGTATTGCAGAACGTCTTTATCCTGATAGCTTTCAAGATTTCAGTCAAGGTTCTTTCGGTGCGATGATGGTGGACGCTGTTGCTTACATCGGTGACCAGATGTCTTTTTATCTTGATTATAACGTTAACGAGGCATTTTTAGATACCGCTTACCAATACGATAATGTTATCCGTCATGGTCGCACTCTTGGCTATAAATATACTGGAAGACCATCAACATATGGTAAGGTGGCAATTTATGTGCTTGTGCCAGCTAGCTCAACAGGTATCGGACCAGATTCAAGTTACATTCCAACAATAAAACGAGGCTCGCGCTTTACTTCAGATACTGGTATTAACTTTGTGCTCACAGAGAACGTAGATTTTGGATCTCCAGAAAACCCAATCGTTGTTGCGAGAACGGATACAACAACTGGTGCTCCGACTTATTATGCAATTAAAGCTTATGGTAATGTTGTTTCTGGATTTTTTAGTCGCACACAAGTTGAAGTCGGCGCGTATGAGAGATTTAAAGCAGTTAGTATTGGCGATAACAACATAGCAGAAATTATCTCTGTAAGAGATTCGCAAGGTAATGAATACTATGAAGTTGATTATTTGTCTCAAGACATGATTTTCAAAGAAGCAACAAACAATAATTTCAGAAATGATAATGTTCCTTCTATTCTTAAGCCTTTCCTTGTTTCTCGCAAGTTCGTGGTTGAAAGATTGCGCAACAGAACAATTTTACAGTTTGGTAGCGGCAAAGAAGGGCAGACTGATGTTATTGCTGATCCATCAAATGTTGCTATGAGTTTGTTTGGAAAAGAATATATATCAAGTACAACGTTCGATCCTTCAAGATTATCTGAAAATGATAGCTTTGGTGTAGTGCCAACCAATACAACGCTAAATGTGTCTTATAGAGTCATTCAACCCGTTAACTCAAACATAGCTGTTGGATCTTTGAATGCCGTTAGTTCTGCAAACTTGGAGTTTGCAAATCCACAAAACCTAGATTCTTCAGTTTTAACAACAATTAGAAACTCTATTGAAGTTAGTAATGAAGAGCCAATCGTTGGTAATGTCACCAATGCAACTACATCAGAGATTAAAAGAAGAATTTACGATACTTTCCCAACACAGAACCGTGCGGTAACTCAAGCAGACTACGAGAATCTTGCTTATAGAATGCCAGCAAAGTTTGGATCCATCAAACGCTGCTCTGTTCAAAGAGATCCAAGTGCGAGAAAAAGAAACTTAAACATGTACGTTATTTCGGAAGACCGCTTTGGAAAACTAACGACATCAAATATAACAATTAAAAATAATTTAAAAACTTGGTTAAACCAGTATAGAATGCTTTCAGATACAATCGACATTTTAGATACTTACATTATTAACTTTGGTATTGATTTTATTGTTAAACCAAAGGCTAATGTTGATAAGTTTGATTTACTGGAAGCTTGTGTGACACAGTTAAGAAATAAATTTAAAACACAGTATTATATTGGAGAACCTGTTAACATAGCTGATATTTATAATGAGCTAAATAAGGTATCAGGAGTGCTTGATGTTTCTTCTGTTAAACTAATTAATAAGAAAGGCGGAAATTACTCAAATGTCGATTTTAACATCAACAAAAACCTATCGCCTGACGGCACACAGCTAATAATTCCAAAGAATGCTGTTGCAGAAATTAAATTTTCAGAAGTTGATATCAAAGGAAAAGTTAGATAATGGCTTTTAAAAGATATAAAGCAGATGCCGATAACACGATAGTAAATACTTTTAAACCAGGATTTAAGTTAAGAGCTACTGGCTCTAACGCTGGCTATGCTGACGTAATGGAAGTTTATTCAATTTACGGTAGGGAAGCAAGCGGTTCGCAAGAACTTTCTAGAATCTTAGTTAAGTTTCCTGTTTCCAGTATTTCAACTGATAGGACAGCAGGAACGATTCCGGCATCTGGTTCTGTGTCTTTTTATCTTAAGCTTTATAACGCGCAGCACTCCAAAACAGTTCCAGAAAGTTTTACGCTTTTAGTTTCGGCTGTTTCTCAATCTTGGCAAGAAGGCGTCGGATTAGATTTGGAAACTTACCAAGATGATACCAAAGGAAACGAGGGCTCCAATTGGATGTCTGCTTCCAATACTGCTGCTTGGACTAACGTGGGTGGAGATTACCTAACAGGTTCAGGTTATTTATTTTCTCAAAGTTTTGAAACTGGATTAGAAGATCTTGAAGTTGATATTACATCACTAGTTGAAAACTGGATCGATGGAACGCAAGAAAACTATGGCGTTGGTGTTCATTTAACTTCTTCTCAAGAAGCTTATTACTCAAGTTCAACAGGATTAGACGATGGTGGTATTATTCATAATACTGGTGGTGCTACTACATCTTATTATACGAAACGTTTTTTTGCTCGCGGCTCTCAATATTTCTTTAAAAGACCGATTATTGAGGCTCGTTGGGATTCTTCTACTCGTGATGATAGGGGTAACTTTTATTACAGTTCTTCTCTCGCACCAGCAGAGGACAACTTAAACACATTATATTTATACAATTATGTTCGCGGTAGGCTACGCAATATTCCAGATATTGGCACGGGTGCTATTTACGTTGATCTTTATTCTGGTTCTGCTAACAATAGCGGACCTTCTGGTTCCGCCTTGAATCAATCAGTTAGCACTCCTGCTACTGGCGGGTATGTTTCGACTGGTATTTACTCTTGTTCTGTCAGCATTACTGCTGCTTCAACACCAATAACAACTTTATTTGATGTTTGGTATTCAGGCTCAACACAATATTTTACAGGCACAATCAAGCCAGTAGTTCAGTATGCTTCCCAGACAGCAACAAAACTTTCTTATTACATAAATATCACAAACTTGAAGAGCAAATACAATACTTCAGAAGCTCCACGTTTCAACCTTTATGTTCGCAATAAAAACTGGAGTCCAAGTATTTATACTGTGTCAAGAACAGACCCTCCTTCCACGATTATTCAAAGCGCTTCGTACAGAGTTTATCGACTTTTGGACGCATATGAGGCTATTGAATACGGAACTGGTTCTGACGCGCATACTGTTTTATCTTATGATATTTCAGGTTCTTATTTCGACTTTGATATGTCAGTTCTTGAGCCTGGGTATGGTTATGCGTTTAAGTTCTCTTTCTATGATCCAGAATTATCATCTTGGATTGAACAACCACAGACATTTAAATTTAGAGTAGAAGACTATGAGTATTAAAAAACTTTTTGATTCGTCAAACAAGACAAGAAACTATCTTTCTAAAACAGATCAAAAAGAAGCTTTTGAGTCAGTTGAATCAGATCGAAATCTTCGTGCTTTATCTACAAAGCAACAAGAGTTTATTCCACAGATTGATTACTCTGAGCCAGAAAACTTTTCTCGCTATGGTTCTGCTTACTTGTATTATGATTCCGCAATCAAACAAGTTCATGATTATTATCCATACGATGGATCTGATGCGGAAATAACAGAATACTACAACAAATTACTAGATATTGAAAAATACATTTTCAATAACCTATACCCAAGAACAAACGGTTTAGCTAACTTTTCCGCTGATGGTTGGGGTTCTTTGTCTTCTACTGCTGATGGTTATGGTCTACCAGCGACGTTAGAATATATTTCTTTTGACGGTGGACCTAACAAAACTAGTTTTACCAAACTATCAGAAGCTTTTCCAACAGACAAAAACAGCAAGTTCCAGTTTTCAAACATCTACGACGATGATTTATACACAACTGCTGGATTGCCTTCTGATTATGGTGTAGGCACGAGAGAATCAAATTTAAAATCTAATTTTGATAATGGTGTTACTGTTGAGTTCTGGCTAAAGAAAGACGCTTTCTCAACAAGTTTGACAGAAAAAGAAGTTGTTCTTGACATCTGGAACAATAACTTATCTTCCAGCGCTGATTACGGTCGCTTAACAATTGAACTAACTGGCTCTTCTAGTGGTAGTCCGTTTCTTATTACAGCGCAAGCTGGAACATCTGGCATTTACCAACAATCAATTGGTGCTTCTTTAACAACTGCATCTCTTGGGAGCTACGCTCACTATGCTTTTGTGTTCTATAACTCTGGAACAAACTTGATCACAAAGCTTTATGTAGATGGGGTTTTAAATGACGAGAATACGACTGCTGGGGCGCTTAGCGAACTAAACTCAAAAAACATGCAAGGTCGCATCGGTGCCCTAATCACAAGTCCGTCTGGCTCAACTGCATCTGCTGGCGCTGGTAAATTAAGTGGTTCGTTAGACGAATTTAGATTTTGGAATGCTACCCGATCTGCAAGAGATATTGCAAGATATTGGAAATCTCAAGTTAGAGGTGGCGCGAATACAGATGTTAGCAACACAACTCTTGGCTTGTATTATAAGTTTAACGAAGGTATTGTTGGGAATACAACAACAGATAGTAGTGTCCTTGACTATTCTGGGCGAATCGGTAACGGAACATGGACAGGCTATGGCTCCAATTCTCGCTCAACAAGCTCCGCGATGGTGCTTTCTACAAACGCAACAAGCGAATATTTAGATCCAATAATTTATTCTGATCACCCAGATGTTGCTTCTTTGAAGACTGATCTATTAAATAAAGGTTCTTTCCACGATAGAAACAATAACTCCATGTTTGTAAACATGATGCCTTCCTGGGTTATCGAAGAAGCAGAAGAGGATACATCAGATCTTCGTATGGTTTCGCATATTGTTGGTGCTTATCTTGATAAACTAACTTTACAAATTCAATCTATTCCATCGTTAAAGTTTCTACAACACACATCGGCATCTGCAAAGCCAGTGCCATTTGCACAACATTTACCTCAATCTCTTGGTCTTTATATGCCAGAGATCTTTGTAGATTCCACGGTTATGGAGAAGTTTTTAAATCGTTCTGATGATCAATTCATGGAATCTGATTTAAACGATGCAAAAAATTTAATTTATCTTAACCTTTACAACAGTCTTGCGGGAATCTACAAAGCGAAAGGAACAGAAAAAGCAATCAGAAATGCTTTTAGATGTTTCAATTTTGACGATAGAGTTATTAAGTTCAAAACATATTCAGATCGTGAGATTTATGATTTAGAATCTAATTTACAAATTAATCTAGAGCCAAACTCTCAAGTTAATTTTAACGACAACAATAATCTTGCTGGTGTTGTTTATCAGAAAGCAGATCCAACTAACGCTGAATCTCTTGATTATATTTCTGGTTCCTACTCGACCGACAAAGAAGCAAGATACGGCTTTACGCTGGAAGTAAAAACAACCTTCCCGGCATTTGAACGTATTGACGAAACAGTCAACAGAAACTATACTGATGTGTCACTATTCGGTATGGCTTTGGCGAATACTGCTTCTGCATCTGATACCACTTGGGCGTCTACTGATCCTGTAAACTTCCAAGTTTATGCGATTAGAGACAAGCAATGGTCAAAGGGAGTTTATTTTAAGTTAACTTCCTCAATTTCTCCAAATCCATTCCCAGAGTTAACCAGTAGTTTCTTCCTCGGAACTTACGATAATGATGATTGGTCTTTTGCTGTTCGTCTAAAACCGTCAAACTATCCGTATGCAGATTTGGTTTCTGGCTCCAGTGGATACACCTACGATCTTGAATTTAGCGGAATCAATTCAGTCAATGGAACTATTGAAAATACTTTCACGCTAACTGGCTCGCTCTCTAAAACAACAGGTCAAGATTTCTTAAAAAGCGCAAAAAGAATTTACGCTGGCGCTCGTCGTACTAACATAACTGGAGCATTAGATACAAGATCTGATGTTCTTATCTCAAACGTTAAATACTGGACAAAGTATCTTGAAGATTCTGACTTACAACATCACGCATTTGATTTAAATAACGGCGGCATCTCTGGGTCTTATAAAAATTTATCTGCCCTTGATTCTAATTTAAAACAAGTAGATGTAAAAAACGCAAACTCGCTAGCGCTACATTGGACATTCTCCAACATAACAGGTTCAGATTCAAGCGGTAACTTTTATTATGTAACTGATAATAGCTCTGGTTCATCAGAAATAAGAGATAACTACGGATGGATCGGCGCGATTGGCGGTTATCAGCATACTGGTTATGGATATGGTTTTGCTACATCTTCAACTGATGTTGTCAAAAATAACCTTGTTAATGCAATGAGGCTTCTTGAGCCAGAAACAGCTATTTCTTCTAATATGATCAAAGTTCTTTCTGATTCACAAAATTTATTTGGTGTCAGCGAGGTTAGACCAAAGTATTTCCACACGATTGAAAAAAGCATGTACTCTGCGGTATCTCAAGAAATGCTTGATTTCTTTGCTGGTGTTGTTGATTTTCATAATGTTATTGGCGAGCCAGTTCAGCGTTATCGCGGTCGCTACAAGAAACTTGAGAAACTAAGAGAAAACTTCTTTAGAAAAGTCTCAACTGTTTCTAACGTTGAAAAGTTTATTGAGTATTATAAATGGATAGACGATGCGTTGGCTTCTGTTGTCGCACAATTGTTACCGGCATCTTCGCCAGTTGTTGAAGATGCTTACAATATCATTGAAAGCCACGTTTTAGAAAGAAACAAATATAAAACTCCGCTACCAATTATCAAAGAAACTGTTCCAGAACCAAAGTTCCCTATTCTTGGTATCAATAAGTTACTTTATAACTGGAAAATTAATCATGCTCCTATCGGTGGTTCGCAAGATCAAAATACTCTTTGGTGGAAAGAAAGAGCACAACGCGATGTTAATACCACAATAACATCTGGCGATACAACCGTAAATGCTCAAAGAGAAACAATTCGTGAAACAATAGATATTGCAAACGATCAATCTGCTCCAACTTTAAGTACAAATGGGGCGGTTGAGTATCAAGGTTCTGTTGATGTTTTACGAACTCGCGCAAAGCCTTACAAACTAACAATGGCAACTCGTCATGTTGTGAAGGGCGGAACAAACTTTAATAACAATAAAGATCTTGGCTTAACCTACGCCGCTCTTTATCCAGCAGGACCAGTCAATACAGATGGTGGGGTTTTTGTTCCAACAAACGTTCTTCTTGCAAAAGCAGAGGACATTGGCGCGCTACCAGAAAACAGCGAAACTGGATCTGCTCCAAGTGTCAAAATCAAAAGAAACTTTAAAGTTCAATATGGTAGACAATGGGAAGATGGTCTTGGTTATTACAACTTAAAGTCTTCTAGAATATTCCCATTCAATGTTGTTAAATCTGATGTTACTACTGGATACAACAAACAAGTTGTCGAGAAAGTTACTGGAAACGTTGAGATTGTTAACTTGCACAACGACGTTTACGGCTCTGACATGGAACGACCAATGCAAGGTCCGTTCACAGATTATGCAGTTGGTGGTCACCAGTCCCGACACGTTAAAATAAATCAAGGCTCTGACGATTATACTAATCGCCCAGAAGCTTGGAAATTATTACTTGGCACTCTAAACGATCCTTCTTGCCGCTCAACTGCTGATTTTACTGGCGCGATTGGTATGGTTGGTGCAGATTATCCATATCCAGAAGCAAATGAAGTTGGTGAAACTCCTTACCCAATGACAGCTTCTCAAAAAGCAGTTTATTACAGAGATTTTACGGCAAAGCGTCCTGTTAATATTCGCAATATTAATACAACAACAGGCTCCACTATTCTTGGAAACTACTATAAAAACTATGAAGTTGTTAGTAGCGTTGGTGGATATGCCAATCCAAGAGCATTTGTTGATAATCCTCCAACTTTACCAGTTGAAATAACTCAAACACCTTCGGCTTCGCAGGCTCGATCTATCCTTGATATTCGCAGAACAGATGAGTCTCATACTGAATTTGTTCCTGATTATGCTGTGAACTATTTGCACAGCAACGCTAATAATAAAAGCATTATTCGCAGTAGATTCTCTTCTCCTGGTGGTATTGAATCAATCGGTCAAGGCTATGGCGACATAAGAGCAAATGAATATTCTGCTTACAATGCTATCAACTACCGCAATTTAACTGTTCGTAGACCGTTCCAAAATATATCTGGAACTGTTTCCGAAACTGTTGGTGCAGGTACAACAGGCATCAGAGTTTCCGACATTAATAGTCAAGACTTTGGTTTAATCAAAAATCTTGCTACTCATGCTGGTAGATTCGGTAGGCACCCAGATTTAGTCACCAACCCTGGTGCGTCTTATTCCCAAGCACCAACATTAAATAAAATGAACCGCAATACTTTGCGTGTTATCAAACAAGATTCTTCTGGTGCTTTTATTTCTTCATCTCAGTTTGATAATTTCTTTGTTCAACATCAGATTCCAAGAGCAGATAGACAATACGCTTGGATTACTGCTTCGCTCGCCTCTCAGGCGCATAACGGAGACATTAGATACTATGGCTATGCTCCAACATCTGGACCTCAAACTGGCTACTATCAATACAGTAGCAGCAGCGGTTTACGTTATGAAGCTTATTTCCCGTTTGTATCTGCTTCAGATGTTCTTGGTGCGTCAGGCACAGCCTCACTTTACCAGCCAACATTAGATCTCAACATTTACATTGCTGAACCAGTTGATTCTGCAAGCAACAATGTTATGGGCTATGGCACTGGCACGCCTTCACAAAATTATTATAATACAGATTTAATCGATACAATTCCTGGCTTGTTGTCAGACTTAAATGGCAATGCAGACTTTGTTAACTTAACTTTCTCAAAGCGTAAATACAACTTTGGTTATCGACGCACGCCTTATACTGGTCCTGCTTCCCACCCTGTTTTAAGAAAGCATGCCAGAGAAAATACTTTAACGATTTATGATGGTGCTTCTATTTCTAGATACTCAACCAAGCCATTCAGTAGCCGTAACGCACCAGTTTATATTAACATGGATGCTAATGGAAGCAATATAACACTAAAAACAACTTATAATAATGAAAATCTATATTTCAGCGATAAAGATTTAAATCAAAAAGTCTTCGCTGGAAAGATTCAAAATAAAACGTTGTTGTTCGATCAGTTGCTTCAACTTCCACAAAATAACCCAAATGCTTATACTTTAAATTGGGTTATGTATTCTGAAGCGCTTTTCCCGACTAGAAAGTTAGAACTAACCACAGCTTCTTCAACAAGAGTTGGGTACGACAACCTATACTGGCGAGCGACACAGCAAGAAAGAATAGACTTACATACTTCTTCAGTTCAAACAAATTCGTATGGCGTTTTGGTGACTCAATCTGCTTGGGTACTTGACGCTCCTTCTGACTTTTTGACGAGAACATTAAGCGGAATATCGTCTATTCCAACTGATGGAATATTTGATGCTTTAATTTCTTCTAACTCTGCCGGTGAGTTGCAAAATGAGTATCTACACGCCCACTACACAACAGCGTCTTTAAACACACAAACAAAGATCAGAAACAGGGCAATAAGCGCCCTTTATTCAAGAAAGCATCTTCTTGGTGCCCCAGGTTCTGTTGTTTCACCTTCTGGCATTCCAATCCCAGAAACAGGATCTATTGTCAAGGGTAGCGTTTCTGCTCAGTTTAATAACTATGATCGTTTTGCTGGTGAAGCTTTCTGGGATGCTCCAGCAAATGCGGGCATTATACAAAAGAGCGGTTCAACAAATGAGTTTGTTTCTTATCCTTCTGAACCGTGGTTTGATGATTATGATTCTTATAAAGAAGAACTTTCTTTGGTCAGCAAAGGTTACGCTGTTGTTCCAGAGTTTAGATTAAGCGAACACATTTCTGATTATAGAAAATTTGGACTTGGCAGAACAAAAGATACTTTTGAGGTCGTTGGAACTGGCATTGATAGTTCTCAAACAAACTTTTATAATGATTATTCAAATGCCGAGTTTATGGAAGGATTTGCTAACATTTCTAACAAGACAGGCTTGGCACCAAAAGAAATTAGATTAGCTTGTAGCGCGTCGATTAGACTAATGCCTTACAAGGGTTTTTATCCTGCACAAAGAAGCGCTGATCTTGTTGAGCAGTTTAAAAATTCTTATGGAAAATCAATCCAAGCTTTCAACAATAGTGCAAATATTGCCAATGGCACAGACGGCGGTGTTAGACCATTGGTCCAGCCTTTGTTCGCCCCAGGCATTCTTTACAACACCATTAAATCTGGTATGGCTGTTGATTACCCTATCGGCTCAACTTTAACCAAACTTTCCAAAAATCATTTTGGAACTGTTAGTAGCACAGACGATACTGCACAGTGGATGTTAACAACTATTACTGGCTCTGGACCAACAGATTATCAAGGTGGCTCTGTTTGGCAGAAACGAATCCCATTTGAAGCTATTATTCGACCAGAAAAACATATTGCTGGTTTGACTTTCCTTGATATGGAACCTCACCCATCTGCATCGCTAGATGCAACGGCTTCGTTTACTGTAAACGAGATTGATGATCTTTACACCAGAATGGCTTCTAACTACTTTGGTGAAATGGCTAACTTTTTCTTGAAGGATTCTCAATACACAAGATTGCAATCTGATGTTGTTTCAAATGATTTAAGATTTGAATCTGGGAGCATTTACGGTGCAAGACTAAAACTAAGAAGGTCTGTTAGCGGTAGTAGAATTTATACGAGCGAATCTGGCGCGGCAGGCAACAACTCTGCGTACAGCACTTACGGTGCGAGATTCTATGACTCAGGTGCCAACACATTTGTTAATAGAAGAACATATCCACTACCACAGGATCCAAGACAGCTTTCTGCCGATGAATTCCAAGAGTCGTTCACTCTTTACAGTCGTCCAAGCGCTTTCGGTCCTCCGATAGCAGGTAGACCAGATTTAGGAGAAGCTTCTGGATCTTATATTACAGCATCTCACCCAATAGATTCGCTAAACGGATTTAACTGGTCCTATACGCCCCCTTATTACAACGGTGAAGCTTGGCTTGATATTGTTTTCGAGCCAAATGCTGGCGAATCTTACGATCTTGAAAAGATTCTTTCAGAAGCAAAAACAAAGTATTGGAGATGTGATCCAGGTCCATCAGCTTCTTCTGTCCCAAGTGGACCAAACATCACTAACTGGACAGGTACGCAGTTGATTGGAACCCTTAGCGGAAACATAGCTTTCTCTGGTAGCTCTGCAACATACGGTGATTTAATTTACGACGGCAAAAACGTTAATGCTAACGCGATGCAATTAAGCGCAAGTATTGCATCATTTGGCGTTGAAAGAATCCAGAAAGTTAGAACCGATAACTTTGGCAACGAAGTACTATCTGAAGACGAGTATGTTGGCTCGCGTTGGGTTATCCAGCCAAAAATGGAAACTCCAATGCCTAACTTCAACAACAAAGGTGTTAGACCAATTACAGATGCAAATTCAACTTTCTCGGTTCCAACTTATGCATCTCATTCGGCTCCACGAGGCATTTGGCATCAGTTTGGTGTGGTGGAACCAGATGAGACAAAAGGAATCTTCTTAGAAATTGGCGATATTCCTTCTGATTGGCTACGCGGGCATTATGACGTTATTGACAACAACAGTATCTACAATAAAAATGATGCTGCTGGAAACGGAAACAATATGTTCCAGACAATGAAGCCGCTTACTGACGTTATAAACTTTACAGAAGAAAATGTTTCAGTTAAGCTTGGTCAGTTAGCTGAAAGCAAAACAATTAAAGAAGCTATTGTTGCAGTTCCTTACCAAGAAGAATCTAGTGGCGCAACAAAAACATTCTTTGAGATTGATCAAGCAAGAATCGAAGCTAGCTTGCAAAGCGCAATAGGATCGTCAGAGGGAGACTCCCTTGATTACGCGGGCGAGTCCATCAGAAGACAAGTTGAAGCAATGCAACAATACATTCTACCACCTCAATTTGATTTCTTAAATAATCCAGATGCAGATCCAATGGTAATGTATTTCTTTGAGTTTGAATACAAGTTTGATAAAGATGATTTAAATTACATTTGGCAGAACTTGGCACCAAGAAACTATAAGAAGATAACAAAAACAGTTTCTTCTACTGCTCATACTCTTGGTGACAATGAATTACTAACTGCTGACGATATAAATAATTCAAACACTCGATGGATGGTTTTTAAAGTAAAACAAAGAAGCCAAGCAAAATATGCAGATTTAATACCATCTCAGGCTGGCTCCTCTACTCCGTCTTCTCAGACAAACGCAGCTAAAAATGAAACTCAGAAAAACAAAGATGATTTGTCAAAAGACACTTACAAGTTAGAGTACAATTGGCCTTATGACTATGTATCTTTTGTAGAGACAATTAAAATCAGCGCTGATGTACTGTATAAAGAAGATGATCAAGGATAGTAAATGGCGAAGTTTGTAAACAAAAAAGAACAGGTTTTTGATTTAAAACTTACCTCCTATGGGCACTATCTTCTATCAGTTGGCAAGTTTAAGCCAACTCATTATGCTTTCTATGACGATAATGTGCTTTATGACCGTCGCTATGCCTATTCTAGCGCGTCAGAAAAACAAAATGATGTACATGCTCGTATAAAAAATGAAACGCAGTATATTGAATCTCTTGTGCTCTTTAGAGACGTTGAAGAAACATTAAAAACGTCAGTTGGCGAGGAGCCAAGTCCAAACGACAAACTAACTCCGTCTTCAAGATCTAAAGTTCCAGCGTCTGATATTTTTAAGTTTGATTCTCAGATTGGTGACGCCTTTTTAGATGGAGAAACAAACTATACTCCTGCTTGGAAGATCGTTGCTTTACAAAATCAGATTTCTTCTTCAACGCAGAGTGATACTGTAAACGACACAAAGATTCCGCAATTAAACATAGATGCAAATTATTCAATACAAGTATCGGAACCTATCTTTAATTTACGCGCACGAGAACTACGAGAATTGAACTCTTATTCAAATCAATTTATAGATCAAAAAGTTTTAAAACTTGTATCTGATGATCCTTTGTTTTATATTGAAGAGCTAAACACAGAAAACCTTACACAAAATTTTGATATTGAAGTATTTTTAATATTATCATCTTCGGCTGCTGGCTCAAGAGAACAACTGGAGCGTAAGTTTTTCAGAAAAGAAATACCACAAATACAAAACGGCTTTCTAATGTCAGAAGTTGCCCAAGTTTTACCAGTTGATGAAATAACAACTGATAGCGTTGAGTATTATTTTGACACTCTCTTAGATAGTGAAGTTGAACAAAGACTTGCTTGCAAAGGAGCAGAAATCTTTAATAAAGAAAGCTATTATATTGATTTAGATTTTGACTGCGACCAGCAAGCTCAAGAAGAAGCATTTTACGATATTTACGGATCGAGAACGGAGCCTGAGATATGTCAGACTTAACGCTAACGGGCGACATCATTAATAATACTGGAAAATACCTTCCAGCACCTTATATTGAAAAAATGGAACTACAAGACGATCTTTCGCTTACGATAAACGGTTCTATTTTTATTAGCAATTATGACGATGCGTATTTTTATGATGATGGCGAAATTAAGCAAGATAAAGATTCGATTGCCAGTATTCTGAATGATTCTTTGTACTATTATGTTGCGGTTTTTATGTCGTCAGTCGATGGAAGAATTAGCCAAACTGGCTCAAACGGCGATAGTTTATATCAATCAGTAATAAGCAAAGAAATAAATCCTTTTATGGTTTATTACTCTTCTGGATCTGCCGACGCACCAACTCCTATTTTTCTAACACAAATTGAAATTTCAAGTGATTCTAATATCGCGTATGACGAATCGGGGAATGAAATCAGAAAATATGATTTTTCTCAATCAATTAATCTTGACAAACAAATGTATATAAAATTAGACGGTTGGAGCAATGTCGCTTCTTTACAGATTATTGCTTTTAGCAGTGTGTATGAATATAGCGAAGACACATTTCCAGAACAAATGGATAATTTACAGCTTCTTGATTTTCAAACAAGTGAAGTATCGTATGAGTCCATTTTTAATGATAGTGGGTTGTCCAGCGGAGCCAAAGCGGAATACTTGGATGCAGAAGGTAATCTTTACAGCGAAACACCTTTGATTTCTTTAAACGGCTCTGCTTATAAAACTGAAACTATTACACACCAACAAGTTGTTGATAAATTTCAAAATCTACTTGATGAATATCAATCTTTTTACGAACAAGGCGAGCGCTATTCAAAACTAAAAGATATTATGGATAATGTTTCGTCTGTTCTCGCAACATACGGTGAGAGTGCGGATTTATTAATTCAGCTAAATCAAATCGCAAGAGTTTATCCAGATAAGTCCCCCGCAAAGCCAATCGGCAAGTTTTATAAAAACTATAGAAAAAGACTGGTATTATCAAACAATTCAGTTCAACAGAATGCTAAATTAATAAAACAAGTTCTTTATGATTCTAAAATAAGTGACTTAAGAGAAATAGGTGATACATCGGAAGCAGAACCTAATAATATTCACGACACAGACTTAACAGACACTTACATTTATACCGATTCTCAGTTGTCAATGTATGAATGTGCTGATACATCTTACGACGTTCCCTCGCACGTTATTTTTGGAAGAATATATTTTGACTATGAAAAAGCGCTGCAAAGAACTTCAAATATCTCAAAAATTTTAAATGTAAATAAACTAAAAAACTATGGCATTGAAATAGATTTCAATACATTTTTTGTTGAGTCTTGTTGGGTTTATCGATACGAAACTAACGATTCGGATTCTTCTTTAAAAGCAATTTACGGTTCTTCTTTCGCAACTGGCTCAGCTTATCCTATATCAGAAAAGATTTATGCTAGAGATCAGTTAAATCAAGACGACTCCACACAGCAAGCAATATCGTATTATCTAAAGCAGTTTACGAGCGATACAAATTATTCTGGAACTCCTTATTATTATTCGGATGAAGAATTACAAGGAACAGTTGAAATAGTTAATTCTGATGGAACAACAACAATTTCTGATTATCCTGGTACGTATGGATATCTTTTTGGGTACGCAAGTAGCGTTATATACCGTCAGTATTTAGATCCAAGTTTAAACGGAGTAGATGATTTAGCGATTAAAAACTATCGTCTAATGTCGTTTGAGATTCTTGATTACGCAAAAAACATAAATGATACTCCTATTCTATCTTTCCAAGTTGTTATAAAAGATCGCACAGCAACAATTGCAAACACAATACTACAAAAACTCCAAGATACATCAGAGGAATTACAACAATATTATGATTATGCAAGCGATAATGGTGCATTTAACGAAAATCTTGGAAAATTTAACAGATTTTTTAGAGAATCAGCTTCGGCACAATATCAAGATAAGCCAAGTTCTGCTCCGTGGTACACCGCCCCATTTATGTATTGTATGATTCTTGATTTATACTACAACTTATTTGATAATGATATAGAGAAAGTTACTGAAAAAGCACTTCAAATTTCACAAACAATAAATCCAATCAACGGAAATCTTGAAGCGATTGAATCATTTCAAGATAAATTTTCAACTGTAGTAAATAATTTTGAATTTGTAGTGGCGCTTTTCAACGCGGCAATCACTGAAGATAAAACAATTTTAAGGAATGGGTTCCAACTTACTACCACTTTTGTTCCGCCAGAGTCAGAGTCAGAGTCAGAATTAACATCAACGGAGAAAACAGCAGAAAGGACAACTGAATAAAATGCCAATAACCGCTAATTTATCAAATGTATTAAATCCTGAATCTATAGATCAGACAGTATCTTTAGAAAGCACTGCTTTCCGCCAAAAGACAATAACAGTAAACGGTGTAGAATATGAAAGAGGAAGTAGTGAGGCGAAAATAGCAAAAACATCTCAAAAATTATTTGCAGATGGCTCACAATCGGATAATTCTTCTTTGCAGTCTATTTTGTTTTTTGAAGCTCTCGGTGCTGTTGTTTCGAAAGACCAAGGAAAAGATTATTCTTTAGTTTCTGATCAAACGAATAACACAAAAATAAACAATCCAAATATTGATAGTAGTTCTGCATTATCTGTTAGAATAGGAGGCAATGCTGGGCTATCTGTTTCAAAATCTTTTACTTTCTCAGATGATCCCATTTTTGAAACATCAGCTGACACAACAGAGTCAAAAGATAAACTAACCGAAAGATTAAACCAAAGTAAGTTAGAGACAGGAACCAAACTGTTATCAACAGCTTCTGATATTGCAACTTTAAACTCAAGCAGTAGCTCTAGTTTAAAACAATTTACAGATATTGGAACTACGAGCGCGATAGCTGGCACCACTAGTGCGACTACGACTCAAACAGTTACAAGCCAAATGGCTATTGCTACCCAAACAGTTGTGAGGAGTTATTAAAATGCCGATAGTTCCATCTACCGCAGCCACTGAAGCTTTGAAAGAACAATCTACAAGCACCACTCAAACTGCCACCAGAAGCACCACTCAAACTGCCACCAGAAGCACCACTCAAACTGCCACCAGAAGCACCACTCAAACTGCCACCAGAAGCACCACTCAAACTGCCACCAGTGAAATAGAATCAGGCAATTCGAAAATAAAAATTGGCAATTTAGCAACGTCAGATACGGCTGACATAGTTAATAGCTTTTATCAAGTTTGGAAAGTTGCCTATATTAACGGCTCTATAGCAGATTCTAATTTGATAGATGGAAATAATTTTAGCTTTGCATATAATTCGTTAATTGCATATGGTACATATGATAGTGCCGACGAAGCAAAAACATCATCATCTGGGACTGTAGTTTTACAAATGAATTCCAATAATACAAATATTGATTATAATTTAGTATCTGGAAACACATCAGATGTTGGCTCTTATTTAGTTAAAGTCACTTTTCAACAAGGAATATTTGGAATAACAAGCATAGTTGAAGACGGTTATTATTATCTGTCAGCAGAAAACGGTGGTACTGCTAGACCAACATTCGCAAACGAAAATACAGAGCCAAACGTAAGTGACCCAAATGATATCTTTGACATGCTTGTTGGTTTCGACGTGCAATACTCTGAAGCAGAAACTACAGCCATACAAAATAAGTGGGCAAATGAAACTTTTGAAGAAAACTTTACTAACTTTATAGATACTTATACTAACGAGATGTACAATTTTTCTCCAACTTCAGAAGAAGTAACTTTTAGATTTAACAAAACAACGCCAATGAAAGAAAAAACGCAGTCTGCTTTAGCTGGACAAGCCGCTACAACGACCACAACTGTTTCAACATCAACTTCGGTTAGTGTATCACCTACGACCAGCACCTCAACAGGAACTTATTAATGAATTCTATTGAAACTAAAATCATCAGTAGCGACTTACTTTCTGGCTCTTCTGACGCTTTTAGAACACTCAATGGTGGTAACTGGACATCTGTTGCATCCGATGAGGGCACTGTTTTAAAATTTGATTCGCTAAGTTCAGAAAATTTAAGATACCCTCCATTTAATAAAGTATTTTCTGATGTTGTGTCGGGTTCTGTAACTTTAAATGAATCTGTATTGAACCCAAATAAAGTTTTTGCTGTTCGTGTAACTGGTGACGATGAAAGAGTTCGTAATGATGATGATTGGAAAGCTATCTGGCTTGGCGGGACATACGGTAAAAAAACTTATACACCAGTTTATAATGAAGTTATTTTAAGAAATATGAATCTTAGTATATCGATGCCTTATTCTAAAATAGAAGAAACCAAGCTAACAAGCGACTATGCTACAGACGTAATAGAAATAGGATACAGCTATCAACAATACTCTCCATTTTATCAAGATACTGTTGGTCAATACACATCTGAACTTCAGATGCCAAGTTATACAATAATGAAAGATCTTTCAAGGTGGGAAAAACAAGAAGACATTTCTGCAATATATCCTGAAGAATTGATCAATTACATTTCAAGAGAAAATACATATCCCGCTATAAATGAGCTATTTGTTTTTAATGCCAAGAACTTACCAGAAGATATTCCGAAAGCAGAGCAAGAAACAAATCAAACATTAATCAGCAAGAACACCAATTTATCTGTTGATTATTTGCAATCTGCTGTTTTTAGTGCTCCTTTGTCTAGTTCAACAATTTCTTGGACAGAAGACAAATTAAGAAATGTATTGTTTGATCATAATGCAAACACAAATCTAAACAATCTTGGAGTACAAGAAAGCAAGCTACCTTATTATGTTAAGATCTCATTTCCTGGTAAACCAAAGGGCGAAATAGGTCAAGAAATAGAAAATAATAAGTTTTCTTCTAAATTAATAAAATTGCTTTATAAATCTTTTTCTGGCGAAATAGAAGGCTTGACTCCACAGCAATCTTCGTTTGTCCTCAATAAAGAATATTATACTGGCTCGCTTAGTGATGGTATCAGCAAGGCAAGCGAAGCGGTAACAACAACTTTAAGAGAAATAGACTACATTTCGATGCTAACTTACGCTTACAGAAATTTTGAAAGTAATGATATTGGATGTTTATTTGTTGGTGGTAGTGACCCATACAGAGCTTCCGCAAATGAATCTGGCGGAATTTACCGACACATTAACACGATTGTATCGTCAAAAACTCTTAAAGGTGGATTAGATTTTCTTAAAAATCCAGCAAACATCGACATAAATGATTTTAGTGATTTGTATTCCGATACCGAAAGACATACAGAAGTCATAGCCTATAGAGTAGAGAAAATAGGTGGTGCCGGTTCTGGCGATGCTAATACTCAAAACACTTTACAAAATTATTGGTTTATAAATTCTGATTTAAAAGAAACATTTGAATTTATTGATAACCAAATTAAATACAACACTGATTACACATACAACGTATATTATTATGTATTATCATTTGGAATCGAATACCAATATTCAAACTTACTATTAAGTCGAGATTTGGGATTTACTAATTCTTCTGATCAGTATGCCTTAGAAATGTACACTCCAAGCACCGATGAAGCAACAGACGAACTTTATGATAGTGACAATAATGATTCATTTGATAAACAAGCGGGGGGAGGCTATGGCACCAATGCTCAAATATACTCAGATTTTAAATACGTCGCAGATTTTAATTTATCTTACCAGCCAGTAATGAAGATTATTGAGATTCCAGTTTATTCTAAAACACTACGAGTATTAGAACACCCAGGTAATGAGTTGGATGTTGTCCCATTCCAAAATATCAATCAATCTCAAAAACTTGGATTTGATTTTACTTATGGTGTATTTAATAATCGTCATTTTCCATCTACGATTAGCAACGATGATAATACTTATAAACAAAATTATCTAAATGCAAATGATATACTAGAAACGTCTATTATCAGAAAACAAAGTATTTCAAAACCAAGATACATAGAAATTTATCGTCTTGAAGACAGACCAATGGCGATAACAGATTTTGATCAAAATTTAATTGCAACTTTAGACTTAAAAATCGAAAATCAAGATGCAACTTACACAAAAGATTTTTTTGAGGATACAGTTAAAACAAATAAAAAATACTATTATTTGTTTAGAGTTTTAAACGAACAAAGAGTGCTTTCTCATACAACAGATATTTACGAAGCAGAACTAATTAATGATGGTGGTTATTACTTTGCTGTATATAATATTATTTTTGAATCAGAGTTAGATCAAAAAATATTTAATAACCCATCAAAAGAATTCAAAAAAGTATTCCAACTACAACCAAACTTAAGCCAAGTTGCTTTAGACACAACAAACATAGACTTTAGCGATGAAGCACAAAATCAAAAAGCAAATTTGATTATTGGAACTGCTGATGATTTAATCTGGGATAAAACATTTAAAATTCGTTTAACATCTAAAAAGACTGGACGAAAAATCGATTTAAACATTACTTATAGATTGAACAGTTAATAAAGAAAAGCAAAACTATTTAATAAAAAGAGGAACACTTATGGCTTTTTTAGATAATTCTGGCGACATTATTTTAGATGCTGTCTTAACTGAGACAGGTCGCCGTCGTATGGCGCAGGGTGACTTTAGAGTTACCAAGTTCGCACTAGGCGACGATGAGATTGATTATTCACTATACGATAAAACTCATCCTTCTGGCTCTGCATATTATGACCTTACGATTTTGCAGACGCCAATTTTTGAAGCGTTTACGCAAGTTAACGCTGGAATTAACTACGGACTACTACCAAATACAGCTACAGACTTACTTTACCTTCCAACAATGAAGACCAATGAATTAGCTGGTATTGGTACTGGTATTGCTAGAAAGGGTTCTTCCCCTGCTTCAAGCTTATTTTATCTAACAGACACAAGTAAAGATACAACAAGTTTAAATATCGGCTCTGTATTGAGAGCTAGCGGATCGACTGATAACCTTAATGGAACTTCTACTGGTAGATATGTTCTTCTGGAGACTGGATTAGATACTGGATTCGGCAATGTACCTGTTGGCTCATCTACGAATAGAACAAGTTATTTAACAAACAATAATTTAATTGATAGATTTTTCTACGTATTTTATGATAGTCGTTTTATAGGTTCTGTACTTGGCTCTTCTGGCGTGGATAATGTTTTTAACAATACTGCCGATAACAATGGTTTAAATATTTCTTTTACTCTTGATTCCGCTCCAGCTACTTCTATTTCTATCGGTTTAGAAAACTATGCGGCAGCTAGAGTTAACGTTATTCCAAATGGTGTCGTCTACACTTCAGATTCCAACAATACAGAAGAAACATATTCTGCAATTGGGGGACCACGAGGAGTTGCTGGTGCTGTTGCTTTTACGGTCAAAGCCGGATTAGACCCAGAATATACTCTTTACGGTTCAGTAAACCAAAGTTTTGGAAGCAATACGATTGATTATATTGATACAACAGTGTATGTGCAGGGCGGAACCACTGGAGCACAAATTCAGATCCCCGTTAGAATAGCCAGAATATCATAAAGGAATTGGAGAATATAAATGGCAGTTACAAACTATGAGATCTTAGATCTCACTCAAGACGTTACGACAACAAGAACGCTACTTCACGAGTCGATCCCACTAACAGGAACGATTATTAGCGGTACTTATGGAACATTCCCAAGTGAAGATAACATTAAAAACTATACTCATGGGCAGTTCCAATCTGTTTATGACTATCCTTATTTATCTTCTTCTGCAAACCACATTTTTGATATTTCTATTGGATACGATGAAGCTTCTCCTCTTTCTGGATCTCCTGGTGTTACTTTGGAAGCCAAAAAGATTAACATGTATAACCAGTTCTCTCAGGTTCTTTTAGGTTATACTGGCTCGACCAACACTGTCCGTAAATTTGAGCTTGATTTAGCACTTGATGAAGTTGGAGCGATGCAGGAATCTTTCTTCCTCAACTTCTCTCGCTTAATTACCAAAGATCAAATTAAGAAAGGTTCCGTTAGCATTACATTGGGCACTGGTTCTTGGGCAACTCCTTTTGCTGGCACTAAAGTCCTTACCGATGTTTCTGCTTCCGATACTGGTGGAACTACTAATACGTTTGGTGGAGATTATGGTCTTCTTTATTCTTCTGATAACGTTGTTCGTGGACTAGTCTTTTATCAGGCAGGTATTGCGGTTCTTTCTACATCTTCGTTTGATGTTATGACAGATTTCTTATCAGAGTCCGCAGGAACCAAATCAGTTGCTCAGGTTTTTGTTTCGTCTTCAATTACGGGTGCTTGCGATGCCCTTCGCCACAGAGTTCAAAACATTAGCTTTAACAACACAACAGAAATCAACTCAACTATTTATTTCTGCCGCGTTCCGCATAATAAATATAACCACTCGTCAAACCCAACTTATTTATCGGCTAGCACAATCAGAGTTAAAAACGTTGCTACTGATACTCCAGTTGCTTATATTACAACAATCGGTCTTTATAGCTCTCAAAACGAATTACTAGCAGTTGCTAAACTTTCAGAACCGCTACGCAAAGACCCAACAAACGAGATAACACTACGAGTTAGATTGGACTACTAAAATGTCCCTTAAAAAGTTTGGTGAAAATGACATCATACTAAACACAATGAGAACTTACCCAAAAAGTGAGTTCTTCATTTTTGATAGCAATATCTACTACAACGATAAGCCTTCGCAGTCTGGCGCGTTTAGTGCCCAAGCGGATAATGTTCCATCTGGTCACATTAGTTTGCATGAAATTAATACTGATCGCGCCGATGGGACAAATCCATTTATTTATCCTTTTACTTATAAACAAAGTTCTGGATTTGCTTTAAGCGGTTCAAAAGCAACAGATGCTTACGGCACTGTGATTTCTGGCAGCTATCCTTTATCTGCGTCTATTACTCGCGAGTTCATGGCAACAGCAGGGCAAAGAAATACTGCTACTAATCCAGACACAGGATTGACTTTTCAAACTACCCCTGTTTATCCGCATTTTTATGCTCTGAAGAATAGATTAAATTTTTATGGCGCTATCAGCGAGCATTATAAAGTTTCTTCTTCTTATGGAGATAAAGCAAACCAAACTATAAATTTAACATCGATTCCTTCTATTTTCTACGGACAGAAAATAAATCCAGGGTCTGTTAGGTTAGACTGGTATTTTACTGGCTCGCTAATTGGAACATTAGAAGATACAAAACAAAATGGAGAGTTAATACAAACTGGTCCTGTTGGTTCTACTGGCTCTGGTTCAGTAGCTGGTGTTGTTTTATATAACGAAGGATTTATATTGCTAACTGGCTCTTGGGCATTAAGTTCGCAGACAATCTCTTTGGAAGCTGGCGCGGGACCAAAAAATCCATCTTGGATTTATTGGGGAGCAGGAGCGCATGATAATGTTAGCACATCTACTGCTGGTGCTTCTTATTTAACTGCTTCTTCTCGCTTATCTTTCGAAGGCACTAACGACATTCAAGTTATGACGATGTTCGCGCATGCTAGACGCGGAGAAGTCAATTATTCCAATAACCCAACTTACATCGAGTATAATCAAAGTTTAGTCGAACAAACTTCTTCTCAGATTTATTTAGAAAACAATTCAAGAAGAATATACAATTTTGCGTCTTCAAGTTATACTGATTACAGCGCTTCTTTTGAGCGACAAGTTTATGTTTCTCGCGTAGCTATCTACGACGACAAACAAAATCTTATTGGCGTAGCAACTTTGTCTAATCCTGTTCGCAAAAAAGAAGACGAAGACTTGACATTTAAATTAAAGTTAGATATATGATTTTGGGTATAGATATAAGCACAAGCATAACTGGTTTTGCGATTGTAAATAACGGTAAGCTAATCAGTTATGACTCAATAGATCTGCGTAAATACAAAGATGTTTTTGCTAAGTCAATTCATATAAAAAGTAAAATTCTTGACATTTACGAACAATATGATAAATTTGATAGAATCTACATCGAGCAACCTTTTACATTTTTTAATTCTGGAGGCTCATCTGCAAAAACAATGGCATCATTACAAAGATTCAACGGTATCGTATCTTGGATGGTGTATGAGATTTTTGAAATGCAGCCTGAATATATAGGTGCGAGTCAAGCACGGAAACTTTGCGACATTAAAGTTCCAAAAGGCGAAAAAGCAAAATTAGTTGTTTTAGAGCATCTTTTAGAAACAGAAGAGTCTTTTAGTGTTGAATACACTAAATCTGGTAATCCAAAACCAGAATCATTTGACAGAGCAGATGCAATCGTAATTGCTAAGGCAGGGTACGAGCTAACCAAACAATAGGAGATAAATAATGGAAATAGTTCTTTTTGCTCTTGGCATCTTGTATGCTAACACATTTGAGTATGCAGTTCATCGTTATTTATTTCACGAATTTGGCAAAAAGAAAGATTCATTATTTTCATTTCACTTGCGAGAGCACCACTTGACTGCAAGACATAACGATTTTTTTGATTCTAAAATATCAAAAGTCGAAATGATTGGTATACCATTTATTTTGCTTGCTCATCTGCCAATTGCTTTTTTCAGTCCTTTCTTTTATTCTGCTCTTGTTACTTACGGTGTTTTATTTATTTTAATTCACAACTTTGTCCATAGATATCCAGCAGTAGCTAAAAAAGTTTTTTGGTGGCACTGGAATCACCACATGAGAAACCAAAATAAAAGTTGGGGGGTTGTCTTACCAATAATGGATTTACTGTCTGGAACTTTGCAAAAGAGGGTTGATTAATAGCTTACGTCATGTTATCTTGTATTTGTGAATAAAACAGAAGCTATCAGCATACTGCACCAAACATTAGGATATTATCAGCAGAACGGAGCGGAATATCTTTTTGGATGCCCGGTGTGCAACCACCATAAAAATAAACTGTCTATCAATATAGACAAAAACTTTTTTAAATGCTGGATTTGCGATTACCGTGGTCGTAACATCCGTCGTATTATACGTAGATTTGGCTCATTTACTTTACTACAGAAATGGGATCAAATTACTAATCGTATAGATCTTGATCGCTTTTCGGATTTGTTTAGCGAGCCAGAGCCGGAAGTAAAACAAAAGCTAATGTTACCACCAGAGTTCGACACATTAGCTAGTAAAAAACTGCCTACAGTTGCTTATCCGGCGTACAATTATCTTCGCAAGCGTGGTGTATCGGATGCAGATATTTTGCGCTGGAAGATTGGCTATTGCAATACTGGAGAATACTACAAAAGAATTATTATTCCGTCATTTGATAATGATGGGGATATTAACTATTTTGTTGGTAGAACTTACAATAACTCTTCTTATCGATATAAAAACCCAAGAGCATCTAAAAACATTATTTTTAATGAACTATATGTAAACTGGAACAAAGACCTAACAATAACCGAAGGAGTATTTGATGCTATTATCGCAGGAAACGCTATACCTTTATTGGGTTCAACAATCCAAGCAAACTCCAAACTTGTACGAAAGATCGTTCTTAACGACACGCCCGTCTATCTGGCGCTCGATGCTGATGCAAGCAAAAAAGAGCAAAAGATTATTAAGACGCTTCTTCAATATGATATTGAACTATATAAAATAGATACTACAGGCTATGAAGACGTTGGTGAGATGCCAAGAGAGGTTTTTAACCAACGTAAAAAACAAGCTACTTTTATTGATAATGACGACTATTTATTGAGAAACTTGTTATTAGCAATATAAAGGGACTATAAATGAAATTACTATTTGAAAATTGGCGCAAGTTTTTAAAAGAAGCTGCCGATCCATACGCACAACAAGTTTATAAACTAATAACAAATGATGATCCAGATACTGTAGAGCAAGGATACGAACTTGCGCCTTTAGCCATTGAAGACATTTACGCCGAAGCAGAAAATCTTGCCGTTAAAGACTTAAAGCGATCTTTTTTTGAATTGTTGACCACAGATGAAGACCCTGATTGGGGAAATGTATTTCGTGATGAAACGCCTGAAAAAATAAAACAAATAAAAGAACTTCGCAAAAAAGCATCAGAAATACAAACAAAAGAAGATATAGAAAGTTTTATTCCTGCATATTTATCGCTTATTGAATCGCTCTCGGCGCCCATGAACGGTTCTTTTGTTCACCCAGATGGTACAAACGAGGATGACACATATCCTCTAAAAGATTTTTTTGATCCAACTATCAACACTTTTGAAAATGTATGGGTTCGGTATTACTTAAAAAAACTTATAGAAGATAAATATTTGCAAGGAGCATGAAAATGTTAATAACAAAAACAAGATTAAAACAAATTATTAAAGAAGAAGTGAATGCTTTTTTGAAAGAACAAAACGGCTCTTTTTCTTCGGAAATCAACACATTATCTCCCAAAGAAACTGCTGAATTTTTAAGATTAGCTTCTCCACCGAAAGTTCTTCAAGTTCCAGATAAAGAACAAGTAGTTGAAGTGCATGGAATGGGTGATCCATCAGGTGGTCCATCATCCGATCCATCATCTAAAATTGCAGATGAACTTGTGGACTTTTTAAATACACTTTCCGAATCAGAGCAACCAGATGTTAACATGGTCAAAAGATTTTTTTCCAAACTCGCTGATCGTATCGACTCTGAAGAAACTGGTGAGTCAAAAGAAAATCTTGCGAGAGCAACGATACAAAAAATCAAAGACAGAATCGGAAGAGAAACAAGAGGTACAAAAGCAATTATAGCTGGGTTGCTGGCGTCAGCATTATCTCAAGGTACTGATATTTTTAATCACATAAACGTTATTGCCGATGATCCAGAAAGTGCAATAGAAATGATGGCAACTGATTCGAAGCCGCGTATGACGTTTGCAGTTTCTGATGGACCACCTGACCTTTCACAAGTCCAAGCCTACGATTTCTATGGAAATATAAATGCTGAAGCTTTTGACGACTTAACAAATGATGAAACTGTAGAAGTTCTATGGAATCATATTGATCAATTAGTTGACTCTGGTCGGTTAAATTACAGAAGAGCGCATGTCACTACACAAGCTCCAGGCGGCATTGCATATATAGATTACGATCAAATACCAGATAACCTTGTTATGCCAAATTCTTTTGACACTAAAGAGCAGTATAAGGAGTGGGTTATTGAAAATATTTTGAAAAATGATGTCAAAAATATTTCAGATCTAAGAGATTTTGTATTCGGAGATACTGGAAAATGGCCATCTAATAGCGGCGATATTGAAATGCGCTATGCTGACCTTCCTGGGGGCGATGAAGATCTTCAAGCACAAGTAATTGCTCTAGAATGGTCAGTTGCATACAATTTATATCAAGAAATTGTTGAAGATGGTATAAATAAAGTTGTGTCCGATTATCAAAGACAGCCAGAAGCAACACTAATAGCTAATGGTGTTGAAAGCGAAGAACAGCTGCTTAAAATTTTGAATAAAATCCTTTACGGAGCAGGAATTCAAAAGATAGACTCCTTGACATCGCCTCAATAATAAGTTATATTATTTATGGAGGTAAGAGATGAAAAGTCTTCTTTTTGATAGAGTGTTTTATTTTGCTGTTGTTGTTATCTCTTTTTTCATGGGACATGCGGCTGCTGGATTAGTTTTTGATATTGTATACGAGCGTTCGCGTATTGAAAGCGTTAAGCCAAATGTTATTTCGGTCCCTCTACAGGATATAGAAGAAGAAACATATGATGCTTATGTAGAGATGCTGGTTGAAAACAATGCTGACTATTTAAACCAGAAGCTTATCGGAGATAATGTCCAGGGTGCTGAATGAAGATCGCTCATATTGCTGATACTCATATTAAAAATTTAAAATACCATCAAGAATACAAAGAAATATTTGAACAAATTTACGATTCTCTTAGAGAAAATAAAGTAGATTATATTGTTCACTGTGGAGATATCGCACATACTAAAACTCAAATTTCTCCTGAGTTTGTTGATATGTGCTCTGATTTTTTTCGCAATCTTTCTTTAATTGCGCCAACTTATATTATTCTTGGTAACCACGATGGCAATCTTAAGAACAGTAACCGCCAAGATGCGATTACTCCAATCGTTGAGGCATTAAATCTTCCTCATCTTCATTTGCTTAAAAACTCCGGTGAAGTACATTTAAATAATGATTTATGTTTAAATGTACTTTCTGTTTTTGATAGAGATAATTGGACGCAACCAACAGATTCATCAAAAATCAACATAGCGCTTTATCATGGCTCTATCAGCGGTTGTAAAACCGATGCTGATTGGGAAATGGTAAACGGCGAAGACGATATATCTATTTTTAACGATTTTGATTTTGCTATGCTTGGCGACATTCATCGTTGTCAGGCGCTGGATAAAACAAAACGAGTTTGGTATGCTGGCTCTACCGTTCAGCAAAATCACGGAGAGAGCAACGATAAAGGCTTGTTGCTTTGGAACATAAAATCTAAAAATGATTGGAATGTTGATCATATTGTTTTTAATAATCCAAAGCCATTTTTTACTATTACGCTAACTCCAACTGGCAAGATACCAAGAAAAACAAGCGTCCCAAGTGGCGCTCGTTTGCGTTTGGTAAGTGAAAATAATTTGCCTCTCGACGTTATGCGTAAAGCGCTTGATGTTGCAAAACATAAATACAAGCCTGAAAGTGTTACTTTTCTCAACCGTGCTGCTGGTTCTCGTGGTTCCGTTGAAGAAATTGCTGGAGATTTGTATTGCGAGAACCTACGCGACATAAACGTACAAGAAGAACTTATTTCAGAGTACCTTAAGGATTATCAGATCGATGAAGATACTCTTGAGTCTATTTACGAACTAAATCGTAAGTATAATAAAATTGTAGAAGACAACGAAGAGGTTTCAAGAAATGTCAACTGGAAAATCAACAACTTTAAATGGGACAATCTTTTTAATTATGGAGAAGATAACAACATTAATTTTGACAGTCTCTCTGGGATTATCGGAATTTTTGGCAAGAACTTTAGTGGCAAAAGTTCTGTTATTGACGCAGCGCTTTATACACTTTTCAACACGACTTCGAAAAATGAGCGCAAGAATTTAAATGTTATTAATCAAAATAGAGACTATGGGCGCGGAGAACTAGAGATTGAGATCGGAGATAAAGTTTATTATATTACCAGACAATCTGTTAAGTACACTCGTCGCGTTAAGAAAGAAGAAATAACAGAAGCAAAGACTGAGCTAAACTTTGAAGAGCACGACAAGACCACAGGAGAAACTACCTCTCTCAACGGCACCACGCGGGCTCAAACCGACGCAAATATTCGCAAGCACTTTGGCACCATAGAAGATTTTTCTATGTCTTCTCTTGCCTCTCAGCACGGCGCATTTTCTTTTGTCGATGAAGGTTCAACAAAGCGCAAAGAGATTATTGCAAAGTTTTTGGATCTTGAGTTTTTTGATCAAAAGTTCAAATTAGCAAAAGAAGATTCGCGTGATACAAAAGTTCTTCTTAACAAATGCTCTGATAGAGATTTTGATGTTGAGATTTCTGAAACAGAAGAAAGGTTAGCTAAGGCAAAGCAAGACTCTGAGGTAAATCAATCAAAGTGCGAAGAGTTGAAAATTAAAATTTCTGTTCTTAACGAAAAGTTGAACAATTTAAAAAATCAAATAGCATCTGCTCCAACAGATTTTATCGATGTTGCCCAACTTGTCAATAAGCAAAATGAAACAAAATACCTTTTGTCTTGCGTAAATGAAAAGATTACAGAAGCGTCAAGTGCTATTGGACTTAAAGAAGAAAAGCTAGCCAAAGCAAATGCTTTAGTTTCGATGATCGACATTAGCTCGATCCACGTCGAAAAAGAAGAAGCAAATAAATTAAAAGATAAAATAAATTCTTTAATGAGTGATTTGCAAGATATCGATAAAAAGAAAAAACTATTAAACAGCATACCTTGTGGTAATTCTTTTCCTACTTGTAGATTTATTAAAGATGCTCACGTTGCTGTTGCGTCTTCTGGTTCTGTTGAATCTGAATTACAACAAACAAACTTAAGATTTGCAAACTACGATCTTGGTACAATTAACAAACGAATTGAACAATACGAAAATATTGTAAATCTTACTCGTAGTTTGCAGGCTGAGATTTCTACAGCCAAGTTAGAAAGAGAGCGCAACAAAACAAGTGTAGCTAGATTTGAAAGTGAGTTGATAGAAATCGAAAAGCGAATTTCTTATTATGAAGAAAACAAAGAAGTAATCGAAAATCTTCAGCGACTAATCCAAGACAAATCAAAAATTGAAAAAGATTTATCAAATGAAAAAAACAAGCTTTCAAGATGCGAGCGAGATACTTTGCAACTTTATAAACAAGTTGGTTCTTGTGAAGAAGCGCTTAAAAACATTATAAAAGACAAAGAATCTTATTTGCGCTTGCAACGTGAGTTCACGGCTTACGATTTGTTTATGCGCTGTATGCATACTAACGGAATCTCGTATGACATTATTAAAAATAAAATTCCTGTTATTAATGAAGAGATCGCAAAGATTCTAGCAAATATTGTGGACTTTGAAATTTTCTTTGATAGTTCTGGAAATAAATTTGATATTTTCATTAAACACCCCGCTTACGACGAAAGACCTATTGAAATGGCTTCTGGTGCAGAAAAAACAATGGCAGCGATAGCAATAAGATTATCGCTACTTAGTGTGTCTTCTTTGCCTAAAGCAGATCTGTTTATACTTGATGAACCAGGAACAGCGCTAGATGCTGAAAATATGGATGGGTTTATTCGGATTTTAGAACTAATTAAAGTGTATTTTAAAAACGTTTTGTTGATCTCGCATCTTGATTCTTTGAAGGATTGTGTTGATATGCAGATCGTTATTGACAAAGAAGCCGACTTTGCAAAAATAAAACAATAGGAGCAATTTTTATGGCTACAGTTACAAAAGATGATATATGGAAAGTTTTTTCATTAATCATGTCTATTTTGGTAGTTCCGTTAGCGGGATGGGTTTGGACGATGAATGTAAAGGTGGCTGAACTTCATAACGATCTTGGGGACGCAGAAAGAACAATAGAATCTTTGGAAACCAAAATACGCGAATCTGAAGATAACGCCAAACAAATTATCTCAATAGAAAAAGATATTGAGTATATGAAAGGTGCTCTTAACCGAATTGAAAATCTAATATCGGGTAGCTAATGTTATGTTGTATTTTTTACTTTGTTTGACTTCATACACCGAAGATAATATGCAACAAGTTATGGATTCTGTCTCTGCATTAGAGCAGTTTTTGTTAGATCAAAAAAACCATGAAAAATACTGCCCACAGATCATTTGGGAACAACCAGACATTGAAGATTATAAGCAAGATTTAAAATCACATTTACCGCAAGAATGTCCTGCTCCAGAAGAGGAAAAAACACCAAATGAAAATAACCAAAACTAAGTTAAAGCAAGTAATCAAAGAAGAAGTTGTTAAGTTTTTAACAGAAAATGAAGATCAACAATATGCTAGAAAGATTTTAGAGTTTTTAGATCATGAAGATCCTTGGCAGTTTGCACAAGGAGTAGTGCTTTATTCTACGCTCAAAGACGATATTGAAACTAACGCTCCAACAGAAAATGATCAGATCTTAGCAAAGCTAAAAGTGATTGATCGGTTTGCAAGGTCAAAAATACAAGACGTTGATTTCTTGTCTGGCTTAAGTGAACTAAATATTACAGAACAAATAGACCTCCGCTTTTGCAAGAAGCTGCAGAACGTAAACGGATTAGAGGGACTCACGAACCTGACGACCCTCGACCTCGAAAGGTGCACGTCGCTGGAGAACGTAGACGTGCTGAAGTCCCTACCGAACCTGACGACCCTCGACGCTTACTGGTGTAAGTCGCTGCAGAATGTAGACGGGCTCCAGGGTCTTACAAACCTGACGACCCTCAACCTCGAAATGTGCTCGTCGCTGCAGAACGTAGACGGGCTAAAGGAATGCACGAACCTGACGACCCTCTACCTCTACAGTTGCCGGTCGCTGCAGAACGTAGACGGGTTGGAGGGGCTTACGAGCCTGACGAAACTCTATCTCAGCGATTGCAGGTCGCTGGAGAACGTAGACGTGCTGGAGGGCTGCACGAACCTGACGACCCTCGACCTCGAATTTTGCTGGTTGCTGCCACCAGAATTACGACGACTGTTTCAATCTAATAGCAGCGGTACAGCACACGAGAAGTTTATGGAAGCTTTAAACGAATCCAAAGGAATCCGACCATGAAAATTAATAAATCAACTTTAAAACAAATAATCGCAGAAGAGCTTGATAGGCTTATGGCAGAAAAAGAAAAAAAGAAAGATTGCTTTGAGAAAGGTCTTTATAAAACATTTGCAGGTAAATCAAAGTGTATTCAAACAACTAAAGGTTTAAGCAAGGAAAGAGCAGATGCTTATGTTGCAAGTGTTTTACGCGACATGGGTGAAATAAAAGAGGTGAAAGATGATGAGTGAAGAAAGAAAAGAAGCTTTATTAGACAGGGGATTAGAAAAACTAACATCACGTAAACTGTTGGTTTGGGTCGCTGCCACTGCACTTATGGCTTTTGGTAGTTTAGAATCAGCAGATTGGGTTGTTATCTCCGGTCTTTATCTCGGTGGTCAATCTGTAATTGATGCTATTGTTAAATTAAAAGGATTAGAGTAGCTTGCTGGTGCAACAAAAAATATTATCATTCTGCCTAAAGCACTGGAAGGAGATTGGACTTGTCCTTCTCCTTCTTGTTGTGTTTGGTAAATCGCGGTATGATATGCATAACATAACTAAAACTCATGACGTTATAGAACAGTCGCTACAAAATCAAATAACAACTCTTCAAGATTTGCATACTGAAGAGTTGCGACTGCGCGATGAAGCTCTTGAACGTTATCGTATTGAAGTAGAGGAGTTGGTTTTAAAGTACGAAGCACGTCAAGCTGAGATAAAAGATTTCACAAAAACAGAAAAAGAAACTATAATAAAAGAGTTCAAGCAAGACAAAGAGTTAATCATAAAACGCTTTGAGCAAACATACGGATTAGAATATGTTGAATAGTTTAATGTTTTTTGTTTTGCTCTCGACTGCTAACGCCGAAGAGTTTACAATTCTTGCAGAAGATCAGCCCGCCCCATTTGAGGGCGTTTTACTTAGTGTTCCAGCATCGGCAGAGGTACTGTCTCAATACGAGCAAATACAAATGGAATGCGATCTTGAGTTGGAGTTTCAGCTTGACAAAGCAGGTACTCAGTACCAACTTGAGAAAGATTTACTACAAGCAAGGATTACAACGCTTGATCAAGAATATACCGAGATTGTAGCGCAGAAAGATCTTGTAATTGAAGAACAAAAGAAGGTCATTAAAAAACAATCTCCTCAGTATAAATGGCTTTGGTTTGCTGGCGGTGTTTTGGCTAGCGGTGCTACTTACTATGGAATCAATAAATTAATAGAACAATAAATGAAACATGCGAATCTTCCATATCATATTTACATTTGGGTAAATAATAAATATCTTGGTCCAAGTATGCCACCAGGATACACTTATGGATTATGGCACGGTATACATTCACGCAACGGACAAATTCCAATGGCTCATGTATTATTGGAAACAGGAGCACATTGGTCAGGATTACCGCTTCAAGCTATTTCAGATTTTGCAAACGGACCAAAGCAATGGGAAGAAAAAGATCACAATAAACTTATTCCCTGGACAGCGATGGGTGAACACATTGAAGCTTGGCATGCTGATTACCTTGAAGGATTAGAAGTAGAATATTATAAAGAAAAATGGAAAGGTCGCCATACTGGAGTCATTGTTGACTGGTGTGGCGGATTTGATCGACACCCACAAGAGCATAAGCCACTAAACTTGATTGCTTTGTTTGACGGGCAGTATGCTTTGATTCCCAACAACTATTGCAAGTTTAAAGATGATCATTTTATAAAAGAAGAATTATTTAGTCAAGCAAAAAACTATCGTAGAAATGAAAAGATTTGGTGGGGACAATGAGTAACTTAAATCGTTTAGCAGCAATTGAAAAAGCAATACAAAATAAATACGGTAAAGAAGCAATACAAGATCCACGAGCGGACTGGACCGAAGAAAACGAAAAAGACTTTCTTCAACAAACAAAAGAATACTACTCAAAAATAAAACATGTTGAGAGCAATCAAGAAAAAATAGATAGAAATGGAATAAAGATATCTAAAAAACTACTTAATAGAGAATCTTTAAACAGTTGTTGTATTTGCAGTAGTTTTTCATCAAAATCTATGGACGATGTTTGTCTTGTTAAGTTTGGAACTTGTTACAAGTGTTACATTCAATATATAGATGGAAGAGAAGAGCGATGGCTAACAGGCTGGCGACCAGATAAATAAGGAAATAATCTAATGGCAACAGTATATGAAATAATTCAAGGTCTTTCTCAGGCAGCAGCCAACGCTTATGATGGTGCGCTTGATGAAAGTGGAGAGCCAATCCAAGCAGGATTACAAAGAGAAGAAGGTTCTCCACTTCTTGATAGTCGCGTTATGGACGGCTTTAAAGTTCGTTTTGCTGGCGACATGATGTGCCTTTCTTACCATTCAGAAGTTAAGTTAAAAGAAGTTTATACTGCTGGTTTTGAATCTGATGTTGAAGATAGAATGATGGAAGTTGTTGGTTGGCTTAAAAAAGAATACCGTCGCATCACAGGCAACTCTGTTAACTTAACCAAAGAAGGCGAAGTTGACATGAGAGTTGAAAACTCTTCTCGCGTTCGTTCTTGGGTAATCGCCCAATTAAGCTTCCGCGTTGGTGGGCTAACCGAAGAAATGAATAACGAAACTGGCTCCAAAGCTCCAGATGAATACTGGAGATCTTTTGTTGAGCAAGGCGGCTGGGACGGTAAAGGTGGAAAGCGCCCATCAAATGATTCTAGAAAGAAAGAACAGAATAGTTAAGGCAAAGTATGTCTTTTCAGCTAGATAAAAAACAGCGTGTAAAAGAAATACTTAAATGCGGTAAAGACCCAGCATACTTTCTGAAAACTTATGCACGTATTTCCCATCCTATGCATGGGTTAATACTTTTTAATACTTATCCTTTTCAGGATAAATTGTTATCTGACTTTAACGATCATCGATTTAACGTTATTCTTAAAGCAAGACAGTTAGGTATTTCTACAGTTACAGCAGGCTATATCGCTTGGATGATGTTGTTTCATCGCGATAAAGCTGTTCTTGTTATGGCAACCAAGTTTGCTACAGCAACTAACTTGGTTAAGAAAGTCAAGAAAATAATGAAGAACCTACCAGAGTGGATTTTGATTGCAAAAATCAAAACTGATAACTCTACTTCTTTTGAATTATCAAATGGTTCTTCAATTAAAGCTGCTTCAACTTCTGGCGATGCTGGTCGTTCTGAAGCTCTTTCTTTATTAGTTCTTGATGAGGCAGCGCACATTGAAGGCTTAGAAGAGCTATGGACTGGTCTATATCCAACGTTGTCTACTGGTGGTCGCTGTATCGCGCTATCAACTCCAAACGGTGTTGGTAACTGGTTTCATAAAACGTGCGCCGATGCAGAATCAAAATCAAATAACTTTCACTTAACAACGCTTCCGTGGCATGTCCACCCCGAGCGAGATGAAGTTTGGTTTAAAAAAGAAACACGCAACATGTCTAGACGCCAGATCGCGCAGGAGTTAGAGTGCAACTTTAATACATCTGGTGAAACTGTTATTGACGCAGAAGACATGGAATGGTTATTGGCAAATGTTTGCGAGCCAAAGCATCGCACCGGCTTTGATCGTAACTTTTGGATTTGGAAAGAATTTGATCCTACATCTAACTATCTTCTTGTCGCTGATGTTGCAAGAGGCGATGGAGAAGACTTTTCTACGTTTCATATACTTGAATTAGAAACATTAGAGATTGTAGGCGAATATCAAGGTAAACCATCGCCAGATTTGTTTGCCAACATGTTAAATCAAGTTGGTAGAGAATACGGTAATTGCATGATGGTGGTTGAAAACAATAACATTGGCTACACAGTTTTGGATAAACTGATAGAATATGGTTATCCAAATATTTATTATTCTATTAAGTCTACACACGAGTATGTTGAGCAATATCAAGCAGAAGTTAGAAATACTGCTGTTGCAGGCTTTTCGACAAGTGTGAAGACACGACCTTTGATTATTGCGAAATTTGAAGAGTTTATCAGAAATAAACTAATTAAAATAAATTCATCTCGTGTTGTTAGTGAAATGAAAACTTTTGTTTGGAAAAATGGCAAGCCACAAGCAATGAAAGGATACCATGATGATTTAATTATGGCTCTTGCAATTGCGTGCTGGGTCAGAGATACTGCGATTCAAGCGAACTCTAGAGATCTAAACTACTCAAAAGCTTTTGTTAATGCAATCTACACAACTAAAACAACAATGAATACTCGCATCAAAGGACAGATAGGACATAAAGAAGATAATATAATGGATAAAATGACAGAAGCAAGATTAATGTATGATCAATACAAATGGATTATAAAGTGAGAAAATAAATGGCACCACCAAGAAGATCGGGAAGAAATCCAGCTAATGCAGAGTCGCAGTTATTTAAAGCGTTAACAAGGCTTTTTTCTGGACCTATTATTAGTTATCGCTCACAGTCAGGGCGAAGAATAAGAAGACAGCATCTTGACAAATATAGTTCAAGATTTAAATCTGCTTCAGGGCAACAATTTAAAAAATCTCTCTATAACCCATTAGATGTTGTTGCAACAGATGCAATCGCAAACCAACGTAGGACGGAAAGATACGTTGATTTTGATCAAATGGAATACACTCCAGAAATTGCTTCTACTCTTGATATTTACGCAGACGAAATGACAACATATACTGAACTTCGTCCAATGCTAAACATTAAATGTTCTAACGAAGAAATCAAAGCAGTATTGCACATTCTTTTTGATCAGGTGCTAAACATCCAATACAACTTGTTTGGTTGGTCTAGAACAATGTGCAAGTATGGCGATTTCTTTCTTTATCTTGATCTTGACGATAATTATGGAGTTAAATCTGTAATCGCTTTGCCCCCACAAGAGATTGAGAGATTAGAAGGGCAAGACTCTACAAACCCAAATTACGTGCAGTACCAGTGGAACTCTGCGGGCATGACGTTTGAAAATTGGCAGATTTGTCATTTTAGAATTTTAGGAAATGATAAATACATTCCTTATGGTTCTTCTATTTTAGAGCCAGCGCGTCGTATCTGGCGTCAGCTTACATTAATGGAAGATTCTATGATGGCTTATCGTGTTGTTCGTTCTTCTGAACGTCGCGTGTTTAAAATTGATGTTGGCGCGATTCCTCCACAAGATGTCGAACAATACATGGAGAAAATCGTAACACAGTTAAAGCGACATTCTGTTGTTAACCCAGACACAGGCAGAATAGATCTTCGCTACAACCCAATGTCTATTGAAGAAGATTATTTTATTCCTGTTCGTGCTGGTTCAGTTACAGACATTCAGTCTCTTGCTGGTGCCCAAAACATTACTGCTATTGATGATGTAAAGTATCTTCGCGACAAACTATTCTCTGCTCTTAAGATTCCGCAGTCTTATCTTACTATGGGCGAAGGCGCGTCAGAAGATCAGTCAACTTTGGCTATGAAAGACATTCGCTTTGCTAGAACAATTCAAAGACTACAAAGAGTTATTATTTCCGAGCTAACCAAAATTGGCATTATTCATCTTTACACTCTTGGATTTAGAGGCGACGATCTTTTAGGCTTTGAGTTATCGCTAAACAACCCTTCCAAGATTGCAGAACTACAAGAGCTAGAGCACTGGAAGCAAAAGTTTGATATTGCCGCTGGTGCTACCGAAGGATATTTTTCTCGTCGTTGGGTTATGGAAAATATTTTTGGTATGTCAAACGAAGAATTTATCCGTAACCAACGCGAAATGTTTTATGATCGTAAGCAAGATGCTGCACTACAAGCAGTCGCAGAAGAAGCAGCCGCTGGTGACCTCGGTGGAGGTGGTGGACTAGACCTCGGTGGAGGTGGTGGCGAACTAGACCTCGGTGGAGGCGGCGGCGAACTAGACCTCGGTGGACCAGAAGAAACACCAGCCGCACCAGAACCAGAGGCAGAGCCAGCAGGCGGCGGCGAAGAGTCACCATTACTCGCGGTCCCTCCAGGCTCGCGTAATACGCCTTATCTAACTCCAGGCGCAAAAGGTAAGTTATATTACCCTACCAAAGTTGATCGCAGATCTGGTGGTGGTCCTCGCAGTAGATCGCTGGCTGCTGTTGGTGGGGGACAAAAAGCAAGCTCAGGTGTTCGTAATGTATTCCCAGGAGCACCAGCAATAAACAACCTTGCTAAACCTATTCGTGCAAATGTTGGTATTTACGAGGAAGAGCAATCTACTTATACTTTGAGAGAGCAAGTAGAGGAAGAACAACTTTTTGAAGTTAATCAATCTGTGCGCTCTTTGCTGGACAGTTTAAAAACAAAAGAAATCTTAACGGAGCAAAACAACAATGAAGACAAGGCATAACAAAAAAAGAAATACCGCGTTTGTCTATGAAGCGTTAATTCGTGAAGCAACTGTTGCTATCATGAAGGGCGACACAGAACGAAGAGATAAAACAATTTCAGTTATTAAAAAGCATTTTAACTCTGATAGCCTTTTATCAGAAGATTTAGAGTGTTATCGTTCTTTGTATAGCAATCAGGGTATTGAGCAAGAAATGGGCGAAAGACTGATTAAAGAAGTTCGTTTAGCTAAAAGACTAATAGACACACAAGGTTTGTTTAACCAACAAACAGAATTAATCAACGACATTAACAAAGAACTATCCTCAGATATTTTCAATAACTTTGTGCCCAATTATAAAAGTCTTGCCACCATTGATCAGATTTTCTCGTTAAAAACAACTCCAAAAACACGAGTAATGTTAGAGCAGAACATTATTCAGCAAATGTCTAAAAGCACTCCAAACGCTGAGCAAGCGCAGATCGATGCTTTAACTTATAAAAGTTTCGTTAAGAAATTTAATGAGAAATACGACGATGCTCTTTTGTCAGAACAAAAAGAACTATTAAATCATTACATTTCTTCTTTTGCTGATAATGCATTAGAACTTAAGATTTTCTTGAATAAAGAAATCAAAAGATTAAAAACAAAACTAACAGAAGCTTGCAAAAACTCTGAGATAAAAGACGACAATGATATGGTTCAAAAAACAGAACAAATCATTAGCAGATTAGATAGCTTCTCAAGACAAACCATTAACGAAAATGTTTTAATGACAGTTTTAGCAACACAAGCATTAGTTGGGGAGATTGATAATGGCGATAACGATTAGAGTTGGAGATAAAGCCAACAGAAAACTAGTCACCCTTGAAATGAATGTTCGTAAATCGTTAGACGGAAGTTTGATGATTTTAGATCACGGTGACATTGATATTATTCTTTCGTTAAACGAAAGCAAGATTATTGCGTTTCCAAAAGAAATTGCTTCTGATTATGTGTATGGCGCACAAAACAGATTGTTTACTTTTCTTCGCAAAAGAGGAATTGTTATTCCAGAGTCAATTAAAGCTGGATCTTTTTACGGCTCTTTTGAAGCAAAAATGCAAACTCCAAAAGATGAAAAAACATCTGCTGCCAAACTAGCACTTGTAAACATTTCTAATTTCATCACAGAAGAGCGTCCTTATTTTGAAGCAATGGAAGCTTATGTTGCTATTACTGATGATGAGCTAACCAATCCAGATAAAGAAGATTCTACTGAGCTTGGCGAAGTCCCACAAGCAGTCAAGCAAGGATCTATCCGAAAAGGTTTTGTTAGAGATCCTTATGCAATGAACTATCTATATACATTATAGGAGCAAATAAATGTCTAAGCACATGAAACTTATAATGGAAAATTGGGATAAGTTTCTTATACAAGAAGCACCTCTAGAAACGGTTGGAGATTTAAGAAAACTAATCAAAACTCACCGCGCTATGGAAGCAGGGCAAGAGTTGGGTAAGAAGGCAGCAGAGGCAGCAATAGAACAGATACCAGTTGTTAGTAATATCTTCTCTCTTTGGAAGGGTGCGAAAGATGCTAAAGAAATTGTTGGAAAGCTATATGGTGCCGAAGACTCATTCAAATCAGCAACAGGGTTAGATAAGTTAAACGTTGATGATGATGTTTCCAAAATTGTTGATGATCCCATCGAAGTTGCTTTTATTAATGATCTTATGAAAACCATAGAAGACATGGATGATCTTGCCCCAATTCCAGATGTAAATGCTGAGCTTCAGAAATTCTTGGCTAGTAAATTTAATTCAAATCAGGTAAAGAAATGATAGAACTAATATTATTCGCCTTAATCGCCTACGGACTAACGCAGATTTTAGTTTATAGCGACATGCCTTTGTTAAAAAGATTGCGACCAGAAAAGCAATCATATAAAGGTTATGGAAAAGTATTTCATTGTCCTATGTGCATGGGTTTTCACGTTGGATGGATTTTAATGTTGCTTTCTCCAATGACGCAACTATTTAATTTTGAAGTTAGTTTAGTAAACGCACTTTTACTTGGCTCACTTTCCTCTGGAACATCTTATGCTCTTAGCATGGTATTTGGTGATCAAGGAATTCAAATAGCGCAAAACATGAGGATTGGAAATGAAGATCACGAAGAGTAGATTAAAAGAAATTATTCTTGAAGAGTTGGCAAACGATCAAACTGCTGATCCTACAAAGCTAGCTACTCAAACCGCCAGTGCTTCTCAAAGAAGAAAAGATGCTTTATCTAGAATTTCTGACACTGAAAAAGAATTAACTGGTCAAGAGACTGGACTTATTAATCAAATTGAAAAATATATCTCCGATTTAGCATCAAGGCCAGGGATTGATTTGTCCCAGCACAAAACTATGCTAGAAAGAATTCTTAAAATGTTAGAGCAAAATATTGGTTCTAAAGCCAAATAAGGAGATGAACAATGAACGACATGATAATCAATAGATGGAAGCTACAACCTGTTCGTCGCTGCAAAAGCGGCTGTATATTCGTGCAGGGTGAGCCTGCTATTTTTAGGATTTAATTATGAGTCAGAAATTATTAAGAGAATTTTATGCTCTTTGCGAGAGCGGAATATGCAAAGACCTTCTTACTGAAGAAGAAAAGCGATTTGTTGCTAATGGTGGTATGATCCTTAGTGGCAAACTACAAGAAGCAGATGTCCGCAATGGTAACGGTCGAGTTTACCCTTATCGTGTTCTCCAAAGAGAAATGAAGAACTACCAAAAACTTGTAAAAGAAAATAGAGCTTTAGGTGAATTAGACCACCCAGAAGATTCAGTTATTAATTTAAAGAACGCTTCTCACATGATTACAGAAGTCTGGTGGGATGGCAAAGCTGTTATGGGTAAAGCAAAAATTTTAGAAACTCCTTCTGGTAAAATTCTACGTTCTCTTGTGGAGTCTGGCGTTACTCTTGGTATTTCTTCAAGAGGCATGGGTTCAGTTAGAGAATCAAATGGTCAAACTATGGTTGAAGACGACTTCCAACTTATTTGTTTTGACTTTGTTTCTGAGCCTTCTACCCCTGGCGCTTTTATGATGAAAGAAGCCAAAGAACATAACATCAACGTATTTACAAAAGCAGATAAAATCAATCGCTTAATTAATCAGGTATTAGAAGATGAGTAGTTGGTCAAGCTTTAAAAACGATAAAGTTATAGTGGATAAATGGCGTAGCTTTTTACAAGAGCGACAATATTCTCAAAAAGAGATAGATGATCTCAGTAATGTATTAGTTCCAGCTTTGCAAAATTACGCCGCCGCGCCACGAAAACAAAGAGAAAAAATGTTAAATCAAATCGATCAATACATCGAAATGCTTAAAAACAAAGGTGTCCCAGAGGAAGCTGTCGCAGCGGCTATTGAGGACGCCGAAGAAGAAGTGGAAGATCAACAAAAAGATGTATACATTTTCCGTGGGAAAAGAGGCAAAGGAATCCAATCACAATTAGCCAAAGCTGGTATCGATAGCAAAACTTTAAATACAATCTTAAAAGCGTTGGCTACGGACTTGAAGAATGCTGGCTTCAATGTTTTGGAAGAAAAGAAATCTAGAAGAATTATTGATGCTCCAGAAACCATTAAAGCTTTATCTAATATACCAAAGGGACCAGATAGAGACAAGATTATAAGAGTTATTGTAAAACTCCTAAGAAACAATAAAATCAAATTAAATCCAGAATCTAGCAAAGCTTTGGGTGCGTCTTCTGCACAACAAGCACAAATAGCGTCAACAGCAGGAACAGATACGCCGGAATCAGGAGGTCTGACGGATTATCAAAGAAATGTATTGGTTGATGAACTAATAAATGCTGAAAATAAAGAAAATTTCAAGAAAGTTTACAAAGAACTATTAGGTAGTCGATTTGGAATTGGAAAAGAAGATATTGACAAAATTATAGAATGGTATAAAGAACCTAATGAAAGGGTAAAAGAATTTGTTTTAACCTACCTTAGCACTTTTGGAGCCGGCAACGAAAAAAGAGAACCAATAAAGAAAAAGTTTATAGAGTTGTTTGCTGGTAAAGATGTTTCTTCTGGTAGTCCAGAAGCGCCAGCAGAACCAACGGCTACATCGAGCCAATCAAGTTTCCCTGGACCACCGAGCAAACAATCTGACCCTGGAGCAGCACCTCCACGCCCAGACGACCAGCAAAATGGCGAGAAACCAGTTCAACAACCAGGAGCAGCAGACACCGACGCCCCGGATAGCGCAGATACCGACGCCACGGACGCCCCAGTAGGCGATACATCGGCACCAGTTCAAGAGCCAGAGCAACGGGAGCGTGAGCAGAGAAAATTCATGTACTCAGAAGAAAAGTTTACCGACGAGAATTTTAAAGCAGCATATGAATCATTCAAAAACAACGCTAAAGAAGAGGAAAAAAGTGAAGATACTTTTAAACAATACTTAGATAAGTTTGCCAACTTCTTAGGTAGATTTATGGGAGATGAGCTTTTAAGTTCTCAGACGGCTCGACTTGTTAACGAGGCTTCTGTCAACAATCCCGGTAAGCAAATTTACGGCGATAAGAATACATCTCTTATTAACAGAAATTATGTTGTAAAAGCTAAATCTGTTAATAAGAAAGGAGGTCTAAAAGCAACTTTTGATAAGCTCAACTCACAAGATAAAAAAGCTGTGTACTATGCATACAGGGCTTTGTATGGCTCTGGGAAATTTGATAATTTTGCTATGGCGATTTATGAAAACCCTAATTACCAAGAACCAGAAGCAAAAACTCAACAAGAATCTGTAAGTTATGATAGGATGAAGATCCTAGCGGGTATAAAATGAAAAAAAACGAATTAAAAAGTCTTATTAAGCCACTTGTAAAAGAGTGTATTCAAGAAGTCCTCATAGAAGAAGGGCTTTTATCTAATATTGTTTCAGAAGTCGCTAAAGGCATGCAAGGTAATCTTGTAGTTGAATCAAGATCCAATGTTCAAAGAGAGCCTGAAAGAATTCAAATGAAACGACAAGCAGAACAAACAAAAGCAAAACTAACCGAGCATCGTCGCAAGTTAATGGATGCGATTGGAAAAGACGCTTATGGTGGTGTTGATTTGTTTGAAAATACAGAACCAATGACTAGTTACGAAGCAGCGGCACCAAAAGCAGGAGCAGTTGATTTAGGAGATCCTACGGACTCTGGCGTTGACATTAGCTCTCTTATGGGTGGCGCTTCAAAGATTTGGAAGGCAATGCAATGAAAAAACCAACTAATTTTGGTGTTGATATAAATCAATGTAAAGGAAACGTTGAAAGAATGATTCGCAGATTTATCAAGAAAACAAAAAAAGAGCGAATCGTAGAACAAGTTAGAGAAAATTCTTATTACACAAAGCCATCTGTTGCTAAAAGAGAAAAGCGACTTAGAGCACAAAGACGCCGCAGACGCGAAGAGCTAAAAAAACAAAGAATGACAGAAAAGCGCGCAAGAAACAATAACTAACTACTTATTATTAATTGGAGAGATAAACTATGGCTATATCATGGAAAACAGATGTTGGCTTAAACCACGTTGGCGCTTATCAAGTTTCAGGTCGTCCTTTTGTTACTGGTGGGGTTAATGCGGCTACAACTACAAAAGTTGAATTTCCAACAACCACTCGCTGGCTTTATGTGCTAAATCAATCAACCGATCCAGTACGAGTCGGCTTTTCGCAGAACGGTGTTGAAAACAACAACTTTTTTGAAGTTTCTGGTAACGGTGGAACATCTGCTGTTTTAGAACTTAAAATAGGTGAGCTTTGGTTATCTGGTTCCAATAATGTTCAAGTTGTCGCTGGGTTAACCAACATTGATTCATCTAGAACATCTGGTTCTATTGGACCTAGCTGGTCAGGTTCTGTTGGAGTAGGCTAATGGCTCAATTTGGTTGGGCATATGTAAGTTGCACTTCTTCTGCTGGGGGCGACGGAGCCGCATCAGGACCAGCTAATTCTATTCAGTTTATGACCGCTTCTGGCGAAGGTGTTAGTAGCGGTTCATTAAACTTTTCTTTTTATACTGGCTCAGAAGCTGCCAATCCAGTTGCAGGACATAACGTTGTTCTTTCTGGATCATTATTTGTTACTGGTGCTTACTATGCTGGCTACCGACCAATAACAACCACGCCTTTTACTGTTAATGACTCAGATTACATTCTTGGAGCAACAGCAGCAGGAAACCTTGAAGTTACGTTACCAACTCCATCTGCAGCGATTACAGGAAGAATATTAGTTGTTAAAGATGAAAGTGCAGCAGCTAGATTTATAACAATCACAGGCTCAGGATTTAATATCGATAACGCTTCATCTTTTGTTATGTCTGGCTCTAATCCAGCCATAAACCTTTATTGTAACGGAACAGACTGGTTTATTTTCTAATTTATTTGCTTTTATAAAAAAGTATTACTATTTAATTTTGAAACTTTATTTTTAGGAGAATTGTATGTCAAGCTTACTAAAAGAAGCTATTATTGACGCAAAAGCACTTCGCGAAGCGGCATTAAAAAATGCCGAGGCATCAGTTATTGATAAATACTCTGATGAAGTTCGCAGTACATTAGAGCAATTGCTGGAACAAGACGAGCTTGGCTTGGGGGCAGAATTATCAGACACTGCAGCAGTTGCGCCTGCCGATGAAGCCCTTGAGGAAGAATTAGAAGACGTTCCTTACGCAGCCACTAGCGACCTAAGCGACATGCAGGGCTCAAACCTAACAAATATTCCAACTGAAGACGAAGAAGTTCAATTTAATCTTGATCTTGGTGCTCTTCGCGAATCTGTTGAAGCTTTAAAAGCAGAACTTTCCGAAGAAGAGGAAATCAACATTGAAGAAGCTATAGAAGAAGAAAGCGAAGATTTATCTGAAGAAATTGAAATTGAAGAAGAACAAGAAGAACTTTCTGAAGAAGATTTAGTTGATTCTATCGTTGAAAAACTAATGGTTGATATGGGTGCCGACCTTTCAGGTTGGGCTGGTCGCTCCGCTAGCGACAAGAAATATCAAATGGAAAAAGAAATGGCTCATCGTCGTAGCACCGAACTACAACAAGAGTTAGAAGATCTTAAAAAGGCACAAGAAGAGCTTGTTTTTGAAAATAAACAACTTCAAGATCGCCTTCAAAACTACGAGCAAGCTACAAGCGAATTGAAAGAAACACTACAAAGCGTTAACCTTTCAAATGCTCGTTTATTATACACGAATCGTGCATTAAGAAGTACCTCCTTTAATGAGCGACAAAAGAATAAAATTGTCGAAGCTATTTCCCGCGCAGATTCTGTTTCAGAAGCAAAGACAATCTACGAAACACTTCAAAGCACAGTGGAGTCTGCTGGCGAACGTCACAGTCCAAAATCACTAAGCGAAGCTATTCATCGTCCTTCTTCTGTTATCCGCGCTTCCCGTCAGGAAAGCACACAAACTGATGCGTTCGCAGAACGTATGCGTAGACTAGCAGGTATCAAATAAAAGGAGGTATATCTTATGTCTATTATCGAAAGATTGACCGAAGGTGTTGTCAATCGTGATATGCGCGCAGAATCTAACGCGCTATTAAAGAAATGGGAGCGCACTGGACTCCTAGAGGGTCTAAACAACGACCGTAAACGCGCTTCTATGGCTCGTCTGCTTGAGAACCAAGCAAAGGAACTACTCCGTGAGTCTTCCAGCATGTCTGCTGGTGATGTTGAGGGCTTCGCTGCCGTCGCATTCCCAATTGTTCGCCGCGTTTTCGCTGGTCTAATCGCCAACGATCTCGTTAGCGTTCAGCCAATGAGCCTACCATCTGGGCTTATTTTCTTCCTAGACTTCGTGTTCTCACCAAATCTAGGTGCTTCTGGCTCACAGACTAGTCGTCTTGGCAACATTGCTGATAAGTCCATTTACGGTACTGATCAGGTTGGCTCCCAGATCACTGGTGGCGTTGATCTTCTAAACAGCGCTAAGGTTGACTTTGGTGGTGCTCGTACAGTCGGTGCTCGTGGTTATGCTTACGCTTCACCAACCGGCAGTGTTGAGGTTGCCTTAAGCGGCTATGATCTACAGGCTTTCGATCTGGATTCCGCTTCTGAGGCTCAGAAAAAGCTTCTACAGTTCGATCCAGACATTCTAGCTTTAAGTGGCTCAAGCACAGCTTACGCTGTTGCAGTTTTTGCTGTTGCTCAAGCTAGCTATACTGGCAACAACATCGATCTTGACAACACGGCTCCAATCGTGCTTAACGATGTCACCATTACTCAGCAGACAGGTATTGGCTCGTCCCTTACTTCTGCTGGTAACTTAGTTCGTCGCTTAACTCGTGTTGCTTCTGCCGCCGATGTCGCAACTGGCTTAGTTTCTGCCGATGAACTACTATTCACGGTTGTTGCTCCTTCTGGCACGACAGCTGACGATATCAACACTGGCGCAGTTGCCGAGGCTGTTGGTCTTACTGCATCTTTTGCACTTCGCGACAATCTAACCAGCGCTACCGCTCTTGGTGCTGTTGTCGGTGCATCAGAGTGGGGACTCGAAGGTTCTGAGCTAATCCCAGAGATCGACATCAAAGTTGATTCTATCGCTGTTACCGCTCAAACCAAGAAGCTAAAGGCTAAGTGGACACCAGAGCTTGGTCAGGATCTAAACGCTTATCACAACCTCGATGCAGAGGTTGAGCTAACCAGCATCCTATCCGAGCAGATTGCTCTAGAAATCGACCGTGAGATTCTAGCGGACCTCGTTAACGGTGCTACCGCTGGCACCTACTATTGGGCTCGCTCTCCAGGTCTATTCGTTAACCGCGAAACTGGTACTGAGATCGGCGCTTCTGCTGCCGCTCCAGACTTCACTGGTACTGTTAGCGAGTGGTACGAGACTCTAGTCGAAACCATCAACGATGTTTCTGCACAGATTCACCGCAAGACTCTTAGAGGTGGCGCTAACTTCATCGTCGTCGGACCTGAAGTTGCTAACATTCTAGAGTTCACCGCTGGTTTCCGTGCTTCTGTTACCGCTGATGATGAGTCTGGTTCTGTTGGTGCAGTCAAGGTTGGCTCACTAAGCAAGAAGTTTGATGTCATTGTTGACCCATACTTCCTACGCAACGTGGTCCTCGTTGGTCGTAGAGGTAGCTCTTTCCTAGAAAGCGGTTACGTTTACGCTCCATACGTTCCACTACAGACCACTCCAACCATCTTTGGTCCAGAGGACTTCGTGCCTCGCAAGGGGGTCATGACCCGTTATGCGAAGAAGATGGTCCGTCCAGACCTTTATGGTCTAGTCGTCATCCGTGGTCTTCTAGGCGAGTCTGGCTCCTAGAACCAATAAGCTATAAATGATAGCTAGCCCCTGGTGAAAGCCAGGGGCTTTTTATTTTTCCATAACTACTTACTATAGTTTCGTTAAAGGAGTTAAACATGAATATTCGAAAAAAGAAACTACTACGCTCAAAAGCTGTTGAAGCTCCAGCGGCACCCGCTCCTGTTCCAGCGCCACAGCCAGTCGTGGAGCCTGTTGCAGAAGCTGCCCCTATCGAGCCACAACCTGCCCCAGAATCAGTTAAAAAAACTATCCGTAAAAGCACTCGCAGTAAAAAATCAGCAGAGTAAATTAAAGGAAACTTCTACAAATGCCAACAAACCTTAATCCATTATCACAGGTTAGCGCTTTAGTTTTACCATCTACTGGTACTGCATCTGATGTTGCATCAGCAGTGCCTTATGGTATTTATACTGGTTCATCAGACTTTCTTAGTGGGGCAGCACTTCAAGTTAATTATGTTTTCAAAAAACTTGGTGGTTCTGTTGTTGATATTGAATTAACTGCTGCTGATGTTTATACGGCATACGAAGAAGCTGTGCTTGAATATTCTTATATTGTAAATCTTCATCAAGCACAGAACATTGTATCAAGTGTTCTTGGAGAACAAACAGGAACATTTGACCATAAAGGTGAATTAAAAGAAGGTCCATCTTCTGTAAACCTTCGTTATCCAAGATTTCAAATCGCACACGCTCGCGGAGTCGGTGATGTAATGTCAACGATTGCCGGCTTTGGCGGGACAACACCAATTTATTCAGCTTCTTTCAGTATAACAGAAGGTGTTCAAGACTACGATTTACAAACAATTATTGTTAGCGCTTCAGATTCTGGTGTTGACGATGCTGGAAATGCTGTGCCTTATTCTGGTGCAGTTGGAACGAATAGGGTTATTATTACTAAAGTTTTTTATAAGTCTCCTCGTGCTATGTGGCGTTTCTACGGTTATTATGGTGGCGTAGGCGTTGTTGGTAATTATTCAACTTACGGACAATTTGCTGATGATTCTACATTTGAGATTATCCCAACTTGGCAAAATAAACTTCAAGCAATCATGTACGAAGATTCAATTTATACCAGAACCTCTCATTATTCTTATGAGCTAAGAGACAACAAATTAAGATTATTTCCTCAGCCAGATAAGTTTGGTTTTGGAGATTCAGAATACAATCGTGTTTGGGTCAACTTTTATGTTGATAATGCAAACTCCTGGGATGTAAATGCAAATTATAATGATGGCGTAGACGGCATTAACAACATCAATACTCTTCCTTTTGATAATCTTCCATATGCAAACATCAACTCTATTGGCAAACAATGGATTCGTAAGTATGCTTTGGCGTTATGTAAAGAAATGCTTGGACAAGTACGAGGCAAATATACAACTATGCCAATCCCAGGCGAATCTGTTACACTAAACCATTCAGAGTTATTGTCGCAGGCAAAAGACGAACAGCAACAATTAAAAGATAAATTAATGGAGATCCTCGATAAAGTCACATACAATGAACTTGCTAAACAAGATTCTGAAACCGCTGAAGCTGCTGCAAATACTTTCAAGCAATCTCCGCTACCAATCTTCGTAGGATAAACTATGAAACTATTATTAGAAAATTGGAAAGATTACATCAAAAATCCAGATGAAGAGCGCGCCTGTCTTACACCGGGTGCCATATATGATATGGATATTGGACCCAATGTTGTTGGAGTTAAAGTTCGTTTACCAATGAATATTGATATATCAGAAGAACAAGCAATACAATTGGAAAATGAAATGCACGATGCTCTTGAAGCAATCCTGTCAAAGTATTTTAGAGGCAATTAAATGTCTGATAACGAATGGTCTAGACCAGCAGCACCTCCTCCTCCGCTCTTTCTCGGCAAGAAAGAGCGTGATCTCGTAAAGCAAGTTAACGATGAACTGATCGAAAAAGTAATTGGTCAGCAGATTCTTTATTATCCTATTGATGTTGAGAGAACAAACTTTCATGATTTGTACGGAGAAGCAATAGAAAAAACTTTCTTGCCTCCTCTTCACGTTTATGCTCTTGTGGAATATACAGATTTCTCAACAAAATATTTAGATGGTGTTGGTGTGGATAATTCATCAGAAATTAATGTACATTTTCATAAGCGAAGATTAGAAACAGATCAAAATTTATCTGTTCGTGTTGGCGATTATGTTTTATATAATGATAGTTATTATGAGATAGTAAAAACTTCAAAGCCAAAACTATTATTTGGTCAAGCTGGTCAATCCTTTGAGATTTCAGCGACATGCAGACTTACAAGACAAGGAGCGTTTGATGCTACCTAAAGATTTTGATTTCGCTATGATACCTCCAGGCACTGAATTAAAACTAAGTGAAGTTGGTATGCTAAACTCTTCTATTGAGACAATAGATTATGCAATTGTTTCATGGCTAAAAGAAGATCTAGCACTTAGCGCAACAACAAACAAAGGCTGGAATAAGGTTCCTGTATTCTGGCAATCTCCAGAGCGAGCGTTCCAAGTAAAAGACGATAAATCTTTAAGAGATAATGACGGTGTTTTAATTCTTCCAGTTATCAGCATTGAACGCACTGGTATAGTAAAAGATCCAGCAAGAAAAGGATCTTTCCAAGCTCATTTATATTCTAAAGATAAAAACGGTAGAGCAGGGCGCATGGTTATTGCAAAACAAATTGTCCAAGATAAAACAAGAAACTTTGCTGTTGTTGGCAATACACGCGCAGCAAACTACACGGGTGGCACAGCGCAGAAATACGCCCCAAGAGTTAACAAAAAAATTGTTGTTCGTTCTCTTTCGATTCCATTTCCAGTTTATATAAACTTAGATTATAAAATTACAATTAAAACAGAATACCAACAGCAAATGAACGAAATAATAACTCCGTTCATGGCACGTACAGGGCAAATAAATGCTTTTAATCTTCGCAGAAATGGACACACATACGAAGCGTTTATTGATCAAAACTTCTCACACAACAACAATACTGCTGCTCTTGGTGAGGACATAAGAATATTTAGTACAGAAATAAGCATAAAAGTTCTTGGTTATTTAATTGGCGAAGGCGAGAACGATGATAGACCTATTGTAAGGGTCGAAGAAAACTTTGTTGAGATTACATATCCAATGGAATCAATCGTAAAAGAAGACGATGATGGCTTCTATACGATCAGTTCCTGAGAACGAAAACATTATATTTGTTTTCTTCCTGATCTCCTTTTGGACCGCTCGACACTATTTAGGTATGACTAAGATGGTTTATACCATCAACTTAAAGTGAGGATCTATAAATGTCAGTAAAGAATTTTAAGTTTGTTTCACCGGGGGTTTTCATCAACGAGATTGACAACTCTTTTAGACCACGCGAGTCAGATGCAATTGGTCCAGTTGTTATTGGTCGCGCAACTCGCGGTCTTGCTATGACTCCTGTGAAAGTTCAATCTTATTCAGAGTTCGTTGAGCTAATGGGTGATGCGGTTCCAGGCAACGGTGGTGGTGATGTTTACCGTGGTGGCAACTATCAGTCTCCAATGTACGGAACTTACGCAGCGAAAGCGTTTCTTAACGCTAATGTTGCTCCGCTAACTTATATTCGCCTCCTTGGTCAGCAAGACGCCAACAATGACGGCACCGCTGATGCACAGGCTGGCTGGCAAACTGAAAATAACGCAGGAACTGCAACTGCTCCAGTTAACGGCACTTCCGCTGGCGGTGCTTACGGCTTATTTATCGCAGTTTCTTCTTCGAACGGTGAATATACTGGTTCTGCTGGCTCTTTTCAGTTAGCTGGTATTATTTACGCTGCTTCTGGTTCAGTTCAGCTATCTGGCTCTCTTGCTGGCTCTACTGAGGGTGTTCAAGCTTCTTCAACTATCGTTGAATCTGATTCAAACAATAACTTTGTTCTTGTTATCGACGGCGCGGTTAACGGCTCCAAGAAATACACAATCAACTTTGATGATTCTTCTGAGTATTTTGCTCGCAAGCGTTTAAACACCAACCCACAGCTAACTTCTCCTCAAGGTACTTTTTACCCAAGTGCTTCTTACGAAGATTATTGGTTAGGCGAGACTTTCGAACAAGAACTACGTGAGCGTTCGCTTATTGGTGGTGGTTCTGATTCTCTTGTTGGTGTTGTTGTCGGCATCGCTTCCGGCTCCGCTTCAACAGTTGGACCACACCGAATGAAAGGTCAGCCTTCGCAGGAAGCTGTTGCTGGCTGGTTTGTTGGTCAGGATCTTGGAGATTATTCTTCTTTCAACCCAGCTTCTCTACCAAAATTATTCCGTTTAATTGGTCGTGGTCACGGTGAATGGATGCACAAGAACGCCAAAGTTTCTATCGAGAACATTAAGCGCTCTACTACAACCACCAGCGAGTATGGTACTTTCTCTATTGTTATTCGCCAGCTACTTGATACAGATAGCAGAGTCGTGGTTTTAGAGCGTTTCGATAACTGTACTTTAGACCCAACTTCTGCAGATTATGTTGCTCGTAAGATTGGCGACAAATACGAGCGCTGGGATGCCACAGAGCGTAGATTAAAAGTTTATGGCGACTTTGATAACCTATCAAAGTTTGTTAGAATTGAAATGAACGCTGATGTTGAAGCTGGCGCAACCGATCCGGTTCTACTACCATTTGGTTATTACGGTCCTCCGAAGTATAAAGACGTTACTGCACTAGCGATGGATGTGGCTAACGCCGCAGAACTAGACCAGCGATTTGTTGTTGCAGGCACAGCGCTTCCAGGTGGTCACAGTGACGCAGCACTAATTGTATCATCTTCTTACGGTGTTGCTGCAACTGCTTCGTTTGCTTTCCCATCTGTCCGACTTCGTAACAGCGCTCTTGATGGCGGCTTATCTGACCCAACTAACGCTTATTTCGGCATGGAAGTTACCAGAACTGCTGCTTCAACCAGACCAGATGCGTCTGTCGCAGACCCACAACGCCTACTTTACATCGGTCTTGGTACAACAAACAACGTTCCAACAGATCCAACTGGCGATGCTATTGAGTCAATCAACGGGTATTCTTACATCTTTACCCTTGATAACGTTAGCTCTTCTGCTACCAGCGAGTATATTTACGCTTCTGGGTCACGTTTAGCTGGTACTTCTGTTTCTGCGAGAGGTTCAAACACCTACAACACTCTTCTCGATGCAGAGTACAACAGATTTACTGCTCCATTCTGGGGTGGTTTTGATGGTGTCGATATCACTGTTCCAGACCCGTTCTATAACGCTGGTATGACTAGCGCAACCGAAACTACCTCTTACGCTTACTACACAATTAAGCGTGCGATTGATACAGTTGCAGACCCAGAGTACCTTGACATGAATCTTCTATCCATGCCAGGGCTAACAACAGATGCTCTAACCACTCACATGATTGATGTTTGCGGCGAAAGAGCAGATGCATTAGCAGTTGTTGACTTAGCTGATGTTTATATTCCTTCTCATGAAGCTTACTACGCAGACAAGGCTAGCCGTATCGGCACCACACCAATCAGCGCGGCAAACGCGCTAAGAGATAGAAGATTAGACTCTTCTTATGGCTGTACCTTCTATCCGTGGGTTCAGACTCGCGACGAGCAAAGCGGTAGACTTCTTTGGATTCCGCCTTCTGTTGCTATGCTTGGTGTCTTTGCTTCCTCTGAGCGTCAGTCTGCTGTTTGGTTTGCTCCTGCTGGCTTCAACCGTGCAGGCTTAACAGGCGGCGCTGCTGGCATTCCGGTATCAAACGTTTCCGAGAGACTAACTTCTAAGCAACGTGATACGCTTTACGAGGCTCGCATTAACCCAATCGCAAGCTTCCCAAGTACAGGTATCGTAGTCTTTGGTCAGAAGACCCTACAAGAGCGCCCATCTGCTCTTGACAGAATTAACGTTCGTAGATTAGTTATTTACCTAAAGAAACAAATTTCCATTCTATCAACTCAAGTTCTTTTTGAGCAGAACGTGCAAGCAACTTGGAACCGATTCAAGGGTCTTGTTAGTCCCCTACTATCAAGAGTCCAAACTCAGTTTGGTATCACTGATTACCGTCTAGTTCTTGACGAAACAACCACTACTCCAGATCTTATCGATCAGAACATTCTGTACGCCAAGATCATGATTAAGCCAGCTAGAGCAATTGAGTATATCGCAATTGACTTCTCTATTCTTTCAACTGGTGCAGCATTTGATGATTAATGAAAATGTGAGAGATTTTTCTCTCACATTTACTATTTAAAGTATAAACATTATAGGAGCCTTTACACATGGCATTTTGGACAGACAGTTTCTCTAATTCTGGTAACAAAGACCCAAAAAGAAATTTTAGATTTACAGTTCAGATCACTGGTTTAAGTAGCGCTGCAGGAACAGGTGCTGAATCATCTATTGTTTGGTATGCAAAGACTGCTACAAAGCCAGGATATACAATCAACTCGGTTGAGCACAAATATCTTGGACATACTTTTAATTATCCAGGTTCCGTTACTTGGAGTGATGTTGATATTACTGTTGTTGACCCAACTGACCCAGATGTTGCCGGAACGTTAGCCCAAAAAGTTATTGAGGGTGGTTATGTTATTCCTGCAAACACTAACGTCCAGCAAACAATCTCAAAAGCAAAAGCGGTATCCGCACTTCAAAGTGTTATCATCACGCAGATAGATTCAGATGGCCAACCTGTTGAGTCTTGGACGTTGTGGAACGCTTTTATCACTGAAGTCCAGCACGGTACTCTTGATTATACCAGTGATGAACTAACCGAATATACAATCAAGTTTAAATATGATTGGGCTCAGTTAACTGATGCAAGCAAAACCGATCACTTTACAACCACAACCACTTCATCATAAACTCATAAATAACGAGGTGTAAATTGAGTAGAAATAGTGACCGTCTTGGCGCAACTCGCCAAGACACCCAGCCACCAGCGCAAATGGAAGACTCTGGTGGTTTTTCTTTTGTAGTTCCAACTGATTTTGTAGAACTACCATCTGGCGGAAGATTTTATTCGCCTAACCATCCTCTTCATAATCAAGAGTCAATTGAAATAAAACAAATGACCGCAAAAGAAGAGGATATTCTAACTTCCCAGACGCTTCTTAAAAAAGGCGTTGCTTTAGAGAGAGTTATAGCAAATCTTATTGTAGATAAAAGAATTAACCCAAACTCTCTTTTAGTTGGCGATAAAAATGCAATTATTATTGCGATTAGAAAATACGGGTATGGTAATATATATCAGACAAAAGTTACTTGCCCAAGTTGTTCAACAAGTCAAGATTATTCGTTTGATTTAAATGAAGCTAATGTTTATAATCCAGGCGATGATTTAGGCGAAGATGTTACTCTTAATGAAAATGGAACGTTTAGTGTTACTCTTCCAAAAACAAAAGTAAATGTTTGTTTTAGATTATTAACTGGAACAGATGAAAAAAGCTTTTTAAAAGGTATGGAAGACGATAAAAGATCCAAAGTAGAAAAAAACATTACAAGACAGCTTTACGCAATTATTGTTTCTTTAAATGGAGATACCTCCGAAGAAGCCAAGCGTTATTTTGTTGAGAACGTTCCTTCTATTGATTCTAGATTTTTAAGAACAGCTTATAAATTAGCCGCCCCAAACATTGATTTAACACAAAACTTTGTTTGTTCAGAATGTAGTCACGAACAGGACATGGAGGTTCCGCTTTCAGCGGATTTCTTTTGGTCTAACAACTGATTACATAGAGAACGTATACGAACAGTTTTTTTTCCTTAAGTATTCTGGTGGGTGGTCTTTTTCTGAAGCTTACAACTTGCCTGTAGGGCTTAGAAACTGGTTTGTTAAGCGCTTGATGAAACAGTTAGAAGCAGAGCAGAAAGCTATGCAAGAAGCTTCAAAGGGTAATAAATCTTCTAATACTCATACATTGTCGGCAATAAACCAGCCACCAAAACCTAAAAAGTTGATGTAAACATAGGGCGCAACGATAGCGCCCTATTCTTTTTTGCTGGGTTACTATTTATAAATAAAATGAGGGCTATTTTATGGCTGATGAATCAAATTCGAAAACCTTAGAAGAACTAAAAGAAGAACTAAAAGAAGAACTTAAATTACTAAAAGAGCAAAACGTAGAAATTAAAAACCGAGCAGAACAAGACAAAGAAATTCTTACCATAAAACAAATACAAAGAGAGTATTTGGAGGACGAGGAAAAACTTCAAAAAAGAATCAAAGATCTTAAAAAAATAATTGCACAAAAAGGAAAGGAAGCGTCCGACGCGGAGAGAGAACTTCTATTTACACTACAAGAACAAGCAAAAATCATTAAAAAAGCAGGCGAAAGCGCCAAAGATCTTGCAAACTCATTCTCCACTATATTTTCAGGCAAAGCTCCAGATTTAAAAGGAGCATTAGACCCTAAAAATCTAATGTCTGTCGCTGAAAAAATGAAAAATATTAAAGCTGCCGGCATGGCAGCAACAAAACTCTTTGCTGGCTTGTTTGCAGTAGACTCCCTTCTTGTTTTTACCAAAGCTATTGTTGATTTAGCGATAGATCTAGGTGATGCCGAAGCTAACTTTATGAAAGTCACTGGCGCTAATCAAGACTTCGCACGATCAGTCACTAACTCTTACAAAGAGACACGTAAATTTGGTGCCAGTATAGAAGAAACAAGTAAAGCTTATGAAGCCCTTTATACTGGTTTTACTGATTTTACGTTTATGGCAAAAGAGCAAAGAGAATCATTGGCACAAACTAGCGCGGTTTTAAACAAATTAGGTATTTCTAATACAGATTTTGCCAAAAGCGTTCAGATCTCAACAAAAGCATTAGGCATGTCAGCAGAACAAGCAGGGCAGAACATGCTGAACATAGAGAAGTTTGCAGAAGAGATAGGGGTTGCTCCCCAAATGTTAGGTCAGCAATTCGCTGGCGCGGGCAACATGATGGCAAAGATGGGTGATCAAGGTGTAGATGCTTTTAAAGATCTTGCAATCGCATCAAAGATTACTGGTCTAGAAATGGAAAAGATTTTAAGAATTACAGATAAATTTGATACTTTTGAGGGTGCCGCCGAACAAGCTGGAAAACTTAACGCTGCTCTTGGAGGCAACTTTGTCAATGCAATGGACCTAATGATGGCAACAGATCCAGCAGAGCGTTTTAACATGATTCGAGATTCGTTATTAAATGCTGGACTATCTTTTGATGATATGAGTTATTATCAAAAGAAGTTTTATGCTGATTCACTTGACTTAAGCGATGTTAGCGAGCTAGCTCTTGTTATGTCTGGAAACATGGATATGTTATCTGAGAGTACAAAACAAACAGAACAAAGTTATGTTGATGCAGCAAAACGAGCAAACGAGATGCAAGGTTTCCAAGAAAAGTTAAATACAGCATTTGCTCAAATGATACCCATTTTGACACCGTTAATTGATTTGTTTACAATCCTAACAACGTTCATGCTAGAATATGCTGAGGTTTTTAAGTTTATTGGGGCTATTTTGATACCTGTTTTTATAGCAGGTATAGTAGCACTAAACTGGAGCATGATAACGCTCGCCGCTAGTACACTTGCTGCGACATGGCCATTTTTAGCAGCTGCTGCAGCTATAGGGGCAATCGGGTATCTTTTGTTCAAAAAGGTATATGCGTCCTCTTTCTTGGAGGGGTTAGGTAAAATTGGAAATGCATTTGGCTTTATCGCAGAAATGGTATTATCTGTTATGAATCCGATGAACCTTGTTAGTGGCGCAATTGATTCAGTTGGTGGCAAAATCAAAGGCTTTATGGGACTTGGTGAAGACGCGAATACTATGAAAGAAATTTCAATCAAGAAGAATGTGCAAGTTGCAAATTCTGCTAACGCTGCTACTGCTGCTGGTGCGCCAGCGGCAACTTCTAGTAGAGAACAAACAGTAAGACAACCTATTCAAGTTACATTAAACGGCGATAAAATGGCAGAGTTTGTTGTTGAAGTAATCGGTAGAGAAATTAGAACAGTTAGAGCAGGAGGTTAAAAATGGATTTTAAGTATGATAGGTATAATGCTCCCGCTGGGAATGCTTTTAGCGATCCTTCTGATGCTTTAGCCAATTCAGGATTTGTAATTATCTTTACTCATTTAATAACAGGCAAAGAAGTTGCTTTCAAAGCATTTATTAATGCTTTTACTGATACATATTCGCCAGATTGGACACCAGAAACTGTTTATGGCAGAGCAGACCCTATTTATACTTTTAAAAACACAACAAGAAAGATATCACTTACTTTTGAAGCGCCAGCATCAAGCACAGGCGAAGCTTATGAGATACTAGCAAAAGCACAAACGCTAGTTCAATTTCTTTATCCTGCTTATACTGATGTACAAAGCGCGACCACCATAGCTCAATCTTCGCTTATTAGATTAAAAGTTATGAACTTGTTAACAAAAAATACTACTTCGAATGGAGCAGACCAAAGACCTGAAGATATTTATACAAACTATAAGGGCGGCGACAAGGGACTTCTTGGGATTATAAATAACGTAACTGTTGATCATAATATCGCTGATTCTGATTTAGGCGTATTCTTAAAAGATAAGGGAGTTATTCTGCCGAAAAAGGTTGTGATAACTGTTGATTTTAGTCCTATTCACGAGCATTCACTTGGATGGCAAGCAGATACAAATGGCGACTACAGCTTTGCAGAAGGAAATAGCTTTCCTTATAATGCGGTTCAAGCAAATAATGTTAACGACGAAACACTCGAATCTGCACCCGCAGAAGAAGATGCACCAACTGATGCTGAAGTGGATGAACTGGCGTCAATTATTATAAGCACGATCAATAGCATCTAACAAGGATTTAATACTATACTATGCCTTCAAGATATAATAAAGCAAGAATACTAACAAATAACAGTGACTATTACGAGCCAATTAGAAAATCAAGAGGTTCAAAATCAATAGTTCATCAAGCTACAAGACCTATGGTTAACCCAACGGTTGCTCAAAGAGCTTCGATCAGAACTACGTATCACACTTGGAAATACGGAGATCGTCTTTATGTTCTCGCTAATAATTATTATGGAGACTCCAGATACTGGTGGGTTATTGCGTGGTGGAATGGATACAACATGGAATCTCAAATAAAAACTGGCAAAGTTCTTGCTATTCCACTAAATTTAGAAGAAACCTTAAGAATCTTGGACGTGTGATAAAATGACAACTGGTAAAGAACTTTATAGATTGGTCGTAGAAAAAGAAAACGGAAAATCCAATTCTGCGGACAAAAATCTTCCTTGGGATTTTCTTAGCTGGCTATCTGAAAAACAAAAAGGAACTGATCCCACTCCTGGCTCTATTAATAGCAAAGCTTATGGAATTGCCGAGGGCATTTTTAATGATCAAAAAGAAACTTTGATAGAGATTGATTCAGACTTTGAAGAGGGTATGGAGTTTATCGAGTGGATGATCGGCTATCGGGGTGCTCAAGGGGCGAAGAGCAAGTTAGGGGAAGATTTTGGAAAAAGTTTTAGTCAAAATATTGATAGAGTTTTCACTGTAGAATATATTTTCGGAGGTTGTGGGCTTGAAGATTTTAACGCAATATACGATCCGCTCCTGCTAGCGCAATCCCCTGCGACACTAAATCTTATAGGTGTTTTTACTAGTGGTAGTTCTATTGATAACGTTGGTAACGACTCAAGAGCAGTCGAGGTAAATTTTAATCCTTGCTCGACTTCCGAAACTAATTTAGATGCATATTTGGAGATTCTTGTTGCAGAAATTTATGAAAATGCGGGGTTCACTGCTATCTTTAAACAGGCAGAAGAGGAAGAAAGAAGTGGACTTGCTGGCATAATTAATCGCCGTTTTGGTGATGGCACTTTATCTGAAGAACTTTTAAGTGAAATTGCAGAAAAACAAGAACGTTTTAGAGATTCAATTTATTTTAAAAATGTTCGCTTTAAAGAGCAGTGCTTTCTTTTATCAAACGTTCAGGCACTTGCAAGAATAAAAAAACAAATTGATATAGGCTCCACTACCAACATAGAAGGCGAACCAGTAAGAGATCCTTTATTTCAAATATATCATAGAAAGCAATTACCCTCAGAAAGTGCCTCTGGCAATAGAACTTTATTGCTGCAAGGCGATCCATACGCTTTGATGAACAGGTTGACACAAAGCGGCAAGAAAGAAGCATTCTTCGACATTTCAAATGCTGCTCTTTCTTCTTTGCAGCCAATGACGCGCCTCTATAAAGTCGTCTATGACACCGGAAGTCAAACAGAAAGAGAAATTGAAATAGAATTTGATAGCAATACAACACAAAAAGACTTATCACTTCTGGAAGACATAAGAAAAAGAGGGCATGGTGTAGGAATTAAAAGTTTTTCATTTTCTTATGATGGAGATAATCCATTTGCGATTAAAAAATCAATCAAAGCAACATTAGTAATAGTTGCAAATACGTTTGGAGAGTTATTGAGAAAACGTGGCGAATACTCTTACATTGATCTTGCGCTCAAAACTGGTGGTGAAGAAACGGTCAACAGCTTGGATCCACTAAGCGCAGATGAGAAATTAACGTCAAATCTTCAAAAATTAAATTTTAGATTAAAAGCAATCGTTGGCTGGGCAAACCCAATTAGCGTCGATGGAACTGTTATCACAGACGATATAAAAAGTGCTGTTTATGATTCTTATATTACTTTAAACTTGACTCCAACGGTTCATGATTTTAAATTTGAGGAAACTGGTAAGGTAACTTTCACACAACAATACTTTGCTTACGTTGAAGACTTTTTTGATGAAAAAAGCTTTGATATTTTCTCAAACCCAGATATAGCTACAGGATCTGTTAGTCAAACATTACGAAAAATTGAATACGCTAATGAAATAAAGAAATGTAGCGCAGTTGAAAATATTTCAGAAATTAGAAATGCAAACGCTGAAGTTATCGAACAAGAGAAAATAATAAACAGACGTTCTCTCATGTTAGACATGATTGAAAAAGAAAAAATTAGAGTTGTAAATATACCGATTAACACAATGGATTTATATAGAAGAAACGGTCCTTTATCTGATAGCTCAGAACAACTAGAAAAAGCATTTGCAGAAGTTACGGTACAGAGCCTTTCACCAAGTACTCCTGATTCTTTAACTTCTACTTTGTTTACTGAAGCAGATACTGACGAAGAAAAAGTCACAGTAGCAACACCAAACACTTTTCCGGTAGAGACTGTATTTAGCACTTCTTTTTTCTGGGTAAGCGATTTGTTGGATGTAATTTTAGAGCGTATTGGTAAGACGCTCGATTTAACAGTACAAGAATTAGAAAAAGAAGCTCCCGAAGGATTAGAAGAAGCTTACGCAATAGAAATTGAAAATTACAAGAGATATCTTGAAAACTTTAAAAGATTGAGAATAATGCTGGGACCAGTTGAATTATTAAATGCGAACAAAACTGGTGCTGCCATTACAACAGAATTCGTTAACTTTGGCGATTTGCCGATTTCAGTTAAATATTTTATGGAGTTTTTAACTGAAAAATACCTTAAAAAAGAAAGAGAAATATACCCACTCAATACTTTCCTTAATCAGTTTTTTAATGAACTTATTGGTACTTTCTTGAATAAAGATACGTGCTATAGTAATAGAGCAAGGCAAAAGACAAGACTTGGTAGTGCTGCGCTCACTGCTTACAACAATTACGACGATGTTGATGATATTACATATTTATGTAAAAAAAGAAAAACAACAAGACTCCCCATTCAAGCCTTTTCGATGCCGATACTCAATGTTATGGGCGGAAGAGATGAGGCTACCAACAATCCAGGTATTGATAAAGAAATAAATTATCTTGTTTATTACGCCGCAAGAACACAGCCAACTGAGATTATGAGAGGCGTGAAAAGCGAAGATCACCCAAAAGGTATATGGCACTACCAAGTTGGCAAAGATAGAGGCATTGTTAAAACAATAGACTTAACAAAAACAACATCTACTGGTTTAGCGGAAGTTCGTTTTGAACAGGAAGGTTATGATGGGCTATCACAATTAAGAGTATTGTACGATGTTACTATTAAGACATTTTTAGATGTTTCAGCTTTCCCTGGTAATTATATTTATGTTGAACCTCGTGGCTTTGATCCATCACTTGACCAAAATTTAACTAGACTTGGTGTTGGTGGCTATTGTATGATTATTAGCTCAGATCACACGATTGGACCTGGATTGGCGGAAACAACAATAAACGCGAAATGGGTGGCACAAGCAGAGGCAGAGGAGCTTGCCAGTAATCAAAATAGCGAAGCAGATAAAGGCTCAGAAGAGCCAGACGTTTCAAAGTGTTCAGATTTGCTTGGAAGATTGGAGGCATTGAACAAAGATCTTGAACAGCAAAATGCACTAATACCAGATGATGTAAACGGGGATGATGGTAGTAGTGGTGATGAGAATGACGTACCAATTCAACCCCTACTTCCAGGTAGGAAATTTTAATGGGAACTTTTTTAGTAGAAAAAAACAATGAATCAACTCTTTTGCTTTTTAACAAAAGAATTGTTTATAAAAATGACGCAAAAAACTCTGTTTCACCTGAGTATGAAAATCTAATGGATTTTACGGCAGAGAAATATCTTTACGGCAGAGTTAATAGACGCTTTACTCCAATATACGTTACTTCAACATTTGGTAACAATCTAAAACAATTTAAATCTACAAACGCTCAGCAAAATGGTGTTCGCGCTTTAAATTTT